>Ga0302326_10006736_pt1 | contig 25693 bp, 23 predicted proteins | sample Palsa_T0_3_FD_202264 | JGI IMG/M metagenome (GOLD analysis project Ga0302326, IMG submission 202264) | Peat permafrost microbial communities from Stordalen Mire near Abisko, Sweden - Palsa_T0_3 | ecosystem: Environmental > Terrestrial > Soil > Palsa > Peat permafrost | place: Sweden: Abisko... | reverse complement strand
GTCGGTTGGACCCGGAGCGGTGAGGGCGAGCGAAGCGGCGGTCACGATGTCGTGGGTGGCGATCCGCAACTCCTGACGCAGACCCGCGTCGAGCAGGCTGGCCGCGGCCCCCGCGTCGATCTCGGTGTGGATCACGCCGGGCTCGGCATACGAGCTGACTCCGCCGGCCTTGGCGAACACGGCCCGCATGGGCGCGTTGTCTTCGAGCACCTCGCCGACCAGCCGGCGGACTCCCGCCTCGACGGCCGTCACGCCCAAGGCGCCCAGCAGAAAGGTGCCGATGCCGTGACCCTGGAAGCGGTCCACCACCCCGAATGCCACCTCCGCCGTCCCGTGATCTCCCGCGTCTCGGACGTAGCGGGCCGACGCCAGCCCCCGGCCTGGCCCGGCCGGATCGAGAACCAGCCAGGCGAAGTGGTCGACGAAGTCGATGTCGACGAGGTACTCGACCATCGCTTGGCTGGGCTGGCCAGGAGAGAAGAATCGGCGCCGGAGGGAATCCGGCGACATCTGGTGGAGAGCGGCGTCGAAGCCGCGGCGGTCCTCTGGGAGCAAAGGGCGGAGCAGGATCGGGGTGCCGTCCGGCAAGGTGACGGGCAGCGGTCGGAGGTCGTGGGCCAGCCGGGCGCTGGCCAGATGACGCATCCGCTCCAACACCATCGGGTGGTCCAGCAGCTGCAACAGCACCGGCCGATCTCCTATGGCTGCCAGCGCAGAAGTCTGGGCGGTGATGGTCGCGGTGCGCGGTCGGTTGGAGAGCACGGCCAGCTCGCCGAGGATCGACCCGGCCGCCGCGCTGGACAGATGCTGGACCCGTCCCTGCACCACCCTGGTGACGTCCGCCTGTCCCTCGATCAACAGCGCGAAAGTGTCTCCGGGATCGCCTTCCCGCATGAGGACCTCACCGGGGACCAGCCGACGAGCCCGGAGGAGGGCTGCGACCCCCTCGAGCTCGGATGGCGTACACCCGTCGAGGAGCGTTAGGGACGCCAGCCGGCGGCCGTCGAAATGCCCGTGCTGGCCGGCCGGCGTCGAGAAATCAACGGTGATGCCGCAGGCTACGTCGCGGCGCCGTCCCGGGCCTACTGGGCTGGGCCGCTGCCCAGGGTGACCGTGGCTTGGTGGGATCGACCAGATGCGTCGAGCCAGTCCACCTGCACTTTGTCGCCCGGGCGGTACTGCTGGATCAGAGTGGTCAGCGTGGCAGGCGAGCCGACTGTCTTCCCCGCGACCGCGGTGATGGTGTCGCCTTCGGTGAGGCCGACTTGGGCGGCTGGCCCGCCCGGGATGGCGCTGTGCAGGGTTGCCCCCGAGCCCGCGACATTAGTGGCGTTGATGAGGACACCCAGGAAGGCCGTTGTCCCGATGTGGACGGACGCAGTTGACTGCCCAGACTCGATCTGGCGGGCGATGGAGAGAGCCTGGTTGATCGGGATGGCGAAGCCCTGCCCACCCGACGTCTGGAACGAGAAGCCCGCGGAGGCGGCCGTGTCGATCCCGATGACCTGACCGTTGGTATTGACCAGGGCGCCGCCCGAATCGCCCGGCTCGATGTCGGCGTTGACCTGGATCAGGCCGGCGAGCTGCTCGCTGGTGCCGTCGCTCGAGTCCGAGGCGGTGATGGATTGGTCGAGGGCGGTGACCGTGCCGCCGGCACTGGCCGGGCTGCCTCCCACCCCGCCCGCGTTGCCGAGACCCACGACCTGATCACCCACCGAGACCTTGGACGAGTTGCCGAACGTCGCCGTTGTCAGGTCGGACGCGTTCTGCAGTTGGAGAACGGCGACGTCGTGGGTGCGGTCGTAGCCCACCACGTGGGCCTTGTAGGTGCGCCCGTTGCCCACGTCGGTGACCTGGATCTCGGTGGCCTGGGTGATGACGTGATTGTTGGTGAGCACCTCGCCAGTGGAGGTGACCACGATGCCCGTGCCGGCGGCCTCACCATCCTGATAGCTGAGGTCCGTGTCGATGTCGACGAGGCCGGGCGACACCTTGGCCGCGATGGAGTTGACGTCGCTCGGGCCCCCCGACGACGATCCCGAGCCCGTACCGGAGGGGTTCTGTCCGAAGATGTTGCCGGAGCCGCTCGATCCGTTTCCGGCCGACTGGGATGACGACGTGTCGCTGGGGCGCCATACGCCGTGGCCGAGGCCTAGGCCGACCAGCACTGCGACTACCAGCAGCAGAGCCGTGATGGCATTCGGAAGGGTCCGCCGCGGACGGGCCGGACCAGTACCGGGGGGCCATATGGGTCCCCACCCGGCGGGGGCCCCAGGACCCACTGGGCCACCTGGGCCGGCAGGCCAACCGCCATATCCTCCTCCTCCCGGCCAGCCACTTGAGCCCGCGGGCCAGCCTCCGGCTCCCACCGGCCAGTCGCCCGGACCGGTCTGCCAACCACCTGGGCCGGCCGGTCCGCCCGCCTGACCGGTCTGCCAACCACCTGGGCCGGCCGGTCCGCCCGCCTGACCGGTCTGCCAACCACCTGGGCCGGCCGGTCCGCCCCCAGGACCGGTCTGCCAACCACCTGAACCCGCCGGCCAGCCCCCGGGGCCGGGAGAGGGACCTGAGCCCGCCGGCCAGCCGCCTGCGCCGGGCGAGGCGCCAGGACCGGGCGAGCTCGCGCTTGGGGGGGGTGGCCAGTCCGTGTTCCACCCGCCGCCCGACGGGGGAGGGGGGGGCCACTGGCCGCCGGGTGAGGGGGCCCAGTCGCCGGCGGGCGGAGGAGCCCACTGCTCGTGCGGTGAGTCGCCGGCGGGCGACGCGGCGCTGGCCGCGTCGGGCCCGGCGCCCGCGCCGCTCGGCGGAGATCCGGGTGTATCCGGCCTCTCCTCGTGCTCACTCGTTGGTTCTTGTGCGTCTTCCATGATCCCCTAGTGGACCCTCTCCGGGGGCCGCCCATCGTTCGTTTGTCGCCAGTTAACGACGCCTAGCTGAGCATTGTATGAGACAGAACTTAAAGGTCCCAATAGTCGGCGCCGCGACAGACAAGTGGGGCAGGGCTCAGTTGCGGGGAAGATCTCGGAACGGGGTCACCTTGTCGTTGTTGGGCTCCTTCGGCAACCCGAGGACCCGCTCGCCGATGATGTTGTGCTGGATCTCGTCCGTGCCGCCGTAGATCGGTGGCGCCTGGGTGAAGAGGGCCATCTCCGTCACCATGGTGCCCAGCGGTCCGGCGGGCAGTTCGCTCAGGGCTTCGGATCCGGTGGTCGTGTAGGCGTGCAGGGTGCCGCGGGGCCCGAGCATCTGCAGGCCCAGGTCCCGTGACAGCCGGAGGATGTTGCTCATCGACAGCTTGGCCAGGTTGCCGGCGCCTGGGACGTCCCCACCGCTTACCTTGAGCGCCTTCTGGCGCAGCGCCATGTAGCGTCCGATCTCGGTGAGCGTGTGGAGGCGGGCCAGGCCCTGACGGACGAGCGGGTCACCGTTGACCCCGAGCTGGCGGGCCAGAGCCTGCAGGAGCATAGAGGTACCGCCCATTCCGGCCGGACCGCCGGCGCCACCTCGGGCCCGGGACCGGACCAGGCTGCCGACCCGCTTGTCCAGGTCTCCGGCGATGCTGCCGGGGACGGCCGTACCGGCACCTGCCGAACCACCGCCCGCGCCCAGCCCGGCCCGTTCGAAAGCGAGGGTGGTGTTGGCGACTGCCCAGCCGTTGTTGAGGCCGCCGATGATGGCGTCATGGCTGACCCGGGCCTCGGTCATGAAGACTTCGTTGAACAGCGCTCGGCCAGTCATCTCCCGCAGCGGCCGGACCTCCACGCCCGGTTGGCGCATATCGAAGGCGAAGTAGGTGATGCCCTGGTGCTTCGGCACGTCAGGATTGGTGCGGGCGAGCAGCATGCCCATGTCCGCGACCTGCCCGCTGGAAGTCCAGACCTTCTGTCCGGTCACGACCCATTCGTCACCGTCTCGCTCGGCCCGGGTCTGCAGGCCGGCCAGGTCCGAGCCGGCACCCGGTTCGCTGAAGAGCTGGCACCAGGCTTGGGTGCCCGTGACGATGGGCCGGACGTAGCGTTCCCGCTGCTCCTCGGTGCCGTGGGTGGCGATGGTCGGTCCGGCCAGCAGCAACCCCAGCCCGGCTGGGCCGCCCAGGGCGCCGAACTCGGCGATGGCCTCCTGGACCCGGACCACTTCGGACCTCGACAACCCCTTGCCGTAACAGGACTCGGGCAAACCCGGCGCAGCCCAACCCGAGGACCCCAACCGCTCCCACCATTCGCGCACCGTGATGTCCGGGTCCCAATTGGTCGCCAGCCACTCTTTGATTGCCGTCACGGCGTCGGTGCTATCGGTGCTGGGGTCGGCCTCGCTGGTCTGCATGGTGACTGCCCTCCTTGGGGTACCGCGACGCTAGCGCCATCGAGCGGTTGCCCGATGGCGGCGGCGAGGATACGGTGCGCGCGTGGACTCGACCGCGACCGCTGAGATTCGTTGCCTCGGCGACATCGTCCGGGTGCACTCCGCCGTTCAGGGTGACGCCACCGCGGTCGAATGCGCCGGCCGGGCCCTCACCTTCGCCGAGCTCTACGGGCGGGCTCGAGCCGTGGCGGGCGCGCTCGCCGGCAGCGGGGTCAGTGCTCAGGACCGGGTGGCGCTGATCGAACGCAACGGGATCGAAGCCCTGGAGGTCATTTTCGGCGCCGCCCTCCTCAATGCGGTGGTGGTCAACGTCAACTGGCGCCTGGCCCCTCCCGAGATCCTCCAGATCGTCGAAGACGCCCAGGCCCGGGTCGTGCTCGTCGGCGCCGAGCTGGTTGGGGCCGTGGAAGCCATCGAGGACGAGCTTGGCGACAAGACGGAGATCATCGCCTTCGGTGGGCACGATCGTTGGGAACCTTACGAGGGCTGGTTGGGCCGCCATCAGCCGGCGGATCCGGGCGCGGTGGCCGCTCCGGGCGACGTGGCGTTCCAGCTGTACACATCGGGCACAACCGGCTTGCCCAAGGGGGTCATGCTCACCACTTCCAACTTGATGAAGACCTTCCCTCTCGCGGGCGAGATTTGGGGATTCGTCCCGGGACAGTCGGTCAACCTGGCGCTGATGCCGATGTTCCACATCGCCGGGCTGGGCTGGGCGGCAGTTGGCCTGTACTTCGGGTGTCGTACCGTGATCCTTCGCGACGTGGTGCCGGCCGAGATCCTCCGGGTGTTGTCGGAGGAGGGGATCACCGACGCCTTCATGGTCCCGGCGGTCATCCAGATGCTCCTCCAGACGCCGGGGGTCGAGACCGCCGATTTCGGGTCCCTCCGGCAACTGGTGTACGGGGCCTCGCCCATCTCGGCGGTCGTCCTGGAGCGGGCCATTTCCGTCATGGGCTGCGATTTTGTCCAGGTCTACGGGCTGACCGAGACGACGGGTGCGATCACCGAACTCCGAGCGGCCGACCACGATCCGGCCAACCGGTCGGGCCTGCTGCGATCCTGCGGGAAGCCCTACCCGTGGGTCGAGTTGCGCATCGTCGACGCAGCCAGCGGCGAGGACGTTCCTACCGGCCAGGTGGGCGAGTTGTGGACCAGGGGACCGAACAACATGGCGGGCTACTGGAACAACCCGGCGGCCACCGCCGCAGCCGTCACCGCGGAGGGCTGGTTCCGCACCGGGGACGCCGGCTATTTCGACGAGGAGGGGTTCGTCTACCTGCATGACCGGGTCAAGGACATGATCGTGACGGGCGGGGAGAACGTCTATCCCGCCGAGGTGGAGAACGCCCTGATGCGCCACCCCGCCGTCGTCGACGTGGCGGTCATCGGGGTGCCCGACGAGCGGTGGGGAGAGGCGGTCAAGGCGGTCGTGGTGGCGGCCCCGGGCGGCACGCCGGACCCTGAAGAACTGATCCGCTTCTGCCACGACCATCTGGCCGGCTACAAGTGCCCCAAGTCGGTCGACTTCGCCGAGGTCCTGCCCCGCAACCCTTCCGGCAAGCTGCTCAAGCGGGAGTTGCGAGCCCCGTACTGGGAGGGATCGGGCCGCCAGGTCGGTTGAAATTGGACCGACCTCGGCGGAGCATCTACCAGCACCAGGTCCGTTACCTGGAGACCGACCAGCAGGGCGTCGTCTTCAACATGTGGTACCTCGGGTATTTCGACGAGGCGATGGCGGCGTTCATCGAAGAGGGCGGACTGGCCTATCCGGACATGCTGGCGGCCGGCTACGACGTGCAGTTGGCGCACACCGAGCTCGACTGGCGGGCGTCGCTCCGCTGGCCCGACCCGGTCCAGGTGGAGGTGTCGCTGGCGGGCATGGGGACGACCTCCTTCGTGCTGGCGTTCGAAGTGCGAACCGGGGACGTCCTGGTGGCGACCGGCCGGACGGTGTACGTGGTGGTTGGGACCGACGGCTCGGGGAAGCGCCCCATCCCCGACCTGCTCCGCGCCGCCCTCGGTCCCTTTGACACACCCGCATGAACGAGCCGGCCGTGGCGGCCGCCGAGCAACTCGCGGCCGAACTGCTCGCCGGCGCGGAGGGCCGCCAGGGGCAAGCCGAACGGGGCCGAGCGGCCCGAGTGAGCCGCCTGCTCTCCAGCCCGGAAGGTCTGGGCCTGATCCTGGCCCTGACCGACGAAGTGCTGCGCATCCACGACCCGCGCCGGGCCGCGGCGGTGCTCGCCGGCCTGGTTGGGCCGGGAACGGAATCCGCCGCCCTGGGGCCGCTCGACCGGCTGGCCCTGCGGGCCGGGGCCCGGCTCGGCCCCCACCTGCCACAGGTCGTGCTCCCGGCGGTCCGCGCCCGGGTCCGTAGCGAGATGGCCGGCGTGGTCCTGCCCGCCGGGCGCCGGAGACTGGCCCGCCACGTGGAACGCCGGCGCCGCCAGGGCATTCGGCTCAATGTCAACGTCCTCGGCGAAGCCATCCTCGGCGAGGACGAAGCCGGGCGCCGGCTGCAACGGGTCCTGGACGTGCTGGACCACCGCGCCGTCGACTACGTGTCGGTCAAGATCTCCTCGGTCTGCTCCCAACTCGACGTGCTCTGCTTCGACCACGAAGTGGAGCGGATCGCCGTCCGGCTGCGCCGCTTGTACCGCGCCGCCAACTCGTACCGGCCGGCCAAGTTCGTCAACCTCGACATGGAGGAGTACCGGGACCTGGAGCTGACCCTCGCCGTGTTCCGCCGAGTCCTCGACGAGCCTGCCTACGCCAGGACGGACGCGGGGATCGTGCTGCAGGCCTACCTACCCGACTCGTTGCCCGCCCTCGAGGAACTGTGCGCCTGGGCCAGGGCCCGCCGGGATCGCACCGGGGCCTGGGTGAAGGTGCGTTTGGTAAAAGGGGCGAACCTGGCGATGGAGCACGTCGACGCGGAGCTGCACGGTTGGCCCGCGGCGCCCTTTCTTACCAAGGACGAGACGGACGCCAACTACAAGCGCATGCTCGACGTGGTCCTGGACCGGAGTCACGACGGGGCCGTCCGCGTGGGAGTCGCCAGCCACAACCTCTTCGAGGTGGCGTGGGCGGTCACCCAGGCCTCGATTCGTGGAGCCAGCGACCGGATCGAGATCGAGATGCTCGAGGGCATGGCGCCGGCGGTAGCCTCGGCGGTGGCGGCCCGTACAGGGGGGCTGCTCCTCTACGCCCCCATTGTTGAGCGCGGTGACATCGAATCGGCGATCGCCTACCTGGTGCGCCGCCTGGACGAAAACAGCCGGCCCGACAACTTCCTGGCCCACTCTTTTTCCTTGCAAGTGGGTTCGCCGGCGTGGGAGGCGGAGGCCGGGCGGTTCCGTCGTTCGGTTTCGGCGCGCCACGACCCGGCTGTCCCCACCAGGAGGGTCCAGAATCGGGCGGGAGCCCCAGGGCGGGCGGCGGCGGGGCCGGGTTTTGGCAACGAGCCCGACACGGACTTCTCTATCGCAGCCAACCGCGAGTGGATCGCCGGCCATCTCGACGCCTTCCGCCAAGCGGGGTGGCGCCAGTACCGCCCGGTGGTTGCCGGGCGGGAGGTGGAGGGCGCCGCGACCGAGATGGGTGTCGACCCGAGTGCCCCGGGGGAGCCGGCGTATCGCTGGTGCGCCGCCGATTCGGCAGTCGTCTCGGAGGCGGTGGCGGCGGCCCGGGCGGCCGGGCCCGAGTGGGCCGCGACGGCGCCGGCCGTGCGGCGCCGGGTCCTGGAGGGGGCTGCCGACGCGCTGGCCCGCAGGCGGGGGGAGCTGCTGGCCGTCATGGCGTTCGACGCCGCCAAGACCGCCCGCGAGGGCGACCCCGAGGTGTCGGAGGCGATCGATTTCGCCGTCTACTACGCCGAGCACGTTCCTGCGGCGGCGGGCTTCCGGCCGCACGGCACGGTCGTGGTCGCCTCGCCGTGGAACTTCCCGCTGTCGATCCCCGCCGGCGGCGTCCTCGGGGCGTTGGCGGCTGGCAACGCCGTGATCCTCAAGCCGGCGCCGGAGTCGGTGGCCGTGGCCGGCGAGCTGGCCGCGGTGCTGTGGGAAGGCGGCGTTCCCCGGTCCGTGTTGCAGTTCGTGCCATGCGTCGACGGCGCCGCCAGCCGCTTGCTCATCACCCACCCGGACGTCGATGCGGTGGTCCTGACCGGGTCGTGGGAGACGGCCCGCCGCTTCGTGGATTGGCGGCCGGGGCTGCGGCTCCACGCCGAGACCAGCGGCAAGAACGCCATGGTCATCACCGCCACCGCGGATCTCGACGAGGCCATCGCCGATCTGTTGCACTCGGCCTTCGGGCACGCCGGGCAGAAGTGCTCGGCGGCCAGCCTGGCCATCGTGGAGGCGCCTGTCCATGACGATCCCCGCTTTCTTCGCCGCCTGGCGGACGCGGTACGGAGCTTGCGGGTGGGGCCGGCGTGGGACCCCGTCACGTCGATGGGCCCGCTCATCCGCCCGCCGGAAGGCCCGTTGCTCGACGCCTTCACCCGGCTCGGCCCAGGGGAACGATGGCTGGTGCGGCCTGTGGCCCTCGACGAGCTCGGTTATCTGTGGTCGCCCGGCGTCAAGGTGGGGGTGGCGCCGGGATCGCCGTTCCATCTGACCGAGTGCTTCGGGCCGGTCCTGGGGGTCATGCGCGCCGCTAACGTCGACGAGGCGATCCGGTGGCAGAACGCACCTGCCTACGGTCTGACCGCCGGCCTGCATGCCCTCGACCCGGGTGAGATCGCCCGATGGCTGGACCAGGTGGAGGCCGGCAACCTGTACGTCAACCGGGGTACCACCGGGGCCATCGTGGGCCGTCAGCCGTTCGGCGGTTGGAAGCGCTCGGTGGTGGGTCCCGGCGCCAAGGCCGGCGGCCCCAACTACGTGGCGAGCCTCGGAACGTGGCCGGCGTCGCCAGCGGGGCCGCCGGCCGGTCTGGCGGCGGGTTGGCCCGTGGCGGCGGCAGCCGTGCGTGAGGTTGGCTCCTTCGCCGCGGCGTGTCGGGCCGCATGGGCAGGCATGCGCGTTCCGGTGGATCCCACCGGGTTGGAGGCCGAGGCCAACAGCTTTCGCTATTGCCCGCTGCGGTCCGTGCTGGTGTGTCGGGGGGCCGGCGTCACCGATACCGCGCTCGCCTGCGCCCGGGTGGCGGCAGCCGCGGTCGGGGTGGAACTGGAGATGGTTGACGAAACCGCTGTCGTCGCCCGCGTGGGCGGGGCCGGCGTGGCCGGCGTGGTCGGCGGGGTCGGCGGGGTCGGCGTGGCCGGCGTGGTCGGCGTGGACAAGGTGCGGTTCCTCGGGACGGTCGGCGACGCCGCCCGCCTGGCCGCCCTCGACGCCGGGTGGTGGGTGGACGACACACCGGTCGCGGCCGACCCTCGGCGGGAGGTCCTCCGTTGGGTGCGCGAGCAGGCCGTTAGCGAGAGCCTGCACCGACACGGCAACGTCACCGGCCGCCGGCGAGGCCTACCCCGGCGCCGGGGAGGTGGCGGTGGCGGTGGTTCCGACGAGTGACGGGGGCGGGCGAGTCGACTTTTGTTTTGTGTGATATTCGACGCCTCATAGGTGTCGTAGATACCAAAAAATCGAATGCAGCCACCCGAGGGACGTGACCTACCAAGATCGAACCGCACCCTGACCCCCAACAGCCCACCGACCGCATACCGCTACCCGTGGAGCCCAACGACGCCGCTGTGCTCGCCTCCATCCGAGAGGCCGTGTGGCGCCGGCAGCCCGTAGACAGGCGCGAGGCCCGCTCCCGGGACCGGCTCCTGGTGGCCATGGGACGGCTGGCGCGCCCATTCGACCAGGACGCCGACGCCACCCACATAACCGCCTCCGCGCTCATTTTCGCTCGGCGCGGGGTGGTCCTTCATCGTCACAAGCGGCTGGGAATGTGGCTGCAGCCCGGCGGGCACCTGGAGCAAGGGGAGACCCCGTGGGTGGCGGCGCGCCGCGAAGCCCAGGAGGAGACCGGCCTGCGGCTGGGCTGGGTCGAACTTGGCCCTGACGGCACCCCCCCACTGGCGCACGTCGATGTTCACGCCGGCGGGAGGGGGCATATCCACCTCGATCTCCGCTACCTCCTCGGGGTGCAGGGGTCGGACGAGCCGGACCCGCCACCCGGGGAGAGCCAGGAGGTTCGCTGGTTCGGATGGGACGAGGCCCTCGCCGTCGCTGATCCCGGCTTGGCTGGTTTCCTCCGGGCCCACGCCCGTTCTCGTTAGCGGCGGTGCCGGCCGTGCCGGCGGTGCCGGCCCGTGCCAGCCGTGCCTGCCGTGCCTGCCGTGCCAGCCGTGCCTGCCGTGCCAGCCGTGCCGTATAGCGTGGCGGCCCAAACGACCGACCGGGGGGACATCTTGACCACGACCGAGGAAGCTGCCGCACCGCACGCCGCCGAGATTCACGGCACCTGCGACGATCGATTTGTCGGGTTGCGAGATCTGCTGGCGGGCAGCCTGGCGGCGGGGACCGATGTCGGGGCGTCCGTCGCCGTGACGGTCGCCGGCGAGCTGGTGGTCGACATATGGGGTGGATGGGCGGACGAGGGCCGCACCCGTCCGTGGGAGCGCGACACCATCACCAACGTGTGGTCGACGACCAAGACCATGACCGCCCTGTGCGCGCTGATGCTGGTTGATGCCGGGGAGATCGACCTCGATGCGCCCGTGTCCCGCTACTGGCCGGAGTTCGCGGCCGGCGGCAAGGACGACCGGGTGCTCGTCAGGCACATCATGGGCCACACCGCCGGGCTGCCCGGTTGGTCAGCACCCATGACGATCGAGGACCTCTACGACTGGGAGAAGGCCACCAGTCTGCTGGCGGCCCAGGAGCCGTGGTGGGAGCCGGGTACCGCATCGGGCTATCACGCCGTGACCCAGGGCTACCTGGTGGGTGAAGTGGTACGGCGGGTGACCGGCCAGTCGCTCGGCGCCTTTTTCCGAGAGAGGGTCTCCGGTCCGCTCGGCGCCGACTTCCACATTGGCCTCGACCCGGCCGAGTTCGGGCGGGTGTCCAACGTGATTCCGCCCCCGCCGTTTGATCCGACGATGGAGATCAGCGAGTTCGCCATGCGCACCCTCACCAATCCCATGCTGTCGGCCGAGGCCTCCTGGACCGAGCCGTGGCGGCAGGCCGAGATTCCGGCCGCGAACGGGCATGGCAACGCCAGGTCGGTGGCCACCGTCCAAGCCGCGGTCGCCAACGGCGGCGAGGTCGGCGGTGTCCGGCTGCTCTCGGCTGCCGGCTGCGAGCGGATTCTCCTCGAGCAGGCCCACGGCCCGGATCTGGTGCTCGGCGTGCCCCTCCGCCTGGGAGTCGGCTACGGGCTCCCGTCGACCGAGCTTCCCATCAGCTCTCACGATCGAGCCTGCTATTGGGGAGGATGGGGCGGCTCCGTGATAGTCATGGATTTCGAGGCCGAGATGTCCGTCGCCTACATGATGAACAAGATGGGCGCCGAGCTCGTCGGAGACGAGCGGGGCATCGGCCTGGTGCTGGCGGCCCAGGCCGCCATGTCGGGGGCCGGATAGGGCCAACAGTCGGACCTGACAGCGGGCCCACCCGCCGACGATCTACTATCGGAGCACCGCACCGGGACCGAGATCACCCTCGAGGAAGTTGCGGGAGGTGATGCAGTCATGAAGGACACGAGCGAGCGCTCCGACCGACCGGCTCAGATCGCGGCCGCCGAACTGTGCCGAGCCGCTCAGATGCACCCATCCGGCCGCACCGAGTCGGTGGCCATCACTGGCGTCACGCGAGTGGGCCGGCTGGCGCTGACGACCGCCGTGGTCGCCGTCGTCGGGGGCGTGGGCTTCGCGGTCGCCTCCGTGGCGGCTCCCACCGCGGTCCGCTGGGGGACCGGGGCCATACTGCTGGTCCTGCTGGCCGCGACCTGGCTGCTGTGCGCGCATGCCGGCGGTCACGCTTGGTTCGTTCCTTTGCCGGCGTTCGCCTTGGTGATGATCTGGGCATTTACCGGGTCGACGGGCTCTCCGGTTGACGGCTGGTTGCTGGTAGCCCTCAGCGGCCTGGCCTGCGGAGTTGGGGTCGTAGTGGCCAGCACCGCCTTGCGCCAACAGCTCCGGGGAGAGTTGGTCGTCCTTCCACCCGTGCGGGGGGCACCCGGTATCGCGGTGACCGAGCTGGCGCCGGCCGGGATCGTGCAAGTGGCGGGCGAAGCGTGGAGCGCCGAGTCGGTTAGCGGCTGGCTGCCAGCTGGGGCCCCGGTGCACGTGCTGAGGGTCAGCGGTGTTCGACTAGAGGTCTGGTCCGAGGTGGGCACCGTGCCTGATGCCAGCGCGATCGATATCGAGGGGGCTCGGCCGTGATCGAAGTGCTCGTCGCCATTGCCGTCGTGATCGTCGCACTCCTGGCTGGGGTGGCGGCCGGCATAAAGATCGTCCGGGAGTATCAGCGGGTGGTGGTGTTCCGGTTGGGGCGGTCGTCCGGTGCGCGCGGTCCTGGCCTGGTGATCATCAACCCGATCACCGACCGGGTCACCTTGGTCGACCTCCGCGAGCAGTTCCTCGAGATCCCGCACCAGGTGGCGATCACCAAGGACAACGCCTCGATCGCCATCGACTTCATCATCTTTACCAAGGTCTTCGATCCGGTCCTGTCAGTGCTGGCGGTCAAGGACTTCCGAGGTGCCGCGCTCAACATCGCCGCGACCACCTTGCGGGCCGTCGTAGGCGACATGAGCCTCGACGAGGTGTTGTCCAAGAGGGAGGACATGAACAACACCCTGCGGTTCAAGCTCGACGACGTCACCGAGCGCTGGGGGGTCAAGGTGACCAACGTGGAGGTTCGGGAGATCAACCCGCCTCCGGCGGTGTTGGAGGCCATGACCCGTCAGATGTCGGCGGAGCGGACCCGGCGGGCAGTGGTGACCGAGGCCGAGGGCACCAAGCAGTCCGCCATTACGGTGGCCGAGGGCCAGAAGCAGTCGGCGATTCTCTCCGCCGAAGGAGACCGGCAGGCGGCCATCGTGCAGGCGGAAGGCTTCGCGCACGCGTTGACGCAGATATACGAGTCAGCCAGGGGACTCGATGCCAACACCATGACCCTGCAGTACTTCGAGGCGCTCAAGAAGCTGGGAGCGTCGCCGGCGACGAAGTTCGTGGTGCCGATGGAGTTGTCGCGGCTGCTGTCGGGAATGGCTGGTTCCCTCGGGCAGTCGTTTGCCGACGGCAGTACCGCCGCGATCGGAAACGGCAGCACCCCCGCGATCGGGGACGGCAGCCCCGCCGCGAACGGGGACGGCAGCAGCGCCGCGATCGGCGACGGCCCCGGTCACTAGGACCGCTCGGCTCACTCGGTCCGCCCGGCAGCCGGCGGCGAGGCTACGGCCGGCGGCCCCTAGGGCGCGAGCGGCGGCCCGTCGAAGCGGTCGACGCTGGTAAATCGCTCGACTGGAGCGCGCCGCAGCCGCGTCGGCCGCTTCCCCGCCGCCGGGTAGCCCAGCGCCAATGCCCCCGCCACGGCCCAATCCGGTGGGACGCCGAGCAGGTCCCGGACCTGGTCCTCCTCGCGGACGAGCATGGTCGTCATGACCCCGCCCAGCCCCGCCCCATGGGCCGCCAGCAGGACGCTCCAGGCAAAAGGATAGATGGACGCGCCGCCGACGAGGGTGTAGCGGTCCAGATCGCGGTCGACGGCGGCCAGCGCCCGGAGGTCAGCCAGAAGGACCAATAGGACCGGGACCTGGTCGAGATGCTCGGAGAAGCCGCCCGGGCCCTGCGCCGACTCGGACGCCAGTCGTTCGACCTGCTTGAGGGCTTCTCGCTCGGCGTCGCGGTCGGTCACGGGCGCCCAAGGCACCAGCCCAGCTGTTCCCATGGCCAGGTACTCGTGCCAGCCGTGCAGGTACAGGTCCCGGAGCCGGCGGCGGAGGTCGGCGTCCTTGACGAGGATGACCCGCCAGGCCTGGCGGTTGCCGCCGCTCGGGGCGTACCGAGCGGTGTCGAGGATGTGCCGCACGACCTCGTCGGGTACGGGGTGGGCGGAGAACTCACGTACCGCCCCGGTCGTCTGCAAGGCCCGGTCCAGATCCATGATGGAAACGCTATTCGCTCGGCTGACGCCGGACTTCGTTGGCCAGCTCGCCGGACCTCATTGGCGCCGTCTGCCTGGACGAGACACGTGGCCGTTGGCAATGGTGATCCCCTCGGCGGCCAGGCGCCTGGCGTGCTCGATCTCGAGCCCGGGAACCAGGCGGCCGGTGGCGGTGACCACCCGCCACCATGGGAGCTCGCGTCCCGGGTCCGGTGTGGCCATGATCTTCCCTACCGCCCGGGCCGCACCCGGCCGGCCGGCCTCGGCCGCGACATCACCGTAGGACACGATCTCGCCGGGTTGCAGGGCCGCCACCACCCCTTCCACCCGGGCTCGGAAGTCGTCAGCCACCGGGGTTCCCGCGGCCCGCCACAAATCGACCATCTCCAGCCCGAATTGGCGCAGGAGCCGGCGCAGCACGGGGATGGACAGCCCGGTGACGGTCCCGTAGTTGCCGTCGATGGAGTCGATCCACGGGGCGCCAAAACCCTCCAGGGTGAAGGCTCCGGCGACGCGGAGGGGCTCGCCGGAGGCGACATAGGCGTCGATCTCGCGGTCTGTGGGGTCGCCAAAGCGGATCAGAGCGGTATCGGTCGTGGCGGCCGTCGTACCCGTGGCGGTGTCGATCAGGCAGTGGCCGGTGTGAAGCAGGCCGGTACGCGACCGCATTCGCCGCCACAGATCGGCGGCGGCCGCCGGCGAGGGCGGTTTGCCCTCGGCTCGGCCATCCAACTCGAGCAGCGAGTCGCACCCGATGACGAGGGCCGGCGCCTCCAGATCGAGATCGGCGGCCACGGCGGCCACGGCGGCCGCCTTGCGTCGGGCCAGTGCCAGCACCGCGTCCGCCGGCGGCAGGTGTTCGACGCCGTCCTCGTCGACGCCGCTGACGATCACGCGGGCAGACAGCCCGGCCTGTTCCAGCAGGCGCAAGCGGGCAGGGGAGGCCGAGGCCAGGATGAGCGGGCGGACCACCGGACGACGCCTGCGGCGGCCGGGGTCAGTCTTTGGTGGCGACGTGGTTCGGTACGACGTGCATGGCCGGCTCGTACCGGCTGGCCTCGACGTCGGAGGCGTCCACGTCGACGTCGGAAACCCCGGTCCGGATCGCGGCGACCAGGGCAGTCCGGCAGGAACCGCACGGGCCCCAAAATCGCTCGGTGACCTGAGCGCCGCAGCGCGGACAGGCGAAGGCCTGCGCAGTGTCGCCCATCTCGGTCTGCCCGGTGTCGGTCACGCCGGCCACCCTAGCGGCCGGGCCGGCGACGTCAGTGCTCAGTGGAGGCCGAGGGCGGCTGAGCAGGCGGGCCATTGGCCCCAGCCGCTCTCCGATTCCAGCTTCATGGCAGCCTGGTCCTGCATTTGCGGCGGTTTCAGGTCGGGTCGGCCGGGGTAGCCGAGATTGGACCAGGTCTGCTCACTGAACTGGTAGGCACCGTAGAAGCCGTTGCCGGTGTTCTCGGTGTAGTTGTCCCCCGACTCACACTCACGCAGCTGGAGCCACACCCCGCCCGCGTCGGTGTAGCCGGGCGGGGCGGGCGTCGGGGACAAGGCGGGCGCGGCGGGCGATGCGGGCGCGGCGGGCGATGCGGGCGGATCCGGTGGAGCGACGATCTGGCGGACGACGTCAAGTAGTCCATTGTTGACCGGGAGGCCCTGTGTGACCGCTTCAGAGGCTTGTTGGGCGGCGTCGGCGGCCGCCGCCACCAGCTCGTTGAGATGGCCCTGCAGCTGGTCCAGCTGGGCTTGCTCGGTGGAAGCCAGGTCGAGAGCCTGCTGGCTGGCGTTGGCGGCAGCCGTCGCGGCCGTCCGGCTGGCTTGCACTTGCTTGGCCAGGTTGGACTCGGCGCTCGCGAGCTGGAGTTCGTCGGTGTGAAACTGGTCGACGGCGTCGTTGATGTCGCCGGCGGCCACCTGCAGGTACTCGGCGCGGACCGACGGGTCGGTGGAGTCCGTGGGGACGGCCAGTCCCGAGGCCGCGGCGCCCGTGTAGCTCAGGAGGGCGTCCTCACGGAGGATGGTTTCGCTGCCTGTCGCTTGGCCCTGCAACTGTCCGATCTGGGCCTGGTCGGCGCTGACCTGCTGGGCCAAGGTGGTGGCGTTGACGTTGGCCTGGTCGAAGGCCATGGTGAACTCGTGCACCCTGGCTGCGCCGGCCTCAATCTGCGCCTGCAGGAGGGTGATCTGATCCTGAGTGGCCGCGATCGGGTCGGCGCCGGCGCTCGAAGCGGGTCCGGCGAGGGACGCGCCGAACAGGACAACGGCGACAGTTATGCCGGCCATCGTCCGCTTCACGACCCAGGTTCGCCACTCCGCTGGCGGACCACCTGGTCGCAGGAGCTTCGCGACGTGGTGCAAGACGAGGGAAGACAGTAGCCGAGGTTCGCCACGGTCCGCCACCCCGGTTCCGACGACGACCACTTAGAGTGGTCACAGGGTGGAGATATGGGTCAGGGTGGTCCTTTTGGGTCGTTGGATTTGCTAGCCGGGCCCCGGGTCGCATAGTGCAGGTGGACATGAACACACCCACCCGGACCGGCCGGGTCCCGTACCTGTCGTCGCGGCTGCAGGGTCTGGGCACCACGGTCTTTGCGGAGATGTCGGCGTTGGCTGAGCGGACGGGTTCGATCAACCTGGGTCAGGGCTTTCCAGACCGAGACGGTCCGGCTGAGGTAGCGGAAGCCGCGGTCGCGGCCATCCGGGCCGGCCGCAACCAGTACCCCCCCGGTCCGGGCATCCCCGAGCTGCGCCAGGCGATCGCCGCCCACCAGCAGCGCTTCTACGGGTCAGTTTTCGACCCCGAGAGCGAAGTGCTCGTGACTGCAGGTGCCACGGAAGCGATCACCGCGGCCATCCTTGCCCTCTGCGAGACGGGCGACGAGGTGGTGGTGTTCGAGCCCTTCTACGACTCGTACGGGGCGGCGATCGCCATGGCCGGGGCCCAGCGCCGGGTCGTGCCATTGGTGCCACCGGCGTGGTCCTTTGACGAGGACCGGCTGGCGTCGGTAATTACGCCTCGTACCCGTCTCCTGCTGGTCAACACGCCGCACAACCCCACGGGCAAAGTGTTCTCACCGGAGGAGCTCGAGTCGGTGGCGCGGGTGTGCCGTGATCACGACCTGCTGGCTCTGACTGACGAGGTCTACGAACACTTGGTATTCGAAGGCAGTCACGTGCCGCTGGGCACGTTGCCGGGCATGGCGGAACGGACTCTGACCGTGTCCAGCGCCGGCAAGACCTTCGCCTTCACCGGGTGGAAGGTGGGCTGGGTGTGCGGGCCCGCCGCCTTGGTGTCGGCGGTGCGGACCGTCAAGCAGTTCCTGACCTACGTCAACGGTGCTCCGTTCCAACCTGCGGTGGCCGCGGGCCTGGGGATGCCGGACGACTATTTCGCCGGCTCCGCCGCCGCCCTGCGAGACGGGCGCGACCGCCTCTGCTCCGGACTGGAGCAAGCCGGCTTCGACGTCTACCAGCCCCACGCCACCTACTTCGTCGTGACGGGCGTGGAAGGGCTCGGCTGTGCCGACGGGGTGTCGTTCTGCAGGGAGCTGCCAGAGCGCTGCGGGGTCGTCGCCGTTCCTGCCGCGGCGTTCTACGACGATCCGCGGCGGGCCCGGCCCCTGGTCCGCTTCGCGTATTGCAAGCAGCCAGAGGTCCTGGCCGAGGCGGTTCGCCGCCTCATCGGGCTCAGCCCGGTCGGCGCGACATCAGCCTGAGACCCAGGCGTCCGGGTTCTCGACGAGCTCGGCGACCTGGGGGGGCAAAGGGCCGACGACGAGGTGCTCGAGCGTGACGTGCTCGACGACGTGCCGCATGCTGACCCGCAGGGCCAACCACACGTCCTCCAGCGGTATGGCAGAGCCTTGGTAGTGCACGGATTCCGGTCGTTCTCCCCGAATGGCCGCCAGCGGGCCGTCGACGGCACGCAGGATGTCCGCCAGGCTGATCGCCGCGGGTGCCTTGGCCAGCCGGTATCCGCCCTCGGCCCCGCGCTGGCTGCGCACCAGGCCGCGTTGGCGCAGCTGGAGCAGGATGTTCTGGAGAAAGCGGGCCGGGATGTCCTGCGCCGCGGCCAAGTCCCCGACGGTCAGGGGTCCACCCCCGGCGTTCGTCAACTCGGCAAGCGCCCGGATCGCGTACTCCGCCCGGGCCGAGATCTCCACGCCCGAGAGTATGCCTCGAAGTGCTCCGTAACGGTCGGATCCCGGTGTCCGGGCTACCCTTGCGCCCCATCCACGCTGCTGGCCAGGGCGGCGGGCAGTAACGGGAGGGACTTGTGACCCAGCAGTTCGGTGACGTCAGCGTCGACATCGGTACTGACTTCGTGGCCGAGGTGGAGATCCACCGGCCACCGGCCAACTTCTTCGACGTGGCGCTCATCCGCGGCGTGGCTGAAGCGTACGAGGCCCTCGACGGCGATCCATCGTGCCGGGCGATCGTGTTGTGCTCTGAGGGTAAGCACTTCTGTGCCGGCGCCGACTTCAATTCCGAGAGCGACGCCGAGGAGATCCCCAAGGAAGGGGCAGCCAGCCTGTACCAGGCGGCGATTCGCTTGTTCCGTTCGGATCTTCCCGTGGTTGCTGCCGTGCAAGGTGCGGCAATAGGAGGTGGCCTGGGCTTGGCTTGCTCGGCCGACTTCCGGGTGGCCGCACCCGAAGCCCGGTTCTCGGCCAACTTCGCCCGGCTCGGCTTCCATCAGGGCTTCGGGCTCAGCGTCACTTTGCCGCTGATCGTGGGGCACCAGCACGCCCTCGACTTGCTCTACACCGGGCGTCGGGTGGCGGGCGATGTTGCCCATCGGATGGGCCTCTGCGACCAGCTGGCCCCGCTACCGGAAGTGCGGTCCGCGGCGAGGGAGCTGGCCGCGGAGATCGCCGGCTCGGGCCCGCTTGCCGTCCGCTCGATCCGCCAGACCATGCGGGGCCACCTTCCGGACGCCGTGTCGGCTGCCACCGACCGGGAGGACGCGGAGCAGATCCGCCTGAGGACTACCAAGGACTTTGCCGAAGGGATCCGGGCCAGCGCGGAACGGCGTCCACCGCGTTTCAGCGGGGACTAGGAGGGGCAGCGAGCCGCGTCGGGCGGCCGGCGGCGGGGCGCTCGGCGGCCGCTCAGTGGATTTTGTGATACGCGCCAACGCCGCCCATGACCACAGCTCCGACCAGAAGTGCGACCATGACGATGGCGAAGATCAGGTCGGCCTTGCGTGTCACCAGGCCGTAGATGCCCAGCAGTTGAGCCACCACCAGGCAGGCGCCTGCCGCGTACAACAGATTCACGCTCGGACGGACTCGATGGCGCCGTCGGACATTCCGGCGACATTAGTCGGCCCGCTCGCCAGAGTCGGGTTGACCGTCCAGCCATCTCCCCGACAAAGCCGCCTCCGCGGCCATCCATTCTCGCCGCCCGGCGCGCGCCGCGGTGGACGACACGCCGGCGTGGTCGGCGCCGACTTCGAGCAGAATCGACCCTTCGGGGAGGGCCTCCGGGATCAGATGGGGGGGTCGCGCGACCACCACCAGACGCGGTAAGCGCGCCACCGCCTCATCCCGAGCCGCCCGCGTTCCGCCGTACCAAATCGGGTCGATGACCTGCAGCCACTTGTCGGCGCCGAGGACCACCGCGTCGTAGCCGGCGGCCACGTCCGAGATGAGCTGATGTTCGGTTACCCGCACGCCCAGCCAAGGACGAGTGGCGGCAATCGCCTCGAGCACGGACACGCGGTCCTCGAAGGGCGGGACGGGTACCTCTTTTCCCAACGGCACCAACGACACCACCAGGTCCAAGCGGTCCAGGCGGCCTTGGCGCACCGCGGCCTCGGCGATGGCGAGGTGGGCGATCGTCGGGGGATTGAACGTTCCCGGGTAGGCCCCGACGATCGCCACTGCTCAGTGCCGCTCAGTGCCGGCCCGGAAACAACTTCAGCGAAGGAGAAGGCGGCGGCGAATGCTGCCCCAAATGGGGCGCAGCTCCGTTGACCGTGAGTTCGGGTTCAGGCATTCACCGCCGCCTTCTCTTGACGCCTAGGTTGTTTCCGGGCCGGCGCTCAGTAGCGGTAGGACTCGGCCTTGTAGGGGCCGCCCAGGTCGACGCCCAGGTAGGCCGCCTGCTTCTCGGTGATCTGGGTGAGGCGGACCCCGAGCTTGCCCAGGTGCAGTCGGGCCACCTTCTCGTCGAGGTGGCGGGGCAGGACGTACACCCCGATCGGGTACGACTCCGTGCGGGTGAACAGCTCGATCTGGGCCAGCACCTGGTTGGTGAAGCTGGAGGACATCACGAAGCTGGGATGGCCGGTTGCGCACCCCAGGTTGACCAGCCGGCCCTCGGCCAGGACGAGCACGGAGTGCCCGTCGGGGAAGTCCCAGGCGTCGACCTGGGGCTTGATGTTCGTCCTGGCGATCCCCGGGAAGCGGGCCAGCCCGGCCATGTCGATCTCGTTGTCGAAGTGACCGATGTTGCACACGATGGCGTTGTGCTTCATCTTGGCCATGTCGCCGACGGTGATGATGTCGCGGTTACCCGTCGCGGTCACGAAGATGTCGGCGGTGGCAACCACGTCGTCGAGGGTGAGCACCTGGTAGCCCTCCATCGCCGCTTGCAGCGCGCAGATCGGATCGATCTCGGTGATGATCACCCGGGCGCCCTGGCCGCGCAACGACTGGGCGCAGCCCTTGCCAACATCCCCGTAGCCGAACACGACCGCGACCTTGCCGGCGATCATGACATCGGTCGCCCGGAAGATGCCGTCGATGAGGGAGTGGCGGCACCCGTAGAGGTTGTCGAACTTGGACTTGGTGACCGAGTCGTTGACGTTGATGGCCGGGAAGAGGAGCGCCCCTTCCTCGTGGCGCTGGTAGAGACGGTGGACACCGGTAGTGGTCTCCTCGGTGACGCCCTTTATCTCCTGGGCCATGCGAGTCCAGAGCTTGCCGTCCTCGCGCAGCGTGCGGTTGAGGGTGGCGAGGATCAGGCCGTACTCCTCTGAGTCTTCGACCCCCAGGTCCGGGACCTGCCCGTCACGCTCGCACTCGACGCCCAGGTGCACCAGCAGGGTGGCGTCGCCGCCGTCGTCGAGGATCATGTTGGGATTGGCACCGTCCGGCCAGCGCAGGGCCATCTCGGTACACCACCAGTACTCCTCGAGGGTCTCGCCCTTCCAGGCGTAGACCGGGACGCCGGCGGCGGCGATGGCTGCCGCGGCGTGGTCCTGGGTGGAGAAGATGTTGCACGAAGCCCAGCGGACCTCTGCGCCCAGATGGAGGAGGGTTTCGATGAGCACGGCGGTTTGGACTGTCATATGCAGCGAGCCGGTGATGCGGGCGCCGTCCAGGGGCCGGCTGTCGCCGTACTCGGCGCGCAGGGACATGAGCCCTGGCATCTCGACCTCGGCCAGGTCGATCTCGCGACGACCGAAGTCGGCGAGGCTCAGGTCGGCGACTTTGTAGGGGGGGACGGTGGAATCAGCCACGGAAGCTCCTCAAATGTGGAAGGGCACGAACGCGGGCACAGGCAGTTCCACCGTCGATCGCACAGGGGCGCACGACGGCACTGTGCCCGCCAGGCCGGGGCCGTCAGGCCCTTCCCGTCTGGTCAGCCCGGAGCGGTTTCATCATAGGTGATAGACCGCGGGGCTGCGATACGGTCCACGAAGTGGTTCCCACCGTCGACGTGCCCGAACAGATCCTCACCGTCACGGCCCACCCCGACGATGTCGATTTTGGCGCCGCCGGTTCGGTGGCGGCCTGGACCGCCCAGGGCGCGGTCGTCACCTACTGCGTGGTCACCGACGGGGACGCCGGCGGTTTCGACCCCGCGGTGCCGCGGGCCGACATCCCGGCGATCCGGCGCGCCGAACAGACGGCGGCCGCAGCCGAGGTGGGCGTCAAGGACCTGGTGTTCCTGGGCTATCCCGACGGTCGACTACAAGCCACGCTCGAATTGCGGCGCGATATCTCCCGGGTCATCCGCCAAGTGCGCCCCCAGCGGGTGGTGTGCCAGAGTCCGGACCGGTTATGGGACCGGTTGTTCGCCAGCCACCCGGACCACCTGGCCGCGGGAGAGGCGACTATCTGCGCGGTCTACCCGGACGCCCGTAACCCCTTCGCCTTCCCGGAGCTGATGGCCGAAGGCCTCGAACCCCATGTGGTGTCCGAGGTTTGGGTCATGGCCGCGCCCGGGGTGGACACCTACGTCGACGTCACCGGCACCTTTGCCGCCAAACTAGCTGCGCTGCGGGCGCATGTCAGCCAGAACACCGACCAGGATGGCGGGCTCGAGCCGAGGCTGCGGGCCTGGCTGACGAACAACGCCGCCCAGGCCGGGTGGGACGACGGCCGGTTGGCGGAGGCGTTCCGCCGTTTGGTCACGGGGTGACTCCTGCTGGTCACGACTCCGAGAACGGCTTGTCCTTGTCGACTCGCGGCTCGGCGGGCAGGCCCAGGACCCGCTCGCCGAGGATGTTGTGCTGGATCTCGTCGGTCCCGCCCCGAATCGACAACGACGGGCTCATCAGGAACATGCTCTGCCACTCACCGACGTCCGGCGGCTCACCGCGCCCACGCGGGTCGCCGTAGACGGTCCCGGCTGGCCCCTCGACGGACATGCCCAGAGCCGCCAATGGCTTGATCAAGGCGTTGGCCCGCAGCTTGGTGCCAGAATCCTCCGGCCCGGGGGGCTTGCCCGCTTGGCGAGCGGCCTGGGCGCGTAACCCGGTCCACTGGGTGATCTTGTAATCCACCATCCGACGGGCCCATTGGTCCCGGGCCACCGCGGCGGAATCGGGCAGCGCCGCGCCGAGGCGGCGCAGCTGATCCTCCGACACGCCCAGTCCGCCGCCGAGGGCTCCTCGCTCGAAGGCCAGGCAGGTGATGGTGACCCGCCAGCCCTCGCCGGGCGCGCCGATCCGGTCCGTGTCGGGGATCTTGACTTCATCGAGGAATACTTCGTTGAAATGGGCGTCCCCGTTCATCTGCACGAGCGGGCGCACGGTTATTCCTGGCGCGGTCATATCCACGGCGAAGGCGGTGATGCCGGCGTGCTTGGGAACGCTCGGATCGTGGCGCGCCAGCAGCAGACCCCACTGCGAGTAGTGGGCGCGGGAGGTCCACACCTTGGAGCCGCTGACCCGCCAGCTGTCGCCGTCGCGGACGGCCCGGGCCTTGAGCCCCGCCAGGTCCGAGCCGGCATCGGGTTCGGAGAACATCTGGCACCAGATGTCCTCTCCGCTTCGGATCCGGGGCAGCCACCGGGCCTGCTGGTCGGCGTCGGCGTGCACCAGGATCGTCGGTCCGATCAGGTCCAGCCCGACCAAGAACGGGTACAGGTCGGGCGCCTCGAACTGCCGGAGCACGGTCCGGACCACGTCGGCTTCGGGTCCGCTGAGCCCCATTCCCCCATGCGCCACCGGCCACGACGGCACCGCGAAGCCGCCCGCGGCAAGCTGGCCGAGGTAGGCCCGTCCCGAGTCGAGGTCGTCGCTGCCGGCGCCCAGCACCCCAATCCGGGTACCCGCACCGCGCCTCGGGAGGATCGCGGTCAGGGCCGCTTCGGTGCTGGCTCGGAGGGTTTCCAGGGCCGTGCCGTCGTCGTTGGTGGCCACCGACGGGAATCTACCGGCCCGCGCTGGGACCGGCACGGGGCGGAGCGGGACAGCAGCCCGAGGGGCAGGGGCTGGCTGCGGGTCCGAAGTCGCCGAGGACCGCCGGCGCGGCGCGCCCATCGGCCTCATCGATGAGGTCGCAGATCATGGCTACAAAACGCGGATCGGTCCCCGGGGTGGGCGCGCGTACCAGCCGGATCCCTCGGGCCGCCGCCGTCGAGGCGGCCACCCGGTCCAGGTCGTAAACCACCTCCATGTGGTCCGACACGAACCCGATCGGCACCACAATCACTGCAGGGGGGGCGCCGGGGAGGCTGGTGATGGCGTGGTCAATCGCCGGTCCCAGCCACGGCTGCTGGGGCGGTCCGGAACGGCTCTGGAACACCAAGGCCCACCCGTCCGATGGCTCGCCCGCCTGCTCGGCGACCAGGCGGCCGGTCTCGCGCAACTGCCGTTCGTAGTCACAGGTCCCGGCCATCGCAGCCGGGATACTGTGCGCGCTCATCAGCACCGGCGCATCTGGGCCAGCCTGGGCGCGCCCCGCCCGCAGTCCGGCGGCAAGGGGCCCGACAAAGCCGGGATGGTTGAAGTACGGGCGCAGCTTGACTACCTCGGGCGCGCCCTCCCCGACAGCCAGGCGGGCTTGGGCCAGATCGTCGAGATACTGCCGGCAACTGCTGTACGAGGAGTAGGCCGAGGTGACGAAGGCGGCGGCCCGTCTGATGCCGTCGGCGCGCATGGTGCGCATGGTGTCCGCCAGGAAGGGATGCCAGTTGCGGTTGCCCCAGTACACGGGGAGATCCGCGGCGCGCGTGTCGAGCGCAGCCCGTAGGGCCTCGACCAAGGCCCGGTTCTGTCCGCTGATCGGGCTGACCCCGCCGAACTCCAGGTAGTGGGCCGCCACCTGCTGCATCCGCTCGCGGGGCACCTGCCGTCCCCGGAGGACATTTTCCAGGAACGGTTCCACCTCGTCTGGGCCCTCAGGCCCACCGAAGCTGACCAGCAGCACGGCGTCGAACGCCATCGGGCGCAGCCTACGGATTGGTCGGCCGGCGGCGGTACCGGATCAGGCGGGACGAGGCGGTGTGGCTCCGCCCAGGCTCGCCTGCCCGCTCCGGCCCGCCCGGCCGCTTGCCCGGTTGGCCGTCAGGCCTGGATCCAGACCGGCTGGCTCTCGACACCCCACGCCGCGCACTGGGCCTCGGTGGGCTCCCAGACGTCCAGCCGGCGCCCCTGAATGGCCCCGCCCGTGTCTTGGGCCACCCGCTCGCCCACGCCACCGACGTAGATGTGGCTACCCAGCGGAATGATGGAGGGGTCGACGGCGACGGTTTCGGGCCCCGCCGGCACCCCGGTCGCAGTGGTCCCCTCCAGGTCGTAGCAGGTCACCACGAAGGTCCCGATCGACGTCCCGTCGGGCCCCGCCGACACGGAAGCGGCGGCGACAATCGGCGCCGGCGACGATTTGGGAGCGGTGGCGGCCCAATACCCTCCGCCCTGCGGGTCGGCCGCCAGAGCGACCACCCGGGCTTGAGTGCTTTCGGGGGACAGGGAGCCGTAGAAGCGGGCGTCGCCGAAGCTGAAGATGCCGCCGTCGGCGGCGACGAGCCAGTAGCCGTTTCCGTCCGGGGTGGCGGCGATGCCGACGATGGGCTGGGCCAGGTGGGTGCCGCTG
>Ga0302326_10006732_pt1 | contig 25706 bp, 19 predicted proteins | sample Palsa_T0_3_FD_202264 | JGI IMG/M metagenome (GOLD analysis project Ga0302326, IMG submission 202264) | Peat permafrost microbial communities from Stordalen Mire near Abisko, Sweden - Palsa_T0_3 | ecosystem: Environmental > Terrestrial > Soil > Palsa > Peat permafrost | place: Sweden: Abisko... | reverse complement strand
ATGTGAATCGTCTGCTGGGTCGTGTCCACCACGATCCGGCAGTCCTTGCATTTATCCAGGTGCTGTTCGATCGAGGCTCGCAAGCACGGGTCGAGGGCTTCGTCCAGGTAGTTGGCTAACTCGGTGATGATCTCTTTACACTTCACGTTTGTCTCCCTGCCGAAAAAAGAAATTGAGCTTCTCGCGCAGCTTCAGCCGGGCTCGCAGTAAACGCGACTTCACAGCTGGTACGGAAAGATCGAGCGCCTCCGCCGTCTCCTCGGTCGATAGTTCTTCGATGTCCCGCAACTGGAAAACGGTTCGGAATTGTGGATCGAGTTCGCCAATAGCCTTGGAGAGGATGCCCGCCATCTCCGACTGCTCGTAGCGCTGCTCGGGTGAGGGGCCCCAATCTTCCACCTCACGCGGCATCATGTCGTCGCCGGTGTCGATCTCTTCATCGAGCGAAACGACATTGGGGCGCCGCCGCCGTAGCTTCATCAGGGCTTGATTGACGGCGATCCGCACCAGCCAGGTATAGAAGCGGGAATTGCCTTCGAAGCCGGGCAAGTGCTGGTAAGCCTTCAGAAACGCCTCTTGCATGGCGTCTTCGGCATCTTCCCGATTCTGGGTGATATTCAGGGTAAGGCGAAAAATCTTGCGTTCATAGCGATTTACCAGGGTCTCGAAAGCGGAGATATCTCCCGTTTTCGCTGCGGCGACTAGCGCGCCTTCGTCGTCCTTCACGATCTGGGACGGTAGCGGCCGGGGCCCCACGGGGCTCACTTTAGGCGATGTCATCGGCGATTTTTCCATGGAAAAGGTTAACATAGCTTCTGGGCTGCGGACTGGTGGAATGTATTATCATAGCGGTCGGCAGCCGCCCCCATCTGGCAGCCAGAGTCGCCAGGGCGCTGGCGGATTCCAAATCGGAAATCCCGTTAATCTAAAATATGCGAACGCTTCCGGATTATCTGCGCAAGGGCATGAAAATGATCCTGGTTGGGTCGAACCCAGGAGACCGCTCGGCGCGTGTGGGTCACTATTACGCGGGCCGGGCGAACCAGTTTTGGCCCATTCTGTATGAGTCAGGCGTGATTCCTGAGCCTCTGTCGTATGAAGACGACCGGCGTTTGATCGAGTTCGGAATCGGCGTGACCGATCTGGTGAAGCGTCCGACGCGCGCGGTGGAAGAACTCGAACGGCAGGAATTCGCCGAGGGACGTGTGCTCCTGGCACAGAAACTGGAAGAGATGCGCCCGCGCGTGATTGCCTTCAACGGAAAACTGGTCTATGAAAAGTTTACCGGCAGGCCGTGCAAGCTGGGCTTGCAAAAAGAGAGTCTATACGGCGCGCAGGTATTCGTCCTGCCGTCGACGAGCGGGCGGAACGGGGGAACCAGCCTCGCGGTCAAGAAGCGGTACTTTAAGAAGCTCGCAGAGCTTCTTAAAAGCTTGAAGGGATAGCGGGTTCGAGAACCGATGAGCGTGGCGCAACCAATGACGGGTTCGTTGGTGATAACGGAGCGGACAGGCGCCGTGGTCACGTTACGGCTCAACCGGCCCGAAAGACTGAATGCTTTGAATCCGGATTTGTGCCGCCAGCTGTTGCAGGGGCTCCTGCGGGCGAGCGACGACAAGACGGTGCGCGCGGTGATGATCACTGGCGCGGGCCGCGGATTTTGCGGCGGCGGCGACGTGGAGTTCCTCCGCGACGCGCGCACGCGCCGTTCGGTGCGCGATCTCGAGGTGATGCTGAAGCTGGGCAAGGAAATCTGTGTAGCCATCGCGACCATGCCGAAGGCGGTGGTCGCAGCGGTGAACGGTCCGGCGGCCGGCGGGGGCATGAGCCTGGCGCTGGCTTGCGACTTGCGCGTGGGTTCGGAATCGGCGGTGCTTACGCAGGGCTTTTCGCGGCTCGGCTTGTATCCTGACTTCGGCGCGACGTTTTTCCTTCCCAGGCTTGTCGGACATTCGCGTGCTTCGGAGCTTTTCTATACCACCGAAAAGCTGAACGCGGCCGAGGCTCGCCGCGTCGGAATCCTCTACGACGTGTATCCACAGGATAAATTTGAAGAAAACACCCGAGAGCTAATGGAAAATCTGGCGTCGATGCCTCCCTTGGTTTTCCGCGACATGAAACGCACTATGACCGGTGAGGCGCAACACCTCCTGGAAACGGCTATCGATGAGGAAAACCGTTTGCAGATCCACTGCTTTCTTACCGACGACTGCGCCGAGGGCCTGGCCGCTTTTTTCGAGAAGCGCCCGCCGAAATTCCGCGGCCATTGATCTGAACGATTTCTTGCGGGATACCGGGGATGCCATCGCCTTTTTTATTATCATTTGCCGATTGGCGCGGCACGGAGGACGTGAATGGCGGTGAAAGCAAAGGCGAGTATGAAACGCAGCACGAAGGCTGGAAAGAAAATCCAGTTTTTACAGAAGCCGAACTGTACTACGTGCCGGAAGGCGCGGAAGTTCATGGAAAAGCAAGGATTCCAACTCTATTTTCGCGATCTTTCGGAGAACCGGCTGAGCGTTTCCGAACTCGAAAAGCTGATCGGCAAGCGAGACTACGCGGATTTCCTAAACTCACGCAACAAGGTCTATCGCAAGAAGAAAATGAAATTGAAGCCGCCCTCGCGCAGAGAAGCGATCAAAATGATGGCGAAGGAGCCGAATTTGATCCGGCGTCCGGTGATCGTAGCCGGAGGCCAGGTCGTAATCGGGTTCGACGAAAACGGCATGGCCAGACTCTGAATCTCCCGGCGTTGTCCCAGACCACTTGGCCCGCGACGAGCGTAGTTCGTTTCGAGTTAACCTACATTCAGTCTAATGCCTGAGGAGACGTTCGATTCGATGTCCATCCGGTCTAGATTCGCATGAACGAAACTACCACCAGCCCCGGCGATGTCATCGTCCTGCTAGAAGGCGATTTGACGGAGATGGAGACTGACGCTATCGTCAACGCCGCTAACAACGACCTAAGACACGGCGGTGGCGTCGCGGGAGCCATTCTTCGAAAGGGCGGCCGAATTATCCAGGAGGAGAGTGACGCCATCGGAAGTATTCCTGTGGGCGGCGCAGCCGTGACTTCCGGCGGCAACTTGAAGGCGCGTTACGTAATTCACGCCGCCAGCATGGAACTGGGAGGAAAGGCCACGGCACACAGTCTGCGCAGCTCGACGGCGCACTCGTTGCGCATCGCCGCGCAAATGGGGGTGAAGACCATTGCTTTTCCTGCGGTAGGGACGGGCATCGCAGGTTTTCCGATGGAAGAGTGCGCGGAAATTATGCTGGCGGAGGCCGCCGCGCATTTGAAGCAGGGCATCACCTCGGTACAGAAAATCTACTTCGTGCTCGTGGACCGCGCAGCACTGGAAACATTCGAGAAAGTCTGGCAGCGGTTGAAAAGGGCTTCGGATTCGTAAGCTAGTTGCTGTCGGTGCGGCGCTTCAACGTTGGCGTGTTCCCCGAATCGGCGGGGGTCGCCGGATTAGATGGTGTAGTGCCGTTGGCGGCAGGCGTGGCAGTGGAAGCAGAGGCGGAAGCTGTGGCTGGTGCGCTGTCCGAGCAGGGCTTGGGTATGCAGCGCCCGGCCTCGCGTTGCGCTCCCGCGGTGTCGTCCTTGGTGTGCTGCGCCAGGGTGTATTCGTTCACGGCGCGTTCGCGCTGGCCCAGTAAGTCGTAAACCTTCCCGATGTAAATGTGGCTCCAGACTTCCACCCACTTGGGATCCAGGTCTCCTCCAAGCGAGGCGCGAAATGCGTTGGCTGCTGCCTGGTAATTTTTCTGGTAGAACATGGCCTCGCCCAAGCGAAAGTGCGCGAGTGAGTAGGTAGGCTGCACTTCCAGGGCTCGCTGATATTCCTGGATCGCCTCGTAGTACTTTCCAGCGGAGGCCAGGCTCTCGCCGCGCGCTACTGTGGCCCGTACTCGCAGGCGCGGGCTCGATTTCAGCAGCGCGTTGTTGGGGTCGATAGCGACGCCCCCCGGTTTGGGACGGCCAAACGTCTCCATCTGGAACTGGGAGGTCGTGCCGACGACCAGGAACTTCTTCGTCTCCGGATTTCCTTCCGTATCGACCTTCACTTCGACAGGCATGCGGAACGTATCCAAACTCTGCTGAATTTTGCCCACCACGCGGAAGCCCCGCGGCGTGCGGTAGACGACGTACTGCAGGCTGAACTCCGGAACGCCCGTGGAATCCAGCCACTGCGAGAAGAAGGAGACGAGATTTACGGGCGGCTCCCCCTTCTTGGGCGGTGGAACGTGCGCTTCCGCCAACTTCTCGAATTCAGCGATGCTGGCGGTCTTCCCCTGATGCTGCTTGTAGAAATCGCGTAATAGCGCGGTGAAGGCATCGTCGCCGAGCTCGGCGCGAAGCATGTGAAACACCATGGCGCCTTTTTCGGCGACGATCGATCGATACTCTTCGGAGTACGAGCTAAGGTGGCCGGCCTGGGAAATTGGGCTGGCGTCCTCATACATCAGCGCGCCTACGGCAAAGTCGTCGAGGGCTCTGTGAAGGCCCGCGATGCCGTCCGATTGTTCGGCGTACATTGCTTCCCCGTAGCGTGCGAGTCCATCGGTGATCCACACGTCGGAGGCCGAGGCCGGCAGTAACCGGTTTCCCCACCATTGAGCGGCGGCGAGCCGCGCCAGCACACGGTCGTTGGGCGGCTGGGTGGTCCATTGCCGCGCGCTGATCAGCAGAAGGCCGGGGGCGGCATAGCCGTCAAGCGAGCCGTCAGGCATCTGCGCAACTGTCAGGTTCAGATTCGATCCTGGTTGCGTGGATGGCGGACCGAAAGCATCGGAGAAATAGCTCACGATCTGCCCTAGAGAGTTCGCGTAAGCCGCCGCGGTAGAAGCTTGCCCCGGCGGAGTGAAGAACGAGAACTGATATCCCTGTACCTCGACCGGCGATAGCTGCAGATTTCCGGCGACGAACGAGCCCACGGGCCCAGGCTGATCGCAGTGGAAAACATAGGATGCCTGCTGCGGTGCCCCGACACCGATTCCCGGCCGCATATTCGGCGGATCGGCTTTGCCCGTGCCGGCAACCGCAAGATTCGATGGCACGATGACGTTGAACCTGCCGGTATAGCGGTTCGATGGGTAATCGGTCAGCGGGAACCATCGAGCGGGCAGCAACAGGTAGGCCGAAGCCTTGTCGACGGAGGCAAAGCGCACGCCTCGCGCGGGGCTATCCTCGTCGCTCGAAATGGGGCCGTTGTATTCGAACGTCAGCGAAATTTGTTTGCCCGGGGTGGCTGCGCCAGTGAGCGCGACGGTGAGCAGCAGGGGATTGTTGTTGTCGCGGCCAAATGTGAGCGGCTGCCCGTCTGCACCCTTTACGGACTGAACCTGGAGATCGGGGTGTAGTTCGACGAGAACCGTGCGGGCCACTTGGGCGGCCACGAAATCAACCTTGGCTTGGGCCGAGATCGTCTGATTCTCCGGATGGAGAATCACTTCGACATTGTAATTGGTAGCGCGAAAGGGATAGGCCCGCGGGGCCTGAGCCTGCGCCCCGAATCCGGCGAAGAGCAAGAGCGCGAGAGCGATCAGCGATCGACGTAACTTGAGCAAGAGCAAGACCCTTTCGGGGACCGAAACAGTCGTCTACCTTAAGATACCAAATGACACCCGTCAGTTGCCCGCCACCATCCCGGTTAGAGCATTCCAGCGAAGATATCCGCGGTGCGGTCGATGGCGCCACCCGCACCCAGTTTGACGCGTACTTCGGCTAGCCCAATCTTCATCTCCTCGCGTGCCGCGGGTGACTCGATCAGGCGGCCAAGCTCCCTAGCGACGGCTTCGGGCGTGAAAGCGTCTTGGATCAACTCCGGCACGAGCGCCCGGCCCGCAATCAAATTCACCATGCCGATGTGCGGCGTCCGGATCATGCGGCGCACGATCAATCCCGTTACAGGAGCCACGCGGTAGATCACAACCATGGGCGTTCTCAGGAGCGCGGCCTCTACGGTTGCGGTGCCGCTCGCTACCACCGCGCAATCCGCTGCGGCTAACGCATCGTACTGCGCGCCCTCGACCCGCACGATGTTTACCGTCGAGCGGCCTGCCAAGCGCGCGAAGAGATCGGGGCCCAATCCGGACGCCGCAGCCAGCACGAACTGTACCGGGTGGGTGCGATTCGTTGTCTGCGCCAGGCGATCACAAGCTTCCATAAGCACCGGATAGTGCCGCTCGATTTCTCCCCTCCGGCTGCCGGGCAGGATCGCCACGATGGGCTGGTTGGCGTCAAGCCCGTGGCGTGCCGCAAACGCTGCGCGAGAGAGCGACGGCTTCACCACGTCCACCAGCGGATGACCTACGAAGTCTACCGGCACTCCCGCGTCGCGATAGATTTGTTCCTCGAACGGAAAGATGACTACCATGCGCTTCACCAGGCGTTGGACCACGCGCACGCGTCCACGCCGCCAGGCCCAGACCTGCGGGCCGATGAAATAGCCAACAGGGATATTGTGCGCCTTCAGCCGCCGGGCCACGCCCAGATGTGTTCCCGGTGAATCGACGAGGATCGCGAGTGACGCACCGCGCCGCGCGGCTTCGCGAGCCAGGCGCCGCTGCACGCTGATCACGGAGGGAATCTTGTGCAACACTTCGGTGATGCCGACCACGGCCACTTCGTGATAATCGGCCAGCAGTTCGACGCCCGCGGCGGCCATGCGCGGTCCGCCCATGCCGAAAAGTTCCGCGCCGGTTCGCGCGCGCAGACCTTCGGCCAAGCGCGCCGCATACATATCGCTGGATGCTTCGCCCGCGGAGATAAGAATCTTAGGAGGCATGAGCGAAACGCCGAACCGGGTCTACGCCGGGCCGCAGACGGACGCTAGTCATCGGCAGGCAGCGGGCGCGAGAACCCCGAAAGGCCGGCCGGCGGCAGGGAAGCAAATTCCTGTTCTTTATATTGCAACTGATAGAGGCGATAGTAAATGCCGCGCAGCGCCAGAAGCTCCTGATGGGAACCCTGTTCGCGCAGGCGTCCCTTGTGGAAAACCAGAATGCGATGCGCGTGCTGAATTGTGCTGAGCCGGTGAGCGATCACGACGGCGGTGCGCCCTTCGAGCAGATGATCGAGCGCCTCTCGAATCAGCAACTCGGTCTTGGTATCCACGCTCGAAGTTGCTTCATCGAGGATCAGCAGCTTCGGATCGTGCGCCAAGGCGCGCGCGAAACTTACGAGCTGGCGCTGGCCCACGGAAAGCGTTCCGCCGCGTTCGGTGACGGGCGTCTCCAGGCCCTGCGGTTGGGAATCGAGATAGGGCCCCAAGCCCACCTGACGGAGCGAGCGTTCCACCATGGCGCGGTCGATCGTTTCGGTACCCAGCTGGATGTTGGATTCTAGCGTGCCGGTAAAGAGGAATGGGTCCTGCAGCACGATGCCAAAGAGCTGGCGCAGATCGCGCAGGTCTAGCTCACGAATATCGACGCCGTCCAGCAGGATAGACCCGCGCTGGATTTCGTAGAACCGCAACAGTAACTGAATGATTGTGGTCTTACCCGCGCCGGTGTGCCCGACGATTGCCAAAGTCTGGCCGGGTTCAACGCGAAAAGAAACATCGCGCAATACCCAATCCTCTTCCTTAGGTGTGGCGCCGCCGTGATAGGCGAACCACACGTTACGGAACTCGATTTCACCCTGCACTGCGGGAAGGGCGCGGGCGCCACTGCCGGGCGCGAACACAACGGGTTCATCCAGCAGTCGGAAGATGCGCTCGGAGGCGGCCATGGCGGCCTGCAGAATATTGAACTTTTCGCTGAGATCCTGAATGGGCCGGAAAAAGCGCTGAGCATACATCATGAACTTGATGAGCGTGCCGATCGTGAGCGCGCCTGCAATCATGCGCATGCCGCCGATCCAGTACAGAAGGGCCACACCAGCCATGCTGAGGAACTCGACCGCGGGCAGGAAGAAGGCGAACGCGTCGATCGCGTCCTTGTAAGCAACCATGTGGATGCGATTCAGCTCTTCGAATTGACGGCGCGATTTCGCCTCGCGATTAAAGAGCTGCACGATGGACATGCCGCTGATATGTTCCTGGAGAAAGCCGTTGATCCGCGCGATGGCCGTACGGATGCGGCGGTTGGCGTCGCGGACATGATTGCGGAAGAAGTACGTCAGGATGACCATGAACGGCAGCGGCGAAAGGGTTGCAGCAGCCAGGAATGGGTGAATGCGGAACATCACCACGGCCATGCCTGCCAGGAGGACGAAATCGTTGAGGATGGCGACGACGCCGGATGCGAAAAGATCGTTCAGCGCGTCCACGTCGGTCGTCGCGCGGGTCACCAGGCGTCCGACCGGGCTACGGTCGAAGAAGCTCATCGGCAGGCGCTGTAGGTGCCGGAAAATCTCCTTGCGCAGGTCGTACATGGTCTGCTGGCCGACCCACTGCATAATGCGCACCTGGACGTATTGCAGTCCGAAGCTGGCGAAGAGGACGGCGGCGGAGCCAGCGACAACCCACAATAACCCCGTACGGGCCACGGCGAAGGTGATCGAGCCGGAAAAGCCCGGAACGATGAAGCGGTCAACGGCGAACCCGAAGAGATACGGCCCGAGAATTTCGGTGGCCGCGAACCCAAGACTCATCGAAACGGCCAGCACGACCCACCAACGGTACGGCTGCAAATAGCGCATCAGCCGGCGCGTGATCTGCGTGTCGTAGAGCTTACCGAGTTTCTCTTCTTCGCGGAAATCGCTCATTCGCGTTCCAGCTCTTCTTCCAATAGCTGCTTTTGGTGGAGGTCGGCGTAGTAGCCGCCCAACGCCAGAAGTTCGTCGTGTGTGCCGCGTTCGACGATTGCGCCTTCCCGCAGCACGACGATTTGATCGGCGTTCTTCACCGTTGAAACGCGGTGCGCGATGAGAATGGTGGTTCGCCGCCGCATGATCTCGCGCAGGCGGCCAAGGATGCTCTCTTCGGTGTGGGTATCAACGCTCGAAAGGGCGTCGTCGAGGATCAGGATGCGTGGCTGGCGCAGGATTGCGCGGGCCAGCGCGGTGCGCTGCTTCTGTCCCCCGGAAAGCGTGATGCCCCGCTCGCCTACCATGGTGTCGAAGCGCGAAGGGAAACTCTGGATTTCTCCTGAAATGTTGGCGATTTCCGCCGCCTCGAGAATCTGGTTGTCTTTCGCCTCTTCGACTCCAAACGCCATATTCTCGCGAATCGTTTCGCTGAAGAGAAAGGTGTCCTGTGGGACGTAGCCCGTCGCCCGGCGCAAGGTGCCGAGCGAATAATCGCGAATGGAGCGGCCATCTATCAAGAGCTCGCCGCGCGGCACGTCCCAGAGCCGCCCAATCAGCGCCGCGAGTGTTGACTTGCCCGCTCCGGTGGGTCCAACGATAGCCAGAGTCGAGCCGGCCGGGACGTGCAGATTGATATCGTGCAGGACGAGCGGGCCAAGTTTACCGTCAGGACCCGCCGGATAAGCGAAGCTGAGATGTCGGAACTCGATCTCGCCGCGGATGTCCGCTTCTGCAACTGCTGTCTGAACTTCGCGGTCCGCTGCCTGTGAAGCGCTAGCGCCGTTGCTTTTTGCGGTGCTCTCCGTGATAGGGGCGTCCGCGATGCGCGGTTCGGCAGCGAGGATGTAGTTCATGCGCCCCATGGAAGCGGCGCCGCGTTGGAAAATGTTGGTCACGAACCCGATGGCGATCATCGGAAAGACGAGCTGAATCAAGAACGTATAGAACGCCAAAAACGTGCCCAGCGACACGCTCTGGTGGATCACCCGGATGCCGCCCATGGCCAGCAGGATAATGATGGTCAGGCCGATCAGCGTCGAAAGGGCGGGAAAGAACAGGCTCCAGCTTCCGATGAGCCTGATATTGCGATCCACGTAGTCGCGGTTGGCACGGTCGAACGCCTCGATCTGGGGCTGCTCCTGTCCGTAGGCGCGAATCACGCGTATCCCCGTGAGGTTTTCCTGCGCGCGCGTAGAGAGCACCCCCAAGGCGGCTTGGATCTGCTCGGATAGACGGTGAATCACCTGGCCGAAAAACCAGACGGAAACCACCACTAGCGGCACCGGCAGAAGGACCCAGAGGGTGAGCCCGGCCGAAAGCCGAACCATAAAATAGACAGCCAGAACGCTGGTGGCAATGGTGGTCGCCGTGTACATGATCCCCGGCCCGAGCACCATGCGCACGGCATTCAGGTCGTTCGTCACGCGTGACATCAGATCGCCGGTGCGGTTGCGGCCGTAAAACTCGGGGTCCAACGCCAGAAGGCGGGACAGCAGGTCGTTCCGGAGGTCGTATTCGATCTCGCGGGAGACGCCGATCAGGATCCATCTGGTCCAGAACGAAAAAAATCCCTTCACAAGCATTACGGCGACCAGGATGACGCAGTAAAGCCCCAGTGCGTGGGTGCTGAGGGGGGCGTAAAACGAGAAAAGCGGATGGAGAAAGGCTCGCGACGTTCCCGAAAGAGTCGAGAGCGGCTGGCGCGAAGCTTGCAGGCAGTCCGTGATGATGCCGATGATAAGCTGCGGTAGCGCACCGACAATTCCCTGCAGCGCGAGAGCCAGCATCCCGACGGCTACCATGCCCTTGTAACGCGCGACATAGGGCAGCAGCAGCTTCAGATGCTTCCACCCTGAGGATTTGGCCGCGGGACGTGCCGCCCGTGTGCTGACAGGTTGTGCGATAGCGCTCATTCGATGGTTGGTTAGACTCTATAATGCCGATCGCGCCGCTTTGCTTCCACCCTCGTTGCTTCTTGCGGCGCGAATTTCAAACGGTCCCCGAAGAGAGCAAAACGCCGCCCGGGATCAGCGAGTCGCCAGAATCTCTTCCATACGAGCTTCAAAATCCCCGTCGCCCTCGGACCACAGTTGGACGCGCCGAACGGGCATTTCCGTTTCGATACGGTTTACCCAATCGAGCAGGCTCCGGATGTTTTCGCGAGTTTCCTTCTGGTATCTCTCGAGATTTTCAGGCCAGGCCATGACCTCGAGCAGACGCGCTTCCTCAGGCGTCTCGGCCACCGGGCGCCGTGTCTGCTGGACGCCGAGCAATCCCGCGTGGCCGGTAAAGTAGTGCTCAAAGCCCAGATTTACCAGAAAATGGCCACTCTCGCGCCACACCGCTGCATCGTAGTTCTCACGGAAACAAGATATGTCGACGGACTGTGGCTCCTTCTTCCACTTGGCGGTCACATCGTCGAGCAAAGAGAGGTCACGATAGGTCCGAATCTCGGCGGCGCAGTCGCCGCGCAGATGTTCCCTCAGAAGTTCAACGATTGCCGGCGCATCGAGCGGCGCTGAGTGGAAGTCCTGTTCGAGCAGCGGTGTTTCCGACGGATCGATGGCGCGAACGGTGAGGTGCGTAAATCCCGGGCGGGAGGCCGAGAAGGGAACTGTGCTCAGAAACGCACCGAGGCGTTCGAGCATGAGCTCCTCAGAGAAGTCCGTACACCAGACGCTCAAGTAGGATTGATCCGGCACGGTCAACATTATACCCGGATGTGTCGGGGGGCGATGCGGGACGGTTTTGGGGCAAAGCAGATCCGTCGAGCTGCGAAAGGCTACTTCTTTCGCGAAGGAAGTGAACCGGCTTCGTCCTCTTCCTTGCTAAACCCTGTCGAGATGCCCATCAGACGATCCTTGATAGTGTCGCCTATGCCGGCGAGGACGTCCGAGCAAGTCTCGCGAAGGCGCTTCTCAGCGGACTTGGCCAGCGTGTCTAGAATAGCCTGGGAATTCTGACCCAAGGTCGTGGCCGATGCCAGCAGCCAGGAGTTTGAGGCATTTTCGAGCCGCGTCTTATAGTGATCGATCGATTCCTCTGTGGACTTCTGTAATAGCTCCATCCATTCGCGTTGCTGTTGGTTGCGCCGGGCCTCCCAGGTCTCCACCAGGGGAGCAAGCTGCGACTCAAGGTAGGTCTGGGCCTGCTGAACGCCATCGGTCATCTGGCGGTCGAGATTTTTTTGGAAATCGGCAAGGGCGCCTTCGCGGTTGTATTCCATATCGGAGCGCGATTTTTCAAGCGCCTCCCGGGAAACCTCCTGGAAGCGCCGGAGCGACTCCGAGGCTAGGCGCTGCACTTCGTCGGTGAAGCTTGCATTGACCATAGCCGCCGATTCGCTCAGCTTGCCGCGTTCGCGGGTGACGATTTCTCCCGCGGCTTCCTCAATCTCCGCGCGGCTATGTTCTGCGTAGGTACGCCTGTGATGGTCAAGCTCGGACGACACGAGGCTTGAAATCTCGGCCGCCCGCTCGCGGAGACTCGCCGCTGATTGATCGACGGTCTTCTCGAGTGAAGCCTGCATGGTGGTCTGGGCCTTCTTCTGATACCAATCCGCAGCCTTGGATAGCGATTCGTACGTTTCGTGCTGGGCTTCCGTGGACTTCTTCTCGAACTCCGATTCGATTCGAGACACTACGGTCTGGCAGGCATGTTCGATTTCCGCGGGAACCTTGGCGACATCCTCGCGTACGCGGCCAAGAGATTCGCCAATGACCTGTTCGGATGTCGCACGAATTCGTTCGCGCAAACTCCCTTCCACGTGAGCGGCCTGTTCTGTCATCCGCTGAATCTGCGCGCGAACGGTTTGCTGGGCCACGACGCTTTGCTCAGCCGTCACCCGGGTCTGGTCGCGCAACGTCGCTTCCAGCTGAGCCGCTTGCTCCGTCATTCTGTGAATCTGAATACGAACGGTTTGCTGGGCGGCGATGCTTTGTTCAGCTGTTACCCGGGTCTGATCGCGCAATCCCGCTTCTACCTGGGCGGCCTGCTCCGCCAATTGCTGGATCTGTGCGCGCACGCCTTGCTGTGCCGCTGCTGCTTGCTCACTCACCTGCGAGAGTTCGGAGGCCACCCTGTTGACTTCGCCCATTTTCGGCGCCAGAGCGTGGTCGAGTTCCTGGGAGAAGCGTTCGATCGTCTTTTGCGCTGAAGCTTCGATAGCCGGACCCGCCAGGGCGGCGCGCTCGGCGATGATGGCGTCCGCCTTCCGGGCGATTTCATCCGACTGGGCCGTGACTAGTTGGTCGATCCCGCTGCGGGCGCGATCGATTGCGGCCCGGGCGGCCTCGGCGAGCTGCGAATTGAACTCGTCGGCGTGCGACCGTTCCTGTGCCCGGGCCTGTTCCATTGCCGCGTTTAGAGATTGAACGGCGGCTTCGGATCCGGCGACGGTTTCATCTAACGTGGAGCGAAGGCCTGCGGTGCGCGCGGCAAGCTCCGCATCGGCCTGTACGATATGGGCTCGGGACACTTCATCGATCCCGCTGCCGGCGCGATCGATTGCGGCCTGAGCGGCCTCGGCGAGCTGCGAATTGATCTCGCTGGCGCGCGACCTTTCTTGCGCCAGGGTCTGCTCCATGGCGGCGTTCAGAGATTGAATGGCAGCCTGTGATCCCGCAATGGTTTCATCCAACGTGGTGCGAAGGCCTGTCGCACGTGAGGTGAGTTCCGCATCTGCTTGCGCGATCTTGGCTTGGGAAACTTCGTCGAGCTTTTCTCCGAGCTTTTGGGACGCGCCATTGATGGCGGCCTCGAGCTCGCTGTGCAGACGAATGGCCGCCGCCGTGGCGTCACCCTGAGCTTGATCTAGGGTTGACTGGCGGACGGCGTGCGCAGTGTCCTCCAAATTCTTTTTCCAGCTATCGAGGTGCTGTTGCGCTGCTTCGGGTGAGGAAAGAATTTTTAGAGATGGAGACGTGGCTTCCCGGCTGGCAATCGCGCGCTCCACTGCTTTTTCAACCGAACCTTGGATGTTTTGGGTGGAAGCTAACTGTGCAGCCTCCTGGGCGGCACGCTCCGCGGCGGTGCTGACTGCTTGATCGACGGCCTGGCGAATTTTCAGGTCAATCTGCCCGACGCCCGCCTCCGTAACTTTGCGCGCTTGTTCGACGATGGCGCTTGTCTGCTCCGTCGTTTGCTGCGCGAATTTCTTCGCGGCAGTCTCCGACGCGCGCTCCATGGAGACCTTGATGGCGTGTTCGACGGCGCCATGAAGTTGCGCGTCGAGTTGTTGTCGAACGACGGTCATTTCGACATTGATTGCCGCTTGCGCTTCTTGCTTCGCCGTCTTTCCGAGAGTTTCTTTCGCGTCAGCGAGGATCTTGGTGATCTGTTGGCGCGACGCTACAAGCTGCGCTTCCTGCGTGGACTCGCTAGCGGGAACCAGATGAATCTTGGTGTCGGCGGGCGTAGCCTTAGGCGAAGCTGTCTGTGCTGGTGCAGGCGGCGCTGCCGTCGGAACAGCCGCAACGGGAGGCCCCGCAACGGCAGGAGTCGAAACAACCGCTGGCGGCCGAGTGACTGGGGTTGCCGCCGGTTGAGGAGTCAATACTGATTGCGGCTCGACCTTCTTGGGCGGCGCCGGCGAAATCACTGCGGGATTCGCCGGTGGCTCGATCGCGGGAGCCTTGGCGGCTGCGGCTTCACCAGGAAGCGGGAACCAATCCTCGGGAGGAAATGCGATTCCCCAGATGTTGCCCTGTATCTCAAATTCCAGTCCGATTTGGAACAGCTCACGCACGGTGCGAGGACGCTGCACCCAAATTACGCGGCCCGAGATCGAACGCGGCGGCAGGCCGGAGTCAGCGCTCACAATTTCGAGCACGACCACGGAATTCTTGGGGACGTAATGCTTGGACTGGTATTTGCAGCCGTGGCAGTTCACCATCACCGTGGTGGTGCGTTCTTTGAACGGCTGGCCGAGGGCGTCGACGCCCGCGACGGTAATAGGCACGGCTTGAGCGATGCGCGTGCTTCGGCGCTTCTGTGCGCCAGGATCGCTGGATTCCAAAGGCTCGGTCACAAAACCCCCTCCCAAGGGTGAGAACTAAGGGTAGCACTGCTGTTTGTATGGGAGTCAACAAGCGGAGCGACTGTGCCAAAACGATAACTTCGGCCACACTGGACAGGCCTATGCCGCCCGGGGTATACCTTCAAGTCAGCCGCAGTGTCGCCTATCAACTCTTCTTTAGTATTTGGGACTAGGAAGGACCGCTTATGGCAAATTCGTGTTCGTCTCGGCGGACATTTCTCAAGCTCGCAGCGCCGACGGTGGCTGGTGCCCTGGCTGCGATAGACCTGGCCAAAGCAGCCACGGCACCCGATTCTCAGCCGGAAGTGTGGAGTCATGAATACTGGGCGCAGCAAGGCGATCGGAAGCTCAGCATGTTTCGTAAGCGGATGGGGGCACCGAAGCCGGGCGAACGTTTGCCGGCGTTGTTTCTCGCGCACGGCTCTTCGGTTTCTTCGCGGTCGAGCTACGACTTGCACGTGCCGGGTCACGGCGAATATTCGTTCATGGATAAGTTCGCGAGCTACGGATTCGATGTGTGGACCATGGACTTCGAGGGTTACGGGCGGTCGTCGCCGGCGCGGGGTAATTCGAACATCGCCGACGGCGTGGAAAACTTGAGGGCGGCCATTCCCGTGGTGCTCGGAAACGGGTCAGGAACGCGTTCATTTCTATGGCGAATCTTCCGGGGCATTGCGTGTGGGTGCTTACGCCATGGCCGAGCCGGAGCGCGTCGGACGCCTGGTTCTGGGATCGTTTACCTATACGGGGAAGGGTTCGCCGACGCTTGCGGAGCGCGGCAAGCAGCTGGATTTTTATAGGACCCACAATACGCGGACCCGCGATGCAGCCGTGCTTCGCAGCATCGCGACCCGCGACAAGCCGGGAACTTCCGATCCGGCGGCGAGCGATGCGACGGTCGCGGCGGAGTTGCCGTTAGGGGACTCGGTTCCAACGGGAACCTACTTGGACATGGTGGCGAACCTGCCCCTGGTCGATCCGCTAAAGTTGCAATGCCCGGTTCTAATCGTACGCGGCCAATACGACGGCATCGCCACCGAAGCGGATCTTCTGGATTTCTTTGGGAAGCTGACGGTGCCGGACCGTCAGTTTGCAATGTTGCCGGGTTTGGCGCACGGAATCACAACCGGATACAACCGCCATCTTGTGTGGCACGTGGTGCGGGAGTTCCTGGACACGCCGCGGCAAGATCCGGGGATAGCTTCCTAGGTACGGCTTGTTAAAGCGCCAACTACAGCTCTCGGCGGCCTTCCATAGCCTTCAGCATGGTGACTTCGTCGGCATACTCGAGGTCCGAACCGGCGGGGATGCCCATGGCAATGCGCGTGACGAGAACGCCGAGCGGCTTGATGAGCTTCGAGAGATAAACGGCAGTGGCCTCGCCCTCAGCAGTCGGATTCGTGGCGATGATAATTTCCGCAACAGTTCCCGCCTTCAAGCGTTCGATCAGGCTCTTGATGTGCAGACGGTCCGGGCCAATGCCCTGGAGCGGAGAAAGCGTGCCGCCGAGGACGTGGTACAGCCCATTGAATTGGCGGGTCTTTTCCACGGCCTGAATGTTGGTGGCTTCCTCGACCACGCAGATAGCGCTCTTGTTGCGCGTAGAGCTGGTGCAGAAAAGGCAGGATTCAGCGTCGGTGATGTTATTGCAGATGGAACATTGGCGGACTTTTTCCTTCGCGTCGCGGATGGCGTCGGAAAGAGCGAAGGCTTGCTCGCGATCAACACGCAGCAAATAAAACGCCATGCGCTGGGCTGTCTTTTGCCCGATGCCGGGCAAGCGCTTGAGTTCGTCGATCAGCCGCGTGACGGAAGGCGCGAAATCAGACATGGCAGTGCACCTATTCTAAGAAGGTGAAGAGAGTGAAATAGAAATGACGGGAAAACTTCCAGAATCCTGCAGCTTAGCCGGGATGTGCAAGAAGCTTCGTCTCAGAAAAGTCCGGGAATCTTCAGGCCGGCGATTCCCGACATTCCGCCGGTGATGTCCCGCACCTGCTTGGAAAGCTCTTCGTCCACGCGACGCACCGCATCGTTGACGGCGGCGAGAACGAGTTCCTGCAGCATCTCCTGATCCTTAGTCTTGAAGATATTGGGCTCGATGCGCACTTCTGTCAGCTGCTTCTGGCCGTTCATCTTCACTACGACCATTCCGCCTCCGACCGAGGCTTCCACGGAGAGCTCGTCAATCTGCTTCTCGAGCTTCTCCTGCACCTGGCGGAACTGCGAAAGCATTTGCTGCAGCGCTTTGACTTCCATGCTCTATTCCTCGCCCGGGCGCTTTACGTTGGAAATTCTTCCGCCAAACTTTTCGAGCATCGCCCTAACGATAGGATCCTCTTCGAAACGGCTTCGCAACTCAGAGCTATTTGCGGCAGTTGCAGCTCGTCCGGAATCCAGTTTAACACAGACGCGCATCTGCTGGCCGATCACTTGGTTGAGCACTGTGCGCAAACGTTCCATCGGGTCGCGGGCCTGCAGCATTTCCGCGAGAGCACGACTCTCGGTGGGAAAGAATATGTGAAGTTCGCCGCCGGCCATTTCCCATCGCGTCGCATGCTCGACCATGGACCACAGAAACTTCTGTCCCTGGAGAGCCGCTTTGATGGCATCGAGCTGGGCGGCGAGCAATCCCGCGGTCGAACCCTCTGCTGCACGAGCAACAATGCGAGGCGGCGCCGCCGGCGTGGGAGCGGCTGAAACCTTAGGCTCGGAGGATTCCGGAAGAGGTGCGGAAGATGCAACTGGCGATGCAACGGGCGCGGACGGCGCAATCGGCGCCATGCGCACGGCGGCTGCCGCGACGGATGCAGTAGAAGGCGCACCGGCCACTGCGCTCGTCGAAGCCGATTGGGGAACCACTGGATTGGGAGCGGAAGTCGCAACGCGTGGCGAACTCGCTCCCGACGGCGCAGGCTTGGTCGATCGTGTCGCGTTGCCGTTAAGCTCGGACAATGCCTCTTCCAGGGGCGCAAGCCGCTGCGCATTAACCAGGCGAAGCAAGCCAATCTCGAGATGAAGTCGTTGATCGGGCTTGCGGCGCAGGTCGTCGTCAATTTCCAGTAGGAGCTGGAAGAAACGTGTGAGGTCTTCTTCCCCGAAGTAATCCGCTTGCTCGCCGAGTCGCGGCCGCTCGCTGGGCGGAGCGGCGATAAGCTCAGATTCGGCCCCTGCCACGCGAGCGACGAGGAGATTGCGGAAATGGCGGATGGCCTCGCGGCAGAAATGCTGCAGGTTTTGCCCGTCGGCGATCAAGCGGTGAACGAGGTTGAACGCTCCGTCGGCCGACTGAGCGCGAATGGCTTCGACAAGATCATCCAGGACACTTTCGGCAACCACCCCCAGAAGCTCGCGCACCTGTTGGTCGGTAATGGCGTCACCGCCGTAGGCGATGGCCTGTTCGAGGAGCGAGAGTCCATCACGCAGGCTGCCCTCGGCGGCGCGGGCCAGCACTGCAACTGCGCCTGCTTCGATGGAAAGATTTTCGGATTTGACGACGCGCTCGATCTCGCCGGCGATCTCCTGAAACGTCAGGGCGCGAAACTGGAAAAGCTGGGCGCGCGACTTGATGGTCTCGACAAGATCTTCCGCCCGGGTAGTAGCCAGGATGAAGACGACGCGTTCGGGCGGCTCCTCGAGCGTCTTCAGAAGGGCATTGGAGGCTTCGTCGGTGAGCTGGTGAGCCTCATCGAGGATGACGATCTTGTAGCGGCTGGCGGCGGGCGCGTAGCGCACCATCTCGCGCAGCTCGCGAATCTGATCGATTCCGCGATTCGAGGCGGCGTCGATCTCAAGCACGTCAAGGGAGGTGCCAGCGGAAATTTCGCGGCAGGAGTCGCAGGTGTTGTCAGGATCGGCGGTGGATCCCTTGGCGCAGTTTAAGGCTTTAGCAAGGATGCGCGCTGTGGTGGTCTTGCCGACTCCACGGACGCCGGAAAATATGTAGGCGTGGGCGACGCGGTTGGATTCGATGGCGTTCGCCAGCGTGCGGGTAACGTGTTGCTGCCCGACAAGGTCGCGGAACGACTGCGGGCGATATTTTCTGGCGATGACTTTATAGCTCATCAGGAGATGTGGGCGATCGCTCGCGGCAATAAGAGGAACTTCGGGTACTCCGCGGCACACGAAGCGATCCCGCTACCGTTGCTCCCTTCCGGGCCTGGCGGAGTTTGCGGGGAATCGTTGCACGGAGCCCGAAGTTCCACCGATTGCAGCGCGTACGGCAAAACTTGTTCACCGGAAATTCCCACCGCACTCACGCAACGCGAGTCTAGCACAGCGTCTACCGCCGCGGAAGCGAACCGCGGCAAGTTTTGCGAAACGAGCGATGGCGCCGCGATCCGTTTTCTCGATTGGACGCGATGGCAGGTGCTGTTCGGCATTTTTCTGGCCCGGCCTCGGTACGGCCGCATCTTCGATTTCATCTTTCGCATGTTGCTCGCGGCGTTGCATCCAGGGTCGCGCAGGGAATAGAGCGGCACGCATTTCACATTCGGTGTTGGCCACAGTGTTTCAGAAGGGCACACATGTGCCGTTCGCGTGTTGCGTGACAGTCCTCGTAGTTCCGCTCTGAAATTCCAGTGCCGGATCGGAACGAAACCCACGATTATGCGTACGTGCGAATGTTCCACTTGCTCAGGGAAACACCGCGCTGACCTAGTCGCATCTTGCTGCAATCTCAGGAGTACTGGCGGACCCGGAGAAGGAACGAGCTAGATTCCTTGGCAAGTAACGCTCTGGCACATGCCGTGCCTTACCGTTCGTCATGCAAACCCTTACTGCAATGTCACTGACGGAAGTGGCGCGCAAGAACCTATCGATTTGTGTGCTGGACGACAATGCCGAACACGTTGAGCAGGCCGCGAATCACTTGGAGGGAACCGGGTTCGCGGCTTTCGGGACAACGGACCCGCAGGAAGCACTGCGCAGGATTCGCCTGGGAGACTGCCGTGTAATCCTGGTGGATTACAAAATGGCGTCGATGGATGGCATGGCATTCCTCGAAAAGACGCTGCAGTCCGATCCCGGAATGCACGTAATTCTTGTGACCGGATTCTATTCGGTGGACTCCGCGATCGAGGCGATAAAACGCGGCGCGGCGGACTACTTATGCAAGCCCCTGGATTACCCGCGCCTCGAGAAAACCCTGGACGATATTGCCGCCTTGCATTCGCAGCGCTCCGAAGTGCGCGATCTTGAAACCAGACTGTTCGACAATATGCAGTTCCAGGGAATCGTCGGCAAGAGCCCGGCGATGCTGGAGGTCTTTGACCTTGCGAAAAAGGTGGCGCGTCATTACAGCAATGTGCTGATCACGGGCCCTACGGGCTCGGGGAAAGAGCTGGTGGCGCGGGCCGTTCACGAGCTGAGCCCGGTCGCCCAGGAACGATTCGCCGTTTGTAACTGTTCGGCGCTGGTCGACACGCTACTGGATAGCCAGTTATTCGGGCACATGCGAGGCTCGTTCACGGGAGCAAATGAAACGCGGCCCGGGCTTTTTGAGTACGCTAACGGCGGAACTGTGTTTCTGGATGAAGTCGGGGAAACGTCACTGGCGATGCAGTCGAAACTGCTGCGCGTGATTCAGAACCGGGAGATACAGCGCGTGGGATCACCGGAGGTGAAGCATGTGGAGGTGCGGGTGATCGCCGCTACCAACCGCGATCTTCGATCGGAAGTGCTGGCGGGAAGGTTCCGCGAGGACCTGTTCTATCGTCTGAGCAGCGTCGAAATACACGTGCCCGGATTAACCGAGCGGCCTGAGGACATCCCCGTACTGGTTCAGCATTTTCTAAAAAAGTACAGCCGGGCATACGCGAAGCCGTTTCACGGACTGTCCCGTCGAGCGCAACTGGCACTGCTACGCTACGATTGGCCGGGCAATGTACGAGAACTCGAGAACGTCATTTCGAGCGCAGCAATCACCACGACCGCCGACTTTATCGACGTGGTAGATCTGCCCGAATATTTGCAGAAGCCTAACGGTGCCCGGGGATCGAGCGACCAGAATTGGCGGCCGCTACCCTTGGACGAGGTCCGGCGCATGCACATGCAGCGGGTACTGGAAATGTGCGACGGAAACCGCGTGCGGGCCGCACAGGTACTAGGAATCGGGCGCACCAGTCTCTACCGGTTCCTGAAGCGCACCAATCAAGGGGCTAAAGCATCCCGAGCAACGGCCTAGCTCGTTTAACGCCGGCAGTTTTATCTGCGGAGAGTTCTTCCCACAGCACAATTCCGACAACGGAACCAAGGGCCTCGCCTGCCGCTGGACGGACAGCGCCGGCCCCCTCGTAAAGAGTCGCCGTGCAGCGAAACGCCTACTCGGCGCCGTTGTTGGTATAGGCCGCGTTATGTAGAACAGCCGGGGGCAAAGACAGTGCCGCATCCATTCGCACAAGCACCTTTGTCTGCGCCGGCAGTTCCACATCCTTACCCTTCTTGACTGCAATATAAGCGGTGCTTCCCACCAAGCCATAAATCGTTCCACGAAGGACATGACTGAAGAGCAATCCGACAGTCGAGCCGCCTGCGGTGCCGATGCCTACATCAATAATGTCGGTCTTGATGTCGTGGTTCTCCGTTACGACTTCGCCCTCGACCGTCTTAAGGTCTTTGCGGCGTCTGTCGTCGTCAGTCCCAGGAGCGTAAATACCAAGAATGCTCATCCGTGTGGGAAAAATACGGCTCTCGACTTCGATGGAGCTGAAAGCAATGTTCATCGAAGCACCGCCGCGAAACATGGAGAACAGCTTCGGCCGTGTGATGCCGGTCACCGTGCCGTGGATGATCGCGCCCGCCGGCAGAAGGATTTGATTGCCTGCGAACACGGGCTCCGCAACGACTGCGGTGAAGGGGTCGCCGTCGTGCGCGACCTTGGTGCTGAGGCCATTGGTCAGTGTGAGGCGGACCTGGGTGCCAGGAACAACTTGGCTGGTTTGTTGCGCCTGAACCGTAGACGTGAACAGCAAGACGACTGTAAGTAATGTAGCGGCTACTACGAAACGCTTCATGCGATCCTCCCGGGTGTGCTGAGCGAGCGTAACGGCTCTCTCAGCGGCAAGACCTCAACAGCAAGCGCTGGAACACATGCGTTGGAGGTGGATTTCGGAGCGCACCAAGAGGACATAACTCAGCGCCGTCTCCGGCTGCCCTCGTATCGTGAGGGGTATCGCTGGCGCCGCGGTGCGGGTGCGAGGAGGTTGCACCCAAAGCAAGGATATACCACCGCACAAAGATTCAAGCATCGAAGGATAGAGAACGAGTGAGCCTGTTGCGTAACTAACAACGGGTGAATGCGGTATCGGAGTCGATCGATCAGCTCGGCCTGATGCCCTTTGCGAATTCCTGGCAGGCAGCGCTCGCCCTACATAAGCATAAGAATGGTTCCGGGACTTGGACTCGAACCAAGATTTTAGGCTCCAAAGGCCCACGTGCTACCGATTGCACCATCCCGGAATCGGCGACTCAATGGTTTGGCATTATGGCATGCGAAGCCGCGCGAGGGAAAGTTGCGGGAGTCTGTTTGCTGGCCGAGCCTCAATTTGCTACGCTGCTGACAATCCATTTTATCCGGAGAGGTGTCCGAGCGGTTTAAGGAGCACGCTTGGAAAGCGTGTGTTGGGGAAACTCAACCGTGGGTTCGAATCCCACCCTCTCCGCCATTAGCCCTGTTTTTCTCTCTTTCTGGGTCATGTTCTGCCTGAGAAGTCGGATTGGGTCGGCAAATTGGCCGCTCACCCTCCGAGCTTTTCGCCGAACACTTGCCGCGCACGTTGTGCTCCCTCCCGAATTCACCGTTTTCGATCGCCTGGCGTCTGTCACGCCTAACGCCTTGCCATTCATTAAAAAGAGCCTTTAGGCCGAGCTGAACCTGGCGTGAAGCATTGGCCGTGGCAAGAATGGCTCCCGCCGAGGGGCTGAACGCGGTACCGGAAAAAACATTGACACTTCCGGGCAAATTGAAATTTGCTCGATTGAACACATTGAAAGCCTCCGCTCGGAATTCCAATCCAACGCTCTTCCCGAGGGATGTGGTCTTAAACACCGACACGTCAACATCACCGAAGTTCGGTCCGACCAGCGCATTGTTCCCCACGTTCCCAAACGTGCCGACCGCTTCCAGGCTAAAGGCGTTGGGATTAAACCATTGGTTCGGAGTTCCTTCGATGACTGGTCCGGTAAAAGCAGCGTTCCAGTTCGGCCGGTCCGGATTTCCGGTATTTCCGTCTCAAGATCGATTGCTGCCGGTTAGGGGACCAAATGGAAAACCACTCAGCACGGTAACGATCGAATTGACCTGCCATCCGGTGAGCACTTTGTCCCAGACGCCGGTAACCCCACCGAAGAAGGCCTTATTCTTCCCGAACGGCAACTCGAAACCGCCGCTGAAAGCCGTTGGGTCACTCTTTCTCAGTGTGGGTATGGTGGGGTGCAATTAGCCGCACAACTGTTCCATTTGGAACATCGTGCCGTAACCCGCAACCGGTGCATAGAGCGACGAACGGTCGTTAGCGCGTTTGTTGAGTCTGTGTTTTGCAGAGTTATTCTTCTGGCCAAGTCCTGAGTAACGCGGTCGGACAAGTGGAATGGCCGGCCCAAAAGGCTTTTGATCCAACAGCCCAGCTATCCGATGAAAACCGTTTTCGAGCAGGGAATTGGGAGAGAAGAGTTCGCGCGCCTGGGTCCACCGCTAAACCGTCTGACTCTTCGACTCTTCTCGTCGAATGTCCCACAGAAGTGTGTTTTTCGCGGCAAGTTCGCGGGGTTCCGACCTAAACTCTTCAGTCCTATCTTTCAGACTCCAGCTTACTTTTCAGATTTCTCCACTGCATGCTAGGCGGTTGAGTTCTAGTGGCGCTGTTTCTCGAGTACGCGCTAACATCAGGCATCCTCGCGACGTCATGTATGGGCCCGCGATATAATGGGACTTTGGTGAACGACGTCGACGTCATTCCGCCGAACCGGGCTGTGTAGGTCAGCGTGAAATCTAATTGTGCGACCAATTCGAGCTTCTCTCATCTCATGTTGCTTAAGGACCTCATAGGGCTAGAATCGCCTTCTGCATCAGAACGGGACTGAATAATGGCAAAACCAATTTTGTTGAGTGTGGATGACGACTCTGACGTTCTGCGGGCGATCGAGCGCGACCTGCGGTCAAAGTACGGGGCTGAATATCGTGTAATAGGAAGTGATTCTCCCGAGGGGGCACTCACTCTCTTGAAGCAGTTGAAGGTGCGGAACGACAGCGTAGCCCTTCTCCTTGCTGATCAGCGCATGCCTCATATGGATGGTGTCGCATTTCTGCAGGAAGGAATGAAGATTTTCCCCGAGGCGAAGCGGGCACTTCTAACTGCCTACGCCGACACGAACGCTGCGATCAGCGCCATCAATCACGCAAACATCAATTACTTCTTTATGAAGCCGTGGGATCCCCCCGCGGAGCATCTCTACCCACAGTTGGATGATTTGCTCGATGACTGGCGAGCCTCCTATCGGCCGACTTTCGGGGGTATCCGGGTGCTGGGGACACGTTGGTCGCCCCGGTCATACGAGTTACGAGATTTCCTGGCGCGCAACCGCGTTCCCTACCAATGGATTGACGTTGAACTTTCCGCCAACGATCCGGAGACCAAGCAGCTTCTGGACGCGCTGGGAAGCGAGGCTGCGAACCTTCCGGTGGTGCTCTTTCCCGACGGGACAAAACTTTTGGATAGCGTACCGACGGAAGTCGCCCAAAGGGTTGGATTGCGAACCCGCGCGCAAACGAACTTTTATGACCTGGCCATTGTGGGCGGCGGACCGGCCGGACTCGCGGCGGCGGTCTATGGCGCTTCGGAAGGCCTGCACACGGTGATGATCGAGCGGGAAGCGCCGGGTGGGCAGGCGGGAATGAGTTCTCGCATTGAAAACTACCTCGGATTTCCGATGGGACTCAGTGGTGGCGATCTAGCCCGACGCGCGGTTGTGCAGGCTCAGCGTTTTGGAGTCGAAATCTTAGCGCCGCAGGAAGCCATCGGTGTCCGGATTGAAGGGTCTTATCGGTTCATTAAATTGGCGGACGAAAACGAGATCTCCTGCCATGCCTTAATGATCGCGACAGGGGTGCAGTGGCGACGACTCGACGCCCCTGGGATCGATAAGTTGCAAGGCGCGGGCGTTTACTATGGTGGTGGCGCGACGGAAGCTCTCTCATGCAAGGGCGAAATCATTTACGTGGTGGGCGGCGCGAATTCGGCGGGTCAAGCAGCAATGAACTTTGCCAAGTACGCCGACCGTGTGGTCATCGCGGTGCGAGGCAGCTCGCTATCGAGCACGATGTCGCAATACCTGATTGATCAGATAAAAGAGACGCCCAACATTCAAGTTTGGGCGCATGCCAGCGTGTCCGAGGCGCACGGCGAAACGCATCTCGAGGAGATTTCATTTCTGTGTTCGGATACCGAAAAGGTAGAGCGCGTACCCGCGAGCGCGATGTTCATCTTTATCGGAGCATTGCCTCGAACCGATTGGCTAAAGGACCTTGTCGAGCGCGATGATCGGGGCTTCATCCTGACGGGTCCAGATCTTATACGAGAGGGCCAGCGCCCCAAGGGATGGACCCTCGAACGGGATCCCTTCCTGCTAGAGACGAATGTACCCGGCCTCTTCGCGGTGGGCGATGTGAGACACGGTTCGGTCAAACGTGTAGCATCCGGGGTTGGCGAAGGGTCGGTGGCCGTGCAGTTCATACATCAATATCTGAGCAAGGTATAAATGGCCGAAAAATCGGAACTTCTTGCCGCCCCTGCGTTCGCCAATCTGCCGGACGATCAGATTGACTGGTTCATCAGCCAGTCGGAAGAGCTGCGTTTCAAAGCGGGAGAAACATACTTTCGCCAAAGTGATCCCGCCGACGCCATGTTTGTGA
>Ga0302326_10006731_pt1 | contig 25707 bp, 26 predicted proteins | sample Palsa_T0_3_FD_202264 | JGI IMG/M metagenome (GOLD analysis project Ga0302326, IMG submission 202264) | Peat permafrost microbial communities from Stordalen Mire near Abisko, Sweden - Palsa_T0_3 | ecosystem: Environmental > Terrestrial > Soil > Palsa > Peat permafrost | place: Sweden: Abisko... | reverse complement strand
CATGAGCGATACGCACGCAGACGTCGTCATCGTTGGGGCGGGCCTGGCCGGTCTGGTGGCTGCCTGCGAGTTGGCGGATCGCGGCAAACAGGTACTGATCGTCGACCAGGAGAACGCCGCCAACCTCGGCGGGCAGGCGTTCTGGTCGTTCGGCGGCTTGTTCTTCGTCGACAGTCCCGAGCAGCGCCGGCTGGGTGTTCACGACAGCCATGAACTGGCGCTGCAGGACTGGCTCGGCACCGCAGCGTTCGACCGGCAGGAAGATTACTGGCCCAGGCAGTGGGCCCATGCTTACGTCGATTTCGCGGCCGGGGAGAAACGTAGTTGGCTGCGCGCCCGAGGCCTGCAGATCTTCCCGTTGGTGGGCTGGGCAGAGCGTGGCGGTTACGGCGCTCAGGGTCATGGCAACTCGGTGCCGCGCTTTCACATCACCTGGGGCACCGGCCCGGCCATCGTCGAGATATTCGCGCGGCGACTGCGCAACAAGCCGAATGTCCGTTTCGCGTACCGGCATCAGGTCGACGAGCTGATCGTCGAGGGTGACGCGGTGACCGGGGTCCGGGGCAGCGTGCTGGAGCCCTCGACCGAGCCGCGGGGTGTGGCGTCGTCGCGAATAGTGATCGGGCAGTTCGAGTTTCGTTCTCAGGCCGTGATCGTCACCAGTGGGGGTATCGGCGGCAATCACGAACTCGTGCGGGCGAATTGGCCCACCCGGATGGGGCGGGTGCCCGAGCAGTTGCTGGCAGGGGTTCCCGCTCACGTCGATGGCCGGATGATCGCGATCACCGAGAAGACCGGTGCCCGGGTGATCAACCGGGACCGGATGTGGCACTACACCGAGGGCATCACGAACTACGATCCGGTCTGGCCGATGCACGGCATCCGGATCATCCCGGGGCCGTCCTCGCTGTGGCTGGACGCCACGGGTAAACGATTGCCGGTGCCGCTCTATCCCGGCTTCGACACGCTGGGAACGCTGGAACACATCGCGAAGTCAGGTTTCGACTACACCTGGTTTGTGTTGAACGCCAAGATCATCGGCAAAGAGTTCGGGTTGTCCGGTCAGGAGCAGAACCCCGACCTGACCAGTCGCAGCGTGCGCCAACTGCTGGCGTCGCGGGCGGGATCAGCGGCGCCGGGCCCGGTTCAGGCGTTCCTCGATCGGGGCATCGACTTCGTCAGCGGCGACTCACTGCGCGAGTTGGTGATGGCGATGAACAAGCTGCCCGACGTGTCGCCGCTGGACTATGCGACGGTCGCCGACGAGGTCACCGCCCGCGATCGTGAGGTCGCGAACCGGTTCACCAAGGACGGCCAGATCACCGCGATCCGCGCCGCCCGTGGGTTCCTCGGCGACCGGTTGGGCCGGGTGGTCGCGCCGCATCGCCTGGCCGATCCCAAGGCCGGGCCGCTGATCGCGGTCAAGTTGCACATCCTGACGCGAAAAACGTTGGGCGGGTTGGAAACCGACCTGGACTCCCGCGTGCTCAAGGCTGACGGGAGCCCGCTCGACGGGTTGTACGCGGCCGGCGAGGTGGCCGGTTTCGGCGGTGGCGGTGTGCACGGCTACCGGGCGCTGGAGGGAACGTTTCTGGGTGGCTGCATCTTCTCCGGTCGTGCCGCGGGCCGCGGTGCGGCAAGCGACATCGCCTAGCCGGGCAATCGAGCCTCAGAAGCTGACGGAGCTCTCCTCGGGCAGCACCTGGAAGTCGGTGTCCGTCATCTCGGTGAGCCGGCCGTAGTAAATGCCGCGCGCATCCGGGGCGATGATGCCCTGATGGATGGGCACCGCCCGGGCCGGCGCCACCGCCCGCAGGTAGTCGACCGCCTCGGAGACCTTCATCCAGGGTGCGGCCGCGGGTGTGGCCAACACGTCCACCGGCTCGTCTGGGACGAACAGCGCGTCGCCGGGATGCATGAACCGAGCGGGATGTTCGCCGTCGCCGATGAGGTACGAGATGTTGTCGATCACCGGAATCTCCGGATGGATGACGGCATGCCGGCCGCCGAGTGCGCGGACGGTCAGCTCGCCGACGGACAACTCGTCGCCGACATGCACCGCCTGACAGGCCACTTCGAGCTGGGCGGTGGTCTGCGGGTCGGCGTAAAGCGCGGCGCCGGGGTTGGCGTCCAGAAGCGCCGGCAGCCTGTCCTGATCGACGTGATCGGGATGCTGATGGGTGATCACGATCGCGGAGAGGCCGGTGATGCCTTCGAAGCCGTGCGAAAAGGTCCCCGGGTCGAACAGCACCGTAGTGTGACCAAAGTCGGCGAGAACGCAGGAATGACCGAAATGCGTGATTTGCATGTCTACGATTGTGCGCTCATGGGGTGCAGCGCATGCGCCTAGTTTTGGTGGCGATGCTGATCGCGGGCGGATTGGCGGTGACGCGCGTGTCGTCGTCGGGCATCGCTGCCGCCGACCCCGAGACCTGTCCACCGGTCTGCGACCAAATTCCCGACAGTGCGTGGATCTCCCCGTCCGCGATACCGCTGAATTCGACGTATCGCTGGCCATCACCGGCCGGGTCCGCGGTCGCGCTGACCGGGACGTCGACACCCCGATTCCGATTCGAGGAGGTCTGCGCGACGCCGGCCTCCCCGCAGGACACCCGCAACTCCGCCGTCGCAAGCCGGGTGACGGTCACCAACCCGCAGGGACAATGGCAGCTACGGGCTCAAGTCCTGCACTGGCGCGGCGACACCGCGCGTGGCGGCCAGGATGCGTCCTCGGTGTTCACGACGGCTGCGGCAGCACTGCGCGGTTGCCAGCAGGGGGCCGCGGCCGAATCGCCGTCGCTCACCGTAGACGAGCCCAACCGGCTGGCTGCGGTGGTGAGCGGACCGGTGATCATGCACACCTATCTCGTCGCACACCCGGAAAACATCACGCTCAGCGAGCTGACGCTGTGGGCCACTGACCCTGTCCAGTTGCCCTGGCCGATAATTTCGGACGCCCAGGTGTTGGACGCGATGGCTTCGCCGCTATGCGCGGCCTATCTGGGCTCGTGCTGACCGGGCGGTCGGGGTGTCGACCGGTAGAGTTGGCGCCGAGCAAGCCAGACCAGTAGGAGGAGCGGCGGTGGCCCGGGTGGTTGTACACGTGATGCCCAAGGCTGAGATCCTCGACCCACAGGGTCAGGCGATCGTCGGCGCGCTGGGCCGGCTTGGGCACGGCGGCATCTCACAAGTGCGTCAGGGCAAGCGTTTTGAGCTCGAAGTCGACGACAGCGTCGACGACTCGGCGCTCGCCGAAATCGCCGAGTCGCTGTTGGCCAACACCGTGATCGAAGACTGGACCGTGAGCCGGGAACCGCAGTGACGCCGCGGATCGGCGTCATCACCTTCCCCGGCACGCTCGACGACATTGACGCTGCCCGCGCGGCGCGTGCAGTCGGTGCCGAATCCGTCAACCTGTGGCACGCCGACGCCGACCTCAAAGGCGTGGACGCGGTGGTGGTGCCCGGTGGCTTCTCCTACGGCGACTACCTGCGCTGCGGCGCCATTGCGAAATTCGCCCCGGTGATGGGCGAAGTTGTCGCTGCGGCAGGCCGCGGACTGCCAATTCTCGGCATCTGCAACGGTTTTCAAGTGCTCTGCGAGGCCGGCTTACTGCCGGGTGCCCTCACCCGGAATGCCGGACTGCATTTCATCTGCCGCGACGTGTGGCTGCGGGTGGCGTCGACGTCGACGGCGTGGACGTCGCGCTACGACTCCGACGCCGACCTGTTGATTCCGTTGAAGTCCGGTGAAGGTCGCTACGTCGCCTCCGCCGAGGTGCTCGACGAGCTCGAAGGCGAAGGCCGCGTGGTGTTCCGCTACCTCGACAATCCCAACGGCTCGTTGCGCGACATCGCCGGCATCAGCTCCGCCAACGGTCGCGTCGTCGGGCTCATGCCGCACCCCGAGCACGCCACCGAGGCGTTGACCGGGCCATCCGACGACGGGCTCGGTCTGTTCTTTTCGGCGCTGGACGCGGTGCTGACCGCCTGACACTGCCGTCAGCGCAAGGCGTGTTCGGCGACCAGGTTGGCCGAACTGCTGTTCTCTGAAAGCCCTGCTGCACCGCGTAATTCGCGGAACGCCGCAGTGAGCGCGTCGGTGGCTTCGTGCGGGTCGTTGAAGGTCTGGTCGTCGGTGAGCACCGCGACACCGAGCTGGTCGACATAACTCCACGCGGTGATGTTGACCGGCGCGCCAGGGGAGAGCACCCCCGTCGAATAGATCTCGCTGACCGGCGCACCGCCGAAGTGACCTCGCTCGCGCGGCCCGGCGACAGTGGAGACCGCGACGTTCATCAACTTGTTGGGCGCGTCGCGCGAGCCCAGCCACCGAAATGCCGCCGGGGCGATTGCCGTCGGTAGGTAGCCCATCAGCTGCCCGTACAGTCGCGGACCGAGGATTCCGTGATCTTCCTTGGCGATCTTGGTGGCCAGCGCAACCAGCCGGGCCCGCTCAGCCGGGTCGGCGATATGCACCGGCAGCGAAATCATCAGCCCGCTGATCTCGTTACCGGTCACCCGATCCGACTTGTCGGTCGCGGTCGGCACCGACGCGATGATCGGACGGTCGGCTTTGCCGTCGTAACTCAGCAACAGCTGCCGCAAGCCGCCAGCGGCGGTCGCGAGCACTAGATCGTTGAATGTGATCCCTAGCGCTTTCGCGGTCTCTTTGACGTCGGCCAGCCGAAGCGCGGCGGTGGCGAACCGGCGCTGCGGCGAGACCACGTGGTTCAGGAAGGTCGGCGGCGCGTCGAATGCGTCGGCGAGGTCCGGGTGCTCGCCGCGCTCCCGGCTACGGCGGCGCACCCGGCTGAACCCTTTGGTGGCATCGCTGAGCAGCTTTGGCAGCTCTGCGACCTGGGTGACGTGGTCGCGGGCGGCGGCTCGCAGCAGACCCGCCGTCGTCGGCGAGACACCGGTTTCGTCGTTGTCCCGCTCATCGGTCGGACCGTCGGTGAGGTCCATCGCGCGGGCCAGCAGATTGACCGAGGCGACCCCGTCGGCCAGCGCGTGGTGGATCTTGCCGATCAGGGCACATCGCCCACCCGCCAGCCCTTCGGCGAAGTGGAACTCCCACAACGGGCGGCTGCGGTCCAGCGGTGTGGATGCCACCTCGCCGATGACGGTGTCGAGTTCGCGACGGCCACCGGGTGCGGGCACCTGGACCCGGCGCAGGTGGTAGTCCAAGTCGACGTCGCACTCTTCCTGCCACATCGGGTGATGCAGCCGCCACGGGATGTCGACGAGCTTGTAGCGCAAAGGTTCCAGTAGGTGCAGACGGCGGCGCAGATGATTCCGGAATTCCTCGAAGTCGAATTCGGCGTCACCGCCGGACGGATCGATGACGGCGACCTTCAACGTGTGGGTGTGTAGGTTCGACGTCTCGCTGTAGAGCAGCATGGCGTCCATACCACTGAGTCTCTTCACGCCTCACCTCACCCGTTACCGGCTGCGTTCAGCCCAGGACGGGGAAGCGGCGTTGATCCGCAAGGCGTTTGAGCGCGGTCTGCATGACCGAGCGCACGTATTCGTCGACCTCTTCGACATCGGGGTCGTCGCCGAAGCGGGCGGTGATATCGATCGGCTCCAGCACTTCGGTGACGATTTTCGACGGCAGCGGCACGTTCGGCGGGAAGATCACGCTCAAGCCGAACGGGAAACCGAAGCTCATCGGCAGAATGTCCATCCGCGCCTTGGTCAGCCCCAGCTTGCTGGCCAACCAGTTGCCCCGCGTCAGGAACAGTTGGGTCTCCTGCCCACCGATCGACACGGTCGGCACGATCGGCACACCGGCTTCGATCGCGGTCCTGACGTAGCCGGTGCGGCCGTTGAAGTCGATGGTGTTCTCGCTGAAAGTAGGACGGTAGGAGTCGTAGTCACCGCCGGGAAAGACCAGCACGACCGCGCCGGAGTGCAGCGCCTTGGCGGCATTCTCCCGACTGGCCTCGATGACGCCGAGGCGGCGAAGCACACCGTCCAACGGTCCGATGAACACGCCATAGTGGGCCAGGGTGTAGACGGGCCGGTCGTAACCGAAAGCGTCGTAGAACGCCGGCGAAAAGATGAACACATCCGGTGTCAGCATGCCCCCAGAATGGTTGGACACCACGAGGGCTCCCCCGGCGGACGGAATGTTGTCGATATTGCGGACCTCGGCGCGATGCCACCGCTTGATCAACGGCCCGACGGTGTCGGCGACCTGCCTGGTGAACGATGGATCCCACTTGGCGATTTCTGGCTCATCGTGCGCCACGTCCGTGCCGTCGCTCATGGATCCCCACTCATCGTTGATCGGCTCGCTCGCCTAGCACGATACGGTTCGACCTCGGCGGCTAGCAGCGTATTTGACCGATTGGCGCAGGCGACTACATCGACGAATCTCGGTAGGCCTCGAGCAGTCTCAGCCACACTTCGCTGATCGTCGGGAAGCACGGTACGGCGTGCCACAGCCGGTCGATCGGCACCTGACCGGCGACGGCGATCGTGGCTGAGTGCAGCAACTCCGAAACGCCCGGGCCGACAAGAGTCATGCCGAGCAGATGGCCGTGGTCGATGTCGACCACCATCCGCGCCCGGCCGGTGTAGCCGTCAGCATAGAGCTTCGCGCCCTTCACGACGTCACCGATCTCGACATCGACGGTCCGCACGCGGTGGCCGTTCTGCTCAGCCTCCTCGGCCATGAGTCCGACCGCGGCGGCTTCGGGCTGGGTGAAGAAAACCTGCGGCACCGCGTAATGGTCGGCGGTGGCCGCATGCGTCCCCCAGGGCGCGGTGTCCAACGGGCGCCCTGCTGCCCGTGCCGCGATCGCCGCCCCGGCAATCCGTGCCTGGTATTTGCCTTCGTGTGTCAGTAGCGCTCGATGGTTCGCGTCACCGGCCGCATAGAGCCAGCCATCACCGACAGCGCGCACCAGGCAGGTGTCATCGACGTCGAGCCAGCTGCCCGGGATGAGTCCAACAGTCTCCAAACCAATGTCATCGGTCAGTGGAGCGCGACCAGTCGCGAACAACACCTCGTCGACCTCAAATCGGCTTCCGTCGCTCAGTTGAAGCGTCACCGGGCCATCCGTCGTGGGTCTGCTCAACGCATCAACCGAAACGCCAACGCGTACATCAACACCCGACTCGCGAAGTCCGCGTCCGACAAACTCGCCGACGAAACTCTCCATCCGGGGCAGCAGGCCGGAACCTCGGGCAAGCAGGGTCACTGAAGCTCCTAAGCCATTCCACGCGGTTGCCAGTTCGACGCCGACGCCGCCGGCGCCGACGACGGCGAGACGAGCCGGCACCGTACTGCTATCGGTGGCTCTGCGGTTGGTCCATACCCGGGCTTCAGCGATGCCCGGCAGATCCGGAAGTGCTGCGCGGCTGCCCGTGCAGATCACCACGGCGTGGCGTGCGGCGAGCACGGTCACCTCGCCGCCCGCGTCGGTGACCGACACCCGCCGAGGCCCGTCGAGTCGGCCGTGGCCGCGCACCAGGGTCGCGCCGATTCCTGCCACCCAATCGGCCTGACCGGCGTCGTCCCAGTTGCTCACGTAACGGTCCCGACGACCGAAAACCCCGGCGGCGTCTAGCGGACCGGTGACCGCTTCACGCGCGCCGTCGATGTGGTCGGCATCGGCGACCGCGATGACTGGACGCAGTAGCGCCTTGCTGGGTACGCATCCCCAGTACGAACATTCGCCGCCGACCAGCTCGCGCTCGATGATCGCGACGCTGAGCCCGCCGGCCCCAGCACGCTCGGCGGCATTCTGTCCGACCGGTCCGGCACCGAGCACGACCACGTCGTATGTCTGTTCGGCTGTTCCCACCATCGGTCCTTCCCTCACATACGGATCGACAGCCTACTGCGAAGCGGCTTCAATGGGTTGTTCATCCCAAAAATTTCCGGCGTCAGGGAAAGCCGAACGTGCTAGATCCGGAGATGCGAAGGCGGTTGGTCGAATCTAGCGTGCACTGAGGTCGATGGCTACGCACGATGTCGCGGGCGCCGCCGCCTTCGTGTAACCGACCCCGATTACCCAGCCACACACCGCGACCCGCCACCGCGATGATCTCGCCGCGTGGCGTCACCCGGTTACGCGCCGGTCTGGCCGAAGTCATTGGACGGCTTCAAGATTCAGCAGAGCGCGTTTAGCGGCAGGTCCGCCGCGATATTGACCGATCGTGCCGTCAGAGCGGACAACGCGGTGGCACGGCACCACAACCGGGATCGGGTTGGTGGCGCACGTCGTTCCGACCGCGCGAACTGCATTGGGCGATCCGGAAAGTCGCGCCAGTGTGCCGTAGCTGGCCGTGGTTCCGTAACCGATGTCGACCGCCAGGTGCTCGAGCACCGTGCGGCGAAATCCCTTGGACAGCTGCCAATCCAGCGGCATATCGAACTGGTGTCGGCGTCCGGAGAAATATTCGTCCAGCTGATACGCGACGGCGTCGAGGCGCGCCGGCGCCTCCAGCACGCGCGAGCTGATCCGGTCGGAAAGGTTCTGCAGCACAGCATCGTTGCTTTCACTGTCGAAGGCAAGGCGCACCAACCCGACCGGGGTCGCGGCGATCAACAACGGGCCGACGGGCGAGTCGACGGTGCGGTAGGCGACGTCGAGCGCGTCGTCGCGTCCGGCGGCTGCCGCCAAGCGGGCGTGCAGGCGGGTCAGGTCGCCGTCGTCGACTGGATACAGCGCGGCGAGGTCAATGTTGCTCATGGTAAGACTCCGTGTCGAGTAATGGATACGTTCGCCGCAACGTCGCGATGCCGTCGGCGGCCGCGCGGCGGGCGGCAGCGGGGCTGCTGTCGACCAGCGCGGCGATCTCGGCGTAGGGCAGACCGGCGAGATAGTGATAGGCCACCGCCTGCCGTTGCTTGGTCGGCAGCGCGGAAACCGCCTCGGTCAGGTCGGCGTGCGGTTCGTCGACGCGATCCGGCGACGCCGCTTCCGGTGTGTCCGCAACCGGCGTTGCCCGTCGAGACACGGCGCGGACGATGTCGATCGCCTTGCGGTGAGCGATGGTCACCAGCCACGCCTCGACGTTGGCGTCGGCAGGCAGGTCGGGATACGCCTTCATCGCCGCCAGAAACGTATCGGACCAGGCGTCGTCGGCGTCTGCGTGGCCGACGACTGCGCGTACCACCCGCAGCACGGTGGGGCCGTGTCGGGTGACGACCGTCTCGAACGGCGGCTTCACCGAGGCCTCACCACAAAGCTTGCGGCGCAACCGGTATCGCCTTCTCCAGCTCGAGCAGATAAAGCTTGCGGTGCAGACCGCCGGCATAGCCGGTGAGTTTTCCGGTGGATCCGACCACGCGGTGGCAGGCGATGAAGATCGACAGCGGGTTGTGGCCGACGAATCCGCCGATGGCGCGCGGGCTGATGCCGTCGCTGACCTGGCGGGCCAGCGCGCCGTAGGTGGTCGTCTGGCCGTATGGGATTTCGGCGAGTAGCTGCCAGACCTGCCGGGCCCGGTCACTGCCCCGCGGGTTGAGCGGCAGATCGAAATCCTTCCGTTCCCTGCCGAAGTATTCGTTCAGCTGGGCGATCGCCTCGTCGAAGCCGGGGTCCTCGGTCGTGTCAACCCGTGGCCCGAACGTCGTCTGGTCCGGGTGTGTCCAGTGCCCGGGGTAGTACAGGCCGGTGATGCCGTCGTCGTCGCGCACCAGGGTGAGCGGGCCGATCGGTGAGTCGATGACGACGTGGCGATTGGTTGTCGTCGGGGTTGCGGTGGACATGCGGGCCTCCGAAGATCGTCGTGATTGCTGACTATTCGGTAGACGTTTCGACGCCCCGGTTTGTGAGGTTGGCCGCCAACTCGCGCAGATCGGCGGCGATGACGTCGGGCTGCGGTAAAGCCGGGGTAGGCAACGGCGCGTTGCCGGGGCGGGTGATCAACGCTCCGCGGAAACCGGCCGCTTGCGCGCCGATGGTGTCCCAGACGTGGGCGGCGACCATCATGCATTCGGCCGGTTCCACGCCGAGCTCCTCGCTGACGTGTCGGTAGACCGCTGGCGCGGGTTTGAATGCTCGGCAGGCATCCACACTGAACCGCTGCTCGAAGAAGTGCGCCAGCCCGGCGTGTTCGATGGGGGTGGGATCACCCGGTGGTGAGTTCGTCAGCGTCACCAGCCGAAAGCCGTTGTCGCGCAGTGCTGTCAAGCCATCCTCGACGTCCGGGTGAGCCGGCATCGTCAACATGCCGTGCTTCACGCTATGCAGGTCGTCGTCGGTGATAGTCACGGCGTGGACGTCGGCCAGCATCCGCAACACTGCTTGGCCCAAGGTGAAGAAGTCGGTGTAACGCTCAGCAATCGTGGCGGTCATCGAGTACACGACTAGCTGAGCGAACCACTCGCGTAGTGCTCGCGGATCTCCGAAAATTCGTGTGAAAAGTGGTGTCATGGAAACGATGTCGATGAGGGTCTCGTTGACGTCGAACACCAGGACAGATGGCGCCGTAACCATGCTTATATCACCTACCACGAGGTCTGCGAGCCTTGGCCGCTGGTGCGAACGACCGCACATACTCGACGGCTCCATCTAACGCGATGCGGAGCGGTTCTGGATCGTCGGTGGCGTATGTGAGCAGTGCGCCACCTTGATGGGCGACGACCAGTGCGGCCGCGAGATGTCGCGGGTCGGCATCGGGACGCAGTTCGCCTCGGCGCCGCGTTTCGGTGAGTCCGGCGCGCAAAAGATTCAGCCAATCGTCGTAGCCCGCGGCCAGGTCGTCGTGAATGCCAGGGTCGCCCTCGGTCAATTCTCCCGCCAGGGAGCCATAGACGCAGCCGCCTTGCCGGTAGACGGAGTCGACGTCGGCCATGTTGACGTCGACCCACGCTCGCAGCGCCTCGAGGCTGTCGAGGGCACCCAACTTCGGTTGGGTGTGGAAGTGCTGAACGTCGTTGCGGCGCGCGGCGATGACCTGGCGGATGAGGTCACGCCTGTCGTCGAAGTAGTGCGAGATTTGTGATCCGCTGACGGCCGCCATTCGCCGTATGTCGTCGACACTGGTACCGCCGACACCCTGCTGGAACATCAGTTGAGCAGCCGCGTCGACGATTCGGTCTCGCGTCGTCCGACCCTTCAAGGTCAATTGCTGTGCCGTGCCGTCGGGCACGGCGATGGTGCGCCGGCCGCGTGGACGCCGCGGTGGCCGGGGCTCGCGCTCGGCCGGGTCGGTGGCGAACATCCGCAGGTAGTTGACGGCGAAGCGCACCGCGTCGGCGTGGGGCCATTCCTGTTGATAGGTGGAGCTCAACGTGCCACCGCCTTGGTGTGCGGTGACGATGACCAGGGCAAGCCGTTGGGGATCGGCGGATTTGAGCAGCACTCTGTGCTCTTTCATCCGTCCGATGGCCTGCTCCAACAAGTCGATCCACTGCCGGTAGCCCGCCGCGATCGTCTCGCGTGTTGCGTTGTCGGACTTGGCCAATTGCCCGGCCAGCGCGTGGTAGGTGGGGGTACCGGAGAAACCGATACGCCGCAGGTAGCGCAGGTTCAGGTCGGTCCAGCGCTCGAAGTCGTCGAACGTGTCCAGTGCGCCCAGTTGTGGTTGGCGGTGAAAGTCCAGCACCACCTGGATCTGGCGCTCGACGACAGCGCGAAGCAGTTCCTGCTTGTCGCTGAAGTAGTGCGTGAGTTGGGATCCGCTGATCGAGGCGGCTTTGCGCAGAACGTCCATGCTCAACGCCGACAGACCGTTGCTGAGGATGAGCTCGGCCGCGGCTTTCACGATCCTATCGCGAGTGGCTCGACCCTTGGCGGTCAACCGCCCGTCGTCCGGCCGATCGGTATGAACCATGGCGCCACGTTATCCCGCGCGCACCTGGAGTTATGGGACGTTCAACCCATAGTGCGGGCCGTGTTGTCAAGGAGTGCTGTGCGCCTTTTCCAGGAAGGAGCGGATCAGTCGGGTGACGTCGTCCAGCGCCGATTCCAACAGGAAATGGCCTCCGTCGAGCAGATGGATTTCGGCGTCGGGTAGGTCGTCCGCGAAGGCTTGTGCGCCGGCCGGACCGAAGATCTCGTCGCCGCGTCCCCACACCGCCAACAGCGGCACCTGGGTCTTGCGGAAGTATTCGTGCACGCGCGGGTAGAGCGGTGAGTTGCTGGCGTAGTCGCGGAGCAACGTGAGTTGCACCTCGGCATTGCCGGGCCGGGATATCAGCCCGTAGTCATGGTGCCAGGACTCGGGATTGACCAGGGTCTCGTCGGGCACCCCGGTGACGTATTGCCAGCGGGTGGCGTCCAAGGTGAGGAATTGCCTCACCGCGGTCTCGGTCTCGGCCGTCTGTTCGCTCTGATAGGCGATGACCGTCTTCCAGAAGCTCTCCACGAACCCGGCGTCGTAGGCGTTGCCGCTTTGACTGATGACTGCCGTGATCGCGGCTGGATCGTCGAGGGCCAGCCGCCAGCCGATCGGGGCACCGTAGTCCTGCACGTAGATCGCATACCGATCGACCTGCAACGCACGCAGCAGACCCTGCGTCAGGGCGGTGAGCGCGTCGAACGTGTAGTCGAACTCCTCCGCCGACGGCGCGTCGGACAGGCCGAAGCCTAAATGATCCGGCGCGATCACGTGGTAACGGTCGGCGAGTGCGGGTACCAAGTCCCGAAACATGTACGAGCTGGTCGGAAAGCCGTGCAAGAGAACTACTGCCGGTGCGTCGGGATCGCCGGCCTCGCGGAAGAACAGCCGGTGACCGTCGACGGTCAGATAGCGATGATGAACGGTCGCCATGAGCGATTCCTCCTCGGCTGGCCTGCGATGCACGCAGGTGCAGATTATGGGTTATGCATCCCATTATGTCCCGGCATCGTCTTCTGCACAAGCGTCCGGCGAGTTGACCACGGTGAACGCCGTCCTTATTGTGGGCTACGTATCCCATTTAGTTACGCAGCGGGAGGGGCTCCCAGTGGGTAACGCCTTGCAGGACAAGACAGTGTTGGTGGTGGGCCGGGGTGGTGGACTGGCCTGTGCGGTCGCTCTGCTGGCCCGATCAGAGGGAGCGCGAGTCGTCGGCGCCGGACGCGACAAGGCCAAGTTGGCTACCGCCTACGACGACTCCGGAATCAGCGCCGAGGTCGTGGACATCACCGATGACGAGTCGATCGCCGCGCTCGCCGACCGCCTCGGTCCTGTTGACCACGTGGTCTCTACCGCGTCGGCGCGTGCTCGCGGAGAATTGCCCGACCTGCAGCGCGAGAATCTGCGGCTGTCGTTCGACACCAAGGTCATCGGTCCCACCATGCTCGCCAAATACTTTGCACCGCAGATGAATCCGGGCGGTTCTTTCGTGCTGTTCTCCGGTGTGCACGCCTTCAAGCTCAGTGTCGGATACCTCGGCGTCGGAATCACCAACGGCGCAGTGGATTTCCTTACCCGATGGCTGGCGGTCGAACTCGCGCCGATACGGGTCAACTGCGTCTCGCCCGGAGTCATCGACACCGGCGCGTGGGAGTCACTGGGCGAGGAACGCAAGCGAGAGTACTTCGAACACATCAGCTCCCGTAATCCCGCAGGCCGGATCGGGACGCCGGACGACATCGCCGGCGCCGTGTTGTTCGCAATGACCAACACGTTCCTCACCGGTGTGACCCTGAAGGTGGACGGCGGGGAACCGTTGACCTAGTTCACCGGTCTAGGGGCTCAGTGCGACCGCGGCTTCGGCGGTGTAATTCAGGAACGTCAGTGTTTCCTGCAGATACAGATGCACCGTGTCGGCGTCGTGGGACAGATAGCCGATCGAGACGTCGGTACCCAGCTGCAAGTCGAAATCGCCTCCGCGAGTGGTCAGTACGAACGCGCCGTCGATAGCCGGCGCCCAGATGATGTCGCCGTGGACCAGCCGCCTGATGTGTTCGAGGATCGGATAGCCGTGCTCGGTGGTCTCGCTCACCTTGGTGTAGACGTCAGCGGACAGCAGCACCGAATACGGCCCCTCGACACCCGCCAGCCGCAGTTCGGACAACGCCTCGGTGACGACGTCGGGAATCCCGCGAGGGTCGTCGGGCAAGGTCAGCGGTTTGTTGGAGCTGCCGCCGCGGATTCCTTCGATCGACGCCGCGGCATAGCCCTCGAAGATGGCCCGGTCCTCGACAAAAGCCAGCTTCTTCGCCGCGACCTTGACCGGATCCCAATCGGAGTCTTGCGAACCACGCTCCACGTCATCGATTTCCTTGCGGGACAGTACGAACGGAACCCGCAGCCGAACAAGCGGTTGACTTGCGCGCAGATGGGCAACCACGCCGTCGGAGGGCGCGGTGACATCGAGGAGTCGACCCGTGCTGACCGACGCCTTGACCGGTCCTCCCGGCTCGCTGACGTCGACCACACGCCGGCCGGCGATGTGGCGCTTGAAGGTTCGCCGGGCCTCCTCTTCGATTTCTTCCCACGCTTCTTCGGTGACCGGCGCAAGGTCGCGGTACAGGTTGTTCATTGCGGGATTCCTTTCAAACTGCCGATCGCCAACGAGCCATCTGCGGGTACGTCATGTGCCGCCGGAGCCGCTTTCGGTGAACCCGGCAACGGTGGCGGATCGTCGAGGAAGTCGACGGTGGGGGAGAAGAACGATCCGCCGGTGACGGCGGTGGAGAAGTCCAGGATCTGATCCGTGTTACCGGGCGGGTCGCCGAGAAACATGTTGCGCAGCATCTGCTCGGTCACCTCCGGAGTTCGCGAGTAGCCGATGAAATATGTGCCGAACTCGCTCTTGCCCAGCTCGCCGAACGGCATGTTGTGCCGCACGATCTTGAGCTCGGTGCCGTCGTCATCGGTGATGACGTTCAGTGCGATGTGTGAGTTGGCCGGTTTCTCGTTGTCGTCCATCTCGAGGTCTTCCAGCTTGGTCCGGCCGATCACCAGCTCTTGCTCGCTGACCGACAGCGCATCCCACGCGGCCATGTCGTGCAGATACTTCTGTACGTGCACGTAGCACGAACCGGCGAAATCCGGATCCTCGTCGCCGACGGTGGTCGCCGAAACCGCCAGCGCGCCATCGGGATTCTCGGTCCCGTCCACAAAACCGAGTAGGTCGCGGTTGTCGAAGAACCGAAAACCGTGCACCTCGTCGACCACGGTCACCGCGTCGTCCATCGACCGCAGAATGTGATTGGCCAACTCGAAGCACACGTCCAGCGTCTCGCCCCGAACATGGAACAACAGGTCGCCGGGCGTGGCCGGCGCCTCGTGCTCCGGGCCGTCGAGCTCGACGAACGGATGCAACTCAGCCGGCCGCGGACCCTCGAAGAGCCGGTCCCAGGCCTGCGAGCCGATCGAGGTGATCACCGACAACCTTTTGGCAGGGTCACGGAATCCGGTCGCCCGCACCAGGCCGGAAATGTCCGGCAGCGCGTCATGCACGACCTCTTCGCCGCCCTGGTCAATGGTGACCACCAGAAAGATCGCGGCCGGCGTCAACGGCGCGAGCACCGGTTGGGGTTGCGGGGCGGGCACGGATTCGACCCTAACGTCTCAGGTCAACCGGTGATGAAAAGATAGGCGCATGGTGGCCACGGCGCACGGTCTGTGCGAGTTCATCGACGCGTCCCCGTCGCCGTTTCATGTCTGCGCCACCGTGGCGTCTCGGCTGCGCTCCGCCGGCTACACCGAGCTCGCCGAGGCCGATCAGTGGCCGCGGGCCGGGAAGTTCTTCATCGTGCGGGCCGGGTCGCTGGTGGCCTGGAACAGCGGCAACGACGCCGGCGGTCGACCGTTCCGGATCGTCGGTGGCCACACCGACAGCCCCAACCTGCGCGTCAAGCAACATCCCGACCGCGAGGTGGTCGGCTGGCACGTGGTTGCGCTGGAGCCCTACGGCGGTGCCTGGCTGAACTCGTGGCTGGACCGCGACCTGGGTGTCAGCGGGCGGCTATCGGTGCGTGACGGCGCAGGCATCGCACACCGGCTGGTCCGGATCGACGACCCGATCCTGCGGGTTCCGCAGCTGGCCATCCACCTGGCCGATGACCGCAAGTCGCTCACGTTGGATCCGCAGCGTCACGTCAACGGGGTGTGGGGCACCGGCGGGACAGCCCGATCGTTCCTCGGTTACGTCGCCGAGCACGTCGGTGCCAAGGCCGAAGACGTGCTCGGCGCCGATCTGATGACCCACGACCTGACCCCGTCGAGGCTGACGGGCGTCGACCGCGAGTTCGTCAGCGCGCCGCGGCTGGACAACCAGGCGTCCTGCTATGCGGGATTGGAGGCGTTTCTGGACGCCCGATCCACCCAACACCTACCGGTGCTTGCGCTTTTCGATCACGAAGAGGTCGGGTCGACGTCGGATCGCGGCGCCGACTCCGACCTGTTGCTGGTCACGCTGGAACGCATCGAGCTGGCCAGCGGTGGCGGACGCGCCGACTTTCTGCGCAGGCTGCCGGGATCCGTGGTGGCCTCGGCGGACATGGCGCACGCCACCCATCCCAACTATCCCGATCGGCACGAGCCCGGGCACCTGATCGCGATCAACGGCGGTCCGGTGCTCAAAGTGCACCCGAATCTGCGCTACGCGACCGACGGCCGGACCGCCGCCGCGTTCGCGCTGGCGTGCCAACAGGCCGGGGTGCCGTTGCAGCGTTACGAACACCGCGCCGATCTGCCGTGTGGCTCGACGATCGGCCCGCTGACCGCGGCCCGGACGGGAATTCCGACCGTCGACGTCGGCGCTCCGCAGTTGGCGATGCACTCCGCGCGGGAACTGATGGGCGCGAACGACGTTCCCGCTTACGCCGCGGCATTGCAAGCGTTCTTGTCACCGCGCTGACCTACCATCCCGGTATGGCACTCAACGTGGAGATGATCACCTTCGACTGCACCGACCCCGCACCGTTGGCTGACTGGTGGGCGCAGCATTTCGACGGACAGACACAGGAATTGATTCCGGGCGAGTTCATCGCGGTCATTCGCCCGGACGGCCCTCGGCTCGGCTTCCAGAAGGTCGTCGATCCGACGCCCGGTAAGAACCGCATTCACGTCGACTTCGGCGCCGCCGACGTCGATGCCGAAGTCAGCCGGCTGACAGCCGCCGGAGCCGCCGAGGTCGGCCGGCACAGCATCGGCGACAGTTTCCGATGGGTGGTGCTGGCCGACCCCGCCGGCAACGCGTTCTGCGTGGCAGGTACCGGGTAGGGCTCAGCTCTCGGTCATCCGGGCGTCGCTGTCCTGGCTGCTCGGGCGCCGCACTATCCCGCCGATGACGAGAGCGCCGGTCTGGTTCGCGCTGACAGACGCCCCTGACCTCGCCGCGGCAACCGGGACCGCGCCGGCCAGGGAACCTAGACTGTTGCCGTGACATCCGCGCCCACCCACGTGATCGATACCGTCGAGCGGGCCGCTGCCAGCCCTGAACATCCGCAACCCTTCCGCGAGCTCGGCCTCAAGGAAGACGAATATCAGCGGATCCGCGACATCCTGGGGCGCCGGCCGACCGACGCAGAACTGGCCATGTACTCGGTGATGTGGAGCGAGCATTGCTCCTACAAGTCGTCGAAGGTGCACCTGCGGTATTTCGGTGAGACCACCACCGACGAGATGCGGGCCGGCATGCTGGCCGGCATCGGCGAGAACGCCGGCGTCGTCGACATCGGCGACGGTTGGGCGGTGACCTTCAAGGTCGAGTCGCACAACCACCCCTCCTATGTGGAGCCGTACCAGGGCGCGGCCACCGGTGTCGGCGGTATCGTCCGCGACATCATGGCGATGGGTGCCCGACCGGTCGCGGTGATGGACCAGTTGCGGTTCGGCGCCGCCGATGCCCCGGATACCCGTCGCGTGCTCGACGGAGTCGTGCGCGGCGTCGGCGGTTACGGCAACTCGCTGGGCCTGCCCAACATCGGCGGCGAGACCGTCTTCGACGCCTGCTACGCCGGCAACCCGTTGGTCAATGCGCTGTGCGTCGGCGTGCTGCGGAAGGAGGACCTGCACCTGGCGTTCGCCTCGGGCGCAGGCAACAAGATCATCCTGTTCGGCGCGCGGACCGGGCTCGACGGCATCGGCGGTGTGTCGGTGCTGGCGTCGGAGACCTTCGGCGGTGACGAGTCAGGCGGCGGCCGCAAGAAATTACCGTCGGTTCAGGTGGGCGACCCCTTCATGGAGAAGGTGCTCATCGAATGCTGCCTGGAGCTGTACTCCGCCGGCCTGGTTATCGGTATCCAGGATCTCGGTGGCGCTGGAATATCCTGTGCGACTTCCGAGTTGGCGTCGGCTGGTGACGGCGGCATGCACATCGATCTGGACGCCGTTCCGCTGCGCGCGTCGAACATGACGCCGGCCGAGATCTTGTCCAGCGAGTCGCAGGAGCGGATGTGCGCGGTGGTGGCGCCGGAGAACGTGGACGCGTTCATGGCGGTGTGCCGCAAGTGGGAGGTGCTGGCCACCACGATCGGCGAGGTCACCGACGGCAACCGGTTGCGGATCACCTGGCACGGCGAGACGGTCGTCGACGTGCCCCCGCGGACCGTCGCTCACGAAGGCCCGGTCTACGAACGGCCCGTCGCTCGTCCTGACTCGCAAGACGCGCTCAACGCCAACCGTTCCAGCGGTCTGCCGCGGCCGGCCACCGGCGACGAGTTACGCGCGACTGTGCTTGCGCTGCTGGGCAGTCCGCATCTGTGCAGCCGCTCCTACATCACCGAGCAATACGACCGCTATGTCCGCGGCAACACTGTGCTGGCCGAGCACGCTGACGGCGGCGTACTGCGCGTCGACGAGACGACCGGCCGCGGCGTCGCGATCTCGACCGACGCCTCGGGCCGCTACACGTTTCTGGACCCTTACACGGGAGCGCAACTCGCACTCGCCGAGGCGTACCGCAACGTCGCCGTCACCGGCGCCACCCCGGTCGCGGTGACCAACTGCCTCAACTTCGGATCGCCGGAGGATCCCGGGGTGATGTGGCAGTTCTCCGAGGCTGTCCGCGGTTTGGCGGACGGCTGTGTGGCACTTGGCATTCCGGTCACCGGCGGCAACGTCAGCTTCTACAATCAGACCGGTACGACGGCGATCATGCCCACTCCGGTGGTGGGCGTGCTGGGCGTCATCGATGACGTCGCCAGGCGCATCCCGACCGCGATGGGCACCGAACCGGGCGAGACCCTGATCCTGCTCGGTGACACCCGCGACGAATTCGACGGCTCGATCTGGGCGCAGGTCACCGCAGATCATCTAGGTGGGCAGCCGCCCGCGGTGGACCTGGCACGCGAGCGTCTGTTGGCCGATGTGCTGAGCGCAGCCTCCCGCGACGGGCTGGTGTCCGCGGCCCACGATCTGTCCGAGGGCGGACTGGCCCAGGCGATAGTCGAATCCGCGCTGGCAGGCGAAACAGGTTGCCGCATACTGCTTCCCGAGGGCACCGATCCCTTTGTCACGCTGTTCTCCGAATCTTCCGGTCGGGTGCTGGTCGCGGTACCCCGTACCGAAGAGAGTCGCTTCCAGTCGATGTGCGAGGCGCGCGGCCTGCCGGCCACCCGCATCGGCGTCGTCGACCAAGGTTCGGACGCGGTGGAGGTGCAGGGTTTGTTCACCGTGCCGCTGGCGGAGTTGCGCAGCACGTCCGAAGGAGTGCTGGCAGCGCTTCTGCGATGAGCAACGACCGCAGCGATCGTCCGCTGCTGCTGTGGGCATGGAGCCTGCTGTGGTTGAAATTCGTCGGCGTGGCCGCGGCGTGGCAACGGGAGGTTTCCAGGCTGATGGGCATCGACGGACCGACCACGCCCGTGACACCGCCGGACGGCTGGACTGCGGCCGACACCGGACGCATCCGCTCCGCACTGAAAGCCTGAGCGTGGCCGCCCGTCAACAAGCCGACCCGCAGAAGACCCGCGACGCCGTCCGTGCCGTCGAAGAATGGCTGCGCGACGACACCGTGGCGGCGCCGAGCAGTGCGGATCTGGCCGCCGCGGTTCGACTCACGGCGCGGACGTTGGCCGCGGCGGCGCCGGGCGCCAGCGTCGAGGTCCGGATCCCACCGTTCGTCGCGGTGCAGTGCATCGCCGGGCCACGGCATACCCGGGGCACACCGCCCAATGTCGTGGAGACCGATGCGCGCACCTGGCTGCTGCTGGCCACCGGACTGGCACAGGTAAGGGATGTCACTACAACCGGGGCATTACGGCTCTCGGGATCGCGTGCCGCCGAGATCGCAGGCTGGTTGCCGGTGGTCAAAATCGGCGATGCCGGTCACGTCGGGCCGTGACTGTTGGGGCATATGCGAATTCTGAATTCTTGTGGGATTATTGGTTAACGAAAAGTGGTTGGTAAGTATCGCAACACGCTTGGCCAATTCGTTAACACGACGGTCGTTTCCGTAGACTTCGAGACGTTGCCATCCGCCCTCAGGGAGCCGCCGCACCGTGACCACACAGCAGCCAGTGCCCGATGAGAATCCGCCCGGCGAAGAATGCGGCGTATTCGGGGTCTGGGCCCCCGGAGAGCAAGTCGCCAAACTGACCTACTTCGGTCTTTACGCCTTACAGCATCGGGGCCAGGAGGCTGCGGGCATCGCCGTCGCTGACGGGTCGCAGGTGTTGGTGTTCAAGGATCTCGGTCTGGTCAGCCAGGTCTTCGACGAGCAGACCCTGGCCGCGATGGAAGGCCACGTCGCCGTCGGGCACTGCCGGTATTCCACCAGCGGCTCGACCACCTGGGAGAACGCTCAGCCGGTGTTCCGCAACACCGCGGCCGGCACCTGAGTTGCGTTGGGGCACAACGGCAATCTGGTCAACAGCGCCGAACTCGTCGCCCGTGCCCGTGAGGCGGGACTGGTCAACTCCAAAGCCTCGGGCGCAGCCACCACCGACTCCGACATGCTGGGCGCGTTGTTGGCCCACGGTGCCGCCGATTCCAGCCTGGAGCAGGCCGCGCTCGAATTGCTGCCGACCGTGCGCGGCGCGTTCTGCCTGACCTTCATGGACGAGAACACCCTCTACGCCGCCCGCGACCCGCACGGTGTGCGCCCGTTGTGCCTGGGACGACTGGATCGTGGCTGGGTGGTCGCATCGGAGACCGCGGCCCTCGACATCGTCGGCGCCTCGTTCGTCCGCGACATCGAGCCCGGCGAGCTGCTGGCGATCGACGCCGACGGCGTCCGGTCGACCCGCTTCGCCAACCCTGAACCCAAGGGCTGCATCTTCGAATACGTGTATCTGGCGCGGCCGGACAGCACGATCGCGGGACGGTCGGTGCACGGCGCCCGCCTGGAAATCGGCCGTCGACTGGCTCGCGAACATCCGATCGACGCCGACCTGGTGATCGGCGTCCCGGAATCCGGCATCCCGGCCGCGGTCGGCTATGCGCAAGAATCCGGCATCCCCTACGGCCAGGGTCTGATGAAGAACGCCTATGTCGGGCGCACATTCATCCAGCCGTCGCAGACCATCCGTCAGCTCGGAATCCGGCTGAAGCTCAACCCGCTCAAGGAAGTCATCCGCGGCAAGCGCCTCATCGTCGTCGACGACTCGATCGTGCGGGGTAACACCCAACGCGCTCTGGTCAGGATGCTGCGGGAGGCCGGCGCCGTCGAAGTGCATGTGCGGATCGCATCGCCGCCGGTGAAGTGGCCGTGCTTCTACGGCATCGACTTCCCGTCGCCGGCCGAGTTGATCGCGAACGCCGTCGAAGACGAAGACGAGATGCTCGAAGCGGTCCGGCACGCCATCAACGCCGACACCCTTGGCTACATCTCGCTGCGAGGCCTGACCGCAGCCACCGAGCAACCCACGTCGCGGTTGTGCTCCGCGTGCTTCGAGGGGAAGTATCCGATCGAGCTGCCGACCGAAACGGCGTTGGGCAAGAACGTGATCGAGCAAATGCTCGCCAACGCGGCGCGTGGGATCGGGCAGCCGGATTTCGCGGTCCGCGGGATTTCCCCGGAGGCGGAGCAAGCCTCCGTTCTTCGGCATCCATAACCTGTTTGTGCCGTCCTGCGAGTGGGAGATACCCGCGCCGAATCTCGCCCGGTAGCCTTTAGCGCGATGACCGACCGCGGAAAAGACCCGGCAAACCCGGGCGTCACGTATGCATCGGCCGGAGTGAACATCGAAGCCGGAGATCGCGCCGTCGAACTGTTCAAGCCGCTTGCGTCGAAAGCCACCCGGCCCGAGGTGCGCAGCAAGCTGGGCGGCTTCGCCGGCCTGTTCGCGTTGCGCGACTACCGCGAACCGTTGCTGGCCGGATCCAGCGACGGGGTCGGCACCAAGCTGGCGGTCGCCCAGGCGATGGACAAGCACGACACCGTCGGCCTCGACCTGGTCGCGATGGTCGTCGACGACCTGGTGGTCTGCGGCGCCGAGCCGCTGTTCCTTTTGGACTACATAGCCCTTGGCCGCATCGTGCCGGAGCGGTTGAACGCGATCGTGGGCGGGATCGCCGAGGGATGCGTGCGGGCGGGTTGCGCCCTGCTCGGCGGCGAGACCGCTGAGCATCCAGGGCTGATCGAGCCGGACCACTACGACATCTCCGCCACCGGCGTCGGCGTCGTGGAGGCCGAGGACCTGCTCGGCCCCGAGCGGGTCAAGCCCGGCGACGTGCTCATCGCGATGGGATCATCGGGCCTGCACTCGAACGGGTACTCGCTGGCCCGCAAGGTCCTGCTGGAGATCGACCGGGGAAACCTAGCGGGTTACGTCGAGGAATTCGGCCGCACGCTGGGCGAAGAGATGCTCGAGCCAACCATCATCTACGCCAAAGACTGTCTGGCGCTGGCCGCTGAGACTCAGGTTCGGACGTTCTGCCATGTCACCGGCGGCGGGCTGGCCGGCAACCTGGAACGCGTCATCCCGAACGGTCTGGTGGGCGAGGCGGACCGCGGTACATGGACGCCTGCGCCGGTCTTCGCGATGATCGCCCAGCGCGGCCGGGTTTCTCGCGCCGAGATGGAGAAAACCTTCAACATGGGCGTCGGCATGATCGCCGTCGTGGCACCGGAAGACACCGACCGTGCGCTGGCGATCTTGACCGCGCGGCACTTGAACTGCTGGGTCCTGGGCACCATCAATAAGGGTGGGAAAGAAGGCCCGCGAGCAAAGCTCGTTGGGCAGCATCCACGGTTCTAAATTTCAGCTCGGCGCCAGATGCGCGTCGAGAAAGGAGTTAGCGGCGCGCATCCCGCCAGGGATCGTCGCCCTCCGACTGGTCGGCATCATCGTCGCCCGTCCCGGACAACTCCTGCTGAAGCCGATCGAAATCGGTCTGCGGTGAGCTGTACTTGAGTTCTCGAGCAACCTTGGTCTGCTTCGCCTTAGCCCGGCCGCGGCCCATGGGGGGACCCCCTCGCGCAATAACGGAGCGGCCTAACAAGTAGGCGGCTCCGATCTGTGGTTTCTTATTGTCCTGACGACAGTTTACCGTGCCTGGTGGTTGCGCGCTGTTGCGCCCCGCACCCGATGTAGACGGTTAACGGGCGATTCCCCGCAGCCGTTCGACGGCGAGACGACCGGCACCGGGACCGTCGACCTCCGGCAATGATGTTGCGTCGATCATCGCCGCGACTTCTGCCTCCCCACCCGTGCTCAGTGGGGTATCGGCCGGTATCCCGCGCTTGACCAACGCCAACGCCACCGGGCCCAGATCGACGTGGTCGACCACCGTTCCAAGTCGACCTACCGCGCGCCCACCCGCCAGCACGGCGTCACCGGTGGCCGGGCGGTCCACCGAACCGTCCAGGTGCAGCAGCGTCAACATCCGGGGTGGCTTACCGAGGTTGTGCACCCGCGCGACGGTTTCCTGACCCCGATAACAGCCCTTGTCGAGGTGGACGGCGCCGGCACCGGGGCCGCCGATCCATCTCACTTCGTGTGGGATGGTGCGCTCATCGGTGTCGACACCGAGACGCGCGCGAACCGCCTCGACCCGGTGGGCTTCGTAGGCCCAGACGCCGGCCGGACGTACGCCGGCCCGCGTCAGCCGACGCTGCAGGTCCTCGACGTCGCCGCGGTTGACTAACAGGTCCAGCTCCACTCGGCCCTTGTGCGCCTCGGGCATCCGACGCACGAAGCCGCCACCGGCCAGCGGCGTCGCCGTCATCTCGGCCGGCAGAGCGTCGAGTCCGAGCGCGTCCAGCACTGCTTGCTCATTCAGCTGCGGCCCCAACAGCGACAGCACGGCCAGATCGGCTTGAGCGACAGTGACTTCCGACCAGAACACCATCTTGCGGAGGAAGTTCGACAGCGGACCGGCCCGCCACGCCTCGGTGTCGAGATAGCTGACGCCGCCCAACTCGGTTTGCAGCCAGTGATCTTCGACGCGGCCCTGTCCGTCCAGGCTGAGGTTGTGCGTGCTCGCGCCGTCGGGGAGGGCGGCGACGTGCTGGGTCGAAATGCTGTGCAGCCAGGTCTGCCGGTCTTTGCCGGTCAGTGTGAGGACGCCGCGATGCGACCGATTCACGAACACAGCGTCAGTCTCGGCCGCGCGCTGCTCGCCCAATGGGTCGCCGTAATGCCAGATGGCGCCGGCATCGGGGCCGGTTTCAGGGGCGGGAACAGCAGCCATACCTCAACTCTACGGCCCTCGCCGCTAACCTCCTGGCGACGACCTGCTGCGACCGGCTTCGCCGCTCTTGCAGTCGCCGCTAACCTCCTGGCGACGACCTGCTGCGACCGGCTTCGCCGCTCTTGCAGTCGCCGCTAACCTCCTGGCGACGACCTGCTGCGACCGGCTTCGCCGCTCTTGCAGTCGCCGCTAAGCTCCTGAGCCATGACAGGCGTGATCGTCACGCTCGGCGGCGAGGTGCACCCGGCAGGGACGCCACTGCTGTTAGCCGATGACCTCGCTGCGGTGCGCGGCGACGGCGTCTTCGAAACCCTGCTGGTCCGTGATGGCGGTGCCTGCCTGGTCGAGGCGCATCTGGGTCGGCTGAGTCACTCGGCCAAACTCCTCGAACTGCCCGAGCCGGACCTGACGGCGTGGCGGCGTGCCATCGCGCTGGCAGCTGGGCAGTGGACCCGAGACACGAACGACGAAGCTGCGATGCGTCTGGTCTATAGCCGAGGCCGGGAGAGCGGGTCGGCGCCGACCGCATATGTGACGGTGAACCCGGTTGCCGATCGGATCGCGACGGTCCGCCGCGACGGCCTGGCGGCGGTGACGCTGCCCCGCGAGCTGCCGTCGGCCGGTGTCGAGACCATGCCGTGGCTTCTGGCAGGCGCCAAGACTTTGTCCTACGCCATCAACATGGCCGCTCTACGGCACGCCGCCCGCCACGGCGCCGGCGACGTCGTCTTCGTCAGCTCCGACGGCTACATCTTGGAAGGTCCACGCTCGACGGTGGTGATCGCCGCCGGCGGAAAAGACGGCGATGTATGCCTGCTGACTCCGCCGCCGTGGTATCCGATCCTGCGCGGCACCACCCAGCAGGCACTGTTCACGGTCGCCCGCGCCAAGGGCTATGACTGCGACTACCGCGCCCTGCGAGTCGCTGATCTGTTTGCCGCCCAGGGAATTTGGCTGGTGTCCAGCATGACGCTGGCCGCGCGTGTGCACACCCTCGACGGCCGGGAACTGCCGAGCGCTCCGCTGGCGGCCGAGTTCGCCGGCCTCGTCGACGCCGCGATTGTGAGCGATCGCTGAAATCGGTTGTCGGCGTGGCGTTGAACGGGTACCTTCGCCAGTACACAAGGAAGGAGGTGGTCCGAGAATTGATAGCTTATTGGACATGTGAGGTGGCTGCCCGCTAGCAGCACCAGGCGAGGAATCACCTGCGCGCGCTGGCGAATTC
>Ga0302326_10006730_pt1 | contig 25712 bp, 23 predicted proteins | sample Palsa_T0_3_FD_202264 | JGI IMG/M metagenome (GOLD analysis project Ga0302326, IMG submission 202264) | Peat permafrost microbial communities from Stordalen Mire near Abisko, Sweden - Palsa_T0_3 | ecosystem: Environmental > Terrestrial > Soil > Palsa > Peat permafrost | place: Sweden: Abisko... | reverse complement strand
CAGCTTCATCCGCTTCTTGAAAGCCTTGAGGGCTTTCTTTAATTCATCTTCGCTGCTTGGCATGGCGGGAGTATAACCGAACTTCCCATGGCGAGAACTGCGCGCAAGACCTGCATCGGTATCTCCGTTTGGACGTACGGGCCGTGGCGCGGCACGTTCTATCCCGACAAGTTGAAGCAGCGAGAAGAACTCGCTTACGCGTCTCGACAACTCAATTCGATCGAAATCAACGGCACATTCTATTCCCTGCAGAAGCCCAAGAGCTTTGCGACCTGGTACGAGCAAACACCGGATGATTTTGTGTTTTCGGTGAAGGGCCCCAAGTTCATCACGCATATCAGGCGGTTGAAGGATGCTGATTCGGCAATGGCGAATTTCTTCGCATCCGGCATTCTGCAACTGGAAGAAAAGCTCGGCCCGATTCTGTGGCAGCTTCCGCCGAGCTTTCAGTTTGACGCGGACAAAATCAACGCGTTCTTCGAACTGCTGCCGCTCGACACGATCGCGGCGGCGAAGTTGGCGGAGCGGCACGAAGCGTTCATGACGGGCCGGACGTGGATGGATGTGAAGACGTCGCGGCCGCTGCGTTACTCCATGGAGGTGCGGCACGAATCCTTTCGAACTCCGGCGTTCATTGAGATGTTACGCAAGCATCACATCGCACTGGTCATCGCGGAGACCGCCGGCAAGTGGCCATTCATGGAAGATGTGACGGCGGATTTTCTCTACCTTCGACTTCATGGCGACGAGCAGCTCTATGTCAGCGGGTACACCGACGAAGCACTGGATCGATGGGCGGCCAAGATCGAGGTTTGGCGAAATGGCGGCGAGCCGGAAACGTCTGCACGCGTCGTGGATTCATCTCCACCGAAGCGCAAGGGCCGGGACATTTTTGTTTATTTTGACAACGACGTAAAGGTGCGATCACCAGTCGATGCGAAGCGGTTGGCCGAACGATTAGGAATATCACGTGGAGAAGAGCTAAGAATCGCGGCGGTTGGTAGCGACGAGGAGGCCCGCCACGTCTGGCCTGCCGCACGGAAAACCAAACGATAGCGGCCTGATCGCTTGAACTTGCGCGACCAGGCCAATGCGTATTCTGATGATGTGAAAGCCCGAGTTACCGCGGACGTCTTCCGCGCGATGCAGCCGCACCGTGCGAAGTATGCCTGGAGAGCGGATAACCCACCGACTGCCTCGCCGGTTGAGCCGCCTTCTGCTGTTGATGGGGCGGATGAACCGGGCGCGCCCCCGCGTGACGCGGTGCTGGGCCGGCATGACGTGGTGAACCGGGCGGACGACCCGATGGACCACCCCGCCGTGCTTGCGGTTGCTGCGCCGACGAATGCTGTGAATGGGCGTGCTGTGATGGATGCGTTGCCGATGTCGGCAATGGATGCGATGTCGTCGCTGAATAATTCGGATGATCGTTCTTTACGGGAATCGATTTGCGAATCAGTTTTTCGATTGCCCGCAAGTTCGAGCGTTCCTCGCCATCGCAGAAGCTGATGGCGACGCCCGATGCGCCCGCGCGAGCCGTTCGGCCGATGCGGTGAATGTAGGTTTCGGGCTCGTGAGTGAGATCGAAATTGACCACATGCGATATCCCATCCACATCGATCCCGCGCGAGGCGACGTCGCTGGCGATCAGCAACGGCGTTTTTCCACTGCGGAAATTCTCCAATGCACGCTGGCGGGCGTTCTGACTTTTGTTGCCGTGGATGGCTTCCGCACGAATACCAACGGCATGCAGATGACGAACCACGCGATCCGCGCCGTGCTTGGTGCGGACGAAAACCAAACCGCGTGAGATCGGGGCGTTGTGAAACAGATGCGCGAGCAACGCTGGCTTGTTGCGCTTCTCCACCATGTAAACAGACTGCTGGATGTTGTCGGCCGTCGCGGCAACCGGAGCAACTTGCACGCCCACCGGATTTCGCAGAATGCTCGCCGACAGCCGGCGAATCTCTTCAGGCATCGTGGCGCTGAAGAGCAGCGTCTGGCGATCCTTGGGTAGCTTTCCAACTACCCGGCGGATCGCGTGGATGAAGCCCATGTCGAGCATGCGGTCAGCTTCATCGAGGATCAGCGTCTTCACCGATCTAAGATCGACGAAACCCTGTTCCATCAAATCCTCGAGCCGGCCGGGTGTGGCGACCAGGACATCCAGGCCAGCGCGCAGGGCGCGAACCTGCGGACCCTGTCCGACGCCGCCATAGACGGTCGCCAGATGCAGATCCTGCTCGAGATGCTGGCCATACGTGGCGAAACTCTCGGCGATCTGATGCACCAACTCTCGAGTCGGGGCGAGCACCAGCGTGTTAATTGCGCGCTTGGGGCCATTGATTGGCGTGTTGGCCAGTCGATGCAAAACAGGCAGCGCGAACGCGGCCGTTTTGCCGGTGCCGGTCTGGGCGCAGCCGAGGACATCCTTGCCTTCCATCACATGCGGGATGGCCTGGGCCTGGATCGGGGTTGGGATTGAATAATTCTCTCCGGCAAGGGCGCGGAGAACGGGCTCGGCAAGGCCGAGCGATGCAAACGTAGCGGTAGCCATGAACAAATTCCGATTCTTCTTCGGGACTTCGCGTTCCCGAAAAAGGCATCGGCTAGAGCCGAAGTAGGCCGATCAGGAGCGCCGCAACTGGGCTCTTTTCTAAGCTCGCTGGATGGGATCAACAGGCTGTGGCCAGGGTTTTAACGGCCGAAAGCGTGCGAAACATCAGGGAGGGAGCGGGCAGTTGACTTGGTTATTATATCGGATGGATCGGGAATGTACAGGAGGAGGGAAATGTTGCACCCAACAATCATTCGATGTGTCACATCAATTCGAATCCTAGTACCCAGCGCGAGATACGCGAGAGCTTGACGCGAACTTCAGTATCTTTCGGGCCGAGAACATCCGTGTGTGCCCGCACTCTTCGCTCGACATCTGGCGTGTGCCGGACAATGAGGCGGGGTATGGCCGAAACTTCTCCCGCAATCATCACAATCACACCATTGTCCGCTGGCTTTTTAGCTCTGTCGCGAGCCTCTTTTGGCGTGGAATATTTTTCCCACTCGGTAGACATCCCCCCGCCCTGATCCCGAAAGGCTCCAAGGTACGCGCCATTCCTTCCCAGGTAAGAGCGGGGCACTCGCATATAGAGCCTATGTTCCGGCGGAATCTCTTCCGCGGGCCAATTAACTATTTCCTCGTCGTTAGCCACGAAAGTAGTCCCCGATTATCACCGGATGCCACCGTACCCCGGCTGACGGTCCCGTCTCTGGCATCACCGTAATAGCTTGGAAGCGCGCCGGCATCAGCGGGAATGTTTACCAGCATCTCATAATCGCCGGTTTTCCAATGCAGATCAATACTCTGATGAGGACCCGCGAGAACGTCGGGCGGATCAATTTTTACTCCATTTGCCTCCCACGCTCTGCGAGCGCAGGCACTCAAGAATTTAATTGCGCGACTCCATGTCTCTTGGGAGCAAACTGGCTGATCGTCCTCGCCCACCAGCGAGAGTAGTCGCCTTGAGGATTCGATCACCTCGCTTATGTGATTGTTATCACGGCGCAGCGGCTTCCATTTGATGGCCTTCGGCGACCTCTTCGCTCCGGAGTTACCAATTCGCCAATCCCTGGCGATGTGCGCAGACTTCGAATCCTTGCGCCATTCTTGCATGGGTTGCAACCCGTGAACGCAAGCTTCCTCGTCGAATGTGGGCATGTCGCTACTCCAGGTCACTGCCGATTATGGAAACGTGTGTTGCCGCTTTCAAACGGGGCTCTTTGGAAATGGCTCGCTCCAGCGTATCACGCAAATCGCGCAAGTCGTCGCTGTCGAGCGCCACAAAAAATTGCTTCGTTTCGCCATCCTGATGATAGGCAAGCTTGAGCATATGCACAATAACCGCACCCACAGGCTCGATGAGTTCTCCGGGAGCGAAGATGCACCTGATATCCGAAACTATTCTGGATTTGGGGCAATAGGTGTGCTCGTGTTCGTTTAATAGTTCTACAACCTTAGCTGTTGTGACTGCCGCCTTCGATGCTTCGAAGATGCGTGCCAGATCGCGCTCGATTCTCTTCCAGTCGTCCTCAGCCAGATCAGCGAGCGGTACGGATCTAGCGGCCTCCGTTATTTGCTGGGCCAGCTCTTCGATCGGGACGTTTCGCTCTTCGCGAATCGTTCCTAGAGCGCCGACCATCTGTACAACATTGTTCAGATTGAGGGAGAATTTGATCCGTGCCCGCAAGTGCCGCGTGAGCGCATTGAAGGACGTGGCCGCCGGTGCCTCGCTGAGAGCCTCCGCCAGCGCGTGCATCCTTTTAGACGATAAGGAAATCAACTGCCTAACGGTTGCGTGCTGGCTGCGCGGTATCGTGATCATAGCGTCTACCACCCACGGGAAGCTCTTTTTCCAAGTCTGCTGATTATATGGCCGTTTTCAAGCCGGCAAGTCCGCCCCTCGGGCGGAATCTACTGGATAACATCAGCGATATCGCGGCGCAAAGTGCGATAAAACCGCTTTTTTCAGTTATGGGCGGTCAGGTTGCGTTCACGCCCAACACCTTCGCCATCTCCTCCCCAATCGTCGCCGGGCTTTCGGCGACGCCGATGCCGGCCGCTCGCATCGCCGCGATCTTACTCTCGGCGGTGTCTTCGCCGCCGCTGATAATGGCGCCGGCGTGGCCCATTCTTTTACCGGCGGGTGCTGTTCTGCCGGCGACAAATCCTACCACTGGCTTCTTGATGTTTTTCTTGACATATGCTGCCGCGTTGGCTTCGTCGGCACCGCCGATTTCGCCGATCATGATAATGCCGTCGGTCGCGGGGTCATCGTTGAACATTTTTAATAGTTCGATGTAGTTGATTCCTTTGACGGGGTCGCCGCCGATGCCGACGCAGGTGGTTTGGCCGATGTTGCGCGTCGAGCATTGCCACACGGCTTCGTAGGTGAGCGTGCCGCTGCGGCTGATGATGCCGACGGACTTGCCGCTCTTGGCTTCCTTGGGCGGCGTGTGAATGTAGCCGGGCATGATACCGATTTTGCATTCGCCGGGGGTGATCACGCCGGGACAATTGGGGCCGATGAGCACGACCTTGGGGAAATCCTTCAGGAAGCTTTTTACCTTCACCATATCCAGGACGGGAATGCCTTCGGTGATGGCGACGATCGTTTGAATTCCGGCATCAGCGGCTTCCATGATTGCGTCGGCGGCGAAAGGTGGCGGAACGAAGATCATGCTGGCGGTTGCGCCGGTTTTAATCACGGACTGGCTGACAGTATCGAAGACGGGCAAGCCGTTGGCGTCGGTGGTGCCGCCTTTGCCGGGCGTGACGCCGCCGACCATTTTGGTTCCATATTCATAACATTGCTTGGTATGAAACGCGCCGGCGGAGCCGGTGATTCCCTGGCAGATCACTTTCGTATCATCGTTGACGAGGATGCTCATAGGACACAACGATATACGAACAATCGACCCCTGAAAACTAAATAGCCGGTGCGACCGTTGCCAACATCTGGCCGATGCGCGGGTCGGCGCTGGAACAGCGGTAAACCTCGGTGTAGATCGTGGTGATCCAGAGTGCCAGTTCCGTGCGATCGATTAGGGCTGCCGATCGAGGATAAACCAACAATTGCATTGGCGGCGGGTTTCCCGGCAGGGGTAATTGGTAGTTGAGTGCCTCGATGCGTCTGAATCCGCACCGCGCATAAAACTGTTGGCGACGAAGGGCGATCGGGCCATTCGATTCGCTTTCGACTTCCGTCAGGAGGTGCCGGCCGGGGGTTTGATCAATCGCGGCCTTGACCAGCTCGCGGCCAATGCCCTGCCTTCTTTTGCCGGGATGAACCGCGAGATATTCGAGCAACGCGAAAGTCTTTCCCGGCGGAACGAAGAGAATCGCGAAGGCGATCAGTTCGCCATGATGGTCCTTGGTCAGAACACTGTAGGCAGGCGTCGCTAGCGCGTGTAGCAGATCGGACTCGTCTCTCCGCTCGTTTGCGGGAAACGCCTGGCGATAGAGATCGAAGAGTTGTTCGAGGGAGTATGACATAAGCAATATACGGCTTTGATGTTTCGCGGGAATACCGCGAAATCGGGCCGAGGACGGCCCGGCTCTGTGTTTAAGCCGGTCCCTAATCCTTGCGAGCGATGAGAATCATATTGTCGCCGGCAAGCGATGCGGCGAGTTCTTCGCTGGCGTCGGGGGAATCGAGATAAGTTCCCGGAGCGCGCGCGGCCGCAGCCGCTCGGGACAGGTTGTCTTGGGCTCGACCATCGCTTCCTCGGACCCGGCGGAGCGCGAAATATGCCTTGGCGGCCGGCCCCAGCAGTGCGGCCGGCAGCTTACGCCGAGCAAACGCTCCGAGACGAGCTGCGAGCGGCCTGTCCCCCCGATCCGCGGGAATGTTGCCATATGTGAAGCGCTTCTCGACTGTCAGCCCGTGATTCTGCAGAAGCTTGGCGAGGTTGTCTGGGTTGAAAAGGTAGATGTGAAATGGATTGAAGCCCTTCCAGGTAATGCCTTCAATCCGGGCGTTCTTCGCCGCGGCGTTGGGCGTATCCACGATAAGCCGGCCGCCGGTTTCCATGACCGCCGCCGCCGCCGCGATGAAGGCGGCGGGGTTGGGAACGTGCTCGATCACATCGATCGCGGTTACCAGAGGAAACAATTGTTTTTGATCCGAAGCACTGTATTGCTCGATCGTACCGGTGAAGACATCGAGCCCGAATTTATTGCGGGCATACGCCGAGGCTTCCGTTGAGATCTCGACCGCGTGCGCGTTCCAGCCGAGCTGCTTCAACAGCGCCGGCAGATAACCGCGGCCTCCTCCAATATCGAGGGCGCGCTTCTCCGGCATCTGATCGGCCACGAGGGCGACGCTGCGGCGATACATCGGCACGGCACGGTCAAACTCGGGGGAATCGGGCCGGTTGAAGAAGTAGTAACTGCCTCCGTAGAGGCGGCCGAGCTCTTCGTGATCCAGCCGAGGCGAATTGAAAAGCAATCCGCACCCGCGGCACCTGCGAAGGCTGAAGCTGCCTGGATAGCCGTGCTCGGGATAGGTCGTCTCCCATGCCAGTTCGCTTTCGGCGTGACCGCAAACGCAGCAGGGTTCATTGTTCAAGGAGATCATGCGCGGGAAGGGGATGATACGGGCCGTGAGCGGAGGCGGAAAGACCGAGCGAAATCCAACGCCCGAAATCTGAAGCAACTGTCTCTTCCCACTGACCAAATCGGAAAATCAATCATGCGGCCCACACTCGTTGATTGCAGCGAACGCCATTGGCAGCTACTTGGGGCGGCTGAACCAGCTTGCCAGGACCGTCTCTGCTGCGGCCAGCGCGATGACGATGAAAATCAGCGGCAGCGACAGTTCTGTTCCGAGCCGACTGGTGGCGAGTTTCTGCTCCAAAGATGCCGCCCCCGTCCATTCGATGACGTTGCTGAGCTGTGCAAGCGACTGTTTTTCAGCATCGCCCAGATCCTCCAGGCGTGATTCATCCGGATCGGATTGCACGGCGAATTTGATCGGCGGAGCATCGGGGATTTCCACGCCGTAGGCGCCGGCAATGTCGGTGTCATCGTAGGTAAGCGTGGGCAGTTGCCGATCCATCTCGATTTGACGGGAATCGCGCTGGACCGTGGTGGATTGGCCGGTTTGGGCGACCGTGGGCTGGACAATCATGGGCCGGGTGATCGTGGCCGTCTTGCCCAGCATCTCGATCCCCGGTTGATAGATGAATGTATCGCCGGCTCGAATGTTGAGCCCTTCGTCCTGCCGGCCCACGATCGCACCAAGGCAGCGGTAGATCATTGGGACGTAGATGCCGGCATGCACCGGCAGATCATTCCAGCGCGTGCTGGCCGTGCTGGCGAATTGAATGACCCGTCCCTGCCCCCACGTCCGCTCAAGCAACGCTGGAGTCCCGTCATTAAACTTCATCACCACATGTGGTTCGCCGGCGAATTCCGACGCTCCTGTTGGATCGATCGCCAACGGTGTGATGCGGAAGAAATTCGCCGCGGCAGGTGAACCGGCGGCTGGATCGTTCCAGATCGCCGAGATTGGATGTTCAAAGCCGCGTTCCTGTAATGCGATCAATTTGTCTTTCGCATCGGCCTGTCCTTTTGGCGTGCCGAAGGAGGCGCAGAGAAAATGGTACTTGCCCAGCAGTTGCTGGTTGTAGAACGATTCCCGCAGGCGATCGCCGGGGAAAAACATCAGGCCGCCGCCGTGCTGGAGGTAGCCGGCGAAGGTGTCGAGAGTTGCCGTGGCAAAATCGGGCACATCGGCGAGGATCACGGCATCGAATTCATCGAGATTGGTCATCGGCAATTCCGCGGGGGAGATCGTTGTTGCCTTTACCAATGACTGATCGCCTGCGGCGAATACATTCCTTAGGAAAAAGACTTCACTCTCGCGCGGCGAGAAGCCGGGATTGCCATCGACCAGCAGCACGCTCACGCGCCCAATCGCTCGAACCACAATCGTACGGTTGTCATCGGCGGGAAGCCGATCGGGGGGGATCGAAGCCGTGATCGTGTGATAGCCCTCGCCATGCAGCTTCGCAAACAGCGAGATGGTGCGGGAACCGCCCGGAGTAATAAGGGCGATGCTGGTTTCATCCGCGGCATCGTCGCTGTCTACCTTCAGGGTGACGCGCACATCGCGCGCATCGCTCGATCCATAATTGGAAATTTTGACGGAAAATCGCAACGGCTCGTCCACGCCCGGCAAACCGCTGGCCTGTCGCAAATCAGCCACGCCAAGATTCTGATCCTCGGGGGAAGTAACCAAAACCAGATTGGTTGAAATCTCCTGGCGGCTTGCCTGGAGCAGCCGGCGCACGACATCCATTTGCTTCCAGCCACTGGCCTGTCCGTCGGTGATGAAATAGATTTCTTTTCGCAACGAGGGATTTACCTGCAGCAGTTCGATCGCTGACCGGAGCGCCGGCGCCACGTCGGTGGCGCGGTCGCAGAGTGTGGCGCTGCCGATGGTGGCCCGAGCAAGGTTCAGATCGCGCGTGGGCTGCGGGATGAGCCGGTTCACCGAATCACTGCTCATCCAAACGGCCACGGAGGAACCGCCTGGCAGCGTGTCGATGATCTGGGCGGCGGCGGTTTTCGCTTTGTCGAAGCGCGAGCGCGTGCCATCGTTCTGGCTCATGCTGTAGGACTGATCGACGATGATGACGGCGGTGACCTCGCTTCGTCCGAACATTGCACCCATCACGCTTTTGATCGCCGGGCGCGCCAGGGCAAGGGCGAGCATTGCAACCATCACGCAGCGAATAATCAGGAGCAGCAGATCTTCAATCCGGAGCCGCCGCTGGTTCCGCTCGACGCCGATGCGAAGAAATCGCATGGCAGCCCATACGACGTGCTCGACCTTTCGCCTGTTAAGCAGATGAATGCCGATCGGTATCGCGATCGCCGCCGTGCCGAAGAGGAGAATGGGGTTGAGGAAAGACATTTGGGAAATTAAAAGCTAAACGCTAAGAATTGGGTGCAAGAATCTTGTTAGCACTGCACGTTCCTTTTCAATTTTCAACCTTTAACTTTTCTTTCTCCTTGCCAGGTAGGCGCTTAATACTTCGTGCAAAGGGTGCGATGTGTTCACCAGCAGATAATGCGTGCTGTTCCGCTCGCACCCCTCGCGGATCCGATCGCGAAATGCCTGCATTTCGCTCAGATAGCTCTTGCGAATATCGCTCGGGCGGGCGATCAGCTTTCCCTGTCCTTCCAGTCCTTCGAATTCGACGAGGCCCTTGAACGGAAACTCGATTTCATCCGGATCAAGCACCTGAAACACGATGACTTCATGTCCGCCAAAACGCAGATGCTGAATGCCATCGAGAATCTTCTGCTCATCGTCGAACAGGTCGCTGATGAGAATCACCAGCCCGCGCCGGCGCTGGCTGATGGCAATCTGGTGCAGGACGCCCGCCACATCGGTTCCCTGGGTTGGACTGAAGTTCGCCAGCGTGGTCATGATGTTATGGATCGAGGCGATGTTGCCGGTGCGCGGAATATGATTGCGGACGCAGCCATCGAAGAGATTCACCGAGACCGCATCCCGCTGATGGAGGATCAAATAGGCGAGGCAGGCGGTCATCACCCTTGCGTAATCGAATTTGCTGATTGAAGGCTTGCGATCCTGTTTGCCGGCGAAACGCATGGACTGACTCCCATCGAGCAGCAGGTGGGCCACGTAATTGGTTTCCTGCTCGTACTGCTTGAGGTAATAGCGATCGGTTCGACCCAGCACTTTCCAATCGAGATGCCGCGTGTCATCGCCCGGCACATATTCGCGATGTTGCGTGAATTCGACGGAGAATCCTTTGAAGGGCGATTGGTGCGCGCCGCTCATGAATCCCTCGACGACATAGCGTGCGTGCAATCCCAGCGCTTCGGCTTGGTTGATTGTTTCGCTGTCGAGCAGGGAGATAGACATATGGAGGGGGTAGGAGGTAGGGGGTAGGACGTCGGGTAGCACGCAGAATCTACTACTACTCATGTAACTCGTCGTTCGATGAAGGTCTTTCCTACCCCCTACCCTCTACCTCCTACCCACTTCTCCCCTAGTCCAATTTCCGGTCGTGTGGAACCGTTTCGAGTATTTTCTTCGTGATCTCGTCCGCGGTTACGCCTTCGGTTTGGGCGGCGAAATTGGGGGTTAGGCGATGGCGAAAAATCGCTGGGGCGACAGCGGCGACATCCTGGGTACTCACATGATATTGGCCGCTCAAGATCGCCCGGGCCTTGGCGGCCATGATCAGGTTCAAACTGGCGCGGGGGCCGGCGCCCCAGGTCAGCCACTTCTTGCAGAAATCCGTCGCCTCCGGTTCCTTCACCCGCGTCACACGCACCAGTCGCTCGGCATAAGCATAGATGTGATCGCTCACTGGCATCCGGCGGACGGTTTGCTGGACGGTGAGAATGTCTTCGATGGACAAAACCGGATTGGGCTTCTGGCCGCCGACGCCGGTTCCCATTTTCATGATCAGGCGTTCCTCGGCGCTGCTGGGATAGTCCACAAAGATCATGAACATGAACCGATCAAGCTGCGCTTCGGGTAGCGGATAGGTTCCCTCCTGTTCCACCGGATTCTGCGTGGCCAGCACAAAGAATGGATCGGGCAATGGATAATCCTGCCCGCCCACCGTCACACGACGTTCCTGCATGGCTTCGAGCATCGCCGCCTGCGTTTTGGGCGGCGTGCGGTTGATCTCATCGGCCAGGACAATGTTGGCAAAGATCGGTCCTTTGAGAAATTTGAATTCGCGCTGCCCGCTGGCTGGATCGGAGTAGATCACCTCAGTGCCGGTGATGTCGCTGGGCATCAGGTCGGGGGTGAACTGAATCCTCTTGAAACTCATGTGCAAGGTCTGGGCCAGCGAGCTGATCAGCAGTGTTTTAGCCAGCCCCGGCACGCCAACCAGCAGGGCGTGGCTACGAGTGAAGATGGAGATCAACAGTTCATCGATCACGGTTTCCTGCCCGACGATGACTTTCTTTAATTCCTGCTTGATGGTGGCGTGAGCCGCCTTTAGATGGTTGATGGCCTCCAGATCGGCATCGGGCGATGTGGGAGTTGATGCGGGCAGCGGTGTGGGATTCGCCATCTGATGCACTACGCTCCTATTAGTCCGGCGCGATTGACGGCGGGCTGAGTGTGCGAGAGATCGATACAGCAGAATCACGGACGCACATCAAATTGTCCATACCCACCACCGCGTTGAAAACGATTATCGCTACGGCCAACGTCGATTCCAAAACAATGGGCGACGTCGTTTTCGAGCAACACCTCGCGCGCCGGCTCCGCGGCGCTGGCTGCTTCGAACGACGGAATCTTTTCGGAGGAAGCGGCTGCCGATCCGGTTTGTGCCGATAGAACGGCGATGCCTGCCGCTGTTGGAGCCAGGATATTAGCGCCACGCACGATCGCTGGCCCGACAATAATCGGCTCGGTTTCCTTCCACGCGATAGCTCCGTTTGCGACGCGAATCGCCGCGATCGTTTCCCCCTCCATCACAGCCATTGGGCCGCTCACGCCCACCAGGGTCGCATCTGAGAGATAAGACGATTGCCACAACGGCTTCCCATCAAGGATATTCACCGCGAGCACCTGATCGGAATCTTCCGGCGCTGTCACCACCGCATCGCCGCTCACCGCCGGCGTGTTGGCCCAGCGCAACGACAATCCCGATGCGAGGGGCGGTATCGACGTTGGATGCTCCAGAGCCCAATCGCGTTGTCGTTGCAGCTCGTAGGTTGGATCGGACAGCGTCTGATAGCCGCGCGTCCAGCGCAGCTTGCCATCGAACCGCCCCACCGCGATAACCGCGCCGACATTGGGCGAGGTGATGACCAGATCGCCACAGACGGCGGGGGCCGATTCATTCAGCCACGGGCGATAGACTTCGGCCGGCGGCTGGTTTCTGGGGCGGGGAGCGATGGTTCTTGATTCGGTGCCGATATCGCACCGCCAAAGTTGTCTGCCTGTGGTCACTTCGATGGCGACCAGCGAGAGGTGATCCAATTGATCCGCCACTTCCCCGGCGATGGCATAGACGTATCGGCCCTCGACTGCCGGATTAGATCCGAAGACCAGCCCCCCATAGTCGTCCTGCCCTTCGGTGGTCCAGAGCAAATGTCCATCGCTTGCGCGCAGTGCCCGGAGCGCCCAGCCTGTTCCATGAACCTCGGGTTGGCGGACAACCAGTAGCTGGGGTGCGCCGGCCGCATCGCACAAAATCGCGGGCGAAAAAGGAGGACCGCGCGTCACGCCCATCGGCGCTGATGCGCCTTGGCCGGGGTTGGGCTGTGCGCCGGCCGGCCCTTGCCACAGCACCGCGCCGTTTCCTTTCATGGCGATCACCTGGCCTGGTCCGACGACAAAAATCACATCACCCGCCGTTGCTGGGAAACTGCGAATGGCCGCCCACGCCTGCCGCGTTCTCGATCCGTACCAACTGGCCGCAAACGGCAATGATCCAGAATAATTATTCGCTTTTGCGAGCGATCGATCGATCTCGTGCTGGAGCGATGGATCGGGCAACCAACCTCCGGCGGTCGCGGCGTCCAGCATCCAATGGGCCGTTGGCACATCGCCGAGCAACGCGCTTTGGCGCGCCGCCTGGGCTAGTGCCGCGCATGCGGCGCGACTCAGCGGATAACGGCGAGCCAATTCGTAGAACTCGGCGGGATCGGTATCAGGCTTTGCCTGAGCTTCTTCGAGCGCTTGCTGCGCCGCCCTGCCGATCGCCTCCTCATATGACGGCCTCAGCAGAGTTTTTGTTTCAGGCGGCAAATTTTCGACCCATGATCCGATCGATAAAACCGAGGCATCATCACCTTGCGAAAGCAGTGAATCGCTATCATCGCGAAGCAGCGCGTCCAAGCGCGCGACGGCGGTGGGGAGTTGCTTTTTGTCGATCTCATCCCGCAACAACTGCAATTGATTGCCCCCATCGAAAGTCACCTCTGGCGATGCGTAACGCATAGGCGGCGAAAGAGGTTCCGGCGGAGCAGCGAACGTATTTGCCAAGCCCGCCAAGCCCAGGCAGATCGCGACGCAGAAATGATACCGGCACTTATTGCGCATCAAATGAAACATTAACGAATCTGAACGCGTGTTGCATTCATTGGTGGTTTGACGTTCGTTCCGTGGCATACTGCCGACCAGGGGAACAGAAAAAATGTCCGCGGATTGTATCGTATATTGGATGGTGCCAAAGCACGGTCCTATACTCGCAAACTCTCAAGTTGCGGAGGTTGTTGTTGTGAACCAATCCAATGCGAACGCCGACGGCAATTTCGCCGCAGTCGCGTCGGCAGAACATGATGTTCTGATCGTGGATGACGACCGGGGTACGGCGCGGGCGCTGGCCGCAGTGTTGACCGAGGCGGGATTTCGAACGGCCGTGCTGCATACCGGCAAGGAAGCGATCCGCCACGCGGGGGCCGAGCACGTTTCGGCCGTGATCGTCGATGTGCATCTGCCTGATCTAAATGGGCTGGTCCTGTCGGTGAATCTGCGCGAGCAACTTGGGGAGGCGGTGCCGATTTTTCTCGTCAGCGGGGACACGTCTATGGAGACGATTAACTCGTTGCCTTTCGTCGGTGCAACGTATTTTTTCGCCAAGCCAATGAGCCCGTCGTTTGTGATCGAACGACTGAGGGAGAGCCTGGGACAGAAATGATGAGGCGCAGAACACAAAAAAGTCCGCGTTTTCCGCCTCTTCATTCTGCCTTTTCTGCGAAGGCGCCCGCCGCATATTTTTCGGCCAGCTCCACATAATGCGGATTCAGCCAGCGCATGTATTTCAGTTCGTCTTGCTTGACTGGGCGGACGATCTTCCCCGGAACGCCCATCACGGCCATGCCGTCGGGGACCACCAGATCCGGCGGCACAACCGCGCCGGCGGCGATCAGGCAGCCTCGGCCGATGCGCGTGCGGCTCAGCAGTGTCGCATGCATGCCAATCAAACTGCCGGCTCCGACGAACAGCCCATGCACGATCGCGCCGTGTCCGATCGTCACATCGTCTTCGATGACATTTTCGACATCAGTGTCGCAGTGGATGGTGCAGTTGTCCTGCACATTCACTCGCTTGCCGATACGCACGGGAGCGACATCGCCGCGGATGACGGCATTGAACCAGACGCTGGATTGCTCGCCGATCAAAACGTCGCCGACGACGGTTGCATTATGCGCCAGGAGAACGCCCGCGAAGGTTCGACGGAATAGAGCCATTGGCTCAGTGTACGCTGGCGTCAGTCAGCGCTGCCAGAGCGGTGGCGGCGAGGGCTGGGGAGTCGATGGCTTTTCCCTCCGCAAGTATATAATCGGCAGATGCTTGCAATTTTGGACATTGCCAAAAAGTAGATGTTCGAGTGTAACATTGCCGGTGCTGGCCGTTTCTGTACCTCGACAGCGATCGCGCTTGGAATGGGATGCGGCCAAGCGCTCAGTAATCCGTCATCACATGGACTCGAACCCGCAACAGCATCGATTGGAATACGAGGCGCGCGAGCGCCTTCAACCAGGGGTGCACTTGGCGTTGCTGCTACCCGGGATTGCCAGTCTGGTGGGCGCGGCTATCGGCTGCTTTTTCTTTCGACGATTTGACAGTTTGGCGGCTGACGAGCCCATCGCTCCGACATCATATGATTTGGATCGCATTGTCGTGGCCATGGTGGTGACGGCCACCTTGTTTTTGGTCGGCCTTAGTCTTGTGGCGCTGACGCTTGTCCTTCCGAAACGCGCAGCGCAGCGCAGTTCGCGCGGAGGCACGGAGGTCGATGTCTGACACTCAATCCAAATCGTTCCGCCTGCATCGGCCCGGCTGCCCTCAATGCCATCACCAAGCACCACGCATGGACACGGGGGTGGGTAATCTTTGGCGAATTCCGTTGGCGACACTTTCCGCATTGCTGCTCTATCCACTGGTGGGTATCCGATTCAGGTGTGCTCGGTGCTCCTGCCGGTTCGTGGCCTCGCGGGACGCGGCGGCCGTTGGCGGGATGCTATAGGCGGTCCGCGCTCTTGAAACCGCTTTGAGCACATGTCGCTGCGCGATATGCTCGTTGTGCGTCGATGGAAGAGGCTATCTGGAATGGCGATGAATGGGTGATTGAGGCGAAACGCGAGACCCTATGGTGCCCCCTTCCGCGGACGACAAGAGCCAGCAGAGCGGACGCCCGCCGGCGTCGGTGGGAGAGCAAATCGCAGATGCTCAGGGTTCTCCACGGACGCCACGATCGCTTTCACTATGGCGGACCGCCATTTGCTGCGTCATGGCGGCGGCGCTGTGTTGGACGGGGTATCTGAATCTGCAATCGCCCTATACCACCGGAATCCTGGAGACAATCTCGGGAGAAACGCGCGATCCATTTGCCGGCATCGATTCGCTTGTTCAGAAGGCGACGGCGGATGGCAATGCGGTCGTGGTCTTTGAGGGGTTTTCGCCAGAGCGAAGCGCGGACGCTACGTTTATCTCGAAAATATATTTCCGCGGCAACTATGCCGCATATCCCCGGCGGATATTCGTGTGTGATGATGCGGAGCGTTTCGATCACAAGCAGGTTGCTATCGTGCCGTTCGCGCCCAGCGAGAGCTGGCTCGGACTGCACGATGTTCACTACATCCTCTATTTCAAAGCGACTCCCGGCAACGTGGAGTGCATCGTGCACAAGCTTTAGATTTAGGGCGCGGGCATGGAAGAGAAGTAGATGGTGGAGACCTGTGATTACCTGCTGGGATGCCTGCTGATTGGTTATGCCACGGTCGCTCTGCTTTATCCTTTGCAATCGATCTCCTGGCCATTGGCCATGGGATTGAGCATTCTGGTGGGGTGCTGCGAGGTTGCGCTGTTCTTTTTCTATATGGGGCTCGCGGGCATCCGGCCGAATCATGGCATGCTGTTCATCGTTGAAGCGGCGGCGTTGGTGGTGATCGCGGGGTTGTATCAGGCGGGGCGACGGGTTGTGCCACGATGGCCGACGGATTGGAAGCGGAACCATGGATGGGGGTATTATCTTTGGTATCTCTTTCCGCTGGTGCTTGCGTGTTATGTCGGCGCCACGGCATTGCGAATTGCAACATCGACGCCTCTGATCGGGTGGGATGCGTGGGCGATCTGGTTGTACAAGGCCAAGCTTCTGGCCGCCGAGAATTTAGTTCCGCCGCCGTGGGTCTTCACGAGCCCCAGCGGCTTTGGGCATCCGCATTACCCATTATTGTGGCCGATGCTGGCCGCCGGCGCATATGCAATCACCGGGGCCGCCGACGACCATTACGCACGACTCATTCTGGTATTCCTTTGGATAGGGTGGGGGCTGATGACATACAGCGCTTTGCGCTGGAAACTTCCGCGTTTGCCGGCGGCGATGTTGGCCTTGCTGCAATTGTCGTTGCCGCTGGTGACCGAGTACGCCTCCAATGGCTACGCGGATGTGGTGCTGGCAGGATTCTATGGGGGGATGATCTGCCTGATTCTGCGGCTCAGAGACTCAGCGGATTGGTCGGTTCTGATATCGGCGGCGTTGCTCGGAGCGGGAGCGGCCTTCACCAAGCATGAGGGGATGCCGCTGGCGTGTTTCGGAGCGGTGCTGGTGCTGGCGATGGCCGCGCGACATGGACGCGCCAAGGCGGCGCTGATGGCGGGGGCGTTCGTGGGAATCGTCGTGATTTTATTGTTCCCGTGGTATGTCTGGAGCCAGCATTTTCCGCGGACTGACGAAGATTATGGCTCGCACATCTCAGAGTTTTTCAACAGCGCAAACATTCAACGGTTCCACGTGATTATCCCTGCCGTGGGCAGTGAACTAATGAAATGGGGCAATTGGGGACCGCTCTGGGCGCTGCTTCTGATCATTGCGGTGCTGGGTTGGAGAGCATTCCGCTATTCGTATATTCGGGCGTTGTGGGCGCTTCTGGCAGCGCATTTTCTTTTGTATATGTTTGTTTATGTGATTACGCCGCGCGATATCAATTGGTTGATATCCACAACGCTGAATCGATTGATCATACACATCACACCAGTGGCGATCCTGTTGATCGGCTATCATTGGTCGGCGCTTTGTGCCTATGATGTACCTGAGGAGCAAACCGTATAAAAGGGCGCGGGCGGATCTGGTGCAGAATCCGGCTCTTGGGAGTACCTCAGAACCGGCGTCGTGGAGATTTGAACACTGACTATAAACGGGATGATCGATGGAGTTCTTATGAAGGATTTGAGACTTATCGTGTGTTTGATTGCGATGGGAGCGATTGGCTGTGACAGCAACAATAGTGCGCCCAGCACGCAGCCATCGCCATACGCGGCGTATCAACCGACCAGTGGACAGAATCTGGCGCCGGGGATTGCGCCGTATGCGCATGGCGATCCAAACTGGCCGATGGATGCCGGCCAAGGCGGGGGCGGCGGAAACAAGCGGTAAGAGCGGTTTCACAACCCTTTGACGCCGGCTGTATGGTAGTCCGAAGATCCGGGTCTTGGGGGTACCTCCGACCCGGCTTCGCGGGGTTATGTATCGTCTCTAAACAATAGCTCGGTTCTGCGGGCCTAACTTTTTTCGGCGACTTTCTCGCCCTGGGGTTTCTGGTCCTGCGCCGAGTTGCTTGCCGGCTTTTGGGCAACTTGCACTTCCACCCCATCGGTGAGCCGCTCGCCCGGGTTTGTTACCACTTGGTCATCCGGCGATAGACCATCGACGATTTCCAGCTGCGTGCCGAGATCGCGGCCGACGGCGACTTTCTGGAAGTGAGCCTTTCCATCTTTCACCATGGCCACCTGCGTGCCGTCGGCGTTGAAGACCAGAGAGCTGCTGGGGATTGTCAGGACTGGCTGGGTCTGGGCGATGGGCAAGCGTGCCTGACCATACATCCCCGGATAAAGCGCGTTATCCTTGTTGGGGAAATCCAATTCGAATTGCATGGTTCGGGTACTGGGATCGATGGCTGCGGTGGATCGCGCGACATACCCCTGGAACTCGCGCTCGCCGTAGTTGCGGACCTTCAGGTACGTGGGCTGGCCGATCGTCATCATGCTGGAATAGACCTGGGGCACACTGACGAAGACGCGCAGCGGATCGGTCTGCTGGATTTGGAACATTTCCTGACCCGCGGCCGTCATGGTGGGGTTCACGAGTGCGCCGACATCGTAGCCGCGGAAGGTGATGACGCCGTCGAAGGGAGCGATGATTTTCTCGAAGCTGACCATCACTTGCATTTGCTGCACGTTCGCCTGTGCCGCGCCAACGTTGGCCTCCGCCTGCTTTTTCGCGGCGACGGCCTGATCGTAGTTGGAAACGCGCGTGTTGAAATCTTCCTCGGTGATCGAACCTGGGTTGTCCCTTTTGGCTTGCACGTACTGATCCAGCGTCTGCTTGGTCAATGTCAGATTCGCCTGGGAGGTGTCCACGGCGGCCTGGTCTTGTTTGAGGGTGGCCTGGCTTTGTGCCAGTTCGGCATCGATATCGGGGGTGGAGATTTCGGCAAGCACGTCCCCTTCCTTGACGCGCGACTGGATGTCGTAATACCACTTTTTCAGATAACCGTTTGCACGGGGATAGAGCATCGTGCTGGAATAGGCGCGGATGTCGGCGGGCAGGATGACGTCCTTGCTGGTCGCCTCGGTGACCGGCTGGGTCGTGTTGACAATTGGAGCGCCGGTGGCCCGCGCTTGCGCATCTTGTTCTGCCTGATCGGCGTGGAGCATTCCGGGAATCAATCCGACAAGGAACAGCGCCACCAGAAGGCCCGCGAAGGCGCAAGCGAGCAAGGTAAGAGACTTTCGGCTTGGGCGAGGCAGATCGTGGGGGATGACGTTCTCTTCCGCGCCGTGACCTTGACCGCCATCGTGGTGCTGCCCGTTGGCCAACTGCGCATCAGCGACTTCCCCACCGTGGGTTGTGGTGGCCTGCGAGGAGGAGCCGGGGATTTTTGGGGGGGCGTTCATTACATCAACTCCTGTTCAACCTCGGTGATCGGCGCCTTGCGCCGGAGCCGGCTGTAGACGACGGGGACGAAAAACAGCGTTGCGAACGTGGCCATCGCAAGGCCTCCGATAACGGCCCGGCCCAGCGGCGCATTTTGTTCGCCGCCTTCGCCGAGTCCTAATGACATCGGCAACATACCGATGATCATTGCCAGCGCAGTCATCAGCACCGGCCGGAGCCGTGTGAGTCCGGCGGCGAGGGCGGCATCATGGGAATTCATGCCGTGCTTGCGCTGATCGTTGGCGAAGGTGATCATCAGAATTGAATTGGCCGTCGCCACGCCGATGCTCATGATCGATCCCATGAGTGCGGGCACGCTGATGGTTGTGCCGGTGGCCCAGAGCATCCAGAGGATTCCCGCGAGCGCGCCGGGCAGGGCCATCAGAATGATGAATGGATCGATCCAGCTTTGGAAATTGATCACCATCAGCAGATAAACAAGCACGACCGCGAAAATAAGCCCGAAGCCTAGACCCCAAAATGAATCGCTCATGCTTTGAACCTGGCCGCGGACATTGATCGTTGAGCCGCGCGGAAGTTTCGGAGTGTACTGATCGACGATGTTCCCAACGGCCTTCGCCGCCCGGCCCAGATCAGTTCCCTGCACGCTCATGAGCACGTCATAGGTGGGGGAGATGTTGTAGTGGGTAATGTTCGTGGCGGTGTAGGTGCGGCTCACCTGGGCGATATTGCCGAGAATTTGCGTGTTCTGGACGGTTGGCGTTACCGAGGTCGGCACGATTGGGGTGTTTTCCAGTTCATTGACCGTATCCATATTGTACTGCGGCGTCTGAACCAGGATGTTGTAGTTCACGCCGTTCTTCGTATTCAGCCAATAGTTCGGCGCAGTCTGGTTGTTGGAGCTGAGCGAAACGAGCAGATCGCTGGCGACATCGCTTTGCTTAACGCCAACCTCACTGGCGAGCGTACGATCGACATTTACTGCCAATGTCGGAGTCTTGGGAACCTGCTGAAGTCGCACATCCACGATTCCGGGCTGTGCGTTGATTTCCTTCTCGATCTGCTGGGCGATCTGGAGATCGGCGGCATTGTTGGGAAGCGGGCCAGTCACCTGAATATCGATCGGGGCCTGCAGGCCGAAGTTCAGCACCTGGGTGACAATATCCGCGGGGGCGAAAAAGAAGATGAGATCGGGGAACTGCTTGGCCAGCTCGATGCGTAGCTTCCGCATGTACACTTCGGTGGAGGCGTGGCCTTCATTCAATGAAATAAGAATCTCTCCATCGGCTGGCGACATCACCGAACCATCGCTCAGCGAAAGGTTGATGCTGCTGTTGGGAATTCCGATGTTGTCGAGAATGACGGCAATTTCCTTGGAGGGAATCAGCTTGCGGATCGCTTCTTCGACCTGCCCGTAATACGCCGTGGATTGTTCGAGCCTCGTGCCCGGCGGACAGCGAACGTGCAGGCGCATCTGGCCGGTGTCCACGGAGGGGAAGAAGTCGTGACCGATTCCGTCCCAAGGATTTGCAAGTGCGAGGGAAACCGCGACAAGCGTGGAGAAGGCGATGATAACCACGGCGCGATGTTCGAGCGCCAATGAGAGCAAGCCACCGTAGATGCGCCGAAGCTTCTCGAACTGGTTGTTGAATGCGTGATGCGTTCGCCAGATCAGATTGTGTTTGGCAGCGGCGTAGATCGCCAGAACCAGGATCGCCAGCACGATCAAGACTTGAAGCAGAAGGGTCCAGTAATCGATGAAGAATCCAGCAAGAGCGGCATGGACGGAGGGCCACACTATCTCACCCAGCGGCGAAGCCAGCATCGCGACCGCCAGCACGATGGCCGCGACGATTGCAGCCAGCGTCCATCTCACCGCCGGATGCTTGAGCTTGTCGGCAAGTGTCTCATCCTCGGGCGGGATTGGGCCGCCGCGCTGGTGCGCTTCCTGCACTTCCCGGGCATGCATCGCGTGGGGATCGTGTTTATCAAGCACACCGCCATACATCTCGACCTCGGCGGCAAGCAAATAGTGCACCATTGTGGGCACGAGCGTTCGGCTCAGGAGATAGCTGGTCAACATGGCGAAGACCACCGCCATCGCCAGCGGAGTGAACAGAAACTTCGCCGCACCGCTAATGAAGACCACTGGCACGAAGACGATGCAGATGCACAGCGTGCTCACAAATGCCGGCACGGCGATCTGCGATGCGCCATCGAGAATCGCCTGCACCAGCCGCTTTCGCTGGTGAAGATTGCGATGGATGTTTTCGATCTCCACGGTCGCATCATCGACGAGAATGCCCACGGCCAGCGCCATGCCGCCGAGCGTCATCACGTTGAGCGTTGCGCCGAACACATAATTAAGCACAATGATCGAGACCAGAATCGAGAGCGGAATTGAAATCATGACGATCAACGTGCTGCGCCAACTGCCGAGAAACAGCAAAATCATGAGCGCGGTGAGCAAGGCCGCGATCGTCGCTTCCTTCACCACACCCCACACCGACGCGCGAACGAAAATTGACTGATCGAACAGTGGTGTGACTTTCAGTTCCGGCGGGAGAATGGTCTTGATGTGCGGCATCGCCGCTTTGATTCCGTTCACCACCTTCAACGTCGATGCGCCGCCGCTCTTTAGAATGGATATCAGCACACCCGGCTTGCCGTCAGCGTGCACGGTGTTGGTCTGCACCTGATATCCATCGCGAATGCTGGCGACATCATGCACGAATACGGTCGTGCCGTTGACCGACTTGATCGGCAACTCGTTCAGTTCGCTCACAAGCTCGGGACTGCTATTGAGCGCTACCTGATATTCCTGTGCGCCGATCTTGCTTGTTCCGGCGGGAAGGATCAGGTTTTGCGCGTTGATCGCGTTGGAAACATCCAGCGGAGAGATGCCGTAGGAATAGAGCTTCTCGGGATCCAGATCGACCATCACGACGCGCACCTTGCCGCCATAGGGATAGGGAATCTGCACGCCGGGAATGACGATCAATTGCGGCCGCATGAAGTTCCACGCCTGATCGAACATCGCCGATTCCGGCAACGTGTTGCTGCCGACCGAAAGCTGAATCACCGGCACATTGGAGGCGTTGTATTCGATTATGAGCGGCGGCTGCGTGCCGGTTGGCATCTGGCGGATGGCGGTCTGGCTGATGGCGGTGACCTGCGCGTTGGCGTTCTCAATGTTGGCATCGGGCTGGAAATAGATTTTGATGACGCCAATACCATAAAGTGACTGGCTTTCGATGTGCTCGATACCGTTGACGGTGGTTCCCAGAATGCGCTCGTACGGCGTGACGATGCGCGCTTCCATATCAGCCGGTGACATGCCGGTGTAATTGAACGCAACGGAAATGACGGGGATATCCACGACCGGGAAAATATCGGTCGGCATGTTCAGGATGCACAGGACACCGAGGATCGCCACGAGCATCGCCGCGACCACGAACGTATACGGCCGACGAAGGGCAAGGCGGACAATCCACATAAAACATCCACCCCGGCCGAGCCGAAGTTGAACAGGCTGGAGCTAAGACGCCAATCCTTGAAACTCAGCCTTTGGAGATCGCTTTCTTTTCTGTGCCGCAACGGGTTCGCGGACCAAGGCCCGCCGAACCGAATATCCCTTTCAGAAGGGTCATCGCGTTTGTCACGGTCGTTCGCTGGCGGGGATCGAGGTCCTGGATCTTGGCCTCAATCGCGGCCTGCGCTCCAGACCACGCCCTCTCCAACAGCGCTCGACCCTTATCGGTCAATTCCAGCGAAACCTGACGCCGATCAGCGCACCCGCGGCGGATCAGCAATCCCTTCTGGACCAATCCTGCAACAATGCGCGAGGCGGTCGGCATTGAGGAACCCAAAAAATGCGCCACCGCCGACAGCGACGCCTCAGGCCCCTGACTGACGCAAACCAGCGTCCGGAACTGCGGCAGCGACAAATCCTTCTGGCACGCGCACATCTGCCGGCGGATAAACCGGTTCACGGGGGTTACCGAATCCAGGACCTCATGAGCACAGTCGCTCACGCTCACTGGAGTATTTGCCGAAGACAATAGTTGCATAACACAACTATTTTAGCGGGGAGTTTAGAAAGTCAATTGGCTCGGATTGATTTTGCACATTTGGACTGGTCTTGGTTGGAATAAGCACGCCGGCCACCGGGTTTGGCATTGGAGCGCGAAAAAGCGACGGTGGTTGCCCCAAAAGCGGTACGCACAAGGGAGCGCTGCGTACAATCGATTGCGCCCTGGAGGATTTATCTATGCGATCGTTATCAACGGTTCCGTTTCTCATCGCGCTGCTGTGCGTTTCGTGCAACGCGCCAGCCGAGCCGCTGCATGATGTGCCGGTTGCCGCCAAGGATCTGCCGGCGGGTAAAGCCGGCGAGACGCGAACACTGGTGCTGGCCGGCGGCTGCTTTTGGTCCACGCAGGCGGTCTTCGAGAAGCTCAAAGGCGTGAACGACGTCGTCGCCGGCTACGCCGGTGGAGACAAGGACACCGCCACGTACGAGCAGGTCTCCAGCGGCAGCACCGGCCACGCCGAATCCGTTCAGATCACCTACGACCCGGCGATCATCAGCTACGGCACGCTGCTGCGCGTCTATTTCACCATCTTTGATCCAACGACCTTGAACCGCCAGGGGAATGATGTGGGCACCAACTATCGCTCGACGATTTTCTACAGCGAGGATGCCCAGAAGCACGTGACTGACGATTACATCCATCAGATCAACGATGCACACGTCTACAAGGATCCGATCGTCACGACGCTGGAACCGCTCAAGGGCTTCTACACCGCCGAGGAATATCACCAGCATTTCGCGGATAAGAATCCCGATTATCCGTACGTGCAGTTTTGCGACGTGCCCAAGCTGAAGGTGCTGCACGAAAAGTTCGCGGACTTGCTCAAGCCCGAAGCCAAATAAGTGAGGCCGGCTGGTCGGTCCTCTGCGATACTTTTGGATGATGCCGCGCCCTTTCGCGCCGTAATGAGCGTGACGCATCAACAGCGGGGCCTATTCAACGAGGCCCATGGAAACCAGAGCGCCTTCCTGGCGGGTGGTCAGGGCGCTGATCAAATCGCTGCGGGCGGTATCCAGTTCCTGTTGAACGCTGTCGCGCGCTTCACGGTATTGTCTCAGCAGAGAAGTGAAGCTGTCGGCATGAGTGGCGGGATCGTTGATGGCTGCGTTGAGCGCACGCCTGGCCTTGCTGAGATCGGCGCCGGCGGGCGACTGCACGGTGAAAAAGCCGCCCATTCCGCCTCCGCCGCGGGTGCCGTTGAGGGCCGCCGAAGCTGACATCACCTTCTGAATCAGCGGCCAGAGAACCTTCCATTCGGTATCGTCGACATCGAGCTGAAGTTTGATACGGTTGGCGACAACCGACTGCATCGTCGATTGAAGGTTGTCCAGCGTCTGTTTATCGATGAGGCCCTGATCGATGAGCTGCTTTTGAATGTCGGCGGGGTCGGCGCCATTTTGCATCTGCTGGAAAAAATCGCGCGGGTTGATTCCCTTTGCCAGCATGTTTTGGATGATGGTCTGGAAGACCTGCTGCATCTGCTGGAACTGTTGCTGCTCCTGGGTCGGTTGCGGCGGCTCCGCCGGCTGTGTCGCCTGCACCCTCGCCGGCGCATCGGTCGGAGGCGCCTGATCCTGAGCGCGCGCGGATGTTGACCAAATGAACACCAAGGGTAATAGAAAAGCCGTCAATCGCTTGAACATCGCCATATCCTTTAGAAACCGCCCCCTATCGTATGACCTAACGATTCTCGATGCCTAGAGGATAAAGGAGAATTGAAGCGAAGAGGTAGTTGATTGCCGGTTCGTTCTCGCTAATGCGGCTCTCCTCTGGGTAGAATGCCGGTTCAGGCCAGGTTGTCCTCAATCGCGCCCTCTGCCTGATGAACCGGAGCCCAAGTGACGCTTGATGAATTGGAGATCGGACCTGCTTTTTCCGTCTCGATTCCGCGCGGGGGTATTTGGCGGGTGCCCGGGGCACGCAATTCTTACTTCACCGGACGAGAGAGCGCCCTCGAGGAGATTTACCAACACTTCAAAAAGGATCAGAGCAAACGTGCCATTGAGGCGATCGTGGGCCTCGGCGGCGTCGGCAAAACACAGGTCGCGGCGGAATTCGCCTGGCGGCATCGCGCCGAGTATTCCGTCGTCTGGTGGCTCCCGGCGGATGATGCCACCACGCTCGCCCTCTCATACGCGGAACTGGCTA
>Ga0302326_10006729_pt1 | contig 25716 bp, 24 predicted proteins | sample Palsa_T0_3_FD_202264 | JGI IMG/M metagenome (GOLD analysis project Ga0302326, IMG submission 202264) | Peat permafrost microbial communities from Stordalen Mire near Abisko, Sweden - Palsa_T0_3 | ecosystem: Environmental > Terrestrial > Soil > Palsa > Peat permafrost | place: Sweden: Abisko... | reverse complement strand
CCATGGTAATTAATCTCCATCCACCGGTCTTCCGAAACAAACGACTCGGGTATCCGGACGCCATACCAACGATTCATCTTCACTTTCCTTCTGATCAACGGCAAAGCCGCAAAGATAACAAGACCGGCGGCAAATAAATGGACGATCGCTACGGGATTCATACTTCAGCCTAAAGCCACTCAATGCTATTTCGGCCGGTCTTTCAATGCCTTAGAGGTTCACCCGAAGCAGCCTCGAGCAGCCGGGCGGGCGCGCCGGGTGCACCTTGCGCAGCGTTGTTAGCCTGCACAAACCCGCTCCTCGACCTGCTGCCTTGGCTAACTCCGCGGAGCAAGGTGCACCCGGCGCGCCCGCCCGGCGGTGCCATTCCCCCAAGCCCGGGCCAACAAGGTCGAATCAGGTCGCTTCCAGCGAAAACCCATCGAAAATTCCCTTGCCTCACCCAGGCCCCGCTCTCTACTCTGGACCCTTTCATTTAATCGAAACCCACCATGCCTAGAATCTGCGCAATCACCGGCCGCCGCCCCGTCAAGGGCAACATCATCAACCGCAAGGGCCAGTCCAAGAAGAGCGGGGGCATCGGCACGCATGTGACCAGCATCACGCGCCGCAAATTCCGGCCGAATCTCCAGCGCGTCCGCGTCAAGCTGCCCAATGGCGGCACCAAGCGCATTTGGGTGTCGGTCAAGGCGCTCAAGGCCGGCCTGGTTCAGAAAGCCTGAGCTGCTCGGGCTGAGGGCTCCGCGCCTTCAAGCGCGCGAAAGACAATGGAGGCATTCTGGCCGCCGAAGCCCAGGTTGTTGCTGAGCACGGTGCGCACCCGCCCGGTCCGCGCGACGTGGGGCACGTAGTCGAGATCGCAGTCGGGATCGGGCTCGTCGAGATTGATCGTCGGCGGAATCCCGCCGGTCTCGATCGTCTTGACGCAGGCGACCGACTCGATGCCGCCGGCCGCCCCGAGCAAATGGCCGGTCATCGATTTGGTGGAACTGATGGGAAGCTTTCGCGCGTAATCGCCGAAGACTTTCTTGATCGCCAGCGTCTCAAACCGATCGTTGTAGGGCGTCGACGTGCCATGGGCGTTGATGTAATCGACCCCGGCGGGGTCCGTCCCGGCGCTGGCCAGCGCGCGGCGCATGGCGAGCGAAAGCCCTTTGCCCTCGGGATCGGGCTGGGTGATGTGAAAGGCATCGCAGGTCGCCGCGTAGCCGGCCAGCTCGCAATAGATGCGCGCGCCCCGGCGGCGGGCGTGTTCGAGCGACTCGAGCACCAGGACGCCGGCCCCCTCCCCCATCACGAAGCCGTCGCGATTTTTGTCGAAAGGCCGGCTCGCTTTTTGCGGGGTGTCGTTGCGCGTGCTCATCGCCTTCATGGCGCAAAAGCTCGCGTAGGCAAACGGCGTGATCGCGGCCTCGCTGCCGCCGGCAATCATCACATCGGCCTCCCCGTGTCGAATGGCGCGGGCGGCTTCCCCCAGGGCATGCGTGCCGGAGGCGCAGGCCGAGACGACGCCGAAATTCGGCCCGCGCGCCCCGTATTCGATGGCCACGAGCCCGGAGCACATGTTGATGATCAACGCCGGGATGGTGAAAGGCGAAACCTTGCGCGGTCCCCGCTCGAAAAGCACCTTGAGCTGGGTTTCATAGGTCTGCATCCCTCCGATGCCCGATCCGATGATGACCCCGACGCGATCCCCGTCCTCCTTCGCCATGTCCAGGCCCGAGTCCCTGACCGCCTGCCCCGCAGCCACAAAACCAAAATGGGTGTAACGGTCGTTGCGCCGGGCTTCCTTCGGATCCATGTGCCGGGCCGCCTCCCAATCGCGCACCTCCGCGCCGATCTGGCAGGCATACGGAGCGGGATCGAAATGGCTTAGCCGGGAAATCCCGGAGCTGCCCGCCAGCAAGCTCGACCAGAAGGTCGCGACATCGTGGCCGAGCGAGGCGACGGCACCCAAACCCGTGATGACGACACGGCGGGAGGATTGGACGGTTTCCATCAGCTAAGATCCACCGATCCAACAACTTAAATTTCGAGGAAACGGGATCGGCACGTCCGCCTCATCCCGGTGCCGGTCCGGCTTAGGCGTGGCCTGCCTTGGCCTTGATATAGTCGATAACCTGGCCAACGGTCTGAAGCTTTTCCGCATCCGACTCGGGAATCTCTCCCTTGATTTCGTCCTTAAACTCTTCCTCGAAAGCCATGATAAGCTCCACCGTGTCGAGCGAATCGGCGCCAAGGTCGTCGAGAAAGGACGCGGTGGGCGTGATCTGCTCTTCGTTCACGTTAAGCTGATTAACAATGATCTCCTTGACGCGTTGTTCGATGGTTTTTTGGTCAGCCATGGTTTGGGAGAATGGGGAAATGGGTGTTACCGGAGGCTTCACATCGCCATGCCGCCGTCAACGGTAAAAACTTGGCCGGTGATATATCCCGCCTCCTCCGAACAGAGGTAGGCCGCCATGGCGGCGATGTCGGACGCCTCGCCGAAGCGCTTCAGCGGCACCACCTCCAGAATTTTGGCGGACGCCTCGGGGTTGTTGACGAAGTCGGTCGTCATGTCGGTCTTGATGAAACCCGGCGCGATCGCGTTCACCGTGACGCTGCGGGAGGCAAACTCCCGCGCGAGCGACTTGGTGAGTCCGATCATCCCGGCCTTGGCCGCCGAATAGTTCGCCTGGCCGGCGTTGCCGATGATGCCGCTGACCGAGGAAATATTGACGATCCGGCCCCAGCGCGCGCGGGTCATCGGCCGGGCGAGGTGCTTGGTCCAATGGAAGCAACTGCTGAGATTGGTGGCGAGAACGTCGCTCCAGTCGGCCTCGCTCATGCGGAAGAGCAGTCCGTCGCGGGTGATGCCGGCGTTATTGACCAGGATGTCGATGATCGGAAATTCGGCGAGCAACGCCGCGGACGCCTGGGCGATGGCCGCCCCGTCGGCCACATCGACCGCGCAGGCCTTCGCCTTGCCGCCCGCCGCGGCGATTCCGGAGGCCGTGGCGCCGCAGGAATCGGCCGACTTGGACACGCAAATCACCGCGACGCCCTGCCGCGCGAGCTCCTCGGCGATGGCCTTGCCAATGCCCCGCCCCGCCCCCGTCACCAGCGCCGTCCGAGATTTAAAAGTAAGCATTGCCAAAAGGAGAAAGGAGTAAGGAGCAAGGGGAAAGGAAAAAGAGGAAACGCCGCCTTCCAACTTTCACCTTTCAACTTTCAACTTTTAATACACGTCCCTCTGGTACCGCTTCTCCTTCTTCATCTGCTTCACGTATTCGGCCGCCTGTGGGGGAGCCATTCCGCCCTGCCCGGCAATGACGTCGTGCAACGCGACATCGACGTCCTTGGCCATGCGCTTGGCATCGCCGCAGACGTAGAAACTGGCCCCGCCCTGCAACCAGGCCCACAGTTCCGCGGCATTTTCGCGCATGCGATCCTGCACATAGATCTTGTGGGCCTGATCCCGCGAAAACGCGGTGTCGAGCCGCGCCAGCTGCCCGGCGGCGAGATAGCGGGGCCACTCCTCCTCGTAGAGAAAATCCGTGCCCCGGTGCTGGTCGCCGAAAAACAGCCAGTTGCGGCCCCGGGCACCGACCGCCGCCCGCTCCTGCACGAACGCCCGGAACGGGGCGACCCCCGTGCCCGGCCCCACCATGATCACGTCCCTCCCGCCATCCTCGGGCAGTCCGAAATGGGAGTGCGATACGAATACCGGCACGGCCGTGCCGCCGACCTGCACCCGGTCCGCGAGATAGCTCGACGCCACTCCCACGCGATCCCGTCCGTTCGTCTGGTAGCGCACGACCGCGACGGTGAGATGGACTTCGTGCGCGTACACCGCGGGCGAGGAGGCGATCGAATAGAGGCGCGGCATCAGGCGCCGCATGTGATCCACGAGTTCCTGCGGCGATAGTTTCGCGCTCGGGCACTCCGCCAGCAGATCGACGAACTCCCGCTCGTCGAGGAAAGCCGCGAGCATGTCCTTCGACTCCGGCGCGAGCAGACCCGCGAGCCGGGCTTTTTCCGCCGGGGCGGTGGCCCGCGCCTCGAGGGTTTCGACGATTTTCCGCGTGGGGCCGGCCAGGGCGAGTTTCCCGGCCAGCGCTTCGCGCAGGGCGACGGGCGCGGCGGCCTTTGGCAGCATCACGGGCTCGTCGCCGGTGGCGCCGAGGTGGCGGAGCAGTTCCGTCACTTCGGAGGGGCGGTTGGCCGGAAAGACCCCGAGCGAGTCGCCCGATTTGTAATGCAGGCCGCTTCCCGCCAGGGTCACGGCAAAATGCCGCGTCTCCTTGCCGGAGCCGCCCTTGGTGAGGAGCCGGTTTTCCGTGACCGAGGCCGGGAACGGGTTGTCTTTCGAGTAAATGGAAGCGTCGGTCATTTTTCGTTGGTCAGCGGCCAGTGTTCATTGCCCAGTGTCCGGTGTCCAGTATCCAATGTGCATTGAACATTGAAAAATGGGCAATGAGCAGTGCACAATGCCCAATGATCCGTCTGCAGAAATTTATCGCCGATTCCGGCCTGTGCTCGCGCCGGGCGGCCGAGGCGTTGATCGCGCAGGGCGAGGTGTGGGTCAACAGCAAGGTCGCCGTGCTGGGCCAGAAAATCGAGCCGGGCGTGGACAAGGTGGTCGCGTCCGGCAAGGTGGTGCGGACGACCGCGCAGCCGCGCATCACGCTGGCGGTCAACAAGCCGCGCGGACTGATCTGCTCAAATAACGATCCGCACAATCCCGACACGATTTTTGCGGCGCTGCCCCGCGAGCTGGCGCGATTCCGGTTTTTCTGCGCCGGCCGCCTCGACAAGGACAGCGAGGGCCTCGTCATTCTCACCACCGACGGACAGCTCGCGCACCGCCTCATGCATCCGTCGAGCGGAGTCATCAAGCGATATCACGTGGTGTTGAAGGATGAGTTTCCCTCCTCGCGAATCCCGCAGCTGCTCAAGGGCGTCGTCGTCGAGGGCGAACGCCTGAAGGTCGAGCGCGCCGCCTTGGTCAACCCGGGCGCCAGCGGACGATCCCACGACCTCGACGTGCACATGCATCATGGCAAGAAAAGGGAGATCCGCCAGCTGTTCACCGTTCTCGGCTATGATGTTCGCCGCCTGCGGCGCTACCAAATCGGCGCCATCCGCCTGCGGGGAATCCCATTGCGCGCCGCCAAACAACTTTCTATACCGGAAATCGAACTCCTTTTTCGCGCCCCGCGCCCCCCCGCCTCCGAATCCTCCGCCGCCTTCGAACCGAACCATTCCCAATGAAACTGAATTCCTTTCCCGCCGCGCTGGCGATCCTCGTCGCGACGCTGGTCCCGCTGCCGGGCGCCGGCGCGGCCCCGCTCGTCGCGACCACCGCCGTCCAGGCCAGGCCGGATCCGGCGGCTCCGGTCATCACGTACCTCAAGGCCGGCACCGAGCCCGTGCCCGCCGCGGCCGATTCCGGGCCCCTTCCCGCCGGCTGGATGGCGGTTGAAATCGCGGGTCCCTTTGAAGCCTATGTCCTCAATCGCGATCTCACCAAGAGCCTGGACGTGAAACCCGGGAGCTCGCTTTATCTCATGCCGCAGGAAGGAGCCGGCGTTCTCGCGGTCGTCGCGGCGGGCGACAAGACGGAAATCACGGGGCTGCGGGGAAAGTGGACCCGGATAAGCCTCAAGAAGGATCTCGTCGGCTACATCCAGTCGGACTCCGCGACGGCGCCGGGTCCCGGCGAGCCGCCTTCTTCCCCGGCGGCCGGTGCTCCCGGCGCGATGGCGGATGCGAGCGGGAGCGCTTCCGGGCCGGCACCGTCGGCCGCCGGCAAACCGGCCGCGGGGTTTGGCGTGGATGACGGCGGCGCGAGCCATTTTCCGCGCCTGCTCGAAGGCCAGTTCGTCTCGACGCACAACCTGCTGCCACTGCACCGGCCCTATGACTGGCAGCTCGTCGATGATTCCGGAAACCGCCGCGCGTACCTCGACGTCAGCAAACTCCTCCAGACCGACCAGATCGACCGGTATGTCAATCGCGCGGTTGAGGTTTCGGGCACCATGACGGCGCTGCCCAACGGGGAAATCGTCGTCGCCGTCGAGAGCCTGCAGTTGAAGTGATTTTCATCGCGGAATGGAAATCATCGATGGAAACAAAATCGCCGCGGACATCATCGCGGAATTGAAGGCCGAGGTCGCCGCCCTGCCGGGCCGCAAACCCTGCCTGGCGCTGGTGCGGGTCGGCGACGATCCCGCGTCGATTTCCTACGTGAAGAAAAAAGAGGCGACGGCCGCCGCGATCGGCGTGACGGGACGCGTCATCCTGCCGCCGGCCGACATTTCGCCCGCCGCACTCGCCGCCCTGGTCGACGCGCTCAATGCCGACGACGGCGTGGACGGCATCCTCGTGCAATCGCCTCTGCCCAAGCACATCGATGAGTCCGCGGTGTTCGGGCGGATTGCGCCGGAAAAGGACGTGGACGGCCTGCACCCGGTCAATTTGGGGAAGCTCGCCCAGGAGGATCCCAGCGGCTTCGCGCCCTGCACGCCGGCCGGCATCATGGAATTGCTGGCGCGCAGCGGCGTCGGCCTGCAGGGCCGGCACGTGGTGGTGCTCGGGCGCTCCCGCCTCGTCGGCAAACCGATCGCGCTGCTCGCCCTCCAGAAAAAGGCCGGCGCGAACGGAACCGTCACGGTCTGTCACTCCGGAACGCCCAATCTCGGCGCCTTTACCCGCCAGGCCGACGTGCTCATCGCCGCCATCGGCCGCGCCGAATTCGTGACCGCCGACATGGTGAAGCCCGGCGCGGTGGTCATCGATGTCGGCATCACCCGGGTGCCCGACGCCTCGCGCAAGACCGGATACCGTCTCGCCGGCGACGTGCACTTCCCAACCGTCGCGCCCCTGGCCTCGAAGATCACGCCCGTTCCCGGGGGAGTCGGCCCGATGACCGTCGCGATGCTGATGAAAAACACGGTGCGAGCCCACCGGCTCGCAAAATAACCTCCCTATCCGCCTGCATTATCCGGTTTTCCCTTTCATTCTGGTCGTTTTCGCCTTTCGCTTTCCGCTTTCCGCTTTTTCCCATGCCTGCCCTCAAAATCCTGGTCATCGACGACCAGCCGATCAACGTTCAGCTGCTCAAGCGAAAGTTGGAGCGCGAGGGCCTCGAGGTCGTCGCCGCCTACAACGGCCGTGACGGCCTCGCGCTGATCAAGCGGGAAAAACCGGACCTGGTCCTGCTCGACGTGATGATGCCGGACATGGACGGAATCGAGGTCTGCCAGCGCATGCAGGCCGACGAGGAAACCCGGCCCATTCCGGTGATCTTCATCACGGCCCGCACGACCAAGGAGAGCAAGCTGGAGGGTCTCGGCGTCGGCGCGGTGGACTACATCACCAAGCCCATCGATCTCGACGAGACGCTGGCGCGGGTCCAGACCCAGCTTCGCTTCGTCACGATCAACCGCGAAATCCTCGAGCTGCAGCGGCGCCTCGAGGAGTCGCGCCGGGCCGCCACCATCGGCGCGGTGACCGAGGGCATCGCCCACAATCTGAACAATCTCCTCGGGGTGGCGATCGGCTATATCGACCTGATCAAGGTCCATCACGAAAAGCCGGAACAGGTGAAGAAGATCCTGCCGCACGTGGAGGCGGCCGTGCAGCGCATCGTCACCATCATCCGGCAGCTCAGTTCGCTCGTCGTCAACACCCGTCCCCCGCTGATCAAGGCCAGCGTCCAGCAGCTGCTGGAAGGCGGCATCGCCCGTTTTCACCGCGATTACAAGCTGACCGCGCCCGTCGGCATCGATAATCCGCTGGGCGACCTGGCGATCGAGACCAACACCGAGATGTTCGAAGAGGTGCTTTCCCGGGTTCTCATCAACGGATGGGAAGCCTATGACAACCCGCCGGACGAACCCCGCCCCCTTTCCATCCACACCCGCCTGGTCGATCGCGGCGCCGAGGGCAAATTTGTCGAAAGCCGGGTGGACGACCGCGGCCACGGCATCGATTCCGAGATCAGCGACCAGCTGTTTGAGCCATTTGTCAGCAGCAAGCACACGGTGGGCGTGGGCATGGGCCTGACGGTCGCGCGCCATGCGCTGCGCAACCTCGGCGGCGAGGTCACGGTCGTCGACCGCCCGGGCGGCGGCGCGAGCTCCGTCCTGATGCACCCGACCGAGTGGCGCGCGCGTCCCAATAACGGCAATGCCTAGGATCGCCTTTCTGGGAGCCGGGCGGATGGCCTCCGCCATGGTCGAGGGACTGCTGGCCCAAAAGGTGGCCCGCCCATCCGACCTGGGGTGTTTTGGCGGCGACGACCGCACGGCGGCCGACCTGGCCATGAAAACGGGCATCGCCTGCGCCGCGTCGCCCGTGGACTTGCTGGCCGGGGCGGACGCCCTGGTTGTCGCCTTCAAGCCGCAGAATCTCGCTTCGGCCGATCCGCGGCTGGCCGCGCTGACGGCGGGGAAACTCGTGATTTCTATTCTCGCCGGGAAGCGCCTGCAAAGCGTGATGCGGGTTTTCCCCCAGGCGCGCAACGTCGTGCGCTGCATGCCCAACACGCCCGCCCGGATCGGCGCCGGAATCACCGCTTGGTCGGCCAGCGCCGCGCTGGCCCCCGACGACCGGGCGCTCGTGGAGTCGCTCTTGGGTTCACTGGGCGCGGCGATCGAAGTGCCCGAGACTGACCTGGATGCGGTGACCGGCCTGAGCGGCAGCGGCCCCGCGTATGTGTTCGAATTCGCCGCCGCGCTGCGGGACGGTGGCATCGCGGCCGGGCTGGCGCCGGCCGTGGCCGAAAAACTCGCCATCGAAACCCTGCTGGGAGCGTCCCGCCTCCTGGCCCGTGAACCGATCGGACCCGAGGCCCTGCGCGACCAGGTGACATCCCCCAACGGCACCACGCTGGCCGGCTTGCAGCGCATGGCCGCTGGAAACTTCCGGGGTTTGATCCGCGACACCGTCCTCGCGGCCGCGGCGCGCTCCGCGGAGCTGTCGCGGGACGATTGACGGCGACGACTCCGCATGAGCACGCTTGACGGCCGCATCCTGGTCACCGGCGGAGCCGGTTTCATCGGCAGCGCGCTGGTCTGGGCCCTCAACCAGCGGGGGCACCGCGATGTGGTCATCGTCGATTTTCGCGGAACCGGCGAAAAGGACCGCAATTTGCGGCCGCTCAAGTTCGCCGACTATCTCGAGGCCGACGCCTTTCGCGCGCGCATCGCGGAGGCGCCGGCGGCCCTCGGGCGTTTTTCCACGGTCTTCCACCTCGGCGCGTGCTCCTCGACGACAGAGAAGAATCTCGCCTACCTGGAGGATAATAATTTCGCCTACACCCGGGAAATCGCCGCGTGGTCCCTCTCCTCGGGCTCGCGCTTCATCTACGCTTCGTCGGCCGCGACTTATGGCGACGGGGTCCAGGGCATGGACGACCGGGACGAAAATCTTGGCCGCCTGCATCCCCTCAACCCCTATGGGGACTCCAAGCAGCAATTCGACCTGTACGCGCAACGCGAAGGCTGGCTGGCGCGCATCGTGGGGCTGAAATACTTCAACGTGTTTGGGCCAAACGAGGACCACAAGGGCGAGATGCGCTCGCTCGTGAACAAGGCGTTCCAGCAAATCCTCGCGACCGGGAAGGTGAACCTCTTCAAGAGCCACAACCCGCATTACCGGGACGGCGAACAGATGCGCGACTTCCTGTATGTGAAGGACGCCGTCGAGATGACACTGCATTTCGCGGCGGACGCCCCGAATGCCGGCGGCCTTTACAATCTCGGCTCGGGCCACGCCAACACCTGGCTGACCCTGGTGAACGCGATCTTCTCCGCCCTGGGCCGCGCCCCGGAAGTCGAATTTATCGATATGCCCGAGTCGCTCCGCAACCAGTACCAGTATTTCACCCAGGCGGAAATCTCCAAGCTGCGCGCCTCCGGTTACACCCGGCCGCCCACCCCGCTCCCCGAGGCCGTCCGCGACTACGTGCAAAACTATCTCGTGCCGGGAAAGCGGCTCGGAGAATAAAAACTATTTCACCTGCAGCAGATCGCCCTCCGACCATGCCTTGTGATCGGCGGTTTCCTGGTGGATCTTGGCGACCTGATCCTCGGTGATCGCGGGGGACTTGTTGGTCCATTCCTGCCGGACATAGGTCAGGACAGCCGCGATCTGCTCGTCGCTCCAGTTAAAGCCTGATTGCCCGAATGCCGGCATGACCGCGGCGCCAAACGTCTTTCCCTCGACGTGGACCGGCCCCTGCAAGCCGTCCAGCACGATGCGGACGACGCGGTCGACGGGGCCGTTGGCCCATTCAGACCCGGCCAGCGGCGGGTAGGCCCCGGGGATGCCTTCCCCGTTCGGCTGATGGCAGGTGAAACAGGCCCCGCCGGTGTTGAAAAGCCGTTTGCCCAGTGCGATCGGATCGACCTTCAATTCCACGGGCGCGCCCTTCGTGGGCAGCAGGTTTTCATCGTAGATCGACGGATCGAAGTGGCCGGAATACCGATTGAGGTACGTGGCCGCGAAGAGGACGCAACCGCTCAGGACGAAGAGCATCACCAGCGGCAGCAGATGGTAATGGGCGCGGTCATCCGGCTGCGGGCCGAGGATCTTCTCATGCGCTTCCAGGAGGGCGTCGTCGCTGATCGCGGCGGGATCCAGGCGCGGGTCATCTTCCGGGGGAGTGCTCATTTATGCGCCTCCTCCTTCGGCGCCGGCGCCGGCTTCGACTCGGGATAATCGTAAAACGTGTTCAGGCTGAGCAAATACGAGACCAGGGCCTCGGCGCGGCGGGTCGGCACGATTTCGCGGCCGGCGGGAGGCCGGAGAAGTCCCGTGAGCTTGAGCGCCCGGCTCGATTCCTGGCCGACGATCTTCCGGTTCTCGAACAGGAATGAATAGGCGGGCATCGCGCCCTGCCCGGTGTAAAGGAGGTTCATCAGATCCCCGGCATCGGGCGCGGAAGGCTTGCGGCCCGCGAGGTTGGTGAGATCGGGTCCGATCCGAAATTCCCCGAGTTGCACGTAATTTTGATAGATATAATCACGGGCCACGCTCTGGCGGTTGCCCCAGCCGCGGGCCTGGTCGGAGCCGAAATCCGGCCGGCGGACCTGCTGGGTGTGGCAGGCGGCGCAGTTGAGGCCCCGGTACACCAGCTGCCCTTGGTTGGCGAGGCCCGACGGGCGCCGCGGAAAGGCCTGGCTGTCGGTGCTGTCGTAGAAAGCCGGGAGCGTGGCCAGTTGCGCGTTGGATCCGAGCACGATGCCCGCCCAGGAAAATCCGAGCGCGGCGAAAACGCCGAGGAAAAATAGGGGGCCGTTTTTCATGACGTGAGGGCCTCCTTCACGACCCGGATCCGGCCGCAGCCGACCGTGCGCGCGAAATTCACCGCGAGCAGGCAGTTGCCGAGGAGCAGGATGCCCTGGGCGGCGGAAGCGGAACGCAGCCACGGACGGGTGTCAGCCGCGATGGTCGCAAAGGACGCCTGCGCGTGGTTCAAATCCCCTCCCTGAACCACGCCGGCCGCGGCGAGGGTGACAACCAGGAGAACGAGACCCAGGAACGACAGCACGAGGTGCCAGCTCAGCAGGCGGGCCGATGCCCAGGGACGGCCGGTCAGGCGGGGCAGCGCGTAATACAGGGTTCCAAGGAGCATCATCGAGACTCCGCCGTAAACGGCCAGCTGCTGCTGGGCTTCATCGAAAAAGGTGAACTGGGTTCGCACTGCGATTACCCGCATCGCCGTGGCCGCGTCCACGAAGCCGCCGACCACGTAGGCGGTCACGCCAAAGGCGATGAACGCCAGCGCCGCGCCGCCCCCGCGATATGCCGCGCGAAGGTTGAGGAAAACGATCAGGTAATGCGACAGCAGGATCGCGGACGTGACGATCGCGATCGTCGAGATCCACGCCGGCACCGGACCGCCGATCAGATGCCGTCCCCCGGTCCACCCGCCGATGAAGAGCAGGCACCAGAAACCGAGCGACGCGAGGTCATAGGCCGGCAGGACGCGGCCGGTGACCTTCGGGATGACGTAATAGGCCCCGGCGAGGCCGAGCGGCGCCATCCAAAGCGTCCAGAGGCTCTGGGCAAACCACCCTTCCACGATCGCCTGGAGGACCCCGTGCACGGGCACCCAGACCAGCATCACCTGCGCAACCGAAAAGATCCAGGGGAAGAGGAAAAGGCTCGCCACTGCGTACCACTGGGCGGCGAACAGGACCGGCCGGCGGCGGTCCGTCCAGGCCAGCACGCCCGCAACGCCGATGGCTCCGTAGGCGGCCAGCAGCAGGGGCTGGGCATAGCCGGGCATTTCCAGGCGCGGCAGGGAGGTGGCGTCGCCCACCGCAATTCCGACGAGGCCCACCGTCACGCCGAGGTTCCAAAACACCGCGCCCACCATCACCCAGTTTGCCGCCCGCAGCGGATGGCCGCCGAGGCGGCCCAGGATCCACAGCGCCAGGCCGAGGCCGACATTGGCCACCCAGCCGTAAATGAAGGCCGTTTCCTGGAGTGCCCGGGTGTGCCCATAATTCAAAAGGCTGCAACCCGCCATAAAGGCCGGGGTGTGAAGCTGGATGGAGGCGACGAGCGCGAGCGCGCCGCTCACGAGCAGCCAGGCCAGCGCGGACCCGACCAGGAGAACGAGCGGATCACGTCCGGCGGCTTCCACCGCGGTTTCGTCGAGCGGACTCGTCTGTGGCTGGGCGGAGGTCATTTCTTGGTGTTGTACTCCTGCACCGTCAATTCCATGGCGCGATCGATGGGCAGTTGCACGATACCGGCCTTTTGGTCCACCCAGGCATAGGTCGTGGCCTGCTTTTGCTGTTTGGCCCTCAACTCGGCGAGATAGCCCGCTCGGCCCTCCGGGGTGGACTCCCATTTCATGTTATCGGGAAGTAGTTCCGCCGCGAGGTTTTGCGCCGGAGCCGGCCGGTGGGAGAGATAACCCAGGTAAACCAGGAACAGGAACAGCGTGAAAGAGCCCAGGATGGCCAGGATGGTCACCAGGGAAACCGGACGGGGAGACTGGGCCGGGGTGTCACTCATCGTGATGGGTCAGGCACTCGGTGATGCGGGGGTCCTTGATTGGAAACAGCTTGGTCGTCGCGAAACTCCTGAGATAGGCCCAGACACATACCCCGCCGACGCCGATCGTGGAGGTGACCGCCCAGACGAGGGTAAGCGAAAGAAAGGGCAGCGGATGGCCCGACGGATCCTTCAGGGCCGGCAGGATATTCCAGCACAGGTCGAGGAAGATCACCGTGAGGATCCAAAGCGCGATCCGCCGGATGATCCGGGGCGTGACCTTGAAGCGGTAGGACAGCAGGGCGAGGAAAGGCACCAGGAAATGCCCGAAAACCAGCACCATGCCGATCCACCACCAGTCGCCGTATTCGCGCAGGTTGTACCAGAAGGTCTCCTCCGGGACGTTGGCGTTCCAGATGAGGAAGTACTGGGAAAAGGCGATGTAGCCCCAGAAAACGGTGAAGGCCAGCATCATCTTGCCAATGCTGTGCCAGGTATCCTCGTGGATGATACCCTTGTAATCGCCGCGGTTCCACAGCCAGAGCATGATGAGGACGCCCAGGGAATAGGCCCCGCGCATGCAATTCGCGAAGTACCACACGCCGTACATTGTGGAAAACCAGTGGTACTCGAGGCTTTTGATCCAGTAGACGGCGGCGAAGGTCAGGGTGAGCCCGGCCAGCGGGATGCCCATCCCGGCGGTGATGCGATTTTTTTTGGTCCACTTCGGGTCGCCGTCGACGTCCTGGGTGAAGGACGCCCGGCGCAGCCGGGCCGACAGCCAGATCCAGACCCCGAAGAACAGGGCCGTGAAGACGGTGAAGGCGCGCAGGTTCAGGAAGCCGACCTTCTTGGCATAGATGATATCGGCGCCGACCGTGATCCCCTTGGGCATCATCAGGTGCCCCGGGTTCATCCAGGGCCAGATGGTGTCGCGCGGTCCGAACCAGGAGACGAGGATCAGCGGCAGGAAAAGCAGCGCGAGCCACTTGAAGGCCGCCAGGCCGTGCTCGAACTGGCGGCGCAGCACCGTCGACCACATGGCGTCGAACACATGATGGATTAAGGTCAGCAGCAGCATGCCGATCGCCATGGCCGTCCAGAAGGCGAGGCCGACGAGCCACGCCGTCGCCACGATATGCGCGCCGGAAATGAAAATCCCGATCGCGGTCACCGCGATTCCGGCGACGCCAATGCCCAGCGCCTTGCCGGCGCCGGCCGGGACGGAGGCGGCCGCCAGGGGCGCGGAGAGGGATGCGGCGGGGGCGCTCATTTGAGGCCGAGCTCCGATCGGTGCTCCAGCGGCACGTCGCCCGCGGTGCCCGTTTGCGCCCGCTGGAGGGCGCGCACGTAGGCGATCACCGCCCAGCGGTCCTCGGGGGTGAGTTTGTCGGCGTAGGGGCTCATGTTGAAGGCGGGCGCCTTGCCATTGGTGATGGTGTTGAAGATCTCGCCTTCCGGCATCTTGCGCAGGCGGTCATCGTGATAACTCGGCGTCGCCCCCATGCCGTAGTGCTTCGTCACGCCGTTGCCGTCGCCCACCGCCCCATGGCACGGCGAGCAGTAGATCGTGTAGCGGTCCCGGCCGCGCTCGAGCAGGCGCATATCCACCGTGATGGCGGCGGGAAAGCCGCTCGCGAAGGAGCCGTCGGGATTCTTGCCGAGATAGAGATGGGCGTCGTCGCGCAGCGGCTGTCCGGCCGGCCCGTAGCCGGAGGGAACGGTCCCGGGGGGCGGCATGCGATCGGCGCGACCGTCGGCGAAAAACACGCTCGCGCCCTGCGGCGTGTACTTTGCCTGCCGCTTCATTCCCGGGAAAAGCCACTCGGGAAAAACGTCCATGGGCGGGTGCGTGAAGCGCGCACCCCGGAATCCGAGGATGGAAACCGCCAGGACGAGCAGGAAGGCCGTGAGCAGGTAGACGTTGCGCATGGATCACTCTTCCAGTTCCGCGATGTCCCGGCCGCCGATGTTCTCGAGCAGGGCGCGGGTGTTGACGGCGTTGAAACGCGGATCGCGCGTCTCGATCACGATGAAAAATTGGTCGTCCATGCCGCGCCGGATATTCTCGTATTTCAGCACCGGGTGATAGAGCTTGGTCAGGTCGTTGAGGAAAAACATGCCGCCGATCGTCGCGAATGCCGTGAAAAGGATCGTCAGCTCGTAGGAGACCGGAAACGCGTACAACGGGCTGAAGAACGGCTTGCCTCCGACGGTCAGCTTGTAGTCGAAGCCGTTCATGTAAAAAATCATGGACATGCCGGTACAGAAGCCGGTGATGCCCCCGCACAGCGAGATCCGCGGCACGATCGAGCGCCGGAGGCCCATCGCCGCGTCCAGCCCGTGGATCGGCGCCGGCGTGATGCAATCCCAATTCCGGTAGCCGGCGTCGCGCACCTCCTCCGCCGCGTGGTAGAGGTCGGCCGGGGTCTCGAACCGGGCGATCAGGCCGTAGGGTTGAAGGGAGAGGGCCATTTCAGGTGTGCACCGGATCGGCGTCGGGATCGATCGGCGCCGGATGAGGGTGCGTGTGGGGGTCGGCCTGGGGCGTGACCGCCTTGATCTCGGCCATCGCCATCAGCGGCAGGAAGCGGATGAAAAGAAGGAAGAGCACCGAAAACACGCCGAAGGTGCCAAAGAAGGTGAAGATATCGACTACGGTGGGGGTGAAGTAGCCCCAGCTCGACGGCAGGAAATCGCGCGTCAGCGAGGTGCAGATGATGACGAACCGCTCGAACCACATCCCGAGATTGACGAAAAGCGAGAGCACCCAGACCAGGGTCGTGTTCCGGCGCACGGATTTGAACCAGAAAAGCTGCGGGGTGATCACATTGCAGCTGATCATGATCCAGTAGGCCCAGGCATACGGTCCGAAGGCCCGGTTGATGAACGTGAAACCCTCGTACGGATTCGCGCTGTACCACGCGATAAAGAACTCCATCGCGTACGCGTAGCCCACCATCGTGCCCGTCGCCAGGGTGATCTTGCACATGCAGTCGATGTGGTACTGCGTGATCAGGTCCTCGAGCTTGTAGACGGCCCGGAGCGGGAGCATCAGGGTGAGCACCATGCCGAAACCCGAAAAGATGGCGCCCGCGACGAAGTACGGCGGGAAAATCGTCGTGTGCCAGCCGGGGATCAGGGAAACGGCGAAGTCGAACGACACGATGGTGTGCACCGAGAGCACCAGCGGGGTGGCGATGCCCGCGAGGATGAGATACGCCATCTCATAGTTGCTCCAGCCGCGCGCCGAGCCCCGCCAGCCCATCGCGAAAAATCCGTAGACCCTCGCCCGAAACTTCTTGCCCACCGCCGCGAAACGATCGCGCAGGGTCGCCAGGTCGGGGATCATGCCCACGTACCAGAAAAGGACCGACACCGTGCCGTAGGTCGAGACGGCGAAGACGTCCCACTCCAGCGGCGAGCGGAACTGCGGCCAGATGTAATTGGAATTCGGGATCGGGAAGAGGAACCAGGCGTACCAAACCCGGCCCACGTGGAAAACCGGGAAGATGCCGGCGCAGACCACCGCGAAAATCGTCATGGCTTCCGCCGAGCGATTGATCGAGGTCCGCCATTTCTGGCGCAGCAGGCACAGGATGGCCGAGATCAGGGTCCCGGCGTGGCCGATGCCGATCCAGAACACGAAATTGACGATGGGCCAGCCCCAGTTCACAGGCGTGCGGTGCCCCCAGACTCCCACCCCGACCGCCACGGCATAGCTGATGCCGGCCACCGTGAAGCACGCGATGAAGCACGCCACGGCAAAGCACCACCACCACCACACGGGGGTCTTGCCCTCGACGATGCCGCAGATCTTTTCGGTGATCCAGGCGAAGCTCCGGTTGTTTTCCACCAGGGCGGGACGCGGCAGCACGGCCGGCTTGACCTCGGCCAGGATTGCGGGAGCGGAAACGGCGGGTTCGGCGTGGGCCATCAGCTGCTTTCTCCTTCGTTGAATCCGGCGGGATGATTCTTGCTATTATGTTCTATCCTACTGAGGGGCAAAGCATTGTAATCTGGCATCTGCGGATTGGGATTGCGCAGCTTGCCGAGGTAGGTGGTGCGCGGCCGGGTGTTGAGATATCCGAGCAACGCATAATCCTGCGCCCTGGCCTTGGCTTGGGAAACGGCGCTTTGCGCATCGAGGATGTTGCCGAACACGATGGCCTCGACCGGGCAGACCTGCTGGCAGGCGGTTTTGATCGTCCCATCGGGCACCACGACGTCGCCGGGGCGGCCCTCCTGGGCGGCCTTGACCTTCCACTGGATCTTGCCGTTTTCGATGCGCTGCACGCAGTAGGTGCATTTCTCCATGACGCCGCGCATGCGGACGCTCACTTCGGGGTTCTTCACCATCTTCAGGAGCTCGGGCATCCCATTGGGCCCGAGGGGCCCCATGTAGAAATTGTCGATGTGCCGCTTGTTCCAATCGAAATAATTGAAACGACGGACTTTGTAGGGGCAGTTGTTGGCGCAGTAACGGGTGCCGATGCACCGGTTGTAGGCCATGACGTTGAGCCCCTCCTCGTCGTGCACCGTGGCGTTGACCGGGCACACCATTTCGCAGGGAGCGAGCTCGCACTGCACGCAGGCCACCGGCTGGAGCGAAATTTGGGGATCCTCGGGAATGTCGCGGTTGCCCTCGCCCCCGAACGCGCCGGCATCGATGCGGCCGTCGGAATAGTAACGGTCGAGCCGGATCCAGTGCATTTCGCGCCCGCGGATCGCCTGATCCCGGCCGACAATCGGGATATTGTTCTCGGCCTGGCAGGCGACCACGCAGGCGTTGCACCCGATGCAGGTGTTGAGGTCGATGCTCATGCCCCACTGGTGATAGCCGTCGAATTTCGGCGTCACATAGAGCGAGTTGCCCCGCGGAATCTGCGTGGACTGCTCGGCCAGGGTCATTTTCCCGCCCGCCACCCCGACCGGGCCGTCCAGGAGGGACGGCGTCTCCGACTCCATTCCCACCTCTTTGACGTAATCGGGTTTTTCGCGATACTCATCGAAATTGGCCTCGCGCACGAGATCGCGCCCCTCCATCGACCAGTGCTCCTGGGTGTCCGCCAACTGCACGCTCTCCCCCGTCAGCCGGAGGGTGCCGCCCGTGGCGACATACGGGGATGCGCTGTCTCGCAGCGGGTACGCGCTGAAACCCGCGCCCTGGCCGATTCGGCCCGACGCGGTGCGCCCGTAGCCGAGCGGGAGAATGATTGTGTAATTCGCCAGCCCGGTTTGAATGTGCAGCGGCCCGCGAATCCTGCGGTCACCCAGGACCACTTCCGCGATTGGGGCGCTTTCCTTGCCCTTTTGAAAATCCTGGGTCTCGTCGCGCGCCACCTGCAAGACCGCCCCCTTGGAACCAATGCCGAGCTCCTTGGCGAGGCGGGGACTGACGAGGATCGCGTTGTCCCAGGAAATCTTGGTGATCGGATCGGGGCATTCCTGAAGCCAGCCATTGTTGGCGAACCGGCCGTCGTCCATCTTGTGGTCGGTGACGAACCGGACCTCGAGATTGTCCTTCGAGAGCGACGGCAGCGGCGCCGCCGCGGCCGTGCCGAGGGCCGCGTCGTCAAAATCGGGCGAGATTCTCGGGTAGGCCGAATCCGCGAGCAGCCCGTCGTAGAGGAAACGCTGGAACACTTTCGCGGGATCTCCCCCGGCCACGCCGGTGATCGTCGCGTAGACCAGCGCGTAGGGGTCGGGATTCGGTTCGCCGCCAATCCGCGCGATGACCTCGAGCTCGGTCAGTCCGCCAAACAGGGGGAGGATCATCGGCTGGACCGGCACGATCGTCCCGTCGGCGGTGCGGGCGTCGCCCCAGGACTCGAGATAATGGGCCGCCGCGAGCTGCGTGCCCGCCAGCGTGCCGGTCTCGTCCACGTGCAAGCCGAGCCGAACCACGTCGCCGACCGACTTCTGCAGCTCGCTCCAATTGAGATCCGCCGGGGCGTTGTAGGCGGGGTTGCCGCCGAGGATGACCAGCGTCTGCACCGAGCCATTTTTGACGGCCGCCGCCAGATCGGCGATCGACGTCGCCTCCGCGGCGGGAAGCTCGAGCAGTTCAATCGTGTTTCCGAAATTACCGAGGGCGGCGTTGATGGCGTGGGTCATCCAATGCACTTCCGGTGGCAGATGGGCGCCGGCCAATACCAGGCACTCCCCCTTGAATGCCGCCAGGTCGGCGGCGCAGGCGGCGATCCACTCCGGCTTCACCTCAAGGCCCTGGGCGAAGGACTCATATGCCGTTTGCCCGGTGATTTTCGCCGCGAGGGCGGCAGCCAGGGCCAGCATATGGCTGCTGGCGAGGCGGAGGCGGTGGTCGGCCATGCATCCGGTGAGGGTCAGCCCGCTTTCCGCCACATACAGGCGGTTCATCGCATCGTCCCGGCTGGTCACGCGGCGGCCCTTGGCGAATTCGCGCGCGTAATAAAGGTTGTCGCCCTCGGAATGGAAAAAATCCGCATCGAGCGAGACGATGCGCCTGGCCTTCGCAAACTGATAGAGCGGTTTCACCCTCCGGTGGAAGACCGCCTGGCCTGCCGCCGCCGCCGGCTCCTCGGCGACCGGCTCGTATTCCGCCCAAAGCGCATTCGGATACTTGGCGCGCAATTGCCGCACGAGACGGGCGCGCGTCGGCGAGGAAGATTCACCGGCGAGAAAGGCCAATCCCGCCCCGAGCGCGGGAGCGTATTTCGTCCCGATTCCGGCCAGGAGGTCGCTGACCGCGGCGGGCGTCAGGACGGCTCCGCCCTGGGTGTGCGCCGTGGCGCGATCGGGGTCGTAAAGATCGAGCACCGACGCCTGCGCGGCGAGCGAACTGGCGCCCCCGTGCGGCGAATACGCGGGATTTCCTTCCAGCTTGGTGGGCCGGCCCTGGTGGGTTTCGGCGAGAAGCGGAATCGCTCCCCGGCGCAACGGCATCGCCGTCGCATAATAAAGGGGAAGGCCGGGGATGATGCCCTCCACCGATTTGCTGAAGGGAAGAATGTTGCTCTCCGGGCGCCGGCAGCCGGCGAGGCCGACGCCGCCCAAGGCAAACGACGCCGCCATGATCTTCAGGAAGTGGCGGCGATCGACCCCGTCCAGCGTCGAGGCCCCCTCCGGAAACTCCCGGGCGAGCTGGGCCTTGAAGCCCGGGGCCGCGGCGAGCTCGTCGAGGCTGCGCCAGTACCTCGGGCCGGAGAGCTCGCGTTCGGACGGAGAGGGGTGGACGATCTTGCGTTTCATCGATGGCAGCCGGAACAGGTTTGGGGGGGATTCACATTCCAGTCGTGCACGAATTTCTGCCCCAGCTCGAGCTGGGCCGCGGCGCTGGGGGCCTGCCAGGCCAGGTTCGTCACCTGGTTCCGGGGGCGCAGGTGCGCCGCGGGATCGCGGTGGCACTCCAGGCAAAAGCTCATGCTCAGCGGCTTGGCGTGCTCGACGACGTCCATCTGGTCGATCCGGCCATGGCACTCCACGCAGCTCACGCCCCGGGCGATGTGCACGGCGTGGTTGAAATAGACAAAATCGGGCACCCGGTGGATCTCGACCCAGGGAACGGGCTGGCCCGTTTCATAGCTCTGCCGCACCACGGCCAGCAGGGGGCTGGTGGTTTTGACCTGATTATGGCAATTCATGCACGTCTGGGCGGTCGGCAGGTTGGCGAAGCCGGACTTTTCCACGTAGCTGTGGCAATAACGGCAGTCGATGCCGAGCTGGCCGGCGTGGAGGGCATGGCTGAAGGGCACCGGCTGCACGGGCGCGTACCCCACCCGCGTGTACTTCGGCGTCATGTAATACGTGACGCCCGCCGTCGCGATCCCGCCCAGCACAAACAGATAGATGATGATCTGCAGCGGCAGCCGGTTCGCCGATTTGGGAAAAAGGTTCGACATGGTCCCGAGTTTTCCAGGATCGCCGGGTCAGCGTCAGGCGGCGCCTTCCCGGCGCGCGACTGCCCGGGCTTCGGGACGAATTTGGGCGAATGACCCTGGCTCAGCGGAAGCGCCCGAACCGCGGTCCGGTCCCGGTTTCAGGAGGCTCCGGGGTGCGACGCCAGCGGCCAGCACCGCCCCAAGTAGTTTGCTGAAGAATTGCTTTCGTGTTGGTTCGTGGCTCACAGGGCATCAGGGAGGTAATAGAGTCCCCGCGAAACAACGATGCGCCGTTTAGGATGTAAACCAAAATTTCCAGGAGATTGGCCTTTAACGCTAAAATAAGCCCGGCCAACGGCGCGATGCGCCGCGCTAATTCTCAAACGAACACTCCGTCGCGCATGGGCTTGCGGAAATCGCAGCGCTGGGCGATTTCCGGGTTGTGCGTCACCAATATCACCGCCTGGCCGTTTTCCTTGGCCAGGCGCGTGAGCAGGTCGAATACGATCGTCGAATTTTTCACATCGAGATTGCCGGTCGGTTCATCCGCGAGGATGATCGAGGGCTCGTTGGCGAGAGCCCGCGCGATCGCAACGCGCTGCTGTTCGCCGCCCGAAAGCTGGGTGCCGAGCCGGTGGGTCTTGTCTCCGAGTCCGACGGCATCGAGGAGCTGCCGGGCGCGAGCGGTCATGGCGTCCGGTGAAAGACGCGCGAGCTTGCGCATCGGCATCATGACGTTCTCCAGCGCCGTGAATTCCATCATCAGGAAGTGAAATTGAAAGACAAAACCGATATGCTCGCCGCGGGCCGCGGTGCGATCAGCGTCCTGGCTGTTCGACATGAGGCGGCCATCGATCCAGATTTCGCCCTGGTCCGGAAGATCGAGGAGTCCCAGGAGGTAAAGGAGCGTCGATTTGCCGCAGCCCGAGGGGCCGACGATCGCGTACACCTGCCCCCGGCGCGCCTCAAACGATACGCCCTTCAAGACGTGCACCCGCGCCGCTCCCTGGCCGAGCGACCGATGGAGGTCCGCGCAGCGCAGGGCGACATCGTCGGGCCCGCCGGCTCTCACTGGGCCGTCCCCCTGATGATGTCCCCGGGCTCAAGCCGGGCCGCCCGGCGGGAGGGAAGCAGGCTCGCGACCATCACCATGATGACCGCCGTCACCACGGCCCCCACGTAATGCCAGATGTTGTAGGTGACGATGAAGTGGTTGGTCGCGAAAATCCCGCGAATTTGCAGCGGCATCTGGGACACCGCATAAGTCACGCCCAACCCCAGCAGGCAGCCGGCCACCGTGCCGATTGCGAGCACGATCACCGCCTGCCAGAGGAAGATGCGCGAGATATCCTCGCGGGTGTAGCCCATGGAGCGCAGGATCGCAATATCCTTGGTCTTTTCCATCACAATCATTGCCAAAGTGTTAAACATGGCCAGGGCCGCGATCAGGGTGAAGACCGACACCGTGATGATGGTGGATACGCTCAGCGCGGTGAAGACCTGGAGCCAGGTCTTCTCCCGATACTGCCAGGAGGCCACGCTGTGCTGGAGCACCTGTTCCATCCATCCGGCGTCCTTCTGGGCCCGATCCTTGTCGAATAAATTGACCTGGATATACGAGGCCCCGGTCGGCTTTTTGAGCAGCGAGCGGGCTTCTTCCATATTGAGATAAAGGCGGACCCGGTCGACGTCCTCGATGCCCGTCTCATAGATCGCGCCCACCTTGTACCGGTGAAATCCGCCGGCGGCCTCGAGCTGGAAGGTGTCGCCGATTTTAAGCTGGAGCCGGTCCGCCATCTCCCGCCCCAGCAGCGCCCGATCCGGATTGGTGCGAAAATCCAGCAGCGATCCCTCCACGATCTGGCTGCCCAGGTCGGAGACCCTCAGTTGATCGTCAAGATGAATGCCGTAAACCTGGATGGTGTCGTCCTTGAACGAGCTGCGGATCGTCGCCTGCCCGTGAAGCACCTCGGAGATGGCGGAGACGTTGGGAAATGTCCGCAGCATCGTCTCCAGCTGTCCGGGATAGTCGATGCCTTCGATGTACTTTTGCCCGTTCTGCACCTGGATTTCGAAGGGCGAGTCGTTGCCGCCGGCCGCGATGCTTTGCATGCTCGACTGCATCTTGTCCTGGATGCGCACCGCCCCGTCCGTGCCCAGGATCGTCTTGATGAAGTAGCCCTTGAATCCGCTGGTGGTGGCCTGCGTCACGATGAACAGGCCCACGCCCAGGACGATGCACGAGAGGCTCATCATCATGGAGCTTTTTTTCGCCGTCAAAAAGCGCAGCGCGATGCGGATATTGGGCGACATGGGCTCCGCCTACTTTTTGGCGACGTCGGAAGGGATCTCCTGGACGCGCACGCGATCGCCAGGATGAAAGTTTTCCAATTCATCCACGATGACGTCCTCGCCCGGCTTCAGCCCGGCCAGGATTTCGGCGCCGCGGGACCAGAGGTAGCCGGTGGTCACCTTCCGCAGCTCGACCCGACCGTCCTTCACCACGAAGACGTTCTTCCCGTCGAGGTCGAAGACCGCCCGCCGGGGCACGACCGCGTCGGCGTGGCGCCGGCCTACGATGACGACGACTTCGCCGTTGATCCCGGGCATCAGCGGGTGGGCGGCGTCCATCTTCACGTCGATATGCACGAGGTGCCGCTGGGTCTCGGGGTCGGCGGTCGGCAGGAGCTTGGCGATTTTGCCGTCGAATTCCTGGTTCCCGTACGGGAGAAACGTGACATTGGCGTCCTCCCCTTCGCTAATCTGGGCAAAGTCCTCCTCGCTGATCTTCCCCTCGACCACCTTGTTGGTCGTGATGAGCGTGGCGATCGGGGCCTCAAGTCCGATCAGGTCGCCCGGATGCGCGTAGACCTGCGAAACCGTGCCGTCGAGCGGCGACCGGACGGTCATCTTGTCCAATTTTCTCTGGTCGATCTGGAGATCGTTGGCGAAGGTATCCAGGATTTTCTGCCGCTCAATTTTTTCCAGTTCGATGTCCTGCTCCAGCACCTTCACCTCCCGCTGGCGCTCCGCCAGATCCTTGTTGGGATACATCCCCTGCTTGTTCAGCCGCTCGAAGTTCGCCAGGTTGGCGTTCGCGGTATCGAGGGTGAGCTGCTTGGAATGATCCGCGGCAAAGCTCTCCCGGGTCGCCGCATAATCGATCTTCTTCTGGTTGATCTCCAGCAGGAGGTCGGCGGGGTCGAGCTGGGCGAGCACCTCGTCCTGTTTCACCACCTTTCCCGGATCGAGATTGAAGTCCTTGCGCAGCACCCGGCCGTCGATCTCGCTCTTCAGCTCCTGGTTGTACTCCTCGACCACGGTCACGCTTCCGGGCTTGGCGTCCAGGGCGTCTCCCGCCACGACCGGCTCGACCGTCGCCACCGGGCGAAGGAAGACGATGAGGGCGAAAACCCCGGCGACGATGACGGCGAGGGCAACGACCAGCTTGAGGATGAGGCGGAGATTACCGGAGGTCGCGGACATAGTGGATGGGGAGTTTGTTCATCGCCGGATCCGCGCCGACCTGCGACACGAAATCGCTCCAGGATGAGAGGAAGTCGGCCCGGGCCGAGGCGATGGCGGATTCCGCCAGGTAAAGTCCGTTGGTCGCGGCGGAGACGTCGTCCTGGGACACGTTTCCCAGCCTGAGTTCGTCCCGGGTGTGGACCAGGTAACCGCTGGCCATTTGCCAGCGCCGCTCCGCGAGGGCCAGGGCGCGCCAAGCAAAATCGACGTTGTGGCGGGAATTTTCCGCCTGGTCCATGGCGCTGTCCGTGACGATCTGCAATTGACGTTCGTAGTAGCGTTTGTAGTCCAGCGCCTGCACCTTCGCCCAACGGGTGGCCAAGCCGTCGAACAGCGTCCAATTGGCTGTGATATAATAACTTTTGGTCGACACGAGCGTTTGCTGGACCGACGTGGGGGTCGCAGTCGTATTTGTCGCCTGGCTGATTCCGGCGTTGGCGGAGAATTTTGGGTAGAGCCGAACCCGGGCAATATCATAACTGAGGTCGGCCTGGTGAATTTGCAGCTCATCGATCTGCGCCTGAAGGATATTTCGCCCTCCATCGCGCAGCAGGCCGGCGAGAAGGTATTCGCCCGCATCGGCAGAATATTTGGGTTTGGGTATTTCCAGCGGAATGCTCTCGTCAGCTAGATCCTTCAACCCGACCTCATGGGCGAGGGTCCGCCGGGCGAAGAGATAAGCCTCACCGGCCCGGTCAACCGCCAGCTGCTTCTCGTCGGCATCCAGCTCGGGAACCGTGATGTCGGTGGGAGAAATGGTGCCGTGCTGCAGCTTGTCGCGGGCCAGCGCCAGCGCCGCCTGGCTCAGCTTCAGGTCATACTGCGCGTTGCGCAGGTCGATCTTTTCGACGATGAGAGCCAGGTATTCCCGCCGCAGCTTGCTGGCAAAGTTGCGATAGCCGTCCGCGTAGTTTTTTTCCTGGATCAGCTCGGCGACTTTCTGCGTTTCCAATTGGTTTTTCAACGCCCCCCATTGGAAAACCGGCTGGCCGATGCTGGCATTGTAAATGAGCCCGCTTTCGCCGCTGGTCGCGCTGCTGCCGGAGATGGCTTGCACCGTTTTTCCGTAGCCGATGGATCCCCCGACGTTGGGGAGGAGCGGCGCGACGCCGACGATCCTCCGCTGCGCGTCGGAGGTTGCGACCAGGAGTTCGTCCGCAATCATCGACGGCGACTGTTTCAGGGCCGTGTCCAGGATCGTCCCCAGGCCCGGCAGCAAATCCTCGGGCATCGTCCCGGTAACGCCGGTCTCCTGCGCCCGGGCGGGCGCCAGCACGCACGCCAGGACTAGGAGCAGCCCGCGAAACGAAAGGCGCGGGGACAAAAG
>Ga0302326_10006726_pt1 | contig 25720 bp, 9 predicted proteins | sample Palsa_T0_3_FD_202264 | JGI IMG/M metagenome (GOLD analysis project Ga0302326, IMG submission 202264) | Peat permafrost microbial communities from Stordalen Mire near Abisko, Sweden - Palsa_T0_3 | ecosystem: Environmental > Terrestrial > Soil > Palsa > Peat permafrost | place: Sweden: Abisko... | reverse complement strand
CGAGCGTGACCTGGCCAATCTGCGCGAACAAGCCACCGAAATCAAAGCGCGCTGGCAGAATGAAAAAGCCGCCATCAACGCCATTTCCGTTCTTAACAGCCAGATTGAGGAGGCCCGCCAGCAATTGGAAGCCGCCCAGCGCGGCGGCGACCTCAACCTCGCCGGGCAAATTCAATACGGCCGCTTCCCGGAGTTGCAGAAAAAGCTGGCCGACATGGAAAAGCAATTCAGCCAGCGCCAGGGCAAGCGCCTGCTCAATGAGGAAGTGACGGAGGAGGACATTGCCCGCGTCGTGGCCGCCTGGACCGGAATCCCCGTCAACCGCATGTTGGAGGGCGAGCGGGAAAAATTGGTCAAAATGGAGGACCGCCTCAAAAAGCGCGTCGTGGATCAGGACGAAGCCGTCACCGCCGTCTCCAACGCCGTCCGCCGCGCCCGCAGCGGCTTGCAGGAGCCAAACCGGCCCATGGGTTCCTTCATTTTCCTTGGTCCGACGGGCGTCGGCAAAACCGAGCTGGCCCGCGCCCTGGCGGAATTTCTATTTGACGACGAAAACGCCATGGTCCGCATCGACATGAGCGAATACATGGAGCGCCACGCGGTGGCCCGTTTGATTGGCGCGCCGCCGGGGTACGTCGGCTACGAGGAAGGCGGGCAGTTGAGCGAAGCCGTCCGCCGCCGCCCTTACAGCGTGGTGCTTTTTGACGAAATCGAAAAAGCGCATCACGATGTTTTCAACGTCCTGCTGCAAGTGCTCGATGACGGGCGGCTGACTGACGGCCAGGGCCGCACGGTCGATTTCCGCAACACGATCATCATCATGACCAGCAACATCGGCTCGCCCATCATCCAGGAATTCTTCAACAGCCGCAAAGGCGGCGCTCATGCCGCCGCCGAACAGGCGCGGCTGGAACAATTGGTGCGCGACGAATTGAAGACGCATTTCCGGCCCGAATTCCTCAACCGGGTGGATGACATCATTATTTTCCACAGCCTGGACGAAAAGGGATTGTCCGCCATCGTGGAAATCCAGTTGCAGCGTTTGCGCGACCGGCTGGCCAAGCAACAACTGGCCCTCGAACTGGATGCCGCCGCCACGCGGCATCTGGCCAAGGAAGGATACGATCCGCAATTCGGCGCGCGCCCGCTCAAGCGCGCCATCCAGCAACTTCTGCTTGACCCGCTGGCGATGAAACTGCTCGAGGGGGAAATCAAGCCGGGTGATCGAGTCAAAGTCACGGTCGAGGATGGCGAGTTGAAATTTCACCGGGTAAAACAACTCGCGGGCGCGACATGATTTGTCTGCGCACTCATTTACGGCTTGACGACATGAAATGAATAAATGAGTTTTCTGCCGGACGAGGACCACTCCACGAATAAATGGCCAAACTGACAAAGGCTGATTACGTTGCTCTTGGGACAATTTGCTTATTGTTCCTGGCCCGTTGCGTGTTTCTGGGCCGCGGCTACCTGTGGTTTGACGAGATATTGTCGTTCAACCTGATTCACGATCCCTCGACATCCCACATGCTTATGGCTCTCGGTGATCAGGCGGACGGCGTACCACCTGTTTACTACCTGGTGGCCAGGGCTTGGGCGGCGGTGTTTTCGGAGAATCCCATGATGTTGCGCATGTTATCAGCCGTTGGATTTTGCGCCGGGTTCGGGCTGCTTTGGCTCACGTTGCGGCAGGCATTCGCATTCTTTCCCACGTTGCTCGCGGTCGCCATCGTAACCGTTTCCGATCCAACCATTACATTCGAGAGTCTAAATATTCGTTTCTATGGATTGTTATTCGCCCTCATTTGTCTGGCAGTTTACCTGGGGTTCAGGCTTTGCCGCGCGGACTGCGCAGGTTGGGGGCTGCTGGCCGCCAATGCGCTCACTCAGGCTGCGCTGGTGCTATGTCATCCACTTGGCGGCTTTTACGGCGCGGCCATCATGGGCGGAGTGGTGTTATCGCAATTCCTCGCTTCGCCGGCTCGTTTCCGCCCCGCCATTTTGGGGAGTTACTGCGCCGGCTGGCTGGCGATTCTGCTTTGGCTAAGGCAATTCTTGCGCCAGGCTGATCTTAACAACCCTAGCAGTTGGATCCCCGTGCCGAAGATCCATGATTTGTCTTCCACTCTCCAGCAAGAGGGTGATTTTTATCCGCTGTTCCTGATTTATCCGGTTCTTTTGCTCTTCTCCAGCCTGGCAGGATGGGAGCGCCTTGTGTTGCCGGAGGAGGCCAGGAGGACGCAATCAGATTTTTCCGGCGTCCTGCGCAGTCAATTGTTGATCGCCCTTTGTTTGATAGGCATTACGCCGTTGTTTTGGTTGATTTCTCGCCTGTTGCCCAACAATTCCATTTTCATACCCCGCTACATGATTGGGACTGTGGTCGGTTGGACATTTGTGTGCGCCTTTCTAGTTGCATCCATTTGCGACCGCATCGTTTATGGCAGGAAATGGGTTTTGTGCGCAGCCGGGATGCTGGTTGTCGCGATTGCATTAAAACCGGTTTATGGCCCTTTGCTTTCAACGCTGAGAGGCAGACCGCCGCTGGATGAGAATGTGGCTCTGGCCGGGAAATCTGACATTTCGTTTGGCCACCTCAGTTTACCGATTGTTTGCCCCGTGGTCAGTGACTTCGCGGTGCGGAGGCGCTACGCGGCGGATCCAGGGCGGTACTTCTTTTTGCTGAACTGGCAGGCGTCGGTCGCACCTGAAGCCTTCCCGGGAATGACCGTCGCATATAAGCTTCTTTCTGCGCAGAAGCGGTATTCTTACGAATCAAACAATGTTATGGATGCGTCCGAGTTCCTGGGCAAATATGATGCGTTCCTTGTTTTGGATATTCCGCACTTCGACTGGTGTTCCTTATTCTTAAAGCCGGGACAGTATAAGATTACCCGGTTAGAACAAAACCATCCCCTTCTTCACCATAATAACGGCGAATGGCCGCTTTTGTTGGTTGAGAAGCGCCCTTAGCCGGAACCATTCAATTGAACAGGCGGAAACAGAGGTAACAGAGGGGGGAATTGCCGGATCTAAGCCGCCAAAAATGAAACATCGTTTAGTGAGGCGATGGCATAGCAGAATAATGATTCACTTAACTCGCGTCTACTGCTCTGCGTCCTCTGTTCACTCCTGTTCAACTGCATGGTTCCGGCTTAGGCGCGATGAAGACGATGAGTCGCGCCGGGCGCATGACAGAAGGAGTTCACGATTTGGGGCTCAGATCGGCATTGGAGAGACGGACGTATTTGGCGATGGCCTGGCTGCGGGAGCGCACGTGCAGCTTCTCGTAAATTCGTCGGATGTAGGTGCATACCGTCGGCACGCTAATGCCCAGACTGTCGGCGATTTCCTTGTAGAGATCGCCGCGCGCGACCAAGTCCAGCACTTCGCGTTCGCGCGGGGAGAGGTTCTCTGGCGATGGCGCATGGGCCGGTTTGGCTTGGAAAGACTGGACGACTTTTCGAGCAATGTTGCTCGTGATCGGCGACCCACCCGCATGCACGTCTCTCAAAGCCGTCAACAATTCCCGGTGCGGCGTTTGTTTCAGCAGATAACCCGTTGCGCCCGCCGCCAGCGCGTTAAAGATGTGATCGGCATCTTCGTAAACGGTCAGCATGACAAACTGAGTTTGTGGCAACATCGGTTTCAATTGGCGCACCGTTTCGATTCCACTGATGCCCGGCAAATTGATGTCCATCAGCGCGACGCAGGGGTTTTGCTGCGGCAGGTTCTCCAGTGCCTTTTCGCCGGTGGCGTAATCGCTGACGTATCGGAACCCTTCGGCGCGCCGAATCCAGCCGCCCAGGATTTGCCGCACCTGCCCGTCGTCCTCCACAATGGAAACAGAGATACTCAATTTTAAGTTATGTCCTGCCATAGCCTACCGGGGCGCCGGCAAATTGGAACGTCATCAAAACAGATGACACGATGCACCACGAATTGCGTCATGGAGACTGCGAGACTCCTATCGTGAAAGTGACTTTTGTTCCGCTGCCGGGCAGGCTCGAAATTTCGCACCTGCCATGGATGCGATCCAACCTCGCCCGCAAATTGGGCAGGCCGTTGCCGCCGGAGAGGCGGTTGGGATCCATGCGCGGGGACACACTCTGATGGGCGACCGTAAAACCTTCTCCGTTGTCTTCGATATGAATAACGAATCCCTCCGGCGTCGAATGCAGAAAAATCCGGACTTCCGTCGCCCCGGCGTGTTTTACGACGTTGTTCAGCGCCTCTTTGAACGCGAGGAAGACGTTGTGACGTACTTCCGCGGTCACCGGGAGCGCCGGCAATTGCATGGGTAATTCCAACCGGCACCGAATTCCGACGGAACGGAGAAAATCGTTCGCGAATTTACCGAGGTAGTCCGCAAGGCTGTCCAACGTATCATGCTTGGGACTGACGGCCCAAACAATCTCGTCCATGTCACGGGTCAAATTCCTGGCCGTCTCGTAAATGTGGTCCATGTCCGCCTTTTGGTCGGCGGGCTCGCTTTCACCATGAGAGGATTGGCAAAGCAACACAATGCGCGTCAGGCTTGCGCCCAGGTCGTCGTGGATATCCCGTGCAATGCGCGCGCGTTCGCGCTCCACAACTTGCTCACGCTCCATCCGTTCCATTTTTTGCCGCATTCGCCGGCGCGCAATGAACAGCACTCCGGCGGCGACAAAGGCGGAAGTAAGAAGAACCGAAAGAATTCGGAACCACCATGTCTGCCAGAAATGTGGCAGCACAACCAACGCCAGGGAGGCGTCCTCTTCATTCCATACGCCGTCGTTATTGCATGCCGTTACCCGGAACAGGTAATTCCCGGGAGCTAGATAACTGTACTCGGCGCTTCGTTGCGGTTCCGCCTTTCCCCAATCAGATTCCAATCCCTCCAGCCGATGCCGAAAAAGCACCTTCTCCGGCGACGCGAAACTCAGGCCGGCATAGTGGAATGTCAAGCGGCCCTGGCCGGGTTGGATGGTTAGCGGCGCTTGCCCGGAGACGGGGTTAACCGCATGGCCGTCAACCAGAACTTGTTCGATAAACACGGGGGGTGCCACGCCATTGAAACCGTTCGTCCCGGGCAGAACTCCTGCCAACCCTTTTCTCGTGGGAAACCACATCCGGCCATCCTGCGTTTTGGCCGCTGAAGGTTCAAATCCGCCGGAACATTCCAGGGTCGGCAGTCCCTCGTCTTTGCCGTAGATCATCGCGTGAATGGCGGACACCTTGCCGTCCGCGCACAGATTGAGTTCTTCCTTATTGACACGAAAGAGGCCGCCCAGGGAGCTGATCCAGTAGTTTTCCAATCCGTCATCCTCCACGGCGCAAATGACGTTGTTGGGCAACCCCTGTTTGACATCTACTGCCGCAAAACGGCCCGCCTTGTAACGACACAAGCCGCCGCCCATGGTGCCAATCCAAAGGACTGCGCCCGGCTCCGGCCGCAGGCACTGGACATAATCGCTCGTCAGGCCATTTTTTTCCCGGAATACCTTCCAGCTTCCATTTGTTCGAACCGCCAATCCGCCGGCGGACATGCCGCACCAGATTTCGCCATTACTGTCTTCTGCGATGCAACGAATGTTGCTGATGGGTGTCACTTCGGCACGGCTGCACCATTTGACCGCCTTCCCACAAATCTGCGCCAATCCCTCGCTCGTGCCCACCCAGACAGTGCCGCGATGGTCCGCAAAGAGCGCGGTCACGGCGGACCCGCCGAATCCCTCTACCGGCTTGAACTTTCCACCCATCCGTTTCCATAGTCCTTCCCCCCACGTGCCAACCAACAATGTTCCATCTGCGCCTTCGCAAATGGACCATACATTCAAGTTGGAAAGGCCGGACTCAGTGCCGAACTGTTCCCAGTTGCCGTTCAAATAATGGTACACGCCGGCCCCTTCAGTTCCTATCCACAGCCCGCCGTCGCGACCCGCGCACGTCGCCAGGACGGCCCGCCCTTGCCAATGATTTGTAGGCCGCAGTTCAAGCAAGTTGCTAGGATGCAGCGCATCTAATCCGCCGTAGCCCGTTCCAATCCATAGGTCGCCCTCGCGATCCTCAGCGAAACAGCGTACTTGGTCGTCGGTAAGTCCATTCGCATAGCCATACTGCCGTGGTCTTCCTTTAGCCGGCAGCAGAACAAGCCCCTGTCCGTCCGTGCCAACGGCCACATCGCCCAAGGAAGTCTCCTCCAGCGTCATGACGTTTGTTTGGGGAACCGGCAATACCCGCTGGTCTCCGGTCCACTTTCCCTTGGCCCATCTTCGCACAATCCCGTCATACAACGCCCATAATCCCTCCCCGCGGGCGGCGCCGATCGCCTTGACAAAAGTATCGGGCGGTTCGCGAAGCGCAACCGGCACTGGCATTCCATGATCAATGTGGCTGACCTCGCTGTTGCGGAGGACCCAAAGCGTCCCGCCCACGTCTCGTACAAATTTATTCCTGGCCCCCCCAACTTTCCATCCTGGCCGCGGCGGAAACGATGCGCTGTCGCTCATGCGCACCAACAAGCCTCCGACAGTCAGCATCCAGACTTGCCCCGTTTGATCCTGGCCAAAACTCCAAGCGGCGCCCATGTTCGGGTGAATCCCGACGGGCACGCGCTCGAAACGCCCGTCCAGATAGCGCGTGACCTCACCGGTTTCGTGACCAATCCAGAGGCATGCGTTTGCATCCTCAAAAAGACTGGTCACCCCGGGATTCTCCAACTTCGGCGCGCTCGTTTTGTCAAAAACAGTGAAATGAACGCCGTCAAATCGGGCCAAGCCGTTGAAAGTTCCCACCCATAGGTATCCGGCGCGGCTCTGGATGATCGCTGTTACCGAGCCTTGGGGCAAGCCCTGTTCGATGTGCCAATTTTGGAGGGAATAATTAAGTTCGGTCGCACCCACCTCCAGACAACTCAAAAGCACCCCAGCCAGCGCCCAACTCGATAGAGCTGGCAACCGCCAACAGAAGAAACGCGGGAACGGGATTGACACGGCTCTAATTTGCATTTGACTTAACTTTTCCGAAATGGTTCAACCACGGCGGCCATGTCCTTTTCACCATGACCGGCGGCGATGGCCTTTTGAAAATCTTCGAGAGCGGCTTTGGCCGTCACCAGATCAATGGAAAGTTTTCCGCCTTCTTCAATCGCGTAAACAAGATCTTTTGCCAACAGCCGCAAAAGAAAATTCGGCGTGAAATCAGGCGCGGTCATGCGCGCGGAAACCGTCTTCACGAGCGGGCTGCCCGGAGCGCCGCCGGTCAGAATCGCAAGAGCCTTGGCGCGATCAAGACCGCTGCGTTCAATCATGGCCAGTGCCTCGGCGAGGGCCGCGACCTGCACGCCACAAACAAAATTGTTGATGAGTTTCAGCATCGCGCCACTGCCGGTCGGGCCGACGTGCAAAATGGTTTTGCCCATCGCCCCCAGCACGGGGCGCACTCCTTCCAACACCGCCGCCTCGCCGCCGACGAGGAAATTCAATTCACCGGAGGCCGCTTGGGTTTTGCTGCCCGTCACCGGCGCGTCGAGGAATCCGCATCTATGTTTTTGCGCGGCCGTTGCCAGTTCGTGAGTCCAGCCCACCGTGACGGTGCTGCACTCGATGCAAACCGTTCCGGGCCTTGCGCCGGCCAGCGCGCCGTTTTCGTCGATCCACATGGCACGGGAGGCGTTATCATCCGCGACCATGCCGACGATTACCTCCGCGTTCTTTGCCGCCTCGCGCGGCGAAGTTGCGACAGTTGCGCCATTCGTGGCGAAGACTACTGATTTTTCCGGATTGCGATTGAAAACCGTCAGCGGAAATTCGTGGCTTAAAATGCGTCGGGCCATCCCGCCACCCATGATGCCAAGTCCGAGAAATGCGATGTGTGGTTTGCTCATAAAAATTTCAAGCTAGAGATTTGACGGCAACCAATTTGGCTTCGGTGCGAAAAATTTTCAACGGGTTTCGCAGCGCGCGGCCAAAACCGGCAAAGGAAATTTCCATCACGTCGCCGTCCGCAAGTTGCACACCGTCGCCAAAACTCAAGGCGCACGCGCCGAAAAAGTGGACGTGCAAATCGCCGGGACGCCGGTGCGTTTCAAATTTGAAATGATGCTGCTCGATGTTCGCGACGCTGTGGCACATCTCATTTTCACCGGTGACAATTTCCTTTGACCATAAAATATTTCCAGCACGCGCGATTGTTACCGAGCCGGGGACGGAATTGAATTCCAGGTTGATGACGATCTCCGGCCCGAGCGAGCAGGTGCGGATTTTTGAACCAGCAAGGTTGAGATAATTCTTCTTTTCAAACTTGTGGTCGGAAAACTCGTTGCCGGCGGCCAGGCCGATGCGGTGCGGCTGTCCCCGGTCATCAATCATATAAACGCCGGCGACTTCCGCTTCCTCGCCGCCGTCTTCGCCGTACGGCGGCACGACCAGCGGCTGGCCGTGCGCGCGGAGAATCGTCCCGTTGCCCTTGTAAAACCATTCCGGCGCGATGCCGATTTTTCCCGGCGGGGGCTTGCCGCCTTCGACCCCCCACTTGAACATTTTCATGCTGTCGTTCAATTCGGATTCAGTCGCACTGTGCATTTGCTGGCGATTTTTGGCGCTGCCAAGATGGGTGAGCCCCGTGCCGGAAACGAGGCAGCGCGCGGGTTCGATCGGATGATCAATCGGCGAACGCAATTTCCATTCGGACTCGCCATGGTAAATCGCATCGTACTCCAAAAACTCACCAGTCGCTTTCTTGCGAATCAATTCCGTCAGCGAATTGGTTGAGTCAACGGCTTCCCGCGCCAATTGAAAAACAGATTTCACGCCTTCGAGCAAACGCAGTCTCGGTTCTTCCACGAGTGCGACGCCGCGCGTCGAACCATTTTGGATTTGGACGAGCCGCGTCATTCAATCACCTCGAAATTTTTCAGTTTCTCCTCATTGACCGTCAGGCCCAGGCCAGGCGTGTTTTCGTCGAGATCAATGCAGCCGTTCTTTGGCGTCGGCTCGCCGTTGAAACAGTACCAGAACAGTTCGTTGCCGACCTCGACATCCACCGGCGGGAAAAATTCCGCCATCGGCGAATTCAAACTGGCCATGACGAGGTGATAGTTGTGCATTTGGCCGGCATGTGGGATGACCGGAATCGAATGCGCCTCGGCCAGCGCGGCGATTTTGCGCGCCTGCGAAATGCCGCCGACGCGGTTTGTGTCAAATTGAATGTAGTCCACGCAACGCGACTCAATCAATTCGCGGAAACCGTGGAGCGTGTACTCGTGCTCGCCACCGGCTATCGGGATGCGTGCGAAGCGTCTCAATTCCGCATAACCGTGGATGTCGTCGGGAATGACCGGTTCTTCCAGCCAGCGGAGGTTCAACGGTTCGAGGAGGGGGATCATGCGTTTCGCGTACTCCAGATTCCAGCCCATGTAAGCGTCGGCCATGATGTCCACGCCATCGCCGACCGCTTGGCGCACGGTGCGGACGAGCGCGAGGTTTTTCTGCATTCCTTCCGCACCATCAGTCGGTCCCCAGCCGAATCGCAGCTTCATCGCCTTGTAACCTTGCTTCTGGTATTTGCGCGCTTCGCCGGCGAGTTGCTTGAGCGGCGTCGCATAAAGCCGGCTGGCATAGACGGGAATTTTTGGCTTCGTGCGTCCGCCCAGCAGGCGGTAAACCGGCTGCTTCGCGGACTTGCCGAGAATGTCCCACAGCGCGATGTCCACCGCGCTGATGGCGACCATGCCAATGCCTTTGCGGCCGAACGCCATCGTTTTCCGATACATGTGCTGCCAGAGAAATTCGGTGTCCCACGGGTCTGCGCCGATGAGCAGCGGGGTTAGATACAAATCAATCACCTGCTTGGTGACCCGCGGCGAAAGCGCGGCATTGCCGATGCCGACGAGGCCGTTGTCAGTGAAAATTTCACAGATGAGCCAACTGTGAAACGCGAACGCGCCCATCGTGGCCTTCGCGAGCATCGGCGAAACGGCGTCCATCGGGTTCGTGCAAAAATGCGGCGGCAGCGGAACTGTTTTGCCGCGCCATTCAATGACGCGTGTGCGGATTTTGGTGATTTTCATTGCGCGATCATGAGTTGATTGAAATTTTGAGAGGTTGAATTTCCGGAATGACAAGACAAATCAAAAGGAACGCGGCGATGTGCATTGAACCGGAAATCACGAGCGCGGGCGTGTAGCTGTAGCCATGATCACGAAGCCATCCGACACTTTGGCCAAGCAGCACACCGCCCATGGCGCCGCCGAAACCGACCAAGCCGGCGAGCGTGCCGACGGCGCGCTTGGAAATCATGTCGGTCGGCAAAATCATCACGAGCGTGGACCACGATTGCTGGCCGAAAAACGCGAGGCTGAAAATAAAAATCACCCAGCCGACGGAATGCAATTGCGGCGCCAGCATGACCCACGGCATCAGCGCCGCGCTGGCGCCCAGTGCGAGTTTGCGCGAGACGTTGACGGAGAATCCACGCGTCAAGAGCCAGCTTGAAAAGCCGCCGCCGACCAAACAACCGACTCCTGACGCAGCGTAAGGAATCCAACCGACCCTCGTTGCGGCGTTGAATTTAATTTGAAACGTCTCCATTAAATATTTCGGGAGCCAGAAAATGTAAAAATACCACGCGCCATCGCTTAAAAATTTCGCGCCAATGACGGCCCAGGTTTCACGATGCCGCAGCAATTGTGCGATGGAAATTTTTGTTTCGGCAATGTGGTTTTGATTTTCCAGACTGAAATAACTGCGCTTCCACCAAGCCGCCCACACCAAGCCGAATGCGCCGGTCAAAAAGAAAACCCAGCGCCACGGCGCGAGACCAAACCAACCGGTGTGATTCAGCACCATCCAAATCAGCCACGGCGCAACGACTGCGCCGACTGCGGTGCCCGCATTGATGAGTCCCATCGCGGATGCGCGCTTGTTCGCCGGAAACCATTCCGCCACGACGCGTGTAGCCGCCGGAAAGCCGCCGCCTTCACCCATGCCAAGCAGACAACGGCTCGCGACCAGCATCACCAGCGCGAAGGACATTCCAAAAACCGGCTTGAATCCGTAATTGCCCGCCAGACCTTGACTGGCCGACGCGACAGACCAGAAAATCATCACGAGCAAAAATCCGCGCTTCGTTCCCAGTCTGTCCAACAGCAGTCCGCCGCCAAGATACATCAGTCCGTAAGTGATTAAAAACGCGGAGTCAAACAGCGCCTTGATTTGGTCCGAAAACGGATAATCCGCTTGAATTTGGCTCAAGGTCCACGGCAGCGTTTGTCGATCCAGATAACTCAACACAATCGCCGCGCTCGCCAGAAGCGCAAACGGCCAACGCGAGGAGGTTTGCGCCGTTTTCACGACTGGAATTGTAGCCGTTGATGCCATTTCAAAGACTTATCGCTGTTGGTCGCCGGGATTTTCCGGCACACCGGGCTCATCGAGCAACTGGATGGAAGACGCTGGCCCGAGGTCGGGATTTTTCCACTGACTCAACGCCCAGACCACTTTTTTCGCCGGCGTCACTTCCAGCACCTGCACTGAGCCAGTCCAGAGCTTTGGGTCTTTCAAGTCGTGTGGACACCAATTGCAAATCACAGTGTCGCCATTTTCCAACCGGCATGCCTCCTGAAAAATAAAAAATTTATATTCCGGCGCGTCCTGCTGGGAAAATTGCCAGACTATTTCGCCCTGCTTATTGACTTCCAGAACGGTGTGATCACCCTCGGTGATCAACGTGTTGCCGTTCTTAAGCCGTGTCGCCCACCAAGGATGACTCGTCGCGTAGGACCAGATTTCTTTGAAGTTCGCGTCATATTCCACGACTTTGTTATCCCTCAAATGCGCCGCAAGGAAAGTCCCCTCCTTCGTCTCATGCACCCGGCGGAACTGGATGTGCGGGCTTGCGCCAGGATTCGTGACGGGAAACGTAAATTCTTTTTCCTTCTCGCCGGTTTTGGTGTTGACTAACATCAGCTTCGCCGGATTGCCGTTTTGCGTCACAAGCACACGGTCAAGGCCGATCGGCTGGATGGAATGGATTTCCGTTCCCTTGGGCGCATCCATGTTCCAGACGATTTTCTTCTCCGGCGTGATTTCGCTCGCGCCGATCTTGCGGCAGAAAACGATGTTGCCGTTGGACAGCATCGTGGCATCGCCGAGTTCTTGCAGGGCGCCGTCAGTGTCCTTAATCGGAATGGAATACGTCCAAATCACCTTGCCCTCGCGGACGACAAACATGGTCTGGTTCGTTTTGCGATAATCCCACTCGCCCGTGTAAAGGAACGGAGGCTGTGCCAGCCCTCGGCCGGGCAAGATGGAGGGCGCATAAACGTCGTCGAGAATTTGAATCGTCGTGGATGGGCCGAGGTCCGCCGGCGGATTCCACGAACGCAAGGCCCAAACGATTTTTTTGTTTGGAGTCACTTCGATGGCCTGCGCTGGGGTGTTGCTGGGATCCACCTTGTCGCTCCATTGGTTGAACCAGTTGTTGATGACGGTATTTCCGTTCGGCAGTCGCGTGGCGAGTTGCAGGTTTGCGATTTTATAATCTGGCGCGTCGGACGTGGTCCATTCCCAAACGGTTTCACCGGCGCGATTGATTTCTCGGACGAATTTCCTGTTGCTCACGACGAGCACATTTCCATTCGTCAATTCGGCGGCCGACCAGATGCCCGGCACGCTGGCCGACCAGACTTCCTTGCCGGCCAAATCGTATTCAGCCGCCTTGCCCAAATCCATGTGCGCGACCAACAGCGTGCCCGCCGGCGTCATGCGCGCGTGGCGAAACTGGCCGTGAACACCGTTGGTGCCCGACGGCAGTTCAAACTCGCGCTCGACTTTGCCGGAGCTTTTGTCCATCACGACGAATTTCGCGGGAAAACCGTTTTGAATGAACCAAATGGCGTTCGTCCCGTAAGGTTGCGCGGCGTGGATTTCCGTTTTCGGCGGCGCGTCATAATTCCAAACGACCTGCTTGTCCAGGTTCACCTCGGTGACGCCAAACTGGTGGGCGAACAAAATATTTCCATCGGGTTCCAGCGTGGCGTCGCTGATTTCGCCGCGGCCCGGATGCGTGTAAGACCAGACAATCTCGCCGCCGCGAACGATAAACAACCGCTCGTCCTTTGCCTCGCCTGCGTAAAAGAAATCATGCTGGCCCAATCCCTTGCCGGGCAGAATGGCGGGCGCGAGAGCGGGTTGATCGGTCGCCGAAGGGGTTGCGGCAGGCCTGGTTTGACCAAAGCTGTCGTGCGGCATCGGCAGCAAAACAACCGCCAATAGGAATTGTAAAGGCTTCATGTGTTCTGTATGAGAACTGATATATCAGATTCTATGTACGATGCAACCAAAATATCTTCCAACTTTTGGGAAATGATTTGATATGAAATTCATTTCCTGGCGATCATGGGGCGCAGTGATTGACATTGGGCCGCCACGCAGGTCTGATCTTTTGATTGGAATTAAACGAGAATTTTGAGGAATTTATTTGTGCGCGCCATGAACCGAGCAAGAAGTAACTCCCATTTGCCTTGTGCGCTGGAGCGCCCAAGCGCCGTCGGACTGCCGCTCAAAATTTCGTTGGCCGCTTGCGCTTATGTCGAAATCCGCGACCATATCCTCAAAGGTGACCTGCCAGTAGGGGCGGTGCTGTCCCGCCGGAAGTTGGCGAAAAAACTGAACATCAGCGTCCTGCCGGTATCCGAAGCGCTGCAACGCTTGGAGCGCGACGGTCTGGTCGAAAGCCGGGCGCGAGCCGGCACTCGGGTGCGCATCCCCACCCGGCAAGATGTGCAAGATCGGAGCTTGGTGCGGGAGGCGCTGGAGACCCAGGCGGCGCGGCTCTTTGCCGAACGGGCCGCGGCAGCGGAGAAACAAGAGTTGCGGCAGATGGGGCGGCACATGGACCATCTTTACGCCGCGGCAGACACGGATCCGACAGACCGTGATTTTCTCTTTTCCGCCAATACCTACCACATGAAGCTGCATCTGCGCATCGCGGAATGCGCGCGTTGTCCGGCGTTGCGAGACGCGATTGAAAAGGAGCAGGTCCTGATTTTCAACTGGCTTTTCGACACGGCAGCAAAACGACGCACGCTCGGATCCAATTTTCACACTCGACTGACCGATGCACTGACCGGTGGCACGCCGGAAGCAGCCGCGTCCGCGATGCGCCGCCACATCCAACGCGGTTTGAATGAGGTATTGGAAGGATTGACTCGCATTGAAAGTGAACGGAAGAATGTCTGGCGGCCCTCAAAGGCCTCACCCAAAATTGTCACCCGCGTCCGACGGGCGCCGCTCAATTCTCCTGCTCCGCGTTCCGCGCTCTCTCTAAAAGGCCAATAATAAAAGAGCTTCGATTGATCGGATTGGAGTCAATGACTCACTCTCTGTCAATTATAATGCCTTTTGGCGACTCATCTCACGACCGCCAAAAAAATTCGGGGCCATATGGGGCCATATGAAGTCCAGCTCGAATCATCATGCCTGCCGGCGGGAGACAAGTTCGGTCCACGCGCGCGTTTTGCACCCACGCCGCGCAAAAATCATTTCCACCCAAAAATTCCTCAAAAAAAACTCGCTTCCCATCTTATGCCAACATATATTATGGTTTGTTTGTCATTTTCAGTGGTTCATGATTTAGGCCACCGAACTATTTCACTGGTGTGGCAGCGTCTCGGTTTCAAGGCTGCTTCACCGAAGGGTAAAGCTAAAAGATGAAAATCCGTTTTCAAATCGGCGCGTTGCTCTGTTACCAATTCGTGGCGTTGGCCGAACCGGTCCAAATACAATCGTTGCAGGGACACCGGCCTGCCGCCATCGTCCAGCTAACACCGGTGGGCCGGCTGGAGGCGGGGAGCGAGTTAAAACTCGCCATTGGGTTGCCCTTGCGCGACAAGAAAGGGCTGACAAATCTGTTGGCAAGAATTTATGATCCAGCCAGCCCTGATTACCGTCATTTTTTGACCTCGGAGCAATTTGCCGATGCATTTGGTCCGGTGTCGAAGGATTATGAAGCCGTCAAGGCATTCGCCATCGCCAACGGGCTTAAGATCAGCGCGACTCATCCCAACCGCGCCTTGCTGGATGTCACCGGGACGGTGTCGAATATTGAGAAGGCATTCCATCTCACCTTGCGGACATATCCGCATCCCCGGGAGAATCGTGTATTTTATGCGCCGGATGTGGAACCGTCGCTGAACTTGGAGACGCCGGTTTTGCACATCAGCGGTTTGGATAATTACCTCCGGCCCCATCCGATGCTTTTCGTAAAATCGCCGCTGGCCGGGTTTACTGGATTTGCCAAGGGCGGCGGTTCGGGTCCTTCTGGCGCTTACTTGGGCAGTGACTTCCGCGCAGCCTACTTTCCGGGTCTGACCCTGGACGGCGCAGGACAATCGGTCGGGTTGTTGGAATTTGACGGCTATTATACCAATGACGTTGCCACCTACGCGAGCCTGGCGGGAATCTCCGCCGTCCCGCTTACGAACGTTTACTTGGACGGATTCGACGGGACCCCCGGAGAAAACAACACGGAGGTGTCGCTGGACATCGACATGGCGAATTGCATGGCCCCAGGAATGTCTTCGGTGATCGTTTATGAAGGAGAAGTGGGCGATGACATTCTTAACCGGATGGCGACGGACGGCCTTGCCAGCCAATTAAGCTCCTCCTGGAGTTATCCCATAGACGCGGCCACCGAGCAAATATTCCAGCAATTTGCGGCGCAAGGGCAGTCGTATTTCAATGCCTCCGGGGACAGTGACGCATGGGTCGGAGCCATCTCCCCACCGTGTGATGATCCGAATATTACCATTGTCGGAGGCACCACCTTGACCACGAGTCCGGGGGGCGCGTGGGCATCGGAAACGGTCTGGAATTGGGACGTGGAGTTCGGCCCGTCCTATAATGGGATAGGAAGCAGTGGAGGGATCAGCACCATTTACTCGATCCCGACGTGGCAGATGGGCGTGAACATGACCGCCAATCAGGGATCCGTCAATTACCGCAACGTCCCCGACGTGGCGCTCACGGGGGACAATATCCTTGTCGTCGCAGACAACGGCCAGGGTTTTATTGTGGCCGGCACGAGTTGCGCGACGCCATTGTGGGCGGCCATCGTCGCTTTGGCCAATGAGCAAGCCGCGGCCCAAAATCGTCCGAAGGTCGGCTTCATTAATCCGGCGATCTACGCGCTCGGCCTCAGCCCCTACTATACGAATTGTTTTCATGACATTTCCACGGGCGACAACACCTGGAGCGAAAGTCCGATACTTTTCCGTGCCGTGACAGGCTACGACCTCTGTTCGGGCTGGGGCACACCGATGGGGAGCAACTTGGTCAACATGCTGGCGCCCGCGGATGTGTTGCAGATCGCGCCTTTGGATGGTTGGTCCTCGATTGGAGGGGCGGGCGGTCCACTGCAACCTGCGTCCCAAAACTACACGTTGACGAACACCGGAAGCATGAATCTCAATTGGGCCGCCGCCGCCACTGTTCCCTGGCTTAGTCTTTCGCCCCATAGGGGCACACTGACGCCAGGCGGGGCTGCGGCGACGGTCGAGGTGAGCTTGAATGCGGCCGCCAACAATCTGTCTGTGGGGACTTATTCCGCGACCATTTGGTTCACTAATTTATCCGATGGCATCGCCCAATGCCGCGCCTTCTCATTAGAGATCATCGCGCCGCCGGTGATCGCGGTCCAGCCCGCCAGCCTGGCAGTGATCGGAGGAGCAACGGCGACCTTCACCGCGAGCGCGGCCGGTGGACTGCCGCTGAATTGCCAGTGGCAATACAATGGTGTCAGTATTTCTGTGGGCGGGAGATTCTCCGTCTCCCAAACAACAGCGAACGCCGCGAGCACCAACTATGGAAGTGTCGCCAGCACATTGACGATTAGCAACGTGGCTGGCACCGATGGCGGAAACTATTCCTTCGGGGCCAGCAATGCCGCCGGAGTGGTCGTCAGTTCCAACGCGGTTTTAGCCGTCGCCCAAGCGGGGCCTGTGATCATCCAGCAACCTGCCAGCCAGACGGCGCTGGTTGGGGCAACGGTCCAATTCTCGGTTATGGTGAACGGCACCGCTCCATTCGTTTATCAATGGCAACAAAACAAAATCAACTTGACGGATGGAGGCGCTGTTGCGGGTTCTCTCACGCCTACCCTGACAATCCACGGCGCATCGTCTGCCAGCATTGGAACTTATACCGTCCTCGTTAGCAACGCCGTCGGCACGGCCACCAGCACTGGGGCTATCCTGACGGTGGAGGTGGCCATGCCGGGCCAATCCTTGGTGCAGAACGGCGGGTTTGAAACCGGCGATTTCTCCTTTTGGGGTGAAACAGGAAATTTTGTCAACTGTTCGGTCAGCACCAATTCTCCCGCTGTTTACTCTGGAGTTTTCGGCGCGCTGCTGGGACCGCCAGGTTCACTGGGCTATCTCTCGCAATCTTTGCCGACGGTGGCGGGCCACGTTTACCTGCTCTCTCTGTGGCTGGACAGCCCGGACGGCGTGACGCCCAATGAATTTTTGGTGAAGTGGAATGGAAGCTTGATGTTGGATCAAACCAATCTTGGCGCTATCGGTTGGACCAACCTCCAATATTATGTCACGGCCGCAGGCACCAACACTGTGCTGGAATTTGGATTTCGGGACGATGAAAGTTATCTGGGCCTGGATGACATCCAAGTCATCCCGCTGACCAGTGCTGACGGACCGCCCATTATCGCCACCCAACCCGCCAACCAGGCGGCCGTGCAGGGGGGAGCGGCGAATTTTAGCGTGCTGTCATCCGGACGATTGCCATTGTACTACCAATGGCAGTTTAACGGGACCAACCTCGACAGTGCTACCAATGCGACTCTGGACATGACCAATTTGACCAGCGGCCAGGCAGGCGCTTACGACGTTCTGGTTTCCAACTCCCTGGGCAGAACGACCAGTGCCGGCGCGCTCCTGACCGTCCTGTCAGGAAGCACGGAGTTAATCACCTTTGACGACTTGCCCGACATACTAGCGCCAGTGCCGGAGGGTTACAATAACCTCATGTGGAGCAATTTTTATTATCTCAACGGCTTTATGCTCGCGCCAAGCGGCTATAGCGCCGGTGTTGTTTCGATCCCCAAGGTCGCCTATAACGGCGACGGCACGCCGGCGTCCATAAGCGCTTCCGCGCCGTTCGCCCTTCTCTCCGCTTATCTGACGGCTGCGTGGAATGACAATCTGCAACTCGAAGTGCAAGGATACAATGGCGCTGCCTTAGTCTATGACAACACCTACAACCTGAGCGCGACTGCTCCGACGCTGATTTCGTTCAATTACGTGGGCGTCACCTCGGTGCTGTTCATCTCCTCCGACGGCGTCCCGGATGCGGGCTATGACGGCAGCGGCACGCAATTTGTGATGGACAGCGTGACCGTAGTGCCCTCCACACCGACCCTATCCACGACGGTGTTGCATTCTTTCGGCGGCTTCGACGGAAGCCTTGCGGCCGGCACGCTGACGCTGGGAACCGACGGGAATTTCTATGGGACAACAGAATATGGCGGAACGAATGGCTATGGCACTGTCTTCAGAATGGCGACCAATGGCAACCTGACCACTTTGCTCTCTTTCGATTACTTTAATGGCGCCTACCCTGCCGCCGCGCTGGTGCAGGGCGCGGATGGCAAATTCTATGGCAGCACGTGCTCCGGAGGATCGAGCGGCAAAGGCACCTTGTTCAGTATAACAACCAATGCAGTCCTGACCAGCCTTTACTCGTTTGAAGGCGTCAATAACACCACCGTCAGCGCCAGTTTGATTCAGGGCCGGGACGGCAATTTGTACGGCACAACACCCGTCGGTGGAACCAGCAGGGGGGGCACGGTTTTCAGAATGACCACCAATGGCACATTTTCCACTTTGGCTTCGATTCCGGGTGTCAATAATTCTGTTTTCGGCGCCACATTGATTCAGGGCCGGGACGGCAATTTCTATGGCACAACACCAGAAGGCGGAACCGACGGCTATGGCGCCGTCTTTAGGCTGACGACCAATGGCACATTTTCCACTTTGGCTTCGTTCGATAATAATGTGACAGGCTATGATCCCGTCGGGCTGTTGCAGGGGACGGACGGCAATTTCTACGGCATCACCTACGCCGGCGGAACCAACTACGCTGGAACGGTGTTCCGCCTCACGACCAATGGAACGCTATCCACTTTTGCTTCGTTCGATTATGGTGCAACGGGCGCTTATCCCACCGCTGGTTTCATTCAGGGCAGAGACGGCAATTTCTATGGCACTACCGACTACGGCGGCATTTACGATAACGGAACCGTGTTCAGCCTGACAACGAATGGAATTTTGAACAGCCTTTATTCGTTCGCGAGTGTCGTCGGTATCAACCCGAATACCGGCCTGGTGGAGGGGGCCGATGGCGGTTTCTATGGCACGACACTTTATGGCGGAGTGCGCTACAATGGCGCAGTCGAGAGTGGCGATGGGATGGTCTTTCGCCTTGGCGCGGTTCAGGCCCCGACGACGCCTTCAATTGTCGCGCAACCCGCCAGCCAGATCGTGCCTGTCAGCGGCGCGGCGGTCTTTACTATCAACGCGATGGGCGCCGCCCCGTTGAGCTATAGCTGGCAACTCAATGGCAGCCCGATTGCCGGAGCTACACAGTCATCCTACAGTGTCAACAACGTCCAATGGGTTCATCCCAGAAGCCAATTCAGTTGCGTGATCAGCAATGCATACGGTTCCGTCACTTCTTCCGAGGCGGCACTCACCGTTTTTAGCGCGTCGGGTCCTTTGTTCTCTTTCCATGGTCCCGACGGGGGCTATTCCACGACCACACTGCTCCAAGGCGCCGATGGCAATTTCTATGGCACCACGGCCTACGGCGGAACAAACGGCGATGGCACCGTGTTCCGTATGACGACCAACGGATTGCTTTCCACATTGGCTTCCTTCGATCAATCTGTGGATGGCTATATTTATACTGAAGCAGGGCTGGCGCTGGGCCCCGACGGCAATTTCTATGGCACCACCTACTACGGCGGAACGCACGACCTGGGCACGGCGTTCAGAATGACGACCAATGGCGCAATAACGACATTGCTTTCCTTCGGCAGCGACGACGGCGGCTTCCCCGGCGCGCTGATACCGGGCGCCGATGGCAATTTCTATGGCACGACCATCATCGGCGGGTCGTATGGAGGAGGCACGATATTCAGGCTGACGACCAATGGCGCACTTTCCACGCTGGCTTCGCTCGAAGGGGGTTATCCTTATGCCGGGCTGGCGCTGGGGGCTGATGGCAGTATCTATGGCACGACGTATGAAGGAGGAACGAATGGTTATGGCGCGGTATTCAGGATTACGTCCAACAGTCCCTTAACCACCTTGCTCTCCTTCGATAACACCAATGGCGCCAACCCTTGTGGCGGGCTGGTGCAGGGGACCGATGGCAGTTTCTATGGCGTCACCTACGCAGGCGGCGCCAGCGGCTATGGCACGGTGTTCACTATGACGACCAACGGCGCCCTGACCACCTTGCTCTCCTTTAATAGCACCAATGGCGCTTACCCCTATGGTGGGTTGGTGCAGGGGGCTGATGGCAATTTCTATGGCACGACAACCCAAGACGGGCCAGGCGGAGATGGTACTGTGTTCAGCATGACAGCCTACGGCACCTTGACTACTCTTTTCTCCTTTAATGGCGCCAATGGCTCTTATCCGAGTGCCGCTCTGATCCAGGGCCGTGATGGCAGTTTCTATGGCTCGACAAGCTATGGCGGGCTTGGCTACGACGGCGTTTACTTCAGGGGTAATGGCACGATTTTCCGTCTTGTGGGCGTGTTCACAAAGGGAGCGCCGTTGATCCTCACGCAACCCGTCAGCCAGACCGTTGTGGTCGGCGCCAACGTGACTTTTAACGTGTCAGTCGCAGGCTCCGCCCCATTCACTTACCAATGGCAATTTGATGGCGCCAACTATCTTACCCCCATCACAAATGGCATTATCACCACCGTCGCGGGGAATGGGGCGCAGGTTTATTCCGGCGATGGCGGCGCGGCGACCAATGCCGGTCAGGACGGCCCTCACGGCGCGGCCCTGGATGCCTCCGGCAACCTGTTCATTGCCGATACCGAAAACCAGCGCATCCGGAGAGTTGGAACCAACAACATCATTACCACTGTGGCCGGCAATGGAACGCCAAGTTATTCGGGTGATGGCGGCGCAGCGACCAATGCCGGTTTGAGTAATCCTTATGGTCTGGCCGTGGACGCCTCCGGCAATCTGTTCATTGCCGATACCGGGAATCAGCGCATTCGGAAAGTTGGAACTAACAACATCATCACCACCGTGGCGGGCAATGGAACCAACGCCTATTCGGGCGATGGCGGCGCGGCCACCAATGCCGGTTTGAGTAACCCCTCTGGCGTGGCTGTGGACGCCTTCGGAAACTTGTTCATCGCTGATACCGATAATCAGCGCATTCGGAAAGTTGGAACCAACGGCATCATCACCACGGTGGCAGGTAATGGAACCAACGCGAGCCTGGACCGCCCTGCGGGTGTGGCTTTGGATGTGTTCGGCGATTTATTCATCGCGGACTCCGGCAACAACCGCATCTGTAAAGTAGATACCAACGGCTTCATTACCACAGTGGCGGGCAATGGAACTAACAGTTACTCCGGCGACGGCGGAGCAGCCACCAATGCCGAGTTGAGCAATCCCACCGCCATGGCGGTGGATGCCTCTGGCAATGTCTTCATCGCGGACTTCGGCAACAACCGCATCCGTGAAGTGGATACCAACGGCATCATCACCACAGTGGCGGGCAATGGAACTGACGGTTATTCCGGCGATGGCGGTTCCGCCATCAACGCCGAGTTGAACGATCCCGCCGCCGTCGCAATCGGTCCCACGGACGGCGCCTTCATTGCGGACTCCGGTAACAATCGCATCCGTAAAGTCGTCCTGCAGGGGCCAACCCTTCTGCTCACGAATGTAACGGCCAGCGCCGCTGGGAGTTACGACGTAGTGGTGTCCAACGCCTATGGCAGCGTTACAAGCTGCGTAGTCACTCTGATGGTGGGATTGCCGCCCACCATTGCGAGCCGACCGACGAACCAGACGTTGATGAACGGAGGCACCGCCATCTTCAGCGTCACCTCCAGCGGCACGAGTCCTTTTTTCTATCAATGGCAATTCAACGGTGTGAACCTTACTGACACTTCCCAGATTATAGGTTCACAAAGCAATGTCCTCACGCTTGCCAGCGTCACAATGGCTGAAGCGGGCACTTACAAGGTTGTTGTGACCAACGCTTATGGCTCGGCCAACGCATTCGCCACACTGATGGTGCAATCCGTCCCGGTTCTGGCTTGGACCAATCCTAGTCCCATCACTTATGGAGCCTTCCTGACTTCAAACCAGTTGAACGCGACGGCGAATGTCCCCGGCAGCTTCGCCTACAATCCAACGAATGGCGCCATCTTAAACGCGGGCACTAATATCCTTAGCGTTATCTTCACCCCGACCAACTCGGATTACAGTAGCGTGACCGACAGTATAAGCCTGGTTGTATCGCCTGCGCCTTTAATGGTGACGGCATCCAATGCGATTCGGCCGTACGGCCAAACCAACCCGGTATTCAAGGGCGCCATTATTGGGGTGACCAATGGGGACAACTTCACGGCCATTTACAGTTGCAGCGCGCTGACCAACAGCCCGGTGGGAACCTATCCCATCGTGCCGGCCTTGGTTGACCCGGAAGACCGGCAAACCAATTACGACGTCACCCTAGTCAACGGCACACTGACCATCACGGGCGCTTCCATCCTGACTTGGAGTAATCCCGCTCCCATCACGTATGGCACGGTTCTCGGTTCCAACCAGTTGGACGCCACTTCGAGTGTGCCCGGCCTGTTTTCCTATAATCCACCAAGCGGAAGCATTTTAAATGCAGGCAGCAACCTGCTCTCGGTCATTTTCACTCCGAGTGACACTGTCGATTATACCAGCGTGACTGACACGGTGTCTCTGGTCGTTCTTGATGTCTTAATATCCAACAGCATCCTTCCGACTTATGAGCCATTTACCGAATACGCCGCCAACATCGCCACAAATACCGCCGGAACGCAAACCAACAGCATAGACCTTTGCACTGCGGGATTAATCTCCCCCAGCGGCGAACCCTGGCTTTGCCAGAGTTTTAGTGGGAGCACAGGCACAGGGCTGTACGGATTAGACATTCAAGTAAGTAACTTCGCTGCAAGTGCATTCACCTCCATCAACTTAAGTTTGCTTCTCCCAACCAATTTCCCGGGTTACCCCGGATTCGGGAACGCGATCACCACCATTGTCGTCAATCCAGCCCAACCATGGGTTGCAGCGGGTACGAATCCACCAGCAGCCAGCCCGAATATTGTGGGCAACAGTGCGGTTCTCCGATTTGCGCAGGATTTCACCCGTCCAGCCAATGGCACCAAGACGCTTTTCGTGTCTTATCTCTTTGATGATGTCCAGCAAGGTCAAACAGCCAACGACAACAACGGGCGGTATTTATGTTTCGTGGCGTCGAGCAACGTTGTGGAAGGCCGTGGTTCGGGTGGGTTTCATACAAATTGGCAAGCCATGTATAACACATTTGAAACGAACGCGGGACCCAGGTATTTTAGTCACGCCGTCAGGTATCCAAATACTTTGGACGTTGGGCCTACGGATTCCGCCAACGGAGCGCTCCCCAGCCCGCTTTCAACATTGAGCACTCCGTTTAATATGGCATGCTTTGTTGTCGGAGAATTTGTTTTTGTTGCAACAAATGCGTCCGTCGCGGGCATACCTGACACCAATATTCTCTGGCTGAATCCTCCACTGAGTGGTTTTGGCGGGCCAACACCCGCTACAAACAGATTTAGCGAATACCCCATGCTTGTTACTATGACCGATGTCGGTGGGTTGGTGCTTTTGGACCGCCCCGGCGCCGGCCAACTCGGCGGTGTAGGGACCAATTACATAGCGAACCTAATCTTGGGCAATACCTGGTCTTACGTGACAGGCGGTCCTGAGTTTACCAGCCAGCCTGCGAACGCTTTCGGTTCCAATGTTTCCCTGAGCGCGGCAGCGGTGGCAGCGGGCCAGACTGTGACTTACCAATGGCAGCATGTGACCGCCGGCACAACGAACAACTTGACCAACGGACTTATCAATCCGGGTGGCGCAGCAACTGTCACCATAGTCACCAACGCGAACATCACCACCCTGTCGCTTTCGGACATTTCCACCTCAGACGCGGCCGGCTATTACCAAGTGGTGGCTACGGCCAGCGGCACAAAATTCACTCTAAGCAGTTCGATGGCTACTGTTACGGTGTCGCTTCCGCCTCCGCCGATCATTCATTTTGTTTATCCGCCTGTCATTAACGAATTTGTTGGCGATCATGTAGCTTACCTAGCTTCGGCCACGGGCACCGGAAATGTTTTCTATCAATGGTATCACGCGAATAAAATCCTTGCCGGACAAACCAGCCCCACGCTGGTGTTGACCAATATTCAAGCAGCCACTTCGGGACAATACGAAGTGACAGTCGTTGATAGTTCTGGAATGTATGTCACAAATTCGGTCGCACTGAATGTTTCCACTACAACATTGCCGCTTTACCCCACCAATTTGGTGGTGGTACGCTTGGGCGACGGTGTCCAAACATTGAGCGGCACGGCGGGCAACACCATTTACCTGGACCAATATACGACCACGGGTGTTTACGTCAGCAGTATAATGGTGCCTGATGAAGGTGTTGGCTCGCTTTATGGCAGTGGCAGCTCTGCGAGTGTGTCCGGCAGTCCCGCGTTGCTTCTGCCGGGCGCCGGAAATGATTACTCCAACGCGGGCCTGTTGACTCTTTCCTCCAATCAGCAATTCCTGACCTTTGCCGGGTACTGCGCTAATTATCCATTTGGCGGCGCAGATGTTACAGAAGGGGGTGCTAACTATTCGAGGGGTTTGGCCACGGTCGATGCCTTTGGCCGCTACAGTCTTGCTTATACGAATGCCGGCCTTTACAGAGCCGGCAACCATAGCATACGCAGCGCTGTGACCTTGGAGGACACAAATTTCTGGACTACCGGGCAGGCAGGCAGTGTCGGTGGAGTCAAGTATATCGATACACAGAATACCATTTATGCTGATGGAATTGGTATTCCATCCATCTCCACCTCCAGCGCAACAGGAACATATATGGTGCAGATTTTTGAAACGAATCTCATCTATTCAGATGTATCGGCCACGAACGAAAGTGGGCTTTATATTTGCAGCGGAACTCCCGAACCTGCGGCCAATGGTTACGCGACGGCAACACTCCTGTTGAATGAGGGCGGCCAGCCCAATGATTTCGCCATCAGCCCGGATGGCGCGACAATTTATATCGCCGACAGCGGGACTTTCACCAACGCCGCCTCGCAAGGAGGAGGCATTCAGCGCTGGGATACAAATTCAGCCGGGGGCGGTTATGGCTTTAGTTATACTCTGCCAATATATGAAGCGAGTGGCGCTCAGGGATTGGCGGTTTACTTCCCCACCAACATCACTCAGTGGGGCAGCAACGCGCTCGGGGCCACGCTTTTTGCCACCAGCCCTTCCAATGTCTTGAGCGCCATGATTGATAATGGCCCGACCTCCACAGCCACGATACTCGTCAACACCTCCCCGTTCAACGAGCAACTCCACGGCGTTCGTTTTGCCCCTCCGGTT
>Ga0302326_10006725_pt1 | contig 25722 bp, 28 predicted proteins | sample Palsa_T0_3_FD_202264 | JGI IMG/M metagenome (GOLD analysis project Ga0302326, IMG submission 202264) | Peat permafrost microbial communities from Stordalen Mire near Abisko, Sweden - Palsa_T0_3 | ecosystem: Environmental > Terrestrial > Soil > Palsa > Peat permafrost | place: Sweden: Abisko... | reverse complement strand
TCTTCGGCGATGGCAGCCTCGTACTGCTCTCCACTCCCGGACACACGCCCGGCCATCAATCTTTGCTCGTGCGGCTCCCTAAAACTGGACCGGTAATTCTCAGCGGCGATGCCGTGCATTTCCAAACCAGCTTCGAACATCGCTACGTCCCTGACAATAACTGGAACAAGCAGGCCTCGCTCCAGTCCGTGGACAAGTTAGCGGCAGTCATCGCAAAAGAACACGCGCAGCTCTGGATCAACCACGATCAGTCCCAAAGTGACTCGCAAAAGAAGTTGCCGGCGTATTACGAGTGACGCTACCTACGAGCCTGATCGAAAATGGATCGATCGGCAGACTGCCGGTAAGATCGATTGAAGGGAACAAGTCCCGTTAGAGCCTGCCCTGTGCGAAGCCGAAGGGGACGGCACGCTGTCTCGCCAGAAAATCTAATCCGGATCCTGATCGCGCCGCTTTCCATACCGGAAAGCCAGCACAGAGCCAACCACCATAATCCCCACAGGCGGCAGCAACAGCACCAGCACCGCGCGGTTCAGCGCCTGCTGACCCTCCTTAGGTGTGGCCCTCGCATTCGCATTGCACATCGCGCAGCCCTGCCCCAAAGCGGGCGCTGTCGACAGAGCACCAAGCAATAGAAGCATTGCGAATGAATTACGAAGAAATGTCACGATTTTTGTCCGATTCCTACGCCACTCGGCGGCGGCTTCACGCGGTCAGCGTCCGGAAAAAAGAAAAAGTACATAATCACAAAGCATCCCGTCACGGAGATCACCAGCATCCAGCGCATGATCGCCTTTTCAAATTTTAAGTGCATGAAGTAGCCAATGATCAATGCCGACTTGATCACCGACAAGAGCAGCAGCACCTGCAGCATCCGCACCGGCTCGAATACCTGCCGGTACCCCAGCCACACTTCAACCGCGGTCAGAAACAGGAGCGCGCCCCACACCCAGAAATACTGCCCCTTGCTATCGTCATGCTTCGCCACATCATGCATCGTAGTTTTCTCCGCAATCCCCGTAAGCCCTGTCATCCTGAGGCGGACGCTTTTTGTCCGCCGAAGGACCTGGGCGAGCCGCGCGAGGCGTCGTGTTTCTTGCGACGCAATAATCGCGCGTTTGGCTCGCTTCCTTATTAAATCTTCGTCGACATCAAATAAACTAGCGGGAAGATAAACATCCAAACCAAATCCACAAAGTGCCAATACAATCCCGAAACCTCAACATCATGCGCGTCATAATCTTTCGGCTTCAAGAAAAGAATGACCGCCGAAACAATCAGCCCAATCAGCAGCGCGTGGACGGCATAGTGAAAAACATTGTCCGCCGGAATCGCAAAGTAAGCTCCAATGTAGATCACTCCGAGAATCGGCAAAAACCATTTACGCAGCGCCACCACGCCCAGGTAAATCACGCCGATGGTCACGTGCAGCATGTGCATCGCGGTCAGCCCAAAGAACGTCGCCGCGAACTGTGGCACGCCCTTCGAGATCTTGGCATACTCCGTATCCAGTTGGCCGGCAGGTTTCGGAAACGCCGGCAGGCTCAAACCCTCATGGATTAAATGCGTCCACTCCATTCCATGCAGCACGATAAACGCCGTACCGAACACCATCGTCGCCAGCAGCCAGAGCCGCGTCTTCGAACTATCGTGCCGCTGCGCCGCAAACACCGCCATCACCATCGTGAGCGAACTCGAAAGCAGGCACGCCGTCATAATCGTAGCGTTGATAATGCTTTCCTTGCCAAACGGCGTGGGCCACGCGGTGTAGATGCGGTTGTAGCTGAAAGCAAAAAGCAAAGCCCCGAACGTCAGCGAGTCCGAGGCGAGAAACAGCCACATGCCAACTTTTTTCGAATAAGCCCCAAACAGCGGAGCCTCGTACTCGCCCGCCACTCCATGTGCGGCAGCGGCATTGTGTTGCAGCGTGGCGTCAGCCATTCACGAATCTCCCTTTCCCTTTTGTCATCCTGAGGCCCGCGTTCTTTGCGGGCCGAAGGATCCATGCAACTAGCCTGCAGCGCCAAGTCTCTCGGCTAGCTCGCTACCTTGCAAAAGCCAGCAACGCAAAAACATAAATCCACAGCACCGCCATAAAATGCCAGTACCACGCCGCCACATCCACCACAATGCGCCGCCCTTCGACAGGCCGGTGCAGCAGGGAAGTGGTGCCCGCCCAAAGCAACGCAATAATGCCGCCTGTCAGGTGCACCGCATGCGCCGCCGTCAATAAATAAACGAACGAACTGTCAGGATTCGTGCTGACCAGAAATCCCCGCGCCTTGAGTTCACCCCAGGCCATCCACTGCCCAATCAGGAATCCAAATCCAAGAACCGCCGTCACGCCCAGCCAGGGAAAACCTCGCTCGTCTCCCAGAGAAACTCCCGGAATCGACCGCACCGGAGCCAGCGCCGCGCGCCGCGCAATCTGCCGGCGTGCACCCTCCATGGTCAGGCTGCTAATCAAAAGAATCGCCGTGTTGATGAAGAGCAGCACCCATGGCAACTGCACCGAGCCCCAGTCGCGAAAGTAAGTTCGCGTGGAGTCGTCAAAGGTCGGCAAGCCCCGCCGCACAATGTACGCGCTGGTCAGCGACACAAACACCATGCTGACGGTCACAATGGCGCATATCATTCCCAGTCGCGCCCGTCGCAGCCGCGCAGCATAGTTAGGCAACCCCGAATCCGAAAAGCCACCGTCATCTCCTCCGCCATTCGGAGGCACCGGCACACTTCCGCCGCGACCCAACTGATTCATCGGAGTGCTAGGTGTATAAGTCGCCATATAAACTTCGAGCCGCGCAAGCCTTTGGGTGACGCAGAGCTTCAGCGCTGCGATCAACCTTCCCATCCCTAGGAGCTGCGGAAAAACTCACAAACGCGTGCAGTTCCGTGGAAGAGCGGCGCTTCAGCGCCGCGTAAAGCCCCTGAAATCAATAAGGGCTTTAGCCCCCGAGGCACTCTTCAGTGCCCCGACGACGCAACCGGCGGATCTGTCTGCATCACGAAATCCCGAGCCGCGCCCGGAACTCCATACTCATAAGGACCGTTATGCACCACCGGCGTGACTCCGCCAAAATTGTCATGTGGAGGAGGCGTCGCCGTAATCCATTCCAAAGTAGTCGCCTCCCACGGATTGTCGCTAGCCTTCGGCCCCTTAAACATGCTCCAGAACAAATTGATCACAAAAATAAACTGCGCCGCGATGGTGATAATCGCCGCGTACGTCATGAACTGATGAATCGGCATCAGCTTCTGCAAGTACGCAACTTCCGTGTATTGCGAGTATCGACGCGTTCCGCCAGCCATGCCCAGATAATGCATCGGCATAAAGATCGCGTAGGTTCCGATCAGCGTGATGAAGAAGTGGATTCGTCCCCAACTCTCATTCATCATCCGCCCAAACATTTTCGGGAACCAGTAATAAGTCGCTGCAAACATTCCAAAAATCGCCGCCACGCCCATGATCAAGTGGAAGTGACCGACCACAAAATAAGTATCGTGCAATTGAATGTCGAGAACCGGCTGCGCCAGGAACGGCCCACTCAATCCGCCGGAGACAAACAGAGAAACGAACCCGATCGCATACAGCATCGGCGTCTGGAAACGAATGCGCGCTTTATACATCGTCCCCAGCCAGTTAAACGTCTTGATCGCCGAAGGCACTCCGATGCACATGGTCAGCAGCGAGAAAGCAAAAGCCGAATAAGGGCTCATTCCGCTCATGAACATGTGGTGGCCCCACACCATGAACCCGAAGAATCCAATGGCAAGCATCGCGTAAACCATGGCCTTGTAGCCGAAGATCGGCTTGCGCGAGAACGTCGAAAGAATTTGCGACGTCACGCCCATGCCCGGCAGAATCGCGATGTAAACCTCAGGATGCCCAAAGAACCAGAACAGATGTTGCCACAGCAAAGGCGAGCCGCCCTTGTGCAACATGATCTGCCCATTCACGATAATCTGCGGCACGTAAAAACTCGTGCCGAGATTGCGATCCATCAGCAACAAAATCCCCGCCGAAAGCAGCACGCCAAACGCCAGCAGCCCAAGTATCGCCGTGATAAACCACGACCACACGGTCAGCGGCATGCGCATCATCGTCATGCCCTTCGCCCGCATATCAAGCGTAGTCGTCAGAAAATTCAGCGCCCCCATCAGCGATGCCAAGCAAAAAATCGCAATGCTGGTAATCCACAAATCCGCCCCAAGCCCTTCACCCGGACCAGCCGATTGCACCGCGCTCAGCGGCGGATATCCCGTCCACCCATGCAACGGAGCCCCACCCTGCACAAAGAACGCCGCGATGATCACCACAAATCCCACGAACGTAGTCCAGAACGAAAGCATGTTCAGGACCGGGAACGCCATATCCGGCGCCCCAATCTGAATCGGCAAAAAATAATTTCCAAATCCCCCCTGCGGAGCCGTAGTCAGCACGAAGAACACCATGATCGTGCCGTGCATCGTCAGCAGGCTGAGATAAGTCTCCGGCTTGATCTCGCCCACCAGCGGCAAGCTCGCCAGCGGAGCGATCAGGTGAATCCGCATCAGCAGCGAGAGAAACATCCCCACAAACACTGCTGTCAGCGCCAGAAAGAAATATTGAATGCCAATGACTTTGTGATCGAGGCTGAAAATATATTTTCGAATGAACCCCTGAGGGCCCGCATGCGCATGCGCGGTAGCCGACGTAGCCATTATTGTTTCTCCGCCTCCCGTGCCGCCAGCCACTTATCAAAATCTTCCTGGCTGACGACGTGTACCATGCCGTGCATCTTGTAATGACCCAGGCCGCAAAGTTCGGCACAGGCAATTTCATATTCGCCAACCGCAGTCGGCTTGAAGTGCAAGTGAATATTAAGTCCGGGCACCGCGTCCTGCTTGAACCGCAAATTCGGCACAAAAAAGCTGTGGATCACATCCACCGACCGCAAGCTAACATCCACTTCGCGGTCCACCGGCAAATACATCGTGCCCGTCACCACATCGTCTTTCGATGCAGGATCAGAAGTATCCAGCCCCACCGCCGCTTCACCACCGGCCGAAGGATCCATCAACTTAATACTCGTCCCGCCAAACTTCCCGTCCGGCCCCGGATACCGGAAGTACCACGCAAACTGCATGCCCGTCACTTCAACCTGCACCGCGCCCGGCCCCGCCGGCTCAAAGCGCTGCGCCGCCCACACGCTGCTCCCCATCAAATTCAATCCCACAAACAGAATCGTGGTCAGCGCCGTCCATATCACTTCAAGCTTCACATTGCCGTGCGAATAAGCCACCGGCGGCGAGGATGGCTGCTCCCGGTATCTCCACGCGAAGTAGCCAAGCGAGAGCTGCGCCGCCAGAAAAACAACCCCCATAATGATCAGTGTGAGGTGGAATTGTCCGTCCATGAATCCCGCGGCCGCTGAAGCTCCAACCGGCAGCCACGACTTGGCGACAAAAAAGTAGGTGCTGGCCAGAGTGATCAGCCAGATCACAACCAGTAACGCGAGGCCCATTCCCCAGTCCTCCCGAACAAAACAACGATGAGACGATTTCCCGAAGACGATTGCCTCGCCCCACAACGCAAGTCAACAGTCGGCGGCGAGTTTACCACAGCCCCTTGAGGATAACGCAATCAACTTTCACGAAAGAACAAAATCAGCCACGGATCTTTACGGATTCCCGCGGATAACCCAAATCAGCGAAGCCCGAATTGATTTACCCCGTGTTACCCCGTGCCCTCCGTGGTAAAGATTTTAGATTTTGCCCTTCAGCGCTCTCATCAAAATTCAGATCCGCAAACACAAACGAATCCCGAACCACAGTAGCTCCCACCGAAACCGCAATCGCTCCCTCAAGCATAGGCCCCGCATAAACAAAAGAATGAAACTCCCCACATTCCCCGCAAGGGTCCACATCAGAAGGCAAATCCGCAAGCAGCCGTTCATCAAACTCCCGCCCAGCAAACGACCCATCCAGCTTCCCAGTATCCACGCAAGTCAACTTACCCCGCACTCCCGATGCAATCATCTCCCGCGCCAAAGCTCCAGTAGGCAACCCCCACACCGGAAAGATCGGCTCCAGCCCACTATCTTTCATCTGCTTCTCCCGATAAGCCCGCACATCTTCAAGAAACAAATCCCCAAACGCCACGCCGGAGATCCCCTCCGCAACCGCCCGTGCACAAGCGCGAGCCATCAGCAATTCATACTGCTCATTCGAGCAAGGCCAAGGCAGCGCCACATCCCACAAAGGCAACCCAGCAGCCGCAGCTTGCCGTTCAACCAACTCCCGCCGCACCGCATGCATTGCGACGCGATCAGCCTCGCCATTAAAAGTAGTAAGCAGCCCCACAACCTCATACTCCCGCCGCTGCCGCAGCACATGCAGACTCCAAGCACTATCCTTCCCGCTACTCCAAGATAAAAGAATCCGCCTCATAAAAGGATGTTGATTTACCCCGTGACCCCCGTGGCAAAAGGTCTTGATGTTGAAGTTGATCTAAATCCATGAGAATCCGTGCAAAGATGTTGATTTACCCCGTGAACCCCTGTGTCCTCTGTGTTAAAGATTTTGATGTTGATTTTGATGTTGATCTTGATCTTAAATCCGCGCAAATCCGTGAAAATCCGTGGCCAAGCCTTTATTTATCCGTCCACAAAGGCACTCTGCCAGGAGTCCAAGGCGCCCCAGCCGCTTCCATATCCTTCTCGAGCGTAGCCAAATCAACCTCAACCAAAGCATGAAGCGCACTCAACTCCCCAGCAAACTCGCCAGCAGCAATGGCGTAGTCGTCAACATGACTCTGCGTAGGCTTGGTCAGTGCAAATCGTTCCCCCTCCAAAACAGCATTCACCCGATCGTTAATAGAACTAGGCGTTGCCTCATTCCGCTTCTGCATCTCCACATCGCCGCGCAAAGCCCGCAAAATTTCGCGATTACGTTTCTCAATCGAATCCGCCGTCTCACCCAACTTCTCCGCCGCCGGAGTTTCCCGCAAAGCCCCGCGAATCGCCTTCAGCCGCGCCTCCACATCCTCCGCCGTATGCAGAGCCCCAGACACAGCCCGGTAAAGCCGCGCCACCTTGCGCAAAAATTCCTCTTGCGCCGCCCGATCCCCGGCGCTCATCGAAGCCGCGCCCTCCGTCACCACTTTAAAGTTCTGTGCGCCAGCTAGCTCCGAAACCGCTCCATCCACTTTCTGAAACAAGCGCACCGAATAATTTCCAGAAATCACCAGCGGACCCTGAGACGCCGCAGGCGCAAAATCCTCGCCCTCATCGGCATGCTCGTGCAAAGAAACCGCCGGATACCGCAAGTCCCAGGCCGCCCGCTGAAACCCGCCCTCGATGCTGCCCTCCACGCGCCGCACCGGCGCGCCCGCTTCGTCATAAACCATAAAGTAAACTTCAGGCTTAGCCTCTTCCGCCTCAGCTCGCAACTCATCGTGCGAGGGATAAGGCAAAGTCTGATTTTTCTTAGCCGCATCCTTCTCCGCCTCCTGACGCTTCTCCTTCTTAGTCTTCCGCTTCTCCTTCAAATAAGCCGTAAACACTGCCCCATAAGGAGGGTTGTCCGCCGTAAAAAACGCATCTCCCTGATAACCTTTCTTCGGACCGCCCAGCGGATGCCGCTCGATATAAAGCAGCGAATCTTTCACAGGAAACAACGCCGAAGCCTGCTCCACCGACTCAGCCTTCATCTGCCGCAAAGCCGAAATATCATCCAGCACATAAAACCCGCGCCCAAAAGTAGCAATCACTAGATCGCCTTCGCGCGCCTGTAAAACCATGTCGCGCACTGCAATCGTCGGCAGCCCACCTTTAAGCTGCACCCAATGCGCTCCGCCATCGATAGTAAAAAACGCGCCAAACTCCGTCCCCGCAAACAACAAGTTCGCGTTCACCGTATCTTCCGCAAACGCCAGCACCGGACCGTTCTCCGGCAAATTCCCCGCAATCGAAGTCCATGTCTTGCCCGCATCCGTCGACTTCAACAAATAAGGTTTGAAGTCCTCATTCTTATGATTGTCAAACGCGGCATAAACCGTATTGTCGTCAAAGTGTGAAGCCGCCAACCGGCTCACATAAGTAATATCCGGAATGCCAATAAATTTCTCGTACTTGCTCCAACTCAGACCGCCATCGCCACTCACCTGAATCAGCCCATCATCGGTGCCCACATAGATCAGCCCTTCTTTTTTCGGAGACTCCGCCAGCGCCACAATATTTCCATAGAACGACGTCGATACATTCTTCGCCACGGCATCCGGATCCCAAACCTTCCCCATCACCGGCAACTTATTTCGATCAATCTGCCGCGTAAGGTCGCCGCTGACAGCCTTCCACGTGTCGCCCCGGTTATCGCTGCGAAATAATTTGTTAGCCGCAAAATAAAGCCGCGTATGCGAGTGCGGACTGATCATCACCGGCGAATCCCAATTCCAACGCAGCGGAGGCTCACCCTTCCCCTCCTGCGGCTGCAACACAAGCTCCTGTCCCGTAGGCTTGTCGTAACGCACCAGCACCCCATACTGCGACTCCGAATAAATCGTATTCGCGTCCACCGGATCCACCACCGAACGAAAACCATCTCCGCCGGTCGTGACGAACCAATCAGCATTCATAATTCCGTTGATGTCGCGCGTGCGCGAAGGCCCGCACCACGAAAAATAATCCTGCGTCCCGCCGCAAATGTTGTAGAAGGGAAGCGCGTTATCAACGGCAACGTCATAAAACTGCAGAGTAGGCAGGTTCGCCTTGAATTGCCAGCTCTTGGCATCGTCGAAAGTTTCATACATCCCGCCATCCGACCCGAAAAGCCAGTGCCTGGTATTGTCGGGATCAATCCACATCGCGTGATTGTCCCCGTGATGATTCATCTCGTTCACCTTGTGCAAAGTCTTCCCGCCGTCGAGCGACTCGCGCAGGCTCACATTCATCACAAAGATGCGGTCCACATTCTTCGGATCGGTAAAAATCCGCGCGTAATACTGCGCCTGCGCATCGAATTCATTCTGCCGATCCCAGGTCGCGCCCCGGTCATTCGATCGAAAAATCCCGCCCTTGCCATCGTTAGCCTCAATCGACGCGTAAACCACCGTCGGATCAGCCGCAGAGAGCGCCAGCCCAATCCGTCCCATATCAACAGAAGGCAAGCCAGACTTCAGCTTGTTCCACGTAACTCCAGCGTCGCTGGATTTATAAATCGCACTCTCCGGCCCGCCATCAATCAAAGTAAAAACATGCCGCCGCCGCTGGTAAGCCGCCGCATAAATAATGTCCGGGTTCGACGGATCAACAGCCACATCCACCACACCAGTGTTCTCACTGATCGTGAGCACAGCCTTCCAAGTCTTTCCGCCGTCAGCAGTCTTATAAAGCCCGCGATCACCGCCCGGCCCCCACAACGGCCCTTCCGCGGCAACATATACCACCTTCGAATCCCGCGGATCGATCACCACCCGCCCAATATGATCTGACTTTTTCAATCCCAGATTTTGCCAATTCTTCCCGCCATCATCCGACCGGTAAATTCCATCGCCATAAGAAACGCTGCGCTGCGAATTGCTCTCCCCCGCTCCCACCCAAACCACCGCCGGATCATTCGGATCAAGCGCAACCCACCCAACCGAATAAGACCCCTCCTTATCAAACACCGGAGTCCACGTAGTGCCATCATTCACCGTCTTCCAAACCCCACCCGAAGCCACGCCCACGTAATACTCAAACTTGTTCTTAGGATTCACCGCAATCGACATCACCCGCCCCGAAGCCACAGCCGGACCAATCGACCGAAACTTCAGCCCAGAAAAAGTCTCGGCATTCATTCCAGGCTTCTTCTCGTCCTTCTTGTCCTTATCCTTCGACTCGTCCGCCTTCTCATCTTTCTTCGAATCCTTCTTCGAAACTTTTTTAGCAACAGGCGACGCCGCGCTGTCAGCACTCTGATCCTGCGGAGCGGCGATCGATAGAGAGAACGTCAGAAACAAGAAGGCAAGAACAGCAACGATGCGCAATTTCACAAGCAGCTCCAATCCAAAGATTTCCAAAACCGATATGTATACAGCAATCCAGCCCAAGAAAGAAGAGTCTAAATAAGAAACAGAATGGACTTACCGCGTGTTCCTCCGTGACCCCCGTGGTAAAGATTTTGCAGGTGGCATTCAAAAGAAGCTTTTTCTCCGCGTCCTCCGCGGCCTTTCTCAGCGACCTCCGCGTTGAAAAGCTCTTGACCTCGACCGCACAATCACATCAGCAGGTTAAAATCCCACCATGCCCGCAAAACCCCAAGGCCACGACACGCGCTACATGAAAATGCAAAAGAACAACTGCTTCGTCTGTGGCCAAGACAATAAAGATGGCATGCGCCTAAAGTTCGTCCTGGACGAACCACGCCAAACCTTCGTCTGCCACTTCCGCCTAGGCAGCCGCTACACCGGACCCCCAGGCCACTGCCACGGCGGCATAATTGCCAGCATCCTCGACGACGCCATGGGCAAAGTAAACAAACTACATCAAGTAATAGCCCTCACGAGAGAGATGACAGTCGAATACCTAAAGCCAGTCCCGCTCCAAACCCCACTCCGCGTAGAAGGCCGCGAAATCGAAGTACGCGGCCCCAAGCACATCAACGCCGCCGAAATCCTGAACGAAAAAAACGAAGTCCTGGCCCGCAGCCGCGGCATCTTCATAGAAGTCGACCCCGAAAAAATGTTTGCGAAACACGTCAAGCGCTAAAGCTGTACCCCGTGCAACCCCGTGAACTCTGTGGTGAAGGTTTTACTGACAACCGGCAACTGGCGGCTGGTAACTGCTCCCAAGCAGTACCGCGAACCGCAAACCCACTGTAAAATAAACTAAGCTTCACCGCAGCCCGCAAAGAAAAGAGTCCAACATGTCGAAAAACAACGGTAGCAACACCAGTCTCCGCCTAAAAACCGGCTTAGCCGAAATGCTAAAAGGCGGCGTAATCATGGATGTGACGAATGCTGAGCAGGCCTCTATTGCTGAGAAAGCTGGGGCCGTGGCTGTGATGGCGCTGGAGCGCGTGCCGGCGCAGATCCGCGCGGAGGGCGGCGTTGCGCGGATGGCTTCGCCTAAGAAGATTCGCGAGATTATGGCCGAGGTGTCGATCCCGGTGATGGCGAAGTGCCGCATCGGACATTTTGCTGAGGCTCAGATTCTGCAGGAGCTTGGCGTCGATTACATTGACGAATCCGAAGTGCTCACGCCTGCCGATGAAGCTCATCATGTTGATAAGCACGCGTTCAGCGTGCCGTTCGTTTGCGGGGCGCGGAATCTTGGCGAAGCTTTGCGGCGGATTGCTGAGGGCGCGGCCATGATTCGCACCAAGGGCGAGGCCGGTACTGGAGACGTGGTCCATGCCGTCAAGCACATTCGTCAGATTGTGCAGGAGATGAAAATTCTAACGGTGCTCGGCGAAGAAGAACTCTACGCCAAAGCCAAAGAGCACGGCGCGCCTTACGAACTGATTAAGATGGTGGCCAAGACAGGGAAGCTCCCCGTGCCAAATTTCAGCGCGGGAGGCATCGCCACTCCGGCCGACGCCAGCCTGGTCATGCAGCTCGGCGCCGAAGCCGTCTTCGTAGGCAGCGGCATCTTCATGAAAGACAGCACCACCTTCGCCGATCCGGTCGAAGCCGAAAAGCGAGCCCGCGCTATCGTAAAAGCCGCGACGCACTTCAATGACCCTAAAGTGTTACTTGAAGTCAGCGAAGATTTGCAGGGAGCGATGAAGGGGCTGGCTGTGGCAGGGCTGGATGAGGCACAGATGCTGCAGACCAGAGGATGGTAAGAGCGTTTCACTCAGTGCTTTTGGGTGGCGCAGCGCCTTCGGCGCTGCGAAAAAAAATGCTTCAAAAGTTTGGCTTTAGCCTCTGTTGTGCTTCATGGTTCCATGGCTGTCGGGAGGAATGCACCTCAGCGGCTAAAGCCAGTTGTTTTGTGAGGGCGTGAATCGCAGCGCCGAAGGCGCTGCGCCACCCAAAGGCGGTTGCTGGCTTGGGCTTGACTTAAGCAGCCGCCGCAAGCCGCTCTGGAGCAGGGTCCAGAAACAACTCCGGCGTCGCTGAGCAATACGGATATTGCTCCGGCCCAACCGCCAACCCTCTCTTTACCGCATTTCGCCGAATGTATTCACGAAAAGCAAAATACTCGTTGGCATTTCTTACGCGGCGGTCATAGTAGCTGGGCTGCCAGATCTCACGCGCGAAATCCAATTCTTTTTTCGCCCGATAGGAAAATCCTCCTTTGATGAATTGCATCGATCGCTCCAGAGCTTGAACAGGAGTGATCAGCAAATAAAAATGGTCTGGCATGACCACAAACTCATGCAGTAGATATTTTTCTTGTTGGCGATAGTGGAGCAGAACGTTGACGAGCAGCCTGGCCATTCGGTCCGATTGAAGGATGTTCCTCTTCCGAAATGTGGAAGCGGTGATGAAGTAGCAGCTATATCCCGTGTTGCAGCGGCGGGGAGCGGCCATGGAATGCACCTCTGCGGCTGAAAGCCGCTCGAACTCCCGCAACTGTATCGCAGCGCCGAAGGCGCTGCGCCACCCAAAGGCAAGAAATTTTCTGCTGTTTGCCGATTTGGAACTGAGCTAGAATGGTTCAGAAGGAAACTGGACGCCCGCGCCATAGTAAAAGCCACGACGCACTTCGTTCCCCCTGAGGTATTGGTTGAAGAAGGACCGGCTGGACGAGGCGCAGATGCTGCAGGCTAAGGGACGGTAATGAGGAAGGCACACCAATCCGCGCATCTGAAGTTGGCGGACGGAGCACCGATCACAAAGAAGACTAGCTACCGACGGTGATGTTCATGACACAAGTATTATGCATGACACGTCCCATCTCTGTCAAGGATTATTCTGGCTCGTAACGACAGCTAAACATTGAGTTTAATGTCAATTGCACAGCGCTTCTCCGGGTCAAAATTGAACGCCTCCCAAGCAAGCGTGCGGAATGCAAGGGGCTGGTTTCGCGTCGTCTCCGGCCCGTATGCTAAGTGGCCCCATGCTTCGCCCGGTTTGTTCGACAGCGTTGCCCTGTCGTAATCCTCGGGAATGTGAATGATAAACTCCACCTTGTCGATCTTGCCAGCCGCACGTCGCGAGGTGACCACCAACTCATCCGTGTGGCTTGGGCCCCTGAGTGGCGACATGGCGTTATTCACGGCGTCTTTTGCGTCCAGCTTATAGGGCCCTGTTCTAGGTGGAAGCACGGGAACAAAGAACAACAGGAGGGATCGAAGTTTTGGAGCGGTGGGATCTTTAATCGGAACATGCAAGATCCTTATTTCCTCGTCGTTTGGATTGTAAAGGTGCCACTGCGATTTGTTGATGTAGCTTTTGTGCTCTGTAGTCGCAAGCGCAATCGAATGGCAGTATATCGGTTCGTCTGTTGTGTCAAACTCAGTTCGGAAACTGATGATGTCTGGACGCGGTGGCTCAGCGAGTGAATTCGCGGTTATCTCAAGCCGCTGCTTTCTGTACCTCATCTTGCTGGGGCGATGCTGCGCGTTGAACATCTCTCCCAGTGTCAGGAGGTTCGTCAGATTTTGATCAGCCCAAGGGTCTCCGAGCGCACTCTCGTTTGGATCGATAATGGTATCTAGGAAATCCTCGGTACGCCTCACTACCTCGTCGTAGTGGCCATTTAGTCCGTCTGTGAGGGCTTTCTGAAACTCAAATGTCCCGTACGCTTGTGGAAGCGAAAGCACGGATTCAGCACCCAAACGAAACCTGGCATTGGCCATCGAGCTGTCAATGGCGGCGTCGAGCAGAGCTATCGAAAATTGCCAAATATTTCTGGGCGCCTCGGGCAGGTTCGGTTCGAAAGAAAGAGCGATCACCCGGCCATCCTCTGGTTTCCCGTGCCGGGCTAATACTTCTACCGGCAAATTCTCACTGATGCCACCGTCAACGATATTTGCATTTGGCTCCTTCCATGTCCTAAAACAAAACGGAATTCCAGCCGAGTCCAACAGAGCGTCTACCACGAAATCGTCAGGACTGTGAACGTCGCCTCGGCGCGAGTTCAGCTTCGTGTGCGTTATCAGTATCTCGGGCTTAAGATCCTTAATCTGCAGCGCCTCCTTATTCGTGTGGCGCTTAAAGATATCCTTCAAGTCATTCCTTAACGGATTGGTGCTCCAAAACGGACGGCCCCAAAAAAGTGCTGCGTACTGGGAAAATCCAGGAGGCGTAAATCGAGTCACGATCCTGCTGGCTAGGCCAACTCTCAACTCCTGACGAAAATTTGCAAGGTCAATGCCGGCGCCGAATAAGCAAGCGGCGAGCGCACCGGCTGAGGTGCCCGCGATACGGGTAACCCTGATTTTGCCCTGCCGTTGATACCCCTGAATGGCTTGCATCGCTGCAAGTAAGGAGAAGATTTTTGCGCCGCCTCCTTGGACAGCGATTTGTAAGGGCTTAGGCATTCGCATCTCCAACCGCAAACTCGTCGCAACAACCTCAGTTCCGATCCTGAGCGAGAGCGCCGAACTTATGGGCAAATTATAGTAGCCTCGTAAGAAGGGCGCCTAGCATACAACAGCAGCTTTATCTCTTCAATATCTAAATTTGTTATTGTGACAGTAACCCCTTCCCGCCAGGGGCGGGTGGCCCGGCCTTTGATCTCGCCGGCGGTCATCAACAAAGTGGGTGCCCCGTCCTTCGCGCACTTTGCGAAGGGCGGGATTCGGAAACGCCTGCTCAAGTGGTTTGATCACACAGTTGCATAAGAAATCAAATGGCACAAGCAGCATCGCCGCCCACCCTTGCAAAAAACGCAAGGATGGGGCACCCTCTTTTGGAATGGCGTACACAGAAATCATTAAGGCTGGGCCACCCGCCACTTTGGGGTAACTGAACAGATCTTTTTCCAACTCTACACTGATGAAATCCGGTGCATTAACGACTAGCCGACATGGCGACAGTCGCCCAGCCGGGATCAGAGCCCTAGGAGAATTTCCGTCGATGCCAATTGGGCCACAAAGGTCAGAGTCACATGAATGTTATCACTGCGGCGAATATTAGTTAGGGGGAAATCAATGGGACTATCTATGCCGCCTCTTGAGTGTCCGCAAATGTGGGACAAAAATAGGCAAGGAATATTTCAAGGGCAGAGCGCCCTGGACATGTCCAAAGTGCGCCCAGCGACTTCGGCTTTCCCGTACATACACCACCGTAAGCGGAGTTGTGACATTGGCCCTTTCTATGGCGCTGTGTGACCTCATAGGACTTCATGGCCTGATGCTATTCGTGGCTGGCCTCGTAATGTGGGCGCCGCTTTTGCTGGTTTTGACTGTGCCATTTGCCTGGGTCATAAGACCTTCTCTAGAGCCGTATTACTCGACTGAGGAGGAGTCGCACTTTACTTCTTTGTCTATTAACGAAAATGACAGCTCGGAGCGACCGAAGCAGCCCTAAATTTGACCGAAAAAGGGGATCAACGCTATGTTGAACAATTAAGGGGTCCACCTTTTCTGGCACACTTCTACTGTGTGTTCCCGATGCTATGAGGCCCGGCTAGAGGCGAATGAATGTAAGAGGATTTTTTCAAGCAGCCGGAGTTGACGCGCAGGAGGTGAAGCACACTCGCAGCCTCTTTCTCGGCTGGGTGTAGTTATCATGAATGTCTCATTTTAGGGGTGCAGTCCACAGAAAACGGCGGGTGGCCCGGGTTTTGATTTCGCTGGCATCAGCACCACAGTGGGTGCCCCGTCCTTGCGTTCTTTGCAAGGGCGGGTACGATGCGGCCTGTACCATAGGGTTTGTGATGCCCAGCGGCCTGCAGCTGCCAAGCTACGCCACCCGATCCCCGAAGGAAATCTTCGTCCAGCCTTCATTCACCCGCACCGGTCCAACTTCGTCCAAAAGATAGAAACGATAACTGCTCCACCGCCAGTCCTCAGGCGCGGCTACCAAGCCCCGCTTCACCGGATTGCGATGCATGTACCTCAGCTTCTCCACGCGCTTCTTCGTCGTCCATACGTTGAAATCGTAGGAGCGCGCCTGCCAGAACGCTCTGCGCTTCGTTTCGCCTCCAAACAGATTGCGTTGACGCAGATCCCTGCGCTTGCGCTTGGGTAACAAAGCGCCCGCCGTGCGCTGCTTCAATACTTGCATCACGGTCGAGGGGCTTCCAACTTCCGGCTCCGTCAAAAGCAGGTGAATGTGTTCCGGCATCACGACATAGCCGACGACTACGAAGCGATAACGCTCGCGAGTCTGTTCCAGAATCATAAGGAAGGTATCCCGGCTGCGCGCGGTGCGCAGAAACGGCAATCGCCGGTAGCACGAGGTAGTGATAAAGTGCAGGTGATGAGCGCCGTAGGTTCGATGCAGGCCGCTGGGCATGACAAACCCCATCGTACAGGCAGCATCGTACCCGCCCTTGCAAAGAACGCAAGGACGGGGCACCCACGGTTCCGGCAGTACCTTCATTTAACGCAGACCCACATTTCGTGCAGAAAGCCATAACTCATCCCCCTTTCTAACTTGCACTTCCTCTGTGCGCATGGCTAAGCTGCAGTTGATGGCTACTGATCCGCTCTCTCAACTATGTGAATTTATCCAAGAAGGGTTCGGCCCGTGCAGCGAGAGGATAGTAGCTGCGCTCGATGTTACTGTCTGTGGCCCATTGGTTGAGTTGTCGTAGTCCAATGGTGGTGGGGCTGGTGCCCAGGTTTCAGGTCCCGACTCCCATGTCTCGCAAAAGCGGCGAGACATGGGGCACCCCATTTTTCTTTGGCTATCGGTCGAGACCTTTTGATCATGCTGCTGGTGGGTGGATTGTCATTACCAGGATATCTGTATCGTTGATTTTCAGTGGGCCTATTTCGCCTGCGGAGTACCAGCGGAAACTGGTCCAGGGCCATTGTTCTAGGGAGGCTACTAGTCCTCGCGCTACTGGGTTGCGGTGGATGTAGCGTAGCTTTTCGATTCTTTTCTTCTCGGTCCAGACATTGAAATCGTAGAAGCGGGGCATCCAGAAGGGAGTCCGGTTCTTGGAGTCAGCGACACTGGGGGTGCCCCATGTCTCGCCGGTTTTGCGAGACCTGGGAACCACACTGCGGCTATCGAGGCTCCGGACTACACCTAGTTTCAGCGCCTGCATCGCGGTTGAGAGGCTGGCCCGCTGTGGCTCGCTCATTAGCAAGTGAACATGCTCAGGCATGACTACGTATCCCAAGACTACGAGCCGATAGCGGCGACGGACACGTTCGAGGATTTTCAGGAAGAGGTCGCAGCGCGCGGCATCACTGAATAGCGGCAGTCTTTTGTAGCAGCTGAACGTGAGGGAGTGTAAGTCTCGCCCGCCGTAGAAGCGATGAAGAGCTTCAGTCATGAACAAACATTAGCGGAGGCCGGTCGAGGTTGTCTGTGACATGTGAACATCCGGGTGGTCGATGTTTCATCTCGCCTCTCCCACGTCTCGCAAAAGAAGCGAGACATGGGGCACCCCATTTCAACTTGGAGGGCTCTGTCAATCATTGACAATCCTTGCTACGAGTGTTATTTGTCTGCTATGTCCATCAACGTCAACCTCACTCCCGAACTGGAAGGCCTGATTCGCCAGAAGGTCTCCTCGGGCCGCTACAACTCCGCCAGCGAGGTGGTGCGTGAGGCGCTGCGTTTGATGGAAGCAGAAGATCTGCTTCGCGCTGCGAAGCTGGCGCAGTTGCGGCATGACATTCAAGAAGGACTGCAGAGCGGGCGGGCGCGTCCCTGGAATGTCGCCGAGATGAAGCGCGAGGGACGTAGGAAGCTCGCGACCCGCGCAGCCTCCAGCCGCAAGTAGATGCCTAGCGTAGTCGTACGCCCGCGAGCGCTGGCCGATCTCGCCGATATTTGGGCTTACATTGCCGAGGACAGCGTGAAGCATGCGGATAGGTTCGCCTCCCGCATTAACCGCGAGTTTCGAACGTTGTCTCGTCAGCCCCTCATGGGCCGCAGCAGGCCGGAGTTGGCAACCGGCGTGCGCAGCTTTCCAGTTGGCCGCTACCTTATCTTCTACCTGCCGCTTCCAAAGGGAATCGAGGTCGTCCGTGTTCTCCACGGCGCGCGGGACATCGAGTCAGCCTTACAGGATGATGAAGACTGAAAATCCCCTGGCGCGGATGCGTTTCGGCAAAATCTTGTCAAGAGGCTAAAAGCGAGGTTTTCGAATCAAGTTGTTGATTCGAGGGGAGAAATAAAGTTGGCTAATGTGGCGGGTTTACCCTATGCGGCTTGATATACTATAAGTATAGAGTCGAAACAGCGGCGCAGGCCTTTCCGGTCTGCGCCTTTTGTTTGGGGGAGGCAGACATGACGGAACAAGAAAAAGTCTTTACCACAGGGGGCACGGGGTCGCACAGGGTAATTCAACGCGACGGGTGGCGCTTGAGCTCGGGCTAGCCGTGGGAATCCGTGAAACTCGGCTGTGAGGCGGAAAAATGCGGATTTTGCGGCCTGTGGAAAATGTTGTCAAGGGGGTGGAGGGTGGGTTTTGGAATCAAGTTGTTGATTCCATGGGGCAAATATTTTAGCTAAAATGACACAGTTGCCATATGCCGTATGATATAATTGTATTATAGAGTCGTAACAGCGGCGCAGGCCTTCCGGTCTGCGCTTTTTGTTTTTCTAAAGGAGATATGGCGCGGACGGTGATTCGGAGACTTACTTCCGAAGACCGGGGCCGCGCCTTTTTTTATGCCTCGAAAACCGAATTCTGACGGACGGCGGGAGTTTCCCTGGTTACAGAAGCTGGATGCGCCTCCGCGCAAGCCGCTGGGGGAGGCAATTGAGGCGGCGTTTTTGGCTCGGGCCACTATGCTGGGCATTCCTGTGTTGAGGCCTTGGGAAGATAGCCGTCCTTATGACTTTGCGGTGGAGGGTTGGCGGCTGTGGAAGGTGCAGGTGAAATGCGCGACCAGCTTTCGCGGGACTCGATGCGAGTCTCGGGCCGGCGGCAGCGGGGGACTCTATACGCTGGATGACATTGATTTTCTGGCGGCGTATGTGGTCCGGGAGAATTTGTGGTACATCGTTCCGGCGGATGCGTTTGTTCCGCAGGTGACGGTTCACTTTAACTACGGGCCGAAGAGCCAGGGGATGTTTGAAATCTATCGCGAGAGCTGGTGCTTGCTGACTTGCCGGCCGAAGGCGCGTGGCACGGGGGATATTCCGAAGCGCTGCCGGTGCGAGGAGATGCCGGTGCGGTGCGTGGTGTGTCCGAAGAGGTGAGCGGCGCGATTTGCTCGGCGCAGTTTCCCATGTCTCGCAAAAGCGGCGAGAAGTGGGGCAGCCCAGTTTTCGCGGTAGCCGGCGCTTACTTCGCCGGCAGAAACTCAATCTTCACGTCGTGGATGGCAGGCTTGAAGTCAAAATCCGCAGTTACAAAAACGCGGCCGGGGCCGTCCGCGGCGAGTTCCACTCCAAAAGCATCGACGTAGGGAATCTGGCGTTTCAGTTTGATCAGCGCCGCGCGAACAGCCCGGTCGGCACTTGCCGGGACGAATTCGAATCCAAACGCTTCAAGTCGCGAGAGCACTAATTCCATGGCCGGCGCGCCCCGCCGCTTGAAAATCTGACCGGCGATCTCGCCCCAGTGCAGAGAGCAGATAACCGCTTCACATCTCCCCGCCATGTGATCCTTTATGATCTCAGCCACGCGGCCGGACCCCACCCCGCCATCCAAATAGCGAAGGATGGCGCTGGAGTCCAGCACATACTTCACCATCGATCTTTCTCACGACGCCGCTCGCGCAGCAGGGCTTTGGAAAGCGAGGGCCCGCCAGCGAGCATTCCGCGCGTCCGGTCCACCAGATCTTCCGACACCGGCTCCAGAACAATGCGCGATCCTTCTTGCGTAACTGCGATGCGAGTCCCAGGCTTGATGCCCAGCGACTCCCGTATCTCCGAAGGGATCACAAATTGCCCTTTTGTGCTTACTGACGTGATCTGTCGACTCATGCTTACATTATACTCCATGTAAGACGGCGAGCGATTCGCTAACCTTTAAGCGCCCACGACCCTGGCGGTGTGCGTTGCATCACAGACAAGAAAGGCAGGCGCGCGAAGAATCATAGTTAGCACTCGGATTACCGAATCGTGGGGTCTGAACCATCGGTCCGCAGCAGGCATGCGACGGTTCCCGACGCGCAGTGGAGGTTTCTATGCTTCCCGCAAAAACCAGTCCCATTCGAAGCTCGCTTCCTATGCTGGACGATTGGTTCAATTACGTTTTCACTTACCTTCCGACGACGAACTGGCAGCACTCCTTCAGCCCCACCATCAATTTCGGCGGCAATGTGCAGGACGCTCCTGAGGAGCAGCATGTGGTGGATCAGGCCGGCAGTTATGGTTACCAGCTGAACCGGATCATCGACCTGCTGAAAGTTGCGGTCGACGACGGCACGCTCAAGGGGAAAAATGAGCGCGAGCAGCAGGTGATCGCCAAGTTTTTGACGCTGGCAAAGAGCGCAGACCAAGCGGCGAAAGAATTCAAAGGCGAGGCCACGCAACAGAGCGTGCACAAATTGATCGAGGATATGCGCCGGCTGCAGCACTCCGACCCCAAACTCTACGGTTCGCTGGTCGACGAACTTCGTGGAGCGTTTTCGAAGTAGGGAGGGAAGTAGCCTTAGATTTTTTCGCTAGACACCTGCTGCCTGGCGGGTGTCTAATCCCTGCTCATGGAAACCCTTGGTCTATCTGGGTCTGCCGAACGCAGTGATGGCCGACTCAAGAGTTTATTCTGGCCATCTATCAAAAATGGCACCGATGTGGATTCTCTCGGCACCCAGGGATATTGGGTTTGCACCGTCGTTGCGATTCTGTCGTTCGTACTTCTAGCCGCGACCGGCCAGCCGCTGACGGGCGTAGCCATCCTTTTGTATTACTATGTTGGCGGCGCGGGAGTGCGCGAGCGCAACCGCTATGCCGCGCTCGCCGTATTCGTCATGTACCTGCTGGATACGCTGTTGATGCCAGGAGTGGTCCGCATCATTCTCTGTGCCCTACTGCTTTCGAATCTTCGCGCGACATGGATCGCCGCGTCTTGGCGGCCAGAATCGGAAGAGGCGGCACTTCCGCCTCGTCTGAATGAGACATTCGCCGACAAGATCGCTGACCAACTTCCCGCGTGGCTCTGGCCCAAAGTAAAAGTCGCATATTACATCTTCTCCGGCGGATTCCTGTTGTTGGTGCTTGTTGCCCTGGCAAGCATAGCGCTGAAAATAAAGACTGCGCATTAAGAATTAAAGGGTTACCCTGTGATCTGCAAAAAGCTTCCCTACGCCGTCATCTCTCGAGAGAGTCGGCAGTCCAAATTCTCGCAATTGCTCACGGCCATCGTCGGCCCGGATATTGGGAGGATCGGCTCTAGTCCGAACGGAAAGGCCTCAGTTAAAATGCAGCAGGCGCGATCATGTCCATCAACGTCACCGTTGAAACCGTCCCTGCACGAACGCTGGCAGCCGTGCGCCGCAAGGTTCGCATCGATCAGATTGGCGCGGCCTGGCGGCCGGCTCTCGATCTAGTCTGGAAATTTCTGTCGCAGCACTCTGAGCTTCGCGGCGATGGACACAACATCTTCCTCTATCATCATCCCGCAAACCGCAACGACTCGATGGACGTCGATTTCGGCGTGCAGGTCGCGCGTCCGTTCCCGCAAGAAGGAGAAGTTTCCTCGACCGAAACGCCTGCCGGAAAAGTTGCAACCGCGCTGCACATCGGCCCATATGAACGGCTAGGCGAAACCCATGGAGCCATCCACGCCTGGGCGGCGGCTAACAAAATAAAATTCGCCGGCGCATCGTGGGAGATCTATGGCGACTGGGCCGACGATCCTACGAAACTTCAAACCCGCGTCGAATATCTGCTGGGCTGAGTGCCTGTCTACTCTTTCCCCTCATAAGCCCGCCTCAACTCCTCCACGTCGATCTTGATCATCTTCATCATGGCCTTCATCACCCTCTGCGACTTCTGCGGATCTTTGTCGCCCAGCATCTCTCCCAGCGCCTTGGGGATGATCTGCCACGTCACTCCAAATTTATCTTTCAGCCAGCCGCACTGCATGCCCTCACCGCCCGCGGAAAGCTTCTCCCACAGCTCATCCACCTCTTGCTGTGTTTCGCAATTCACAAAGAACGAAATCGCCGGCGTGAACTTGAACATGGGACCACCGTTCAGCACCATGAATTCCTGGCCCTCGATGGAGAACGTTCCCGTCATCACCGATCCCTTCGGACCGGGCCCGGCGTCTCCATACCGCCGCACCTTCCCGATCTTGGAATTCTTGAAAATTGAGGTATAAAAATTCATCGCCTCTTCGGCATTACCGTCGAACCACAAAAATGGCGTGATCTTCTGCATACGTGTCTCCTTCCATAACTGATTCAGAGCGAGCCCACTTCCATCAATTCAAGCATCGCCGATACTTCAATTAGAATCAAACCGAGTCGAAGCTGCAGTCAGACGCTGGCCAACGACGAACGACCAACGACCTTATCAAAATGACCATCGGAGTCCTAGCTCTGCAAGGCGATTTCGACGCGCACCGCCGGCGGCTCGAAGAGCTGGGCGCGAAAGTTGTGCTCATAAAAAAACCCGAGCAGCTCGACGCAATCGATGGCCTCGTAATCCCCGGCGGCGAGTCCGGCACATTCCTGAAATTGCTGGGCGAAGAAGGATTCGAAAAGCTAAAGCAATTCGTCCGCCTCAAACCAACCTTCGGCACCTGCGCCGGCGCAATCTTACTAGCCACCGAAGTTGAAAACCCCAAGCAGGCCGGTCTCGGCGCCATCGACATCCGCATCCGCCGCAACGCCTACGGACGCCAGCTCGACAGCTCCATCCGCGAAGGCCAGCTCCTGCAAAGCTCTCTCAACGCCGATCCCGGCTCACCGCTCGAGATGGTCTTTATTCGAGCCCCGAAGATCGAGCAGCTCGGCGCGCAGGTCGAAGTAATCGCCACCGAAGGCAAAGACAAACTTCCAGTCGCAGTCCGGCAGGGAAGTGCGATGGCCGCCACCTTCCACCCCGAACTCTCCGAGGACACCCGCATCCACCAGGCATTTCTGGATTTGTGCCGAACTTAGGCGTGTGTGGGGATCTTGCCCTTGCCTCCAGCCAGAGCATTCTCCCGATTTGGGAATCGAACCGATGGGCCTATCTTCTCTTGCTCGAACCGCGGGATGGAGCTAAACTCCATTCGCGGGCTTGCGGGGTTCGTCTCAGATAGTTCTGGCGGGGGCACAGAACATGATCAGTCGTACGTTGCTTCGGGCGTCTTTTGTATTACTTCTTTCCTCGACCCTGTCTGCGCAGCAGATGAGCTTGGGCTCCGGCTCTTCCATGGGAGTCTTTTCGAATCCCCTTCAGCAATCGCTGCAAGGGATCGGACTGAATCAGAGCCTTTGGCTGATCAACGGTCAAGGCCGAAGCCCTCTCGATACCGCCGACGGCTCTCTCTCCAAGCTCGACCTGAAAGCTCCGGGTAAGGCGCGCCACGAATACGAAAAGGGTTATCAGCTGCTGATGCGCAAAGATCTTCAGGGAGCCATCGAGCACCTGACGACCGCAACTACCATCTATTCCAGTTTCGTCGCGGCGCACAATTCGCTAGGCTCCGCCTATCTCGGTCTCGGCCAGAATGATCAAGCCCGCGCCGAGTTCGCCCAGGCCGTCGCGCTCGACGACCACTTGCCCACATCCTATTTCAATCTCGGTTGCGCCGAACTCGCCCTCAAAAACTATCCCGCGGCGCAGGAAGCCATTCAGAAAGCATCCTCGATCGCTCCCCTCGATCTTCCTCTCCTCACCGCGCTAGCCTACGGACAATTCATGAACCACGACTACGATGGCGTGGTCGCGACCGCCCGCCAGGTACACGGGCGCAAACACGACGGCTCAGCCATGGTTCATTTCTTTGCTGCCGGCGCTCTGGCGGCACAGGACCAACTCCCGCAGGCGCGACAGGAATTGCTGACCTTATTGCGCGAAGATCCCAAGTCGCCCGCGGCACAGCAAGCCGTCCAGATTATCGAGGATCTCAAACGGCAGCAAAATCAGCCTCCTGCGCCTGCCTCGCCCGATGCCGGCTTGAAAATTTCCATCGTCGACGTTCCCGCCGAAGCTCCCACCGGCCCCGTGCAGTTGCCCGAGCGTATCCGAAAACTTTTGCAGGAAGCGAAAGAAAATGGTGAGATCGCCGATGCAGAAGCCGCGGACGCGTGCCCCGCCTGCGCCGCCGATTCTTCCACAGAAGCCGACGTGCCCGCCAGCCCGGCCCCGCGTCGCAACTCTTCCGCTGCCAACTACGCCGGTCTCACAACCCTTCACGCCTCCACCGAGGAGGTCGCCGTATTATTCGCCGCCACCGATCACGGAAAGTCCGTGACCAACCTAACCCCCAAAGACGTTGAACTGCTCGACAACAGCAAGCATCCCGCCGCCATCACCGGATTCCGCACCGAGTCTGAGTTGCCGCTACGCCTCGGCCTCGTCATCGACACCAGCGGCTCGATCAAAGACCGCTTCAAGTTCGAGCAGGAGGCCGCCACCAACTTCATGCAGAAAGTTGTCACCGGCCCCGACGACCTTGCTTTCGTGATCGGTTTCTCCAACTCAGTTCTTCTCGTGCAGGATTTCACCGGCGACCAGAAACTCATCTCCCATTCCGTCGGCCAACTCGTGCCCGCCGGCGGCACCGCCCTTTGGGATGCTGTCGCCTTCGCCGCCGATAAACTCGCCACCCGCCCCGAAGCCCAGCCCGTAGCCAGAGTGCTCGTCATCATCAGCGATGGCGAGGACAACTCCAGCAGCGACACGCTCAAGCAGGCCATCAGCCGCGCCCAACGCGGAGAGATCGCCATCTACACCGTCAGCACGCGCGAACTCTTCGACAAACTCGACGACAATTCCCAGGTCGGCGAACGCGCTCTGCAAACCATCGCCGAACTCACCGGCGGAGCCGCCTTCGCCCCAGGCTCCGTCCGCCGCCTCGACACCAGTCTCGCCGCCCTGCAGCAGGTCATTCGCAGCCGCTATCTCATCTCCTACAAACCCGCCCTCTTCAAACGCGACGGCCAGTATCGCGCCATCGACATCAAGGCCGAAAAAGCCGGCCACAAACTCCGCGTCTACGCCCGCAAAGGCTACTACGCCTCCACCAGCACCCCACTAGCAGACAAATTCTGACCACCCGCTGTTAGCATCGATAAATTTTGTCATTCCGACCGGAGCCGAAGCGCCAGCGACGGCGTAGTGGAGGAACCTGCTTCTCTCCCGCCAGCAAACTTCCCCGTGTGGGTCGCACACTCCTGTCCGACTGCCTTTGACTTTGTTCTTGTTCTATCCAGCCCCAAAATCCTGTCAAGCTCCCGGAACACAGGTTTTTCGACTAACTCCCTGATTCAACGGGACAAATAAACTTGGCTAACCTGTCCCATCCACCCTATGCACTATGATATAATGTGTTTGAGAGTTAGAACATCGGCGCAGACCCCACAGTCTGCGTCATTCGTGTTTTAAGCCTCTTTGTAGTCCAAAGCAAAGTAATCCAAAGCAAAAAGTTTGTCACCCGGCTGCAAGCATTGTCATCCCGAGCGAAGCGAGGGGATGAATTCACGTTTGAAGTGCAACAGAGTGTTCCAAGAATACCTCGTTGGGAGTTTTGAAAGCGAGGCATTTTCTGGGGGTGTTGTTGTAGCGTTCGAGGC
>Ga0302326_10006724_pt1 | contig 25728 bp, 16 predicted proteins | sample Palsa_T0_3_FD_202264 | JGI IMG/M metagenome (GOLD analysis project Ga0302326, IMG submission 202264) | Peat permafrost microbial communities from Stordalen Mire near Abisko, Sweden - Palsa_T0_3 | ecosystem: Environmental > Terrestrial > Soil > Palsa > Peat permafrost | place: Sweden: Abisko... | reverse complement strand
CGACGAACAGTTTTAGCGTGGCCTGGCTGACCACGGCTCCGGGCGGCACCGAGCCCAGATTGAACTGAATGAAAGTCATGTCGGTAGCTCCATCGACGCGCAGCACGGTATCGGCACCGTGATTGGCGGGATTGGCCGTGCTGACATAGGCGTCGGCGCTGGGACTGATCTGCGCACCGGCAGTCGCCGCCAAAAGCAGCAGCGATAAACCGAGCGCCAGAACAAGCTGGCTGGTGGATACCAATCTTCGAGAGACTACAGGGGCGCAGGCTCGCAGCATGAACGTTCTCCTCCTGATCCGGAACCGGATCACATTCCAGTTCCCGTCATCTCGTAAAGTGCATTCCAAGGCAAGAATGGCTCACCGGCGGAAACTTTTTTCCTGCAATTCGAAGAAGGCTGATACGAATCCCGGTCCAACTGCACTACTGACCAGAGCTATTCGTTGACTTTGGTGACTGGCAACGGTATCGTTTTCGTCAAGTCTGGCCATGGGACGGGGCGCGCGGTGCCTTCGCTTTCACCAAAATCTGTCAGTCGGCTCCTGGCGCAGTGGCATGCCGGGGATGACGACGCTTTGCGCGACGTGTTGCCCATCGTTTATGACGAGCTTCGCCGTCTGGCCCATCACTACATGGGCATGGAGCGGGACGGCCACACGCTGCAAAGCACCGCCCTGGTGCATGAGGCATATCTGCGGCTGGAGAAGCAGGAATCGGCGCATTTCCAGAATCGCGAACACTTTATCGCGGTTTGTGCCCAACTAATGCGCCAGGTTCTGGTGGAGTACGCGCGCCGGCGCGGGGCCGCCAAGCGCGACGCCGGCTACACTCTCATCCTGGATGAAAGCGTGGAATTCAAAACTCGCGGCCTCGATCTGGTTGCGGTGGACGATGCCCTGTCGGAGCTCGCCAAGCTTGATCCCGAGCAGAGCCGCATCGTCGAGCTGCGGTTTTTCGGTGGCCTTTCCATCGAGGAAACGGCCGTGGTGCTGGGACTTTCCCCCGGCACCGTCAAGCGGCGTTGGTTCTCGGCAAAGCTCTGGCTTCTTCACCAATTGAAACCGAAGGCCAAGGCATGAATCCCGAGCGCTGGCGGCAAATCCGCGAAGTGCTGGAGCAGGCGCTGTCGCTGGCGACGGAACAGCGTCCTGCCTTTCTCAGCCGCGCCTGCGCTGCGGATGGTGCCTTGCGCCAGGAAGTCGAGACCCTGCTGGCGGGCAGCGACCACCAGCGGAGCAACTTTCTGGAATCGCCTCCGCCACGGGTCGCGCTTGCCCCCGGCTACAAGCTCGGCGACTACGAAGTGCAGTCCTTGCTGGGCGCGGGCGGGATGGGCGAAGTGTACCGCGCCCGTGATGCGCGCCTGGGGCGCGACGTGGCCATCAAGGTTCTACCGGCGCTGATGTCAGCCGATGCCGATCGTCTGCGGCGCTTCGAGCAGGAAGCGAGAGCGGCAGCCGCCTTGAATCATCCCAACATTCTGGCCGTGCACCAGATGGGAACGCATGAGGGATCTCCGTATCTGGTGTCAGAATTGCTGGAAGGCGAGACCCTGCGCGAGCTGCTGAAGCGCGGCAAGCTGGCGGTGCGCAAAGCCATCGACTACGGCGTGCAAGTGGCACGGGGACTTTCGGCGGCGCATGGAAAAGGCATTGTGCATCGCGATTTGAAACCGGAGAACCTGTTCGTCACCAAAGACGGGCGGGTGAAGATTCTGGATTTTGGTCTGGCCAAGCTGACGCGGCCGGGCGCAGAGCACAGCGCTCCGGCACTGGAGGGAGAAACCGAACCGGGCATGGTGCTGGGCACCGTCGGATATATGTCGCCGGAACAAGTGCGCGGACAAGGCGCCGATCACCGCACGGACATCTTCTCGTTCGGAGCGATTCTGTACGAGATGCTGGCGGGAAAGCGGGCATTTCAGAAAGCGACCTCGGCGGATACGATGAGCGCGATTCTGAACGAAGACCCGGCAGCGATTTCGCAAGTGACGGCGAGCATCGCCCCGGCCCTGCAGCGCGTGGTACATCGCTGCCTGGAGAAAAGTCCGGAGCAGCGGTTCCAGTCTGCGTCTGATCTTGCATTCGCGCTCGACGCCCTTTCGAATACTGCGGTCGAGGACTCTCGGTCGCGTCTTTCAGGCCGGTGGTCTCGGCGCGCAACAGCCGAGGAAATGCCTGGCCGAGGGCTCAGCGAAGGTGGGATCAAATCTCCTCAGTCTCTGGCGAATAGGCCGCGCTCCGCCACGACCCGGCGCTACTGGGTTGGCGCCGCATGGGCCGCTCTGGCCTTACTGATTGCATTCGCGTTTTGGTGGGCCACGCCTTTACCCGACCCAAAAATCTTGGATATCTACCCGGTGACGAACTCGGCGCGCCAGGATTATCTTGTGCGCCCGGCGACCGATGGCGCACGCATCTTCTACCAAGAGCGCCGGGGTGACCACTACGATCTCATGCAGGTATCGGTACACGGAGGGGAATCCCAGAAGATGCCGGCGCCGTTTCCGAATACTCTGATATGGGACGTTTCTCCCGACGGAACGCATTACTTGATCACCAGTTTCACTCGCCGCGGCGAACCTTCCCAACTTTGGTCGTGGCAGGCCATCGGCGGTCAGCCCGTCAAGCTCGGCAACATGATTTCCGGCAGCGCCATCTATTCGCCCGACGGAAAGATGATCGCTTTCCACATTGGCCGCGAGCTGTGGATTGGCGCCTCTGATGGTTCGAGCAAGCGCAAACTGGCGACCTTGCCCGGAGCTGTCGACCAACTGGCGTGGTCCCCTGACAGCAAACGGCTGCGTTTCACAGTCGCGGAAACGGACCGGGGAGTCTCTTCGATGTGGGAGATTGACCCCGACGGACAAGGTCTGCGCAACGTTCTGCCCCATTGGCCAAGCGCAGGCGTGTGCTGCGGAAACTGGACGCTCGACGGAAGGTACTTCCTTTTCGTGTCCTCCGAATACTTTGGAGATCGACGCACCTTGTGGGCCGTGCGCGAAAAAGGCCACTGGCTGCGCCGTAGTCCGCGGGGACCCTTCTTGCTGGCCTCGGAGGCGGGGGGCGCGATCGGCCTGCTGATGGGCCGCGATGGGGAGCATGTTTATTTTTTCTCGGATACAGCCAGGACCTCAGACTTGCAGAGCCTCGACTTATCCTCCCACCAGTTCGCTTCTTTCCTGCCGCGCACCCACGCTCTCTTGCCCGGTTTTTCGCGGGATCGCCAATGGGTAGCCTATGTGAACACGGTCACGCATTCTCTTTGGCGCAGCCGTGTGGATGGCGCCGACGCCCGCGAACTGCCTTTCCCGGGGGTGCATCCTGGCTTTCCGCGATGGTCGCCGGATGGCAAGACGCTGGCGTTTTCCGCGGCCACCGCAAGAACGAAAATTAACACTTATGTGGTCGACGCCGAAGGCGGACGTCCCGAACCCCTGGTTCCCGGGCAGGAAGAACTGCACGATCCCGACTGGTCAGGAGACGGGTCCCAACTCGTCGTTGCTAAAGATCATCCCGTGATCGCGGGAAAGGAAGTCGAGCAGGCGCTCGCCATCGTGAACTGGCAGGATCGCAGCTTCCAGTTCATCCCCAACTCGGAAGGATTTGGAATGCCGCGTTGGTCGCCCGACGGCCGATGGATTGCCGCGCTGGGGCAAGAAGATACCAACATGTACCTCTATAATGTCGCGCAGAAAAAATGGAAATCGCTCGCCCAGGGCAAAGCCCTGGGGCTTCCGGTCTGGTCTGCGGATAGTGCCTACCTCTACTTTCAACGTCCCGCAGAACCCGGCCAGCCGCTGGTACGGATACGTCTCTCTTCCGGCGCGGAAGAAACCGTCGCGAACTTCCAGGCGGCCATCGACGCGGGTGCAACCACCTGCACCTTTCTCAGCCTTGCTCCCGACGGCCATCCCATCGTCAATCTAGCCAACGCATCGGATATCTATGGCGCAACTCTAATCGCGCCTTGACCTCGGCATCTGCAACCGCGCGCGAAACTAAAAACCCCACCTCTCGCATCATCCGCGAGAAATGGGGGCGCCTGGCCGTTCCCGCCAGGCAAATTCACTTCGGCTCGAGCTGCTGGCTGGGGCTGTTGGCTAGGGCACGCTGAAGATCACGTTGCTGGTGAGCGTGGTCCCGGTGGAGGTTACGACCTTGACTTCGCCGGAGGTCGCGCCGGCCGGTACCTTAGTCGTGATCTCGGAACTCGATGGCACTTTGAACGTAGCCGGGACACCGTTGAAGGTGACGCTGGTCGCGCCCTTCAGGCCGGTTCCAAGAATCTTCACAGCCGATCCAATTTTGCCGGAAAGCGGCAAAGTCTTTACGAATGGGCTCAGACCCATGGATAAGCTGAAGACGGTACCGTTGCAGGTGGAGCAGCTTGGCCAATCGGCGCCGCCTTCTGAAGTCACGCCGTAGAACGTGCCGCTTGTATCCTGGATGAGCCACGCTCCAGGTTGGAAGTCTTCCGAGACGACGCCGTCGGTGCCGGCGAAGCTGTGCTCCGTGGTCAGTAAGCCGCCGGGGGTGATCTGGAAGATCGTGCCGTAATTGTTTGCCCCACCGGCTGCCGTCATCCCGTAGAAGTTTCCGTCGGTGCCCAGGATCAACGTGATGGGATAGTTGCCGTCAGCGCAGTTTTCCAATTTGCAAAAGCTGTAAAGCGTGGTGAGCGCGCCGCTTGGAGTGATGGTGAAAAAGGTGCCTCCGCTGCCATAGGTGCCAGTCCCGCCAACGCCGGTTACCCCGTAGAAATTTCCGTTGGCGCCCTGAACCAGCGCTGTGTAGGGATTTTCACCGTCCGGGCAACCTGAGACGCTGCAAAAACTGTAGAGCGTTGTAAAGTCGCCTGTCATGGTGATACTGAAGATCGTACCGCCGCCATAGGCCCCGTTCGTATGCGTGGCACCGTAGAGAATTCCGTTCGTGCCCTGAACCAGCGCCGTAAATGGGGCATATCCATCCACGCAGTCGCCTCCCACGTTCTTGGTTTCGCAAAAGGAGTGCAGAATGGTAAACGCGCCTCCCAGGGTCATCCTGAAAATCGTGCCTAGGTTGTAGGCTCCGCCCTCGTTCGTAGCCCCGTACAGGTCCCCGTTGCTGGCCTGCACCAGCGTCGTGTTGGGATCAATGCCGCAAACGGGTGGGTCCGCTTTGTTGCAAAGGCCGGAGTCACCGACGCTAGTAAGAGTGCCGCTGGCATTGACCTTGAAGACCTCCGCTTCCGTGTTTTGATACGCCGTCCCGTAGAAATCGCCGTTGCTGGCCAGGGCCAGCGCCGCATAGTTTCCGCAGCAGGGCGCTGGGGAAACGTCAAAGTTATCCAGAATCGTTTCCGTTCCGGCGGTGCTGATTTTGAACACAGTGCCGTAGTAGTTGCCGTTTCCGCCGTTCCCGCCGAACTGCGTGGTGCCGTACAAATATCCGTTGGTACCCTGCACCAACCCATTGGGGTAGCTTCCGTCCGGGGGAGTGCCCTGTCCCCCTCCGAAGCTGTGCAGCGAGGTAAAGGTCTGCGCCTGCATCGGAATGGCGACTCCGGCGAGGGCAAGCGTGAGCGCGAGTACCGCCACCACGCGGATTGCGTTTTGTTGACGAAGGTTCTGCATGATAGGTCTCCTGAGATTTACGATTTCTTAAGATTCTGGGAATTCAGCCCGGCGTTCCCACGCTCTGCTGGCAGCGGCCAAAAAAAACTCCGGGCACCGGGCTTACTCTCGCCGAAGGGCGCACTACCGTCAATGTTCTGCAGCTTGCCCCGCTCTTCAACTTCGGTCACGCGCTAAATGGTTTAGTTCGTGTGGAATACGTGGCTCGGTCACGCGGGAAAACAGGCCATGGGCGAGCCGATTTGGCCCGAAAGTGGGGGCTGTTTCGGGTCACTGCCGTGATAATCTGAGGGTCTTCCCTCCGGTGCTGGGACTATGCACCCTGTCGCTCCCCAAGACGATGTGGTTCGCTTCGGCATATTCGAGGCCGATTTGCGCTCCGGCGAACTGCGCAAAAATGGGACCAAGGTAAAGGTGCAGGAGCTGCCGTTTCGCGCCCTCACGCTTCTGCTCAGCCGTCCCAATGAAGTCTTGAGCCGCGAAGAGTTCCGCAAGGCGCTTTGGACGGATGGCGTATTCGTGGATTTCGACCGCGGCATCACCAGCACCATCAACCGGCTGCGTGACGCACTTGGAGATTCGGCGGAAAATCCAATCTTTGTCGAGACCGTAGGTCGCCGCGGCTATCGCTGGATTGCGCCGATGCGTGCCGGCGATCCCGCGGCGGAAGTTGACGCCCACATCCCACAACCAGTTCTGGTCACGACCCAACCCACTCCAGTTCACCCATGGCGCGTGCGTTCCTCACGCTGGAGGTGGGCCTGGGCATTGCTCGCTTTGGCGCTGTTCGTGGTGGCTTGGAGTCTCCGGCCGAGTTCTCGCGCCAGCAAAGTGAAGGCGACCTTGTCCGCCAGCACCGAGTCCGGCAGCGCCGACTCCAGACCGATTCGATCGATCGCCGTGCTGCCGTTGCAGAATTTCTCCAACGACGCCAGCCAGGAGTATTTCGTCGACGGCATGACCGACGAACTGATCACCGATCTGGCGCAGATCCCAGAACTCAAAGTCGTCTCCCGCACTTCCATCATGCAATACAAAGGTGTACGTACGCCGCTGCCGCAGATTGGCCACGAACTGGGAGTGGACGCGGTGGTGGAAGGATCGGTATTGCGATCGGGCGACCAGGTGAGGATCACGGCGCAGTTGATCCGGACGGACACCGATCGCCACATCTGGGCGCACGCCTACGACGGCGACCTCAAAGACGTCCTCTCGCTGCAGGCGCGGGTAGCCGAGGCGATTACCAACGAAGTGAAGCTGAACCTGACCGCCGGGCAAAGTGGCCGGTTGCGGCATGGGCGCAGCGTGGACCCGGAGGCCTACGATTTGTACCTGCGTGGCCGCTATGCCTGGAACCTGAGAAGTATAGAAGGATACGAGAAGGCAGTTGCGTTGTTGAACCAGGCAATCGCCAAGGACCCCAACTTCGCGTTGGCCTATGCCGGCCTGGCCGACTGCCATGCCCTGCTTGGTTTCAACGGAAGCCCGACGGGAATGATCGACGCCAAAGCAGACGCCGAGAAAGCTCTGCAACTCGACGACACATTGGCCGAGGCGCATACCTCCCTGGCCGTCACCAGGATTCTGCTGGAGTGGGATTGGGTGGGCGCAGAGCGGGAGTTCCATCGCGCGCTTGAGCTGGATCCAAACTACGCGCAGGCCCACCATTGGTATGGCAATCTGCTGCTGGGCCCGCAAGGCCGTCACCAGGAAGCGATCACGGAGTTGCAGCACGCTCACGAACTGGATCCGCTCTCGGCCATCATCTCCGCCGATACCGGGTTCGCCTATTATCTGGCCGGCGATTACGATTCGGCGCTCGAAACTTACCAGAAGGTCCTGGCGGCGCACCCCGACTTCCCGCCGGCGCGCTTTTACCTGGGCAAATATTACGATCAAACCGGCCAACACGACCTGGCAATCAAACTGGGCATTGAGAGCTCCCGCCTTGGTGGGCTTCCTGACATAGCCCGCCATCTGCAGCAGGTTTACGATCAGGGTGGCTACCGGGCGGTGTGGCAGGACGGGGCGAAGGCCGGGGAATCAGCCAAGGACAGGACGGGCGTTTGCAAGTCGGCCGCGTTAGAAGCCGAGCTCGGCAGAAATACCGCCGCTCTCAACGACATCGAGGAATGTGGTCGCGGGAATGGCAGACTCGCACTCCTCTATCTGAAGGTCGACCCGATCTGGACCAACCTCCGTTCCGAGCCTCGTTATAAGGACCTGCTGCGGCATCAGCGTTTGCAGGAGTAACGCACTTCTGAAGTACGGTGTCAACCGCATGGTCAGAAGGTTGGCGAACCAGCATCCATAAGGAGCAATCTTACCGTCAGCCGAAAATATGACCCGAGCACATTCGCAAAGACAAAAGACAGCAGATGTCCTGAATCATCCGTAAGCCACAGGTCATAGCGGTAGAACATGATCGGACCCGGCGGATGCTCCTGTTTATTCGCGTCGAGCCGGAGATGCACCCGGTACGTTCCGATCCTCGATTTCAGGCGATCATGCGGCGTCTCGGAGTCTGATGGGCAGAATCGGCTTGCCGGGAGCGGGCTGGCAGATCATCTCAGCGAGCCTTCTCGCAAAGAAATCAGCCACGCGACTTGGAACGAATGGCGGGGACGACGGGACTCGAACCCGCGGCCTCTGCCGTGACAGCGAAATCTTCAACCGTAACTAACTGAAAACACGCGGCACGGATGGCGCTACAGAAACGTTTTAATGACCTTCGGAAACAGTTCGTGGACCCTTATTGGACCATAATTTCTGGTGTGCTTTCACACGGCAGAGGCCGGTCGAAACTGACGCCTGATCAGTGCGCGAACGCGTCGAATTGGAATGCCCAGCCAGCCTTAGGCGGTGAGGGAGTCATCTTGAGGTACTTGCGGAAAGCCCCCTCTTTGGAAGTTGTGGTGTGTGATGGAAGATGCAGCGTTCGTCATTGGCGTGGTGAAGTTTAGCGCAGTATGGAGCGACGCCCCGACGGATTCGAAGAAATGTCTCAGCGGCGGCAAGCATGCCTACCGTCGGTGCGATGAAATAGATCCAGAGGGTGTGCCAATAACCTCCGTAAGCGGCGGGGCCAAAGGTTCGCGCGGGGTTCATGCTCATTCCGGAGAGAGGTGTTTCAAACGTGATGTTCACGGCGTAGAGCGACCCCACAAAATAAGGCGTGTACCGCGCCAACCTTTCGTGGTTCGTCACGAACAGTACCGTGATCATCAGGATAAAAGAGATGGCTAGCTCGGCCGCAAACGCGACGGCGGCACCATACACGCCCGGCGCGGTCACTGCATAACGAACCGTGCCATCCCCTGGAGCGCCTCTCAGTAAAAAGGTTGCGAGCGCAACGCCGATCGTTGCGCCAAAGAACTGTACGACCCCATAAAACAGCGCATCCCAAGGACGGAGCTTCCCTAGCCGGTAAAACGCGAACGTCATGGCGGGATTGATATGCCCACCGGATTGCTTGCCCCAGGGACTCATGATGAGCGCCATGACTGTAGTGCCGATGGCCAATCCCATCAGCGCATGGCGGACCATGCCGCTGATGAACAGATGACTCACCGGAGAAGCGGGGTGCTGCAGCAGTGTGGCAAACGAGCAAATGCAAAAGATGAAGAGACTCATTTCGCCCGCTTCCATCAGGTACTCGGGCCAGTGCAGACCTAAGCTGGCCGCGACGCCTAAGGTGTCTTTTACGGAGGCCGCCCTCGACGTGCCGGGCGGGCGGGTGTTATATACCGCCTCCTTCACTGAACTACCCTTGAACGTCATCATGGTCGCGACCTCCAGTGCGATTCATCCATGCGTATCGCCCACGGCGGACAAGCTCTGCTCGACAAGGCGGCTGCCTGAAAGGGCGTCAGTGACATCCTGCGTTGTGACAATCGCACTGGCATAGTTTGGGAGATTGACGAACGCGGCGTGCATGAATTCGTCTGAGTAATCGGCGGTCGCGTCCCTCACTAGAGTGACGTCGTATCCGAGTTCCACGGCAAACCGTACGGTCGATTCGACGCATGTATGCGCGACAAGACCAGCGACAATGAGCCTCTGGATGCCATGCCTTTTGAGTTGCATGTCCAGATCGGTGTTGGCAAAGCCGCTGGAGCACCAATGCTCTTGGGCGACGATATCTCCCGGCTGTGGGGCAAACTCGGCTCGGAACTCGCCGCCCCACGTTCCATATTCAAAAGTCTTTCGCGACCGGGCCGCTTTCTGAATGGGCGCGGCGTACTTCCAGGTTTCGTAGTCGCCGGGACGGTATCGATGATGCATCGCGTAGAAAACCCTCATCCCCGTCGTTCGCGCTGCGGTCAGCAACTGCAACATGTGAACGATGCAGTCATTCGCCTCGGCAACAGTTTTAATGCGATCCCATAGTTTGCCACCCTCGGAGATGAAGTCGTTGTAGGGATCGATTAGGAGAAGTGCCGTGATCTTTTTGTCGAACTCTAGATTTGTCATGTTCTTCCTCCTGCGTTCACAATTTCCGCGTTGCTGTAGCTAGCACTCTCTAGTGATCTCCTTTCTTCGGTTGTGTTGACGGTCATGCTCCATTCCTAGGCTCCGGTGGATTCGGGCTAAAACATGACTTGGATTTGTGTCCAGACTCGGTTGGCGGAAAAGGACTTGTCCGCAAAGGTGTTGCCGTGGAGGTACGAATACTCCATCTGGATTTTGGCGTTATGGCCGTGAACGTAATAGTTCAGGCCGCCGGAATCCTCCTGGACGCGGTGGTAGGAGAAAGGTGGGCCGACGAACCAGGCATTCTCGACGGGAAGAGAGCTGCCTGTGGGTACGGGCACTCCGGCGGCGTAGTCGGGTGCTCCCCAGTTCACGCCGGAAATGCGCTCGCCGAACTCGAGCTTACGCGGAATGAGATAGAGTCCCGCCTGTTCGCCATATCCCCATGAGTTATAGGAGCGCCCGCCGGCCGCCGGATTCGTCTTCCTGTAATACCCTGTTGGTTGCAGCGTGAAATATCTGTAGCGGAAGCCCACGGTCGCGGTCGCATTGACGCTTGTATCTCCGGCTGTCACATTTTCGAATGCGGAGATTGAGTTCACGGGGTTATAGGCTGCCGATGTCCAGAGCGTCAGCTCCGGTTTCGCGGCGCCAGCGGGATCCGTCTCCACATAGCCATAGGGCGCCAGCAAGTCGAACTGCGCATGCCCGATATAAGCCAGCTTTGTGTCGAAGTTTTCCTGCCCGCTCGCGTCGAGTGCGGGAATGCTGTTGGCGATCATGAAGGCGTAGGAAGCCCTGCCCGCCCTTCCATACGCCTGAACACCGATCGTCCGGGGAAGCACAAAAGCGTACTCGGCCGTCGACAGGTCGGGGAAGAGGTAGTTGCCCGGGTTGAGGTAGAACTCGTAGGTGTAAGGAGTCCAGGAACGGCCCGCCTGCAGTGTGAGGTGGCTTGAGAGGGTTTTGGAAGTAAACCAGTCCAGCATTGTGACTGTGTTGCTGTTGCCGGTCGTGCTGCCCTGAAACTGCAGGAAATACTTCAGGCTCGACTCGAAAACCGATCCGGAAAGAGCCAGGCGGCCGAGGAATACGTCGAAGTCGTTCGTTCCCTGGGAGCTTTCTCCGAGAGCCTGAACACTGGGTGCAGGTTTAAAGCCCGTATATCTGGTCTGAATGAGACCGTTAACAGTCAGCGAATAACTCTTGTCCGCGGTCTCGACAAAGAAGCCGCCTTGATAAATATCGGCAGGCATGAGCCTGCTCGTTGTGATTGCGGCCGCCGGGGACTTAACCCCCGATTCCAACGTCGTTGCCGCCTGGCTGCCGGAGGAAATCTGGTCGAGTCGCTGTTCGATCGCTTCCAGATGCTGCCGTTCCGCGCTGATCTGCTGCTGGAGATTTTCGCTTTGCTGGCGGGCATCGAGTTCCTGCTGCATTTTGTTCAGTCGATCCAGCGCAACTGCGAGTTCCTTCTTCAGTTCATCGACGCTGGCGGGGCCTCCCGCACTGCCGGCGGAAACCTCCTGAGCAATGGTGGGCAGAGACAACGCCAGAAAGCATGCGGCAATGTGCAGTAGACCTTTCCGGAACTTGCCGGCATACCCTTGCAGATCGTTCTTGGGTGGCTGAAGCATACTTCTCTCTCTATTGTCCAAGCGAATAGCGGACCGCCGCGGTCAGGAGTCGATCAACGAGGGCCGCGAGGTTTCTTGAGACTCATGCAACGTGAGACTCATGCAACGTAGCTGAGACACGGGTCCACACGCCTTCCAATAGCGCAGGCACCCACTTTTCAGCGGGACAACGGCTCCAACTCTGACTGAGGAATACGAGGTCACGATCCGCTGCGCCTTTGCTCGCGCTTCCCAGCCCAAGGATGAAGAGCGAACCTTTTCTAAAGGGACAACCGCCGACCTCGCCGGAGGTTTTCGCCTGGCGTACAACGGTGGCTGGTGCAAACAGGCATTCGTCCACGGCAGCATCCGTCGTTATTGAAGATCGAATGGCTGGGTCGGCTGCAAGTTGCCGCATTTTATGCAGGCCATCAACAATGAGCTGCCGAGCTGTAATCATCGCGAGAGCGCCATTCAGATCGCCATTCACCATGGAAGCAAGAAGCGTTTTGGCTCGCTCCAGCCTGCCGCTGATGCGCCACGCCAGCATTTTCAGGACATTGGAAGAGCTGGCAGCCTCAAGCACCATATGGCCCGCTGCCAAACTCTCCTCAGTGGCCGTGAACGTTTCCACGAACAATCTCCCTATGCTCTGCTGCACAAGCAGATCGACCTTCTCCTCAGTTCCGATCCCTCTGACCCATTCGGCCAGGGGCTCCAATTCAGCGGGTCCGTGTTTCACCTCGTCGGCCTTGACGTTTAGTCTCGACCACAGTTCGTCTTGCGCTGCGGCGCGGCTGGGGTCGGTGCGCGGCAGCAAAGGTTGGAATCTTCTGCCGTTGAGCGAGAAGATACGAAGTATTTTCCGGAGAAGCTGCACGTTGCGAACAGGACCATGTCCTATGAAGTCCCGATCGAACCTTGAATCGTTTGAAATTGTCCGGACCTCTGTCGGATCCGTGACGACGACAATGTCAGTGATACCGGGAAAATACGTGCGTTTCATGCTGTGATCACTCATCCCGTGTGCTGAGATCGATTCAACACCCGCTTGCTGGGTTCCGCTTGTGTGGTTCATTTCTTTCAACATGTTGGTTCTCCTATATGACTTAGGCCTCAATCGCGTATGCCTTACGCTGCACTCGCGACACGGGCGGAGTTACTATTCCTCAAGGCATGACGCTCGATACTCTTCGCGAACAGAGGCGTTTCCTGCCGGTTATGCGCCTCTGAAATGGGCCTGCGAGCGGACTGAAAGGTTTCCCGTGGAATACCCTGTTTGGCCAGAGAGTCCAGAAGCTCAGGCGTGAAGGAGCTGTGCACTTCGTTGGTAAACTCGCAGGTGCTGCCATCGATCCTCTTTACGCTCAAGTCCCAGATCACTCCCACTCTTATCCTGCCGGTTGGCGTAAAGATGTCCGAGCTTGAAACCAGCCGCAAGTGATGTGGTTCGGCAATCTCCTCGACGTAATGCTGCACCATGGGGCTCCCGCCGAGAACTTCGACGTTGATGGACATGCGACGGCCATCGGGTGTGGTAGTTACTCCGGCAGATACATGAGCCGGGGAGCAGGATTGGTATTCAGATTCCGACAGGCCAAAGCACCAAGTGGGAATGTCCACGTCTTCGATGGGAGCGTGGATCGTTGCTGAAAAACTGGACTTCACTAGCGTGTTGTCTTCCATATCTGTCTCCTCAGGAACTCCAATCGCTCGGGAATCTCCGCTCCCCTTTGCAGGCGGCACTTCGGCGTATGCAATGCCGGTGAGGTTTCCCTCAGCAAACAACAGCGTCCTCCGGTTCGACCCATCGAGATTGGCGCTGTAGACCGAACCGCCAAAGTCGGTAATGAACATTCGATCGCCTTTCAGGTCCAAAGCCAGGCCGATGCCCTCCATCAAATGTGTGAAAAGGATCTCAGGCTCCTTGCGAGTTTCGGCATCAGCATCAATAGGTGCGCGGTTCACCGTGTTGCCGCGCGGCGGGTCCCCACGGTCGGTCCAATACAGCATCCGATGAACTGGGTCGAGGTCCAGATCGATCGGCTCCGGAAGATTGTCATAAAGAAGCTCAATGTCCCTGCGGTTCTTGGCCGACTGACCTTGCGAAACCTGGATGTTGGCCCGAAAAATTCGACCCAAACCGGCGTGGTGACCACCCTTCTGCGTCCAGTAGAACTTGCCGCCTTCAGCGTCCACCGCAATGCCCACACACCATTTCGTCGGATCCGATCCCGGCCGCGAATCGCCCAAGCTCGCATCCACGAGAGTTTCGATTTCCGACCCGTCCAGGTTTGCCCGCATCACCCGCATGCCTTCCCGGTCCGACCAGTAAAGTTTGCCGCTCCTCTTTTCCAGATGGAGCTGCTTCGGCGTGAATGTGCCGCCAGTCGGAACGATAGTGATCATGTTCTTGCCGTTGAGATCAGACCGCATGATCGAGCCGTCATTCCTCTTGGGATCACCCATATTGGTCCAGTAGATGTGCCCAGCGGCGACATCGAGCACCAGGCCATCGGGCAACTTCCGGCCTTCGTTGATGATGGTCTTCAAATCGGAGCCATCAGGGTTTGCGGAAAGTACGCGGCCACCGCTGAGGTCCAGGAAGAAGAGCCTGCCGGACGTCGGTGCGTTTTTCGCCTCTGCGTCTATCGGCGTGGAAGCCATCGCGCTCATGGAACGAATCTCCTCGCTAACTTGTCTATGTGGTCCTGACAAAGCGCCAAGCCGAGCACTTGCGCCCACCGTAGCCTGACGCCAATCTGGAATCGATTCCCCAGACGGCCAATCCATACGTCCCAGTTGCTCGATCCAGTCAAGCCCCGATTGGCGCGCCTGCTCAGAGCCGAACAACTTATCTACCGCGCGAATGAAAGCCGATAGCTCTTTTTCAGCCAGGATGAGAAAGCTGCTAGTGAGCTGGTTGCAGCGCTTGGCTTTCGCATCCGTTGACATTTCCCGCGTTTCAAGCATGACAACCTTTGAACCAGCTCATGCCGGTCAGCTGGCCTTCTTCGCCGCGTCGTCGTCGTCCGCTTGCCCGAACTCGGTGAGGTATCGACCGAAGTTCAATTCGAAGTCGCTGCGAATTCCGTAACCGATACTACGGAGCTTGGTGCGGCGCGCCTGCGCATCGGGCCAGGCCAGCATTGGGAAAATCATTTCATTGCTCGACTGAAGCTCGGCAGCTGTCGGCATCCCGAAGCGATTGACCTGGGCCTTTGCCGTGGCGAGCGTCTTGCCGCCGAATGAAGCCAGCCGCCTTGCGAGCGAATCGACGAACGAATCGAGGTCTTTGTCTTCCAGCGTGCGGTTCACCCAGCCATAGCGCTCGGCGATATCGGCATCGAAATCGTCGGCAGTCAGCACGAACTCAAGTCCCCGCGAGCGACCGACCAGGCGCGGGAGCCATTCCAGGGCTCCGCCCCCCGGGATTAGTCCGACGCCTACCTCGGGGTTACCGAATACCGCGTTTTGCCGGCTGGCGAAGCGCATGTCGCAGGCCAGTACAAACTCGTTACCAATCCCGCGCGTGCGCCCGCGAATCTTCGCGATACTCACGACTGGCGCGGACGAAAGGCGAAGCACAAAGTCGCGCCAAAGGCCCAGCACGTCTGGACGCTCCACCGCTTTGGCCACGTCGAGATGCGCAATGAAGAAATCAGGATTCGCCGACTGGAACACGACGACCTTCACGGACGGGTCCGCCTCAAGGTCGGTCATTAGTTCACCCAATTCGACGATCGTTGAGGGAAGAAAAATGTTGATCGGCGGGTTGTTGAAAGTGATCGTCCACTGGCCCGGATGGGTACGGTCGACCTTGAATTGCGAATAGTCAGGCATGGCGCATCTTCTCCTCTTGTGAACCTGGTATCGAGGCTGGAGAGCCTCGATCGCCGAAGCTCTCCTGCCAAAAGCACTTTGAAAAGTTAATCAAGCGGCAGACGCTGCCACGCCCGATCGTAAGGATCTGAAGCCCGCCCGAACCTCTTCTGAAAAGAGTCTCGGCTGTTCCCAAGCCGCAAAGTGGCCGCCCTTGGGGAGCCTGTTGAAGTGAATGAGCTTGGGGTACGCCTGTTCCGTCCAACTCTGCGGAGCCGGGTACAACTCGTCTGGGAAAACACTCACGGCCACCGGGATTTTGACGCCTTTGACATTGAAATAGCCTCCGTAACCGAAATATTCCCAATAGAGGCGTGCGCCAGAAAGCGCTGTGTTCGTCAGCCAGGTGATCGTGATGTTGTCAAGGATGTCGTCGCGCGTGAGGCCCTCCGATTCTCCCTCAAAGGCGCGTGTTATCAGCTCGTAGCTGCGCGCGTCGTGATCCAGGAAATAAGCCGCCAGGCCGACGGGTGAGTCCGCGATTCCGTATAACGTCTGCGGCCGCAGCCCCATCTGGAACCCGTAAGCGATTCCTTTTTGATAGACGAACTGCAACCGCTCGTACGCGACCTTCTCATCGGCGGAGAGGCCTGATGGCGCTGGCTTCCCGGAAAACGCCGCCCCGTCAATCTCGGCGGGAAAGATACCAGGCATGTTGCTGTGAATGCCGAGCAACTCCGGGGCGGCCTGCACACCCATCAGATCGACAATGACCGCGCCCCAGTCGCCGCCTTGCGCCACAAATTTCGAGTATCCCAGGCGCTTCATCAGCGTGACCCAGGCGCGCGCGATGTGTTCGGGATTCCAGCCCGCCGTAGTCGGCTTGCCGGAAAATCCGTAGCCCGGCATTGACGGAATTACCACATCGAATGCGTCCGACGCGCTCCCACCGTAAGCCGTGGGATTGGTGAGTGGATCGATGATCTTTATCTGTTCAATGATCGATCCCGGCCACCCATGCGTAACGATGAGCGGCAACGCATTTTCATGTTTCGAGCGAACATGAATGAAGTGAATGTCGAGTCCGTCGATCTCGGTGATGAAATTCGGCAAGGCGTTGAGCTTGGCCTCGATCTTGCGCCAGTCGTACTCTTTCGCCCAATAGCGGGCGAGCGCTTGAGTCGTCGCCAGCTGCACGCCTTGGGTTGCATCCTTTACCGTCTCTCGTTCCGGCCATCTCGTTGCATTGATGCGGCTGCGCAATTCGGTGAGCTCCGCTTCCGGAAAATTAACTTTTGGAAATGGACGAATTGCACTCTTGTCAGTTGCCCCCGCGCTGCTTTCCTGTACAGCAACAGTTTTGATCATAGATTCCTCCTCTGCGGTGATGTTGGAAGTTGCAAACTAGTCTGCAGATTGCTCCTGGGGTTGAATGTGGCTGCGACATCAGTTACCGACGACTCTGCGCTCTAACTGCTCCCTCGTTCGTTTGTGATCCATTCGCGGATGTATGCCGGACAATCCCTGAGTTCGATGCCTTGCGCTTCCGCCTGTGCCAGAAGCTTCACTGCGTCACGGTTGGCCAGTTCTACCTCTGCGAGTTCGACGGCAACGACTCGACGCGGGTCGAGCGCAGTACGAACGACCTCCAAATCCTTCACCGTGAGCTGACCGCTGATGCAAAGGACCAGACCGAGTTCAGTCGAAAGTCGGTCGATTCGGCACGTCATTGGCTCGCATCGCCTGCCGTTCACCGATCTCAATAGCAAACGCCGCGCCGTTCGAACGTGATTGAAAAGGCTAGGGATCGGACTGCTTGCCGACCTGGAGAATTTGGCAGATCTGGTGAATGTGGTGAATTTGGAGAAAGTGGGGAGACTTCAGCGAAACTTGAATTGAGTCTTGTCGATACCCAACGCCTTGATGCGATGGTCAAGCGTCGACGGTGGAACGCCAAGCATTGCTGCGGCCCCTGAGCGCCCAGCGACACGGCCTCGAGATGTGGCGAGCGCCGCTTCAATGAGTTCCCGTTCGCTTCGAGGCTTGCCTTGAGACGGCGCGGGTGAAGCAACTTGAGGCCGTCCTCGGATGGGTTGTTTTGCCAGCCAGGACTCGTCGACGGCAAAAACCTCGCCGGAATTCAGAATCACGGACCGTTCAATCACGTTCTGTAGCTCACGGATGTTGCCCGGCCAATCGTAGTTCTGCAATAGATTCAACGTCTTCTTGTCGATCGAGTGGAAGCTCTTGCCCGCCCGCCTAGCGTAGCGTCTCACGAAGTATTCGACGAGCATCAGGATATCCTCAGTCCGGTCTCGGAGCGGTGGCACCTCGATGGGAAAGACGTTGAGTCGATAAAAGAGGTCTTCGCGAAAGCTACGGTTTGCCACAGCCGTCGTGAGGTCACGATTGGTCGCGGTGATGACTCGAACGTCGACTCGAATCGTTTGAGTTCCCCCGACCCGCTCGAACTCTCGCTCTTGCAAGACTCTTAAGAGCGCGACCTGCGTGTCGGCCGGAAGTTCACCTACTTCATCCAGAAAGATAGTGCCGCCATTGGCCTGTTCAAAGCGGCCGAGCCGCCGCTGTGTAGCTCCCGTGAAGGCTCCCTTTTCGTGACCAAACAATTCCGATGAGATCAGCGTAGGCGCCAATGCAGCGCAGTTCACACTCACGAAGGCACGCCCAGCCCTTTGGGATCGTTTGTGGACGGCGCGAGCGATGAGTTCCTTGCCAGTACCAGTCTCTCCCGTCACTAACACTGTGGAATCGGTCGGCGACACTCTGGCAATCCTCGAGAGGACCGTTTTCAACGGCTTGGAGGAACCGACAATTTCCTCGAACATCTGAGCGCGGTCGACCTCGTCTCGCAACGCCAAGTTTTCCCGATAGAGTTGATCTTTGAGCGCTCTGATCTCCGCTTCAGCCTGTTTCTGTTTACTCAAATCTAGGGCGAAGGCGACGCCGTCGGTCCCGCCCGCCTGAAACAAGGTGGCTCCAATCAGCACGGGCACCCGGCTGCCATCTTTGCGGACAAATTCCGATTCAAAGGGTTGTACAGAGCCGGTCTGAATTACTTCAGCCAAAGCGCGTTCAGCGCGATCGCGCCAGTCCGCGGGTGTCATGTCCAACCATCGCACGCGACCGGCGGCGATGTCTTCATGACCGTATTGCACCATGCGAAGAAAGGCTTCATTGGACTCCAGGATGGCGCCCTCGACATTCCAGGTCGCGATTCCCAGAATGTTGGCGTCCACCAATCGCCTGATCTTCGCCTCACGATCTTCGAGATCGCTGTAGAGACGCGTGTTCTCAATGGAGATCGCCGCCGCCGAAGCAATCAACTTAAGGGCGGCCATTCGCGCGGGCGTGAATGCGTGAGGCGTGAGGCTGTTTTCGAGGTACAGAACGCCGAGCAGCCGATTTTGTTTCATCAGCGGCAGACAGAGCACAGACCGTGCGTGATGCCCTTGAATATACTCGTCGGCTGCGAATTGATTCTGACCGGATGCATTTTGCAACAGAACAACTTCTTTGGTCCGAAGGACATAGTGCAGAACTGAACTGGGTAGATCCGCGGCGGTGACGCTTGCCCGTCGAAGAACAACTGTCACCTTATCGCTGCTGGTGGTAGCTTCCGCTTCGATCCGATAGCGATCACCTCGCGAAAGAATCAGGAGCCCCCTCTCGGCGCCTGCGTGCTCTATCGCTGTGCGCATGATCGTGTCGATCAGCCTGTCCAGCACGATCTCACCTGACACCGCTTCGGACACTTTGATCACGGTCGCGAGATCGAGCTGTTCGACCGGCGTGTGTATGGTCCCCGTCGCATCGGAGGTCAGGTAGTCCGCTTTGATCTGCGGGTACAACTGCTCCAGTTGCCGAACCTTGGCATCTGCGCCCCAACGGAGATAGCAGGAACGCGCCTCGCGTAGATAGGTGGTAGCAATCTTCTCGAAACCGCGTGCCGAGTAGAAGCGCCCTGCCACCTCGTTCGCGACTCCTTCATTGTGGACAAAGCCATTGGCGTGCGCAGAACGGATGGCTTTCTCATAGAGTTCCGCAGCTTCGAGCGCGCGACCTTCGATCCGCTCGATCTCCGCGCCGACAAGCGCGGCGCGGTTCGCGAACGTGTCGGGGTTATGCTCGGCCCATACTTGCAGCTGCCGATGATGAGCCATCAACGACGCTAAATGCTTAGGCCTCTCCTCGGGAGACGCGGAATCCCACGCTGCCGCATGGGCGAGCGCACCGTAAAACCGATGCTCTGCGCTTTCGAACATCGCCGCTGATGTCCAGAGCAGCCGATCAGCGTCCGCGTTTAGCGAGGCGTGTACGGCGGACGCGAAGTTTCCGGCAAAGAAACGCGCCTGCAACTTGCGGGTCCAATGGTAGAACTCGGCGAACGCTAAGTTGGGGGTGCACGCCAGACGACGTTCGGTGTCCAGCTCGTTGTATTCTTCATGATCCAGACAGCCGAACGTCGGAGTTAGCCCACGCAAGGTTCGGATCAGGCCGAGCTGCGCTCCGCACAGTTCCATCACCAAGCCAAAATTCACGCGCCTGGCAAACGCGAGGCCGTTGTTGCATTCGGTTTCGACTTCCGCGAGCGGATCTCCGACTGCCAGACAAACGGTAACCAGTTGATCCCAGCTGTACGACGCAAAAGTCAGGTCGCCAATTCGATACGCGAGATCGAACGCCCGCCGCACGAGTTCACGTCCCCTGGCTGGGTGTTGCATCCAGGGCAGGACAGTCGAACCCATGTTCATCCAGATTCGGGCCTGGTAACGGGTCAAGCCGCGTTTTTCAACCAGGTCATAGCCCAGTTGGCCAAACCGAAAGCCATCTTTGTAGTTGTTGAAACGCGGCCCAGCGAACATGGCAACCCAGACGTAGGCGAAGCACGACGCGTCGCAGTTACCGTGCTCAAGACTCAAAGTCACCATGCGGCAAAGCACCAGCGACGAGAGGTTTTCGTCAAAAAGTTGCGATGGCGTCATGATCTCCGTGAAGACATCCAGCGTGTCGAGAACATCGGGGTCTGTGATCCGAGGCAGGTCGATGAGCGATTCGATCGTCCGATCACCGAGCAGAGTCCAGATGCGTTCGTATTCCTGCATCACGTCTTCGCGCGTCGGATGAATCGACCATACCGTACTGTCGCGGCGCAGCCAGTCGACAAAAACCTCGGCACAGCGATCACATTGATCCAACGTCATGTATAGCGTGAGGCGCAAGCGCGTTGCGACACAGAAGTCATGGCGGTTGCTGGCACGTTCTGCCAATCGCGTCATTCGGTTCTCTGCTGCGGCCTTCTCGGCGGTCAGCAGCTCGCACTCGGCCATGAGGTACTCAATCGAAAACATCAGCTCGTAGTTGCGCTCCCAAGTCTCCTCCGTCAGGAGAGCGCCAGCGGCTCTGAGGTACTTGAGTGCGGAGTCATATGCGGTCGACGACTTCGCGCGCCTCGCTGCGATCAGATTCAAGTCGGCGACCCGCTCGCGCTCCTCGATCGAGCCGATGAGGTGCGAGCCCCTATTGAGTTGGTTGACGATTTCGAAGATGGTTTCGTCGCGCTTAGCCGGAGGCGTGTGCGCGGCGAGAAGCATACCAATGCGTAGGTGAGCCTCGGCGCGCAGTTCTTTGGGGATCAGGGAATACGCTCCCTCCTGCACGCGGTCATGCAGGAATCGATACGAATCATCCCCACGAAAGATGAGGCCCGAGCGCACGGCTTCCCAGAGATCGTCATGCATGTCCTCGATTGATTCCTGATACACCATCCGGAGCATGTCGAACTCTGCGCTGTTGCCCATGCAGGCGAACTGCTGAAGTGCCTTTTGAGTGTCTGGCGGCAGGCGACTCAACTTGCCGACCATCAGCTCGACGATGTTGTCGGTGAAATTTTTGGCGTGAATGCGGAGCAAGTCCCAGAGCCATCGCCCCGCGCCGTAGTCGAACGTCAGCAAGCCCTCGTCGGCGAGAGCCGAAATGAACTGGATCGCGAAGAACGGGTTTCCCCTGGTCTTTTCGTGAATCAGTGTCGCCAGCGGATCGGCGCGCTCCGGCCCGCAGTGGAGGGAGTCCACCAGCAGTTGGATCAAGTCGTCGCGTCGGAGTGGCGTGAGGACAATATCTTGCACGACCGCTCCGCTCTGGCGGATCGCATCGAGCTTGCGGACCAGCGGGTGCGTCGCATTGACCTCATTGTCTCGATACGCCCCGATGAGTAGTAGGTGCTGCAGGTCGGTCTGGGTCAACAAGTCTTCGAGCAGATCGAGAGTGGCAGCGTCCAGCCATTGCAGGTCGTCGAGGAAGAGTGCCAGCGGATGTTCCGGTCGTGCGAATACGCCGATGAACCGGCGAAAGACCAGCTGAAAACGTCGCTGCGCTTCCGACGGCGGGAGCTCAGGAACAGGCGGTTGTTCGCCAATGACGTGCTTCAATTCAGGGACAAGATCGACGATCAGCAGACCGTTCGGCTCCAGCGCCTCCCGGAGCGCGTCACGCCACTTGTGTAACTCGTCTTCGCCCTTACTGAGGAGCGGCCGGACAAGGCTTTGGAATGCCTGCGCCAGCGTCGCATACGGAATGTCACGCTTGTACTGGTCGAACTTGCCGGACGCAAATAGGCCGCGCGGTGGGACCAGCGGCTTGTGAAGTTCGTTCACGACGGCGGACTTGCCGATTCCGGAGTAACCAGAAACGAGCACCAACTCTGGCCGGCCCCCGGCTACTATGCGATCAAAGGCGGTGAGCAGGGCGTCCACCTCACGGTCGCGCCCGTACAGCCTCTCGGGAATCAGGAGGCAGTCCGGAGTGTCGTGTGACCCAAGAGCGAAAACTTCGATGGATCCTCGTGACTCCCATTGCTCCAGGCAATGCTGTAGATCGCGTTCAACTCCCGCGGCCGTCTGATACCGCTCCTCGGCTGTCTTGGAGAGCAGCTTCATGGTGATCGCGGAGACAGCTTCTGGAACGTTCCCTACCCGCTCGCTGGGTGCGGAGGGTTGTCTCGCGATGTGGCAATGCACCCATTCCATCGGATCGGATGCCGCGAACGGAAGGCTGCCGGTGAGCATCTCGTAAAGTGTGACGCCAAGTGAGTACAGGTCGCTGCGAGAATCAATCGAGCGATTCACTCGTCCCGTCTGCTCTGGTGCCATGTAGGCGAGTGTTCCGGCGATGAACTCTGGAGGTTCAGGTGCTTGGCGCTCGCGCGGAAGGCGCGATGCGATACCGAAGCCGGTGAGACGGACCTTACCCGTTAACGTGTCCACTAGCACGTTTGGAGGCTTGATATCTTTGTGGATCAACCCTCGTCCATGTAGCTGACCTATTGCACCAGCCAGCGCCACGGCGAGGCGGAGGAACTGTCCGACCTCCATCGGCTGACGGACGAGGTGATCGAGAGGCTCGCCACCCGTGTAATCGACCACGAGCATGGTCTGTCCGCGCTCGCGTACTAATTCCAGCGGCTGCAAGGCCCAAGCGCCGTCTAGGTGACTCTTAAGTTCGTGTTCGTGCGCGAGGCGATTAATACTCTCCAGAGTCGGATGCTCAACACCGGCTGGGTTGGGTATGAACGCGTGCTTTTCGCCCTCAGTGTCATTCCGCCACAATTTGCAGAACGCACGTCCGGAATCTCGCCAGAGGACCTCTACGGAATCGTTCTCCCACCCCGCCCCGAACAGGGCGGATGCCTTCATCTGTCCCGTCTCTTTCCGCCCACGGGTTCAAACCGTTCGTCTGGTTTGAGTTAGCGGACACGCGATGATTGGAAACGATGAAACCCCAGGCCAGAAATTTTAGCAGATTCGGCACACAGTCTTCGACGCCGGGTTCGCTCGCTAAGCCTTGTCGGCTTTGTCGACCACTGGCTCGAAGCTAGAGCCAAACTTCAACACCCAGAAATAGAGGTTCACATATTCCACACGCAATGCCAAGACCGACCACATCGTTGCACGAGAGCACGAGAAGAGAGCAATTGGCCGAGATAAATGGACTATGTTGGACCCAGAACCCTCACGCTACGTGATTTGGCTGAACGTAACTCGCTGATCAGTTGAGCCTTTGCCGCAGATTCAAGGCAACCCTCAAAGTCACCCTCGGCCTTCACACGGCAGAGGCCGGTCGGAAAATTGAAGCTCGATCCGCGCGAATGCGTCAGATTCGGAATGCCCTGCCAGCGCTTCCTCGAAAACGACTTCTGGCGAACCAACTTTCTGCGGCTTAGTTTCTGGACAGCCCGTTATGCGAGATTTGGCTGCTGGCCTTCAGAAGCCGATTCACGCCACAAATCCCGTCAAGGATTTGCCTTTCAACCCTATATCGATACTGACTGCCCGAGGCGGTAGAACACTAGAAACATTTTAGCTTGCTAGCCTTGGAGTAATGTCCTTACGCTAGAACTAACGCAGCAGGAGTCGACAGGTGTTTTGCCGCGCGGGACTCATTGAATCTATCTGACCCGACACTCAGAACGCGTCAAGAGACAAGAGTTGATTGGAACCACAACCGTCATGGATGAGAAATTCACTCTTCGGTCGCCCTTTCGAGCGGAAGGGGTTTTCTGGGACGCAACTCGCCCGGGTGAGAAGTTTTCTGGCACATTGAGCTGCGACGGTAGGCACCTTGAACTCGTCACACGCGCTGAGCTGGTTACGCCGGAACCGTCTGAGATGTTTGGCTTTCAGCAATCTCCAGCACCGGATATAGTTCACGGTCACACTAGCATCGGCGACTGCACGTTGATCGGTTTTCAGGAGATCGGGAGTCCAGGCCGCATCGATATGGGAACCGGAGTCGGCGTGCGCTGGCACAATTTCCGCATTACCGGTGCCTGTCTGACCGGATGGCATCTGCCCAGCGATACAGCAAATGTTCTGACTTCGGCCGAAATCACCTACTCGGGAATTAATCAATGGTTGCCGGGCACCGGAAGCGTCAGTTTTACGGACAAAGCTGTGAGCGTTTCTTTCTCGACAAAGTGGCCCACTGTGCTGGATGTTTGCGTCCTATCGAAACGAGTACGCGTATTCATCAAAATTAATCCCAACTTCCACATGCGGGCCGGGGGAAAGGGATACAGCTCGCGAAGTGAACCTATCATCACCCTTGAACCAGCAGAACCGACCTCCTTGGCCTGGTTGGTTGACTCCATGCACAGGTTCGAGAATTTGTTTTCGCTGTGCCTCGGAACCTCGGTCCGTGCGAACACCCTACATTTAACTGGGATGTCCGAGAAGACCGAAAGCGGATGGCTTATACGGCCTAGGAGTGGCAAAGCTGAAAAGCCGTATCTGCCAATTTGGGTTCGCGGGGACAGCAGCCAACTCGCCGTCGCAATTGCAACGTGGTTTTCGACCCCAGAGGAATTCTTACCACTCGAGAATCTCATTTACGGTACGATTCGACATAGCTCGTTGTTCGTTGAGACTGAGTTTCTTTCACTCGCCCAGGCTTTAGAGTCCCTTCACCGCTTGACCGATAAGACAACCGTCGTCGAGCCAACCGTTTTTAAACATGTTCTCAAGGCTCTCTGTCATCTCATCGACCAAACTTGCGGCGACTCACCTCTGGCAACCCGTTTCCTGGATGGCGTTCGTTATGCGAACGAACCGACGTTCCATACGCGGATGCAGTCATTGCTTTCGCGCGTCAACGGCGAAGCTCTAAACAAGCTCATCGGAGATCCGGTGGTATTCGAGCGGACCCTGCGGCAGACTAGGAATCACTTCACCCATGCTGGGATTCCCAAGAAGAAGGACGTTATCACTGACGGTAAGCAGCTATTCTTTTTCAACCAAAAGCTTCATGTCTTGCTGCGACTATTGATGCTAAAGAGCATCGGGTTTTCGGACGATGCGGTCTTCGACCAGATGTTCCAACAATCGCGGAGATACGTGTAGGGCCAAATGAGCAAACAGCCGAAAAACTTCAAACTGGGACATCATCTAGTCGGTTTCCTAGACGTTCTCGGTCAGCGAGAAAGGTTCAGGGGCTTGCGGCTGCCAACAAACGCGGAGGAAGACGCGCAGGTTAAAGAGGTTCTGCGACAGACTGCTGGTAAGCGTCCGGTGTGAACCGTGTTGACAAGCCTCCAGATTTAAGTGTCCACGAAGATTGGACGTGGACACTTACAGGTTAGGAGTGGGTGGTTGGCGGTGGATTGATCTCATCGGTGAAGATGTCT
>Ga0302326_10006721_pt1 | contig 25735 bp, 21 predicted proteins | sample Palsa_T0_3_FD_202264 | JGI IMG/M metagenome (GOLD analysis project Ga0302326, IMG submission 202264) | Peat permafrost microbial communities from Stordalen Mire near Abisko, Sweden - Palsa_T0_3 | ecosystem: Environmental > Terrestrial > Soil > Palsa > Peat permafrost | place: Sweden: Abisko... | reverse complement strand
AGCTGAGATTTCCCCGAAAGAACTGGCGGGCGTTTTCCGAATCGTTGGCCTCGATGACTATGGGATCGACCGGCACCGCGAAGATGTGGGCGCCATTTTGGTTGAACTGATTATGGAATATATCAGCCGATCCGTTCGCTATATAGATGCCGGTCGCGCAGTTTGTAATGCTGTTGTTCTCATAGAGGTGCTTCTTGGCGTTGTAGCTCCCGCCAATCGTGATTCCCTGGCCCACCGCATTAGCGTAGCCAGTACCGTATGAACAAGATACGATCGAGTCACGGACGGTCATATGCTCGACGTTGCTGCCTCCGGCCAAGGCGAAGGCTATCCCAATGAAGTGGCTGTTTTGTTCCATGCCCTCGACTGTGACGCGCTCAAATATTCCGTTGGTGGTGATGAGTCCCAGTTTTAGGGTTTGGTCCACATTGAAGCCGATGCGCGCGCCGCCGGTTCCAGTGGTGAAGTTTGGAGCGCTGAACAGGGTAAGTCCTTCGATGACGAAGTTTTGCGAGTTGTTGATATCGACCATGGCGCCGCCGTCGGGGCCGTTCCAGTAAAGGGCGGGCGCCGCCTTTCCTATGGAGGGGCCGCCGAACATGGACGTGAGGCCGAGCAAACGGATGCCATACTTGCCGTGAATTTTAATCGTGCTGCTGATGCGGATCGAGAGGCCGGCCTCGAAGGCGAGGACGCCGTAGTCGGGCAGTGTAGCGATGCAGTGGTTCAGGGCCGTGGTGTCGTCAATTTTGCCGTCGCCAACCACGCCGCAGGTGGGGTCTGTCACGGTTTTGAAGTTATTGGACGCAGCCGCGATAAGGGCGGACGCGAGACTGAGGAAAACGCATTTCTTCACGCAAGCTGCTCCAGCAGTAGCTCCTGAGACCTTTCGGCGCGCATGCAGGCAACGAGTTCGTGAAGTGCGCATAGGGGATCGGCAGGTTGCTCAAGGGCGAGCAGTTGCCGGGCGCGGGTTATGTCGGCGACGAAGCGGGTCACTTCAGTCTGGCGAGCGGGGACGATCTGCAACTGCGAGCGCCAGCCGGTCAGTTGCAGCACGCGCCGGGATAAATTGGAAATGGTGACGCCCTTGCCGCTCCCGATGTTGAGCGGCTCCAGGATCGGATCGCCAAATCCGGCCTTGCACAGCGCTTCGACTACGGTGTCGATCCGGACGAAATCCAGCACTTGTTGTCCGCCAAAGAGCACCAACGGTTGACCCTGTAGGGCGCGCTGTAAGAAGAGGGGGATGACACGGCCGGTGTCGCCGGGTCCGTAGACGTTGGCGAGCCGTAGCACGGCGGTTTCGAGGCCATCGGAGGCAAAAACCGAGCAGTAGGCTTCACCGGCGACCTTGCTGGCGCCATAGAGATTCTTGGGCTTAAGCGGCGCCGTCTCGGGCACCGGAACGTGGAGCGGATCTCCATAGACCTCGCGCGACGAAGCGAACACTACACGCCGGACGCCATTCGTGCGGGCCGCCCGCAAGAGGTCGAATGTGCCAACAACGTTCGTTTGAAATGTGTAATCCGCGTCCGCTTCTGCACCCATCACGCTGGACTGGGCAGCGAGATGATAGACAAGATCGATGCCCCGCAGCGCTTCGAGTAATGCCGAGGGATTCCGGATGTCGGCTCGCACGAGCCGGATTTCATCGAGGCAGTCCGCGAGGTTTTCGGGACGCCCGCGGTGAAAATTATCCAGGATGGTGACGGAGCCGGCCCGGTCCCTAACGAGGCGCCGGACTAAGTGGCTTCCGATGAAGCCTGCGCCGCCGGTTACGAGTATCTTCACGTATTCAATCCCCTGAGGAATAGTTACGCTCGGCCCCGCCCGCAGATGCGGCTAGAGCCTTCGGAGCACTGCCATTCGACGCGTTCGGCAGGGGGGCAACCGCGGCCGGAGTTTCTTCGCTCAGCGTCTCGACCAGATCCGCGAAACGCGGCACGAGCTGGTCTTGATGAAAACTGCGGCCGCGCTCGACCATGCGCCGGTCGGGCACGCCGAGTTGGGCGCCATCTTTGGCGTTAGCGAGTATGCGGCGCACGACCAGATCCACGTCGCCATGATTGGCTGAGGCGAGCGGGATTCCGTTGCCGGCGGCGATATCCATCACATGGCTCGGGGAGGGTCCGATATAGAGGACTGGCGCGCCGATGCACATGATGTTGTAGATTTTGCAGGTATGCACGATGCCCACCAGGGGATCGCCCATGATAACCACGTGCAGATCCGCGGCCGAAAGCGAGGCTGAAAGATCCGCCAGCGGCTGGTAGGGCAGGCAGCGAATATTCGCCAGGTTGTGCGTCGCGGCAAAATTAACGACCGTGGGAAATTCGCTGCCGCCGCCCACGAAGCAGAACGCAATGTCCGAACGGCCGGCTAGGCGCGCGGCGGCTTGTAGCACGGTAGTCAAAGGATGGCAGGGACTATGATTGCCGGAATACATGACTACATATTTGCCAGCGAATCCATAACGCTCGCGGAAGGCCTGCCGGCCATCCGGATCGTAGTGTACGACTGCGCTGTGCGCCCACGGCGGGATTACGGTGATCTTTTCGGAGGGCACGCCTTTCTGCATTACGCGCGTGCGCATGAAGCGATCGGGCACCACGACTTCGCCGGCGGCGTGCAGGCTAAAGTTGAGCAGACTGGCGAGAATGCGTGCGGTGGCCGAATCTTTGTTTAGCCAGCCGGCCGCGACGGCTTCGTCAGGGTTCAAATCCATGACCCAGAAGATGAAGCGTCCGCCTTTGAGTTTGACGTAGAGCGCGCCGAGCAGCGAGATGAGAGGGGGAGAAGTGAGGGCCATGACGACGTCGAAGCGCGGGAGGAAGAGGACGCGGAGTATGCAACTGAGGAAGAAACTGGCGAAGTTTGCCGCGCGCCGCCACTTTGCGGTCTTGCCGAGGGCCATGCAGGGGACGCGCAGAATGCGGCAGCCGTGCCACAGTTCTTCCTTCGGAAACCTTATCTGCGGACTGTCATAGGCACGCGTGCTGGCGACCACTGTTACCTCGTGGCCGCGCGCGGTAAGTGCCGCGACAAGATCGCTCGCGTGCTGTGCCGTGGATACCACGTCGGGATAGAAGCACTGATTCAATAGCAGTACCTTCATGGTTGAACCTCGAATGGGCGATGGACCGGTGAGTTAGGCCAATGCAAAGGCTTGCTTGTTCTGGCTAGCGCGTAAATTCTTGGATTTCAACAGCATGTGCGAGCCAATGGCCAGCACGTCCATGCGGGTGCGCAGGAAGCAATCGAGGGCCTGCGCCGGAGTCTGGACGATGGGTTCGTTCTCGTTGAATGACGTGTTGAGCAAAACGGGGACGCCGGTGATGTCACCGAAGCGTCGGATGAGCTTCCAGTAGAGCGGATTGGATTCCCGGTCAACAGTTTGGAGGCGGCCGGTACCATCGGCGTGGGTGACAGCGGGGATGTCCTGCAGGCGATCGCCTTTGATGCGATAAGCGGTCACCATGAAGGGCGACGGATAGTCGGTCTCGAAGAAATCCGAGACGGCTTCGGCCAGCACGGAGGGGCAGAAGGGCCGGAAATGTTCGCGATGTTTGATGCGGCCGTTGAGGAGATCTTTCATGTCGGAGCGGCGCGGGTCGGCCAGTATACTGCGGTTGCCGAGGGCGCGCGGTCCAAATTCCATGCGGCCCTGGAACCAGCCGACCACTTTGCCTGCGGCGATTTGCTCGGCGGTCTGGTCAACTAATTCCGCTTCACTCAGGCGGCGATATGCGACGCCCGCGTTTTCCAACTCCGCGTGTATTTCGCGGTCGCTGTATTCCGAACCGTAGTAAGCATGCTGCATCACGAAAGAGCGCGGCTGATGGAGGCGTTCGTGCCAGACTGATAACGCCGCGCCGATGGAAGTACCCGCGTCGCTGGCGGCCGGCTGAATGTAGATATCGCGAAACGGCGTTTGTTCGAATATCTTGCCATTGGCCGCGCAGTTAAGAGCGACTCCACCTGCCAGGCACAACGCTTTTTGTCCGGTGCGCTGGTAGACATGATTCAGCAGTGCGAAATAGTTTTCTTCGAGGACGGCTTGGACGGAGGCCGCCATGTCGGCATGCCGCGCAGTGAGCTCTTCGCGGGGTGCGCGCGGGGCGCCAAACACTTTGATCATTTTGCGCGAGAACACGTTGCCGGACACTGGCTCGCCCCCATCCCAAGTCATTTTGACGCCTTGGCTGTGATGCGTGAAGTAATCGAGGTCGAGACGGGTATTGCCGGATTCAGTCCTGACGATCCGGCGGATTTGCGGAGCAAAGCGGGGCTCGCCGTAAGCGGCCAAGCCCATCATTTTGTACTCGTCGCCGTATTTCGGGAAGCCCAGAAACTGCGTAAAGGCGGTGTAGAGAATTCCGAGCGAGTGCGGAAACAGGACGGAGCCAAGAACGTCGATACGATTACCGCGGCCGATACCCCACTGGACGCTGCTGTAATCCCCGAAGCCATCCACCGAAACCACGGCGGCTTCTTCGAAGGGGGAGGCGAAGAAGGCGCTGGCTAGGTGCGCGCGATGGTGCTCGACCTTGTGGATGCGGGCACGCTTCAATTCGGAGAGAATCGTGCCGTGGCGGTCGGAACTTAGGCGGGCCACCTGGACGATGTTGGCGACGCGCGACATAGACCTCTGCCAGGAGGCCGGGCGGACGGCGGCGTGAATGATTTTTCGTCCAAAGTGAGCGAAGGGATTGCGGGAGATGGCGACGTGCTCGATGTCGTTGTGATCGGTTCCGTGCAGGCAGGCGGCCGCAGCGAGGTTCGGAAATCCGGCCCAATGCTTGATGCGGTTCAACCGCTCCTCTTCGATGGCCGCCACGAGTTGGCCGCCGGCGAGTAGAGCCGCCGACGCATCGCCATGGAAGGCGTTTAGTCCGAGAACGTTCATCCTCTAGCCCCTTGTCGCCTCAGTTCGTCCAACTTAATGTCCACCAGCAGTCGGAACCAGAAGGCATGCAAAAAATGAAAAATCGCGCCCTGCTTGCCGTCCAGAAAGCCAAGGCGTATAAAGTACCGGTAAACGAAATAAAGAAACGGCCGCACAAATAGCGGCAAACGCGACCAGATCTGCTTCAACATAAGGATCCGCTGATCGGGTTTGCCGAGGAATGATGGCTTGACGATGTGTTCTCGCCCGATTCTGGCGTTCTCCAGTTCCTCCCTAGCGAGCAACGTTGCGTAGCGGTTGTGCTTCTCAATCCAAAACGAGATGTCGTCTTCCTTCTTGTTCACTTCCAAGAGATCGCCGTGCAACTTCATCACGTTACCCGCGACATAAAAGTGATGATCAACGAGGTCCCGGGCATCTGTTTTCACTCTGCCGCGCCGAAACATCTTAAGCAAGTACTTCGGGTAATAACCACCGTACCTGATCCACTTATCGCGAAACACCTGCCTACGCTTGATGTAGATACCATCCACAGTACGGAGTACCGCGGGGTCGAGTTCGCAGATTTCGTCGGTCAACTCAGGCGTGACACGCTGGTCTGCGTCTAGGGCTAAGACCCATTCCGTTTGAATGGGCAGATTCTCGAGCGCCCACTCCCATTGGAGGGTGTGCGACGAGAAGGGATGGTGCACCAAGGTTGCACCATAGCGGGCGGCGATCTCACTGGTGTGATCCGTGCTGCCTGAATCTACGATGTAGACCTCGCGAGCCCAAGCGCAGAGGCTGTTCAGGCACGGCTCCAAGTTTGGCTCCTCGTTATAAGTCAGCACGACCACAGTGATCGGCACACGCGTGTTCCGGATATCACCCTGATGAGCGACCGTGTCGGCAAGGGTTGTCATGGAATCACGGCGGCGTAAGTTTCCGCCAGTTTGCGGCTGACAGCATCCAGCGAAAATTGTTGTCTGGCGAGGCGCACGCCGTTTTCGCTCATACGTCTGCGAAGTGCGGGGTCTGTAAGCACCTCGACAAGTGCTTTGGCCAGTGCTTCCGCGCGACAGGGCGTGACGAGTCCGGCCCCAGCGCGAGAAATCTCGCGGTGAATGCCGACCTGATCGGAAACAACCGCGGGGCAACCCGCGGCCAGAGCTTCCACCAGAGCTATGCCGAAATTCTCCGAGTATGACGGCAGGACAAACACATCCGCATCGCTGAATGCCGCCCACTTATCGTCGCCGGTGAGGAATCCCGCCCAAACCACGTCTGAGGCGATACCTAGCCGTTCAGCGCTCTGCTTCAGTTGCGCCACCAAGTCCGGATCGCCGACGCCCGCCAGGACAAGCACCGCATCGACGCCTTTGTTCCGCACCTGTGCGAAGGCTTCGAAGAGGAGGTCAAGGCCTTTTTTGCGGTCGAAACGAGAGAGGAAGAGAATGGCTTGGCGGCTGTTTGAAGCACGCTCCGAAAGCGTGTTGCCGGCCGGAAGGTCTACGGCATTGGGAATGATTAGCGGACTGCCGGATATACCAAGTTCGCTGGCCTCCACCGACTCCTGTTCGCAGGTGTAGTGAATGCCCGCGGCGCCAGCCACGATGCGGCTTTCGATCAGCCGGAACGAAAGCTTTTTCAGCCACCGCCGCCGGTTATGCATGCCCCACCGGTTAAGCGTGCCGAGGGGCCGAACGATGTATGGCACTCCGGCGCGGTGCGCCAGCAGAGCAGCGGGCAGGGCCGCATAGGAGAACAGGGCGTGAATGTGGATCAGATCGAACTCGCGCACGTGCTTCATCAGCCACCGCGTCATGGGCCAGGAGAAGTTATATAGGCGGGTCTGCCGTGGGAAATACCAGAAGGTGGCGCCGTCTTCGCGTTGGGGCTTGCCGAGCGGGATGTGCAGCCGGTCGGGGCCGTTGTCGTCGGTGGTGACGACATGCACGTCCATGCCAGCCTGCGATAGCGCGCGGGCTATGGTTCGCATCATGACGCTAGGTCCGCCGCGCTGTGGGCCGACCGAGGGGATAACATGCAAGATTTTTCGGACAGGCATGGCTCGGCTAAGCAGCAAATAATACGGCGTTCAGGCGCTCGCGGAAGTGCTGGGCCGTGAACTGACTTTCGTATCGGCTACGGGCTTGCGAGGAGAATTGGTCCCACTCGGGTCCGGCGCGCAACAGACGAACGGTGGCTGCCGCGAGTGGCGCTGGATCGTCGGGATTGATAGCCAAGCCGGCTTCGGGCGGATTGACTACTTCACGACCGCCGTCTTTATCGCTTACCAGACAAGGCCGTCCCATACGCATGGCTTCCAGGTAGACCAAGCCGAATCCCTCTCCGCGGCTGGGCATGGCCAGACAGCGGCATTGCGCGATAAGGCGCTCTTTTTCCTCTTCAGAGATCTGGCCGAAGAAGCGAACGCGGCTGCCCAATCCCAGGGCGACGGCCAGTTGCGCCAGTTCGGGGCGCAAGTCACCACCGCCAGCGATCCACAACTCGGCTTCGGGAAGGCCTTCGAGAACGCGGGGCCAGGCGTTGATCATCTGCCGGTGTCCCTTATAGTCTTCGCTACGCAGCATGCGTCCCAACATGAGCGCGACGGGTTTGGGAGCCGGCGCGGGAGGCGCTATTTCGAGACTCGCTTCGGCTCCCAGATGCACGGTGGCATGTGGCGCGTCGCGGAACGCCGGATTGAGGTTCGCGAAGCGTTCCCACGTGTGTTCGCTATTGGACAGGAACAGATTCACTCTGCGAAGCGCCCAGCGAGTAATGGAATCCTGGCGGCGCCAAGCTTCAATACCGTGCAAGAATACGACCACGCGCGCCGCCGGCCCAGCAATTACTCGCGCCAGTTTAAGCAATTGCAGATGCCACACTAGTAACGTGCCAGACTTGGGGCGCATGGCCAGCGCTTCGAGGGCGGCCAGAGTTTTGCCTCTCTCCGGCTCGTAACCCAGCAAGCAAGCCCGGCCCTCGCCCATCCGGGAGACGATGGCTTGCCAAGCCTCTCGACCGCTGGCCTGGACTCCCCCAAATGGCTTGAAGGAAGGGAACACACCGACCACCTCGGCTATTGAGATGTCAGACATTGCGCGGCGAGCTCCGGAGCCGCGGAACAGCGGCGTACGCGGGCGTATTCGATGCGCGCTTGGCTTGCCAGCTATCCAGGTAGCGGTTCACCACCAGGGCTACCGTCAGGCTAGCAGCGGCACTGGCCGTCAGCTCGACAAGCTGGCCGCCAACCTGCAAGAGCGCTATGCCGGGCAGATACCACAGCACGAATCCGTGTAGATCCAAGCGCTCCAACCGTTCGGCTGCCTGCCAGTCCAGTGCAGTGATAACTACGCCCATGATGAGAAAGCCCAGTACCACGCCAGACGTTCCAAAATTGGCGTAGAATTCCATCACCTGGCCGACACCCACGCTGGTGTCGGGCGCGAACTCGATCCCCGTATAGCGGGTGACCAAGTCGCCGCTGCCCGCCTGGATGACCTTTTCCGGCCAGACGACTCGCGGGATAAGCGCCAACGCTGCGTCCCATAGCGTCTCACCGTGGGAGTAGGCTTCTGTCTGAGTCAGGTTGATTACCGCGGCCCCCACCAAGAAGTTCTGGTTCAGGCGGCCGTCAATTCGTTTCAGATGCTCCTGGTTTGCGGGATCGAACCATTCGAAGGTCGCGAAGGTATCCGTGACGCGATCGAAGCGATCCAAGAGGGACTGACCGCCCCGGACGCTGGCCCGGATCTCGGCGCGATCGCGCATATAACTGACAAACACAGAGAGGCCCACATAAGCCACCAGCACGCCGCAAAAGAATACCTTCTTGGGTGACCGAAAAAGAGTGGAGACAAAAACCAAGAGGGTCATGACGGCGATCACCCCGTAGCCCAGAAATCCGGCCGTCACCACGGTCGTTAGCGGCATCAGGAGCGCAATTGCGAGCCACGCCGCGAGCTTTCGCCCATTGCCCTCCTTCCAAGCCATCCAGCAGCAAAGCACCAAGCCAGCGACTATAAGCTGCTGGCCGCTAGAGACGATCGCCGTGGCGGTCGGCAGGTGGCCGAGAAAGGTAGAAGACAACAAGTAAAATATTACGCCGCAAAGGATGTAAGACTTGGGCAATTTGGTATCAAGCCGATGGGACCCCTTGGCGCGCGGGAGCAAGCCCTTCTTGATTAGAATTGGCGTAAAGAGGACGCCGCCCACGCAAAACGCGAGCATTCCATAAAGACTTTGCTCAAAGCCCAGCTCGGTGAATCGCAGATCTCTCGTATCAAACGTGGGCAGCACGTAAATTGCCGCGCCAACCCAGTGGATCAATGACAGGTTAAGCAGGTAGGTCAGGGTTAATCCGACGCCAGGTATGTGCCACCGTTTGCGGAGTACCGCCAACAGCGCCATCGCGCCGGCCCAGATAACCAAAAACTCGAATACCTTGCTAGCGTCCATTTACAGGACTCACCGCTGTGGTGGCCTGGCTGGGTGCCAGGATCTGCATGCGGCCCAGATATTTGTTCACCAGTAGAGCTACGATCACGCTGGCCGCCGCGCTGGCCGTGAGTTCCACAAGCTGGCCGCCGACCTGTAACAGAGCGATCCCCGGCAGATACCACAACACAAAACCTTGCAGATCCGAGTGCGTCAGCCTTTCGGCAGCCTGTAAATCCAGAGCCGTTACAACCACACCCATTAAAACAAAGCCGATTAGCACACCCGCAGTTCCGAAGTTTGCGTAAAACTCCAGTACCTGCCCGACACCGACGCTGGTGTCATCCGCAAATTTGATATCGGTATAGCGCCCGACTAAGTCGCCGCTACCCGCAGAGATAGGCTTATCCGGCCAGAAGGCTCGGGGAATGAGCGCTAGCAATGCGTCCCAAAGCGTATCGCCGCGGGCGTAGCCGTCAGTCTCCGACAGCCGTACGATTGCCGCACCGACCAGGTAATTCTGATTCAATCGGCCGTCAATGTTCATCAAATGGCGCATGTTCCCGGGATCGAACCATTCGAACGTCTCCGCGGTCTGCGCGACGCGATCCATCCGTTCGGTCAACGACTGGCCGCCCCGCACTGAGGCTCGGATATCGCCCCGGTCGCGCATATAACTGACGAACACGGAAAGACCCAAATAGGTCAGTACCAGGCCAGCTAGCCCGATCTTGAGCGGCGACCGCACAAAACCTGACACAAAGATCAACAGAGTCAAAAGAGCGACCGCGCCGTATCCCAGAAATCCGGCTGTGACTACAGTCGTTAGCGGCATCAGGAGCGCCGCGGCCAGCCACGCCGCCAGTCTTCGCGGGTTGTTTTCTTGCAGAGCTTTCCAGCAACACAGTGCGAGGCCGGCCAAAACAAGCTGCTGGCCGCTGGACACGACGGCCCTAGCAGTCGGCAATTGCCCAAAAAACGTAGACGACAGCAGGTAAAAAATCACCCCGCAGGCAATGTAGGCCTTGGGCAGCCGGGAGTCGGCTTGGAGCCCTTGCTTCGCGCGCGGCAGCCAGCCCCTACTGGCCAGCAGCGGTGTCAGGACGAGCCCGCCAAACGCAAAGGCCACGACGCCATAGAGACTCTGCTCGAATCCCAACTCGGTTAGGCGCACGTCCTGGCTCTGAAAGGCGGGGAGCACGTAAATCGCAGCGCCCGCCCAGTGGATCAGCGACAGGTTGAACAAGTACGCCATGGTCAGGCCGGCGGCGGGCGTCTTTCGCCGCATGCGCACCACGGCGACCAGCCCCATTACGGCCAACCAGACGAGCAACAGCTCAGATAGCTTGCTGGTATCCATGGATAGAAGCGAACTCGACGGATGAGCGCAATGTATGGGCAACTGCCTCGATCAGAGAGTCAGCCGCCGACTCCACCGAATAATTTTGAATCTTTTCGAACGCGCGCGCGCCCATGGAGGAGAGCGTGGGCCGCGCATATCGCTGGAGGATGCCGGCCAATGCTTCGATGCCGCCTAGGGGGAACACGTCACCGGTTCGACCTTCCTCGATCAGGTCCGGGCCGCAGCCTACCCGGTCACTGACGATGCAGGGGAGCGCAGACAGCATGGCTTCATTCACGACCAATCCCCATGTCTCGCCGCCATCGGATGGCAACACCAAGGCGTCCGCCGCCACGTAAGCCTGGACGATCTCAGTCTGGTTGAGAAAACCCGCAAAGGTTATGGGAGCGCCATGCGTTGCTGCGTATGCCTCGCATTGCGTCCGGAGCGGTCCATCTCCGGCCATCAGGCCGATCACGGAAGAGCCGAGTTGCCGCGCCCGCCCGATGGCTTCGACGAAATCGAGGGGCCGCTTCTTTTCTGTGAACTTTCCGGCGAACAGCCAGACGGTATCGCCTGGGGCTAACTGCCATTTCCTCCGGAGCTCTTCGCGGCGCGGCATCAGGTCGCGGGCCTGGCCAGAGATCCTTGAGGAGTCCACGCAGTGCGGAACAACGAAGATGCGCGCGGGATCCGCTCCGTAATGCAGGAAATAGTCGCGCGACCATCGGCCCACGGGCAAACAGGCATCCAAGCGCGGAATAGACCACTTATAAAGCGGCCACTTGGCTGCACGTTTCAGCGGCGAGCGGGGCGTTTTCAGATGCGAATCGCTGCGCACCAGGACTGGAACGCGCGCCTTCCAGCAAGCTCGGATCGCCTGCCATGCGCTCTTGTAGTGCCAGCCATGCACCACCACAGCATCGAAGCGCTTTTCAGCGATCAGACTCGCCACTTCAGGCGTATCCAAACCGGTGGGAGTTGCAATGGATGGCTTTGCCGCAACATTGCGTAGGAACCGATGGTCATACCCATCGAGCAGTGGAACGTCCCACTCGAATGCGCGGCCGAAGCCTGCGGCGCCCTGTTCCTCCGCATTAGCCTGACGGCAGTACAATACGTCCAGTCTCCAGCCGTCATATTCCGCAAGCTTCCGGAATACTGGCGAATAATACTGAATCGGATGCGTAGTCAGGATGGCTACGCGTAACTGGGAATTGAAACGGGGCACGCCTTGCCTTCAACTACTCGATTGAACAAATCGCATTGCTCGCGGGTCAACTCGCGCGCCCGGAATGCAGCAAAAGCGCTCCGTTCGACGCGGGGTATTTCCGGCAGGCGCGATAGCTGCCCGCACCAGAGCGCGGCCAACTCGCCCGTGGCCGCGGCGGCAGGCCGATCCGGCGAGAACGACACGACGCTCGTGCGCAACTGGCGCAGCACATTCCACATACTGCTCGCCTCATGGAGCGCGCCCACCAGCGGTTTCCGGGCCAGGATATAAGGGTAGATCTTGGAGGCGCTGTATTGCGGATCGTCCGATCCGACTGCCAGTAAGAAATCGGCATCCAGCAGCAACTGGAGCGCCTCAAAATAGGGGATCCGTTGCGGATGCTCCTGGACTTGGCCGGAGACTCCCATTTCGCGCGCGATCGGTTCGACCGTTTGCGTAGACCGGCGATCGGCAGCATAGTCGGTGCCGATAAAGTGCAGCCGGACCCTGGAAAACAGTTCGGGCCATTGCTCGGTCCCCTGCCGCAACGCGCCGAAAATAACTCGCAGGGCGGGCGCCATATCATGTCCGCCGCGGCCGACGTATACTCCGTGCAGTTCGCCGTTGTTCGGCTGGAAAAAGCGATTGCCCTGGGAATGCATGCGCGCGACTTTGAAATCGAGTTCCGACGCACCGAAGGGGAGAGTTTTTGCTGGCACCGACGTGAGCTCCGAATAACGCCGCCGGAGCGTTGCGATGTAGTCGCCGGACACCGCGATTAACCCATCGGCCTGCGCCATGGTCCACCGCTCCAGGGCGCGGTGGACGTGTTTCATCAGCCAGAATTTTGGCGGCTGCGCTTGCGGAGAGTTCTCGACGTACTCGTTGACCCAGGGGTCCTGCATGTCCAGCACGAACGGAACGCCGAATTCCTGTTTCCAGAGCCGGCCAAGAGGCATAGTGGCGAACATGGTGGTCGAGATATAGACCAGATCGAATCGTTTGGTTCGCAAGAGGCTGCGACCCGCCTGGTATAGAAAAGGGAGGGCGCGAAGTCCGACATTCCCTACGCCTAGCATGCGGGTCCACCGTGCGGCGAGGGCCGGAACCCGGGAGACTGCCAGCCCCGGTGGGAGCGTCTCCAGCAGGAGCGGATCAACCACGCCTTCCACATCCTCCGGACGAACCGCTAGAACCACAGGGTCCCAGCCAAACTCACTGAAGTACGGCAGGCCCATCCGCACGCGGTGCATGTCCGCCGCGTTGATGGGCGGAAAGTGGGGCGACACGATTAGGACGTTGCGCATGAAAAAGCAGGAGACAGAATGCTCTCGACCAGATTCAGGAAGGTTCGCTTCTCTCGGTCCCAATTGTAGCGGCGTCCACCCCAAGCCCAAGCCTCGCGGCGAGAGCTTTCAAGATCCGGCCTATCGGTATACCACTTGTGAATGCCGGCGGCCAGACTCACGATGTCACCGGGCTCGTAGCAACAGCCTGCGCCTGGGAGCCCCGCCATGAGCGATCGCTGGCCTGGCACGTTGGTGGCGATAATCGCATTTCCAGCGAGCAGATACACGAAGAGTTTGTTGGTCAAGCAGAGCGTTCTGTTATGATCCGAAGGCCGTTCCAGTGTCAATCCAATGTCGTATTCAGCAGATAACCGGGCCATCTCATCCGGCGGGGCGGGCGCGTGACTTACGATTCGATCGCCGTTCACTCCCGCGGAACGCGCCACCGCAAAGAGCCGCTCGCGATATCCGGCCTGCCAGTTGCCCCTCAAATGAAGCTCGATATGGGCATCGCGCAGTAATCCCATGGCTTGGACGACATCTTCCAGACCTCTATCGCAGCCGATACACTGCGAGAACCAGTAGAGCTGCAGTGGGGCGGACGCGCTTGCGGACCGGAAAGCCGCGGGCCTCTGCGCTAACGGGAAAACGTTGAGCACCGGCTCCGGACGGGGAATCCGATACTTCTCCGCGTACGCGTCCGCGATGCCAGGAGACGCCGCGGTGACGTAGTCGCAGGACTTCAGATGCTTGCGCTCAATTTCTTCGGCAATCCGTTCCAACAGGGATGGCGGCTGGCCAATGGCATGCATGCCGGTGTAGAAATCTTCAGTGTCGTATCCGACTCGGCCGCCAAACTTGGCGGCGGCCTTCACGGCTGCCGGCAGCACCGCCGCATGGTGCGCGATGTACAACTTGGCCGGATGCCGGAGAGCGGCGGCTTCGAGCTCGGGGCCAACTCGCATCATGGCGGCCTGCCGCAGAGTTTCGGAGCTGGAGAACCAGGGCAGCAGGCGCTTGCTGTACGCCTGGCGCAACCGGGCTGCACGGTGCATCAGCGGGCGGCTTTGAACCATTCCGCCCACGTACTGGCACGCCCAGGCACGAGCGGTCATCACGCTGGAATCCGTTTGGGAGGGCCACAATCCGCAGTCGACGCAGAGCACTTGCACGGTATAGCCCACTTCGGCGAGGGCGTCCGCTTCCTTGACCAGCCTCGGGTTGTTCGACGGCTGGCCGGTCGTGAGGATGCAAACGTCGGTTGTAGCCGGCTTATTCATAGCGCTTCGAGGAGACCAGGGGCGATCCATCGCGAGCGAAGATTATGTCCATTTGCCAGAGGGCACGGTCGAGCGGGCGCCGGTAAAGAGTGCAAACATCGTAGGCGCGGAAGCCCTCGTTCGCCATAAAGCAGATTGCCTCGTGAAGTAAGGGCGCGCCTTCGTAAATCTCCAAAAGATTGACTTCAAGCAGCGCGGCTTCCGCGGATTGCAACGCTTTTCGGCCGCCCTTCAATACTTCCAGCTCATAACCCTGGACGTCCACTTTCACGAAATCCGGCGCAGCGAACCCAGTATTGCTGACGGCTTCATCGAGTGTTTGCATACTGAGGTCAGTTGACGGCTGCCCGGTCTTGGCGGATTCAGGCAGCACCGAACTGGCCGACTCCTGCTCGTAGAACGGCACCGACGGCCGCGGAGTGGGACCCAGCAGCGCCTGCCGGGCACCCACGCCGGCCAAGGAGGCTGCCAGTTCCCGCAGTTTCGCCATGCGCGCCGGGGCGGCTTCCAGCATCAACACGGAACAGGACGGCCAGATGCTTTTGCAGAGAACGGTCCACTCGCCTTGATAAGCTCCGATATCCAGCACGACTTTCGGCAAAAAACCGTTCAAACGAAGTTGCTGCAGGCCGGATTCCACGGAGGGCACACCCAGCCGATTTTTGATCTTCCGCTTGACTCGCTCGGGGATCAGAGCTGTCATGCGGCCGACACCCTTTCGGAACAATCAAACCCCAAGTTATTGATAATACAGCGATAGACGTTTAGGTAACCGTCGACCATGGCCGGGCCGCTGAAGCGAGCTTCCATGATGCGCCGGCAGGCGCCGCGGTCTATCTCACCGATGCGGCCAACTGCGGCGGCCACCTCATCGACACCATCGCAAACGAAGCCATTAGCGCCGTGCTCCACCACTTCAGGTACGGAGCCGCGCCGCAGTCCGATGACCGGCGTGCCGCAGGCAAGGGCTTCCGCCATCACGATGCCAAAGGGCTCGTCCCATAAGATCGGCATCAGCAGGGCCGCTGCTGTTCCCAGAAGAGCGTTCTTTTGGAAGTCGTCCACCGGGCCGATGTAGGAAATCTGGCGGCCGTCCAAGTGTGGCTTGATTTCGGCATCAAAGTAGGCGGCGTGCTGTGCGCCTTGGGGGATATTTCCGGCTATGACCAGCTTGCGACCGGTCCGCTTTGCGACTTCCACCGCCAGGTGGGCACCCTTGATGTGTTCGATGCGCCCCAGAAATACCAGAGGAGCATCCGCGGATACGACCGGCTGAAAGTCATAGCGCTCGACGGGGACACCGTTATAGACGACGTGCCAGGGCGCCAGGTCCCGAACGGGGGCGGTCATCTGCCGGCTGCATGCCGTGAAGTGCAGAGTTCCGTGCGCGAGGCGGGTGCCCCATACGATGCTGCGCGGGGTGATCGGACGCTGGTAGCTCATTAACTTGGGGATGGATAAGGGCAGGACGGCGGATAGGAAGGCCAGTCGGCCGAAGCTGTGGATAAGATCGAAGTTTCTGCGACGGACTTCTAGGGCTATGCTGGCTGCGTTTCTTATGGCATCGCCGGAATAGGGGATTAAACGGCAGGGGACTTGGGAGTCGCGGGCGGCGAAAAGCGTTATGGCGTGGCCTCTCTTGGTTAGCTCGCAGGCTAGGAGATGGACTATGCGCTCGATACCTCCGTAGTGCTTGGGGGGCACGGGGATTTCGGGGTCGGCGGTGATCGCGATTCGGAGGCCGTGCATGGGTTACGCCGCGGCGCTGCAACCTAGCAGCGGCAACAACTGATTTCGGACTCCGGCACGGAAGTCGCCCCACGTCCAGCGCCGGGCGGTTGCCATGGCTTCATCGCGCATTGCTCCCAGGTCCTCGGAATGATCCAGGCACCACTCCATGCGCTCCGCCAAGGCTGCCGTCTCGCCCGGCGGGACCAGAAAGCCGTTGCGCCCCTCGACGATCAGATCGGACGCGCCTGCGTTGGGCGTGGTGATCACCGGCACACCGTACGCCAAGGCCTCCGCGACTACCATCCCAAATCCATCGCACAACGTGGGGAAGACCAATACCGAAGCTTCCCGATAGGCGCAGGCTATCTCGGTTTTGCTCACGCTTCCATGAAAAAACACACCGGCTCCAGCCCGCTCGACCACTCTCTTCGGCAAGGTATTGACTCCATAGAAGTGGAGTTCCGCGCCGGACCGGGGCGCCAGCATGTTCCAGGCCTCCAATAGGAGGTGTGCTCCCTTATGCACCGCAACCGGCCCCGAATAAACGAAGCGGAGAGGACGCCGCGACGGAGATACCGGCGCCAGCCTGACGGAAACAACCGCGGGGCACCCCAAGGGGACCATCACCATTTTCCGCGGCGAGTGACCTTCAGCTATCAGCGAATTCCGCGTAAACTTCGACGCGCAATGTAGCACGTCGGCCATGCGCGCCTCTTCATCCCGGCGCGCATCCCGCTGCCTGGCCTTCTCGCGAAGCTGCCTGGTGGCGGGCGTCCATAGCTCCGGGAACCGATCGTACTGCGGATCGACCCACCGCTCCCGCGTCTTATGATGCGGGCTCAGAAAACCCACCACAGCCTTCTTACCGGCGGACTGAGCTGCCTGAATCGAGAACAGCGCTCCATGTTCGACGCCGAAAAACGTATCGTAGGGCGAGGTCCCCATCAGCTCCGCGCATTTGCGATCGAGCGCCAACTCGGACCGCTCCCAAAACCAATCCTCCACCAGACGCCCCAGGCCCGAATAGCGCGCGAACAAACGCCAACCTTCCCAACTCCAGTCCGCGGAGACGACCTCTTCAGGCACTGTCGCAATGCGCCGCCGCGACAGGCGCGCGTTGACCTGCGGGACCCAATCGCCCGCCACCTTGCGCATCCGCCGCGCCAGGCTTGAATTCCACTGGTCCACGCCGCCGGTATAGAACCGTCCCAATACGTCCGCCTCATACAGCGCACCGACTATGTTCTGTACGTGCTGGTTGTGGGCGATGGTGCCTACGAGGAAGCGCATAATTGCCTATCTCCAGCGCCCGAGAGCGCGCGCTCGTACAGCATCCGCATTTCAGTGGCGACCGCCGCCATGGTTCTGGGCGGCCGGACTCCGTCGCGCAACCGGCCGAGCAACTCGCGGTCGCCAGCCAGCCGATGAATCGCCGCGGCCCAAGCGGCGACGTTCGAAGTCTCCACCAGCAGGCCGTCGCGTTCATGCTCCACCAGTTCCGCAATGCCGCCACGATCCGCGCCGATTACAGGGATTGCCGCCGCAAACGCGTCGTACACCACCAGCGGCCCCGTCTCCATCCACTGGGAAGGGACAGCAAGGGCATCATATTCGGCCAGGCAGGCGACCACCTCCTTCTGTGGAAGGGCCGGCAGAAACGAGATCCGCGAGTCGCCGGAAGCGCGCCGGGCGAGGTCCCCCTTATACGATTCGCCAGCGCTGCCCTGGACCACGCCGTAGATATCCAGCAGCACCGGCAGCCTGGGGAGTTGCAGGAGCGCTTCCACCAGCACATGCAATCCCTTCGCGGCGTTGAGCCGTCCAATGAACGCTAGGCGCAACGGACGCGGCAGGTGCGCGCCGGTTCTGCGCGGCGGTCTGGACCCTGCTCCGACTGCCTGAGTGCGGCCGTGCCGGCAAACCGTGACCTTCGTTTCCGGCACGCCATTACGCACCAGCATCTCGCGCACCCACTGGCTGACGGCGACGATATGATCCACCTCGGCGAGGAAGGCCGTGAGGGTGCGCTGGCGCAGGGCCTGCAGTTCCGTCATCCGCAAGACCGTGGCTGCCCGGCCGCGCCCACCCAACGCGCGGGCCGCCCGGCCCACCGCGGGCGGCAGGCTCCCCACAATCTGGCTAAGGGGCTTTGCCAGCCCGTGCGCCTCCAAGGCACAACGGCTGCACTTATGCAGGCCCCACACACCGTCGCAGACCGAGCGGCTGTAGCGCAGCAGCGTTCCGCGCGGGCAGGTGATGCCGGGGATGTGATAAGTAAATACCACCGGCAGATCGCGCCGCTTTATTTCGCGCACGACCAGCAGGGAGACGGCGGGGCTCATGGCGTGCAGATGGACGAGGTCGGGTTGCGTGCGATCCAGGATGCGCCGGAACTGTTCCGCGGCGACGGAGTCTCCGATTCCGTATAGCTCCGACAGGTCGTCGACTTGGGGCCGCGGCGTGAAACGATGGACCGGAACGCCGTCGTGAACGTACTGTTCCTCGGCCGCTCCGGGCGCCGCGATTTCGACCTCCATGCCGAGGCGCATCAGTTCACGAGTGAGGGAGGCGGTGTACACCTCGGTGCCGCCGACGGCGTCCGGGTAGTAGTGAAAGGGCACTTCAACCAGCTTCATGAGGCGCCACCGCGCGCCCCGATCAGCGACGTCCAACACCGCGTGGTGCCGTCAGTCGGGCATTTGCTCCAGGAACCCGCGTCGATAAAGGACGACCGTATCACTTCCGCCTTGCCATTCGCCTCAAAGTTCGCTGGCAGCACAAGCCGCACCCGAACAGGTTTCGTTGTCCGAAAAGCCTCCCTGCGCAGTTCGGCGGCATCCATAAAATCGGCGTGCCGGATCACAACCCGTCCATTGAATTCCAAGGCTGAGACCGGATCAGTGAGATACCACACATCGGTCGGCCGGTCCGAGCCGTCGTGAAGCAACGCTACTGCCCGTGAAACGTCACTTCCTGCGAGCAAGGGGTTGTACAATCGCGCGGGCCCTTGATTCTGCTTCGACTGCCTCGCGAACTTTCCTACCGCTGCCGTCGCGCCATATGCGAGTGGGAGCGCGACATAGCAGACGCCGAGGGCCGCCAAGGCCCACCGCACGGCCCGCGAGCTCCGTTTAACGATCGCGAATCCGGCTTCCAGGGCGCACGGCAAGCCGGCTAGGCCGGCGCCGGCGAGGTGACGCGCGTCGTAGCTCACCTTCCCCCCGGTGAGTGTCCAGACTGACAACATGCAAAGGATCGAAACGGCCAGCACTGTGCGGGCCAACTCGGCGCTGGATTTTGTCGACCGGCTGCTCCACAAGAGCCACAGCATCACTATTCCGCCAGCCATGCCTGCGAGTGCCAGAGGGAGCTCTGATGCGCCGCGGAAAAGCCCCCGCGTCGGGTGAAGCAGGATGTAACGAAGGGGCGCGTCCGCGCCGGCAGCTATCAAAGCGGGGTTGGCGAGCGCAAACAGCAACATGCGTGGGCGGAACCGGATGGCAACTGAAGCGGTCACAAGATTCGCGGTGCCGGCCGCAAGTCGATTTACTAGGCTCAAGCCCAAGACTGGCACAGCGGCGGCGAACGCACAGACGGAAGTCCGAAGCCACATCCGCCGGCGCTCGAGCGCCGAAACAGAACCTTGCGAGGTTCTTTGGATAGTGACCCGAATGACGAAGACCAGTGCGCCCGCGACGACGAACGCAGCCGAATATTTCAGTACGTACAAAAATCCCACCAACAGTCCCGCTACCGCAGCCCGACCCGCCCCTGCCCGCCGGGATTCGGACAGATGAAGCATCACGAGCAATGCCCACGGCACGGCAGCGAAGACCAACGCCTCAGCCGAATAAAGAAAGAGCGCATTGTGGGCGTATTGCATCCATGGAAGCATCACGCACAACGCCAGCTTGGGCAAGCGCGGGAAGTCGAATAGCGAGATCCACAGTCCCCATCCGAGCGCCCCAAGGATCAGACTGCCGGATGCGATTGCTCTAACCGCGGCGCCGGGCGACATGCCGAAGCGCATCAGAGGCCACGCAAAAATCTCCGTCCCTGGCGCCCACCAAGAGATCCAGCCGGGCAAATCCCGGCTTAGATCGTTAGGATCGGCCATTACCAGGGAACTCGGATTCGGCGAAGCACCCTGCAGATATTGCTGAACCGCCTTAAGTTGCCAGCCCGGATCGCTGTAAGCGCCCTGAGGCACATGCATGGCGAGGACCGACGTCACTACAATGATCGCCGACGCAACGCAGGCTAGGACCGGAGTTCTAAGGGCACGGGGCCCCCGAATCAGATCCGGCTGGGCCGGCATCGAATTGCCACCATGTCTGGCAAAACTCATGAGGCATGCACCGGCACTCCTGCAAATACGGCCGGTTCGCGATCGAAGCACGCGGGCGCCGCTGTGATCGCTAAGAGCCGCAAACGAATAAACGTTCACGGAATTTATACCGCGCGCGCTGAACGACGTGCTACCACTTCATCCGTGCAATCCACAGACCGCCCATCCAGCGAGTTCACCGAGTAACCGGCTGACTCCGGCAACCTACAACATTCCCTGTGCGCAACCTGACCGTGAGTTGCCAGGAAAACGACGGGATGGTGGTTGAGCAACAGTTGATAACCGCCCCTGAGAACTTCGGCCTCGGCGCCCTCGACATCGATCTTAACTACCGCGGGAGCCGGCGATTTCACGTCTCTGAGGTAGCCGTCCAGTGTTACCGTTTGGACCCAAGAATCGCCCTGATCGGTCAAATGGCCCATGGCGTAATCGTCTGCCACGGAGAACGCTCGCAGTCCGCTGTCCGAAGCTACAGCCACGCGATTGGCTACCACATTTTCGACACCGTTTATCCGGGCATGCTTCTGCAGAAGCTCGAAGTTACGCGGCACTGGCTCAAATGCGTGCACCTTCCCCGTGGGTCCCACGAGGACAGAGGCCAAGAGAGTATAAAAACCCACGTTAGCGCCGATATCGTAAACGGTCATCCCTGGGGCAATGGCCTTGGCGACCTCCAATTGTTTGTGCAATTCGTATGTTCCGAGCCAACAGCCGTGGTTGGACGAGGCAGCAATCCACCTAGTACCCCTAAGTGGCCCCTGAAGGATTGGCAACGTCAGCCCAAGAGGTATCAGGCGTAGCGGCAATCGGATGAGAGACCCGACTGGCGATCTGTTGTCGACTCCGGAGAAATTCAGAATCATAGACGAGCGCAAGCTCATGAGGCGTGTGTCGGGTGTTCGCCGTTCCGTGCCAGAACGTTTCGAAGGTCCGGCCTCAACTTTGACACGCCGCAATAGTTGGCAAAGCGGAAATCTTCCATTGTCCAGTCATAAGGCCGGAAGTCCACGTATGCCGGATAGATCTTGCCGATCCAATAGTTCTCCGAGAGCAGAGCGTAGTAGTCGCCCAACAGGAACCTCGTTTGGGTCGAGAACGCGCCATACTCGAATTGAAGGCACTGGACCACCGCCAGCAGCGAGACCGCGGGGCTCATGGCGTGCAGATGCACCAGGTCGGGCTGCGTGCGATCCAGGATGCGCCGGAACTGTTCCGCGGCGGCGGGGTCCCCGGTTCCGTACAGCTCCGAGAGGTCGTCGACCGCGGGCCGCGGCGCGAAGCGATGGACCGGCACGCCGTCGTGAACGTACTGTTCCTCGGCCGCTCCGAGCGCCGCGATTTCGACCTCCATGCCGAGGCGCATCAGTTCACGAGTGAGGGAGGCGGTGTACACCTCGGTGCCGCCGACGGCGTCCGGGTAGTAGTGAAAGGGCACTTCAAGGACCTTCATTGTCGCCCGGCTCTTACTGTCTTCTCGGCGACCAGCATCGCGCCGCCCTCAAGCAACGCCCCGTCTAGCGGCCTTGCATCGCGCCGGCCGAAGTCGCTTAGACGCCACAGGGTGTAACCGTACTCGCGGAGCAACCTCTGGGCGTCGCCCACCTTCATCCGAGGCGTGCGCGCCTCGGCCCAGTCGCCGAATTCAAAAACGACGATCGGCGCGTTGGGGCCGTTCAGCAAGTGGGCGGCTCCGCGAAAGACGGCGCTTTCAAAGCCCTCCACATCGACCTTTAGGACGTCAACATGAGCGATATTCTCGCCGGCGAGGATGTCGTCGAGGGGCTCGGCAGGCACGCCCGTTGCCCGTATGTCCGACTGCGGACCGACAGATCCGGAGCCAAAGCACTCAGCGGGTGCCTCGTAGAATGGCAAGGCAGTCGCCTTGGAGTCTGATGCGGCGCAGCATCTGAGTCGGACATTGGAGATCCCATTCACGGCAATGTTATGCGCCAAATATCGAAAGACTCGCGGCGAAGCCTCTATCGCAACCACCCGACCGGTCGCGCCGACGCGGCGAGCCACGGGTACTGTCATCGCGCCAATGTTCGCGCCGACGTCTACGAAGGTCGATCCAGGCCCCATCCTGCTGAACAGAAACTGGAGCGTTTCCCTTTCATAAACTCCGTCAAAGAAAAGATGAAACGCGACAGGTTCGCGCAGGCTGGGGACCACATACCTGCAACCGTCCCGGTCGCGTAACGTCACATCGCAGGTTCTTAGCAAGGGACGCAGTATGAATTTGGCAGTCCTGGTCTTCCCTCGCGTACCCGCCGGGAGCAAGCGCAAGACCCTGGAGGTGATCCGCAGGGCGCCGGGGTCCCGGCTAAGCAACTGCTGTGATACTAGCTGCTGCTGCATAGTAGCCATGTAAGGACTAAGCCGTTCAGGCGGCCTTACCGCCAGACTCCATCGCCGGCCTGCCCGCGCACGCGGCGACGTACGCCAGGATCGTAAGGCTGGGAACGAAGATGCGGAGCTCGTTGATCTTTCCGAACACCAGCGTCATAGCGGCGATCACAGCGCATGCGATCAACAGCCGCCGATGGAAGGGGCTTAGCGAGGCCCGCTTTTCGTAAATGAGAATAGCCAACGGCCCGGCCATGCAGAGACCCAACACGGGCCAGACAAACGGATTGAACTGCAAGAACGCGCCGCGAACAAAGCGCGGTATCTGTAGGATCGCCCACTCCTCATCGGCATGAAACGCGCGGGCGCCGATGAACCACGAGCGAATCCAAAGGATCAATAAGTAGCAGGACGCCGACAGCGCCAGGCCCCGCGCTATTTCCTTGCCTGCTAGCTTCCTTCGCCGGACGCCGAAACAGACGATCCACAGCACCCCCGCAAATACGGCCGATTCGCGATTGAAACACGCCAGCACCGCGGTGATCGCGAAGAGCCGGAACGAAGCTTTGGCCGCGCAGGCGATCAGGATGGCAAAAAACATGGCGTCGAAGAAGTCCATCGACAGTTCCCATCCGAAGTTGAAAGTGGCGATCATCGCCAGGCTGAAGTAGGCCAGCGTGGAAGTCGCCACGCTCTCGTCCCCTGATCCCGACAATAGAACCTGGTACACCACCATCAGCATTACAAAGGCGGAAAAGATCCGAAGCACCAGGTACCACTGGCCGGTTGATAGGATGCCAATCCGGGATGCACCTGCCAGCAGCAAGGGAAACATGATCCGTGCCTGGAAGTATGGCTCATCGTACTTTGTCCCTTCGAAGACATGGGGAGCACCGGAGAGTATGGCGAACTGATGCTGGATCGATTCGTCACGATGGGCGAACCTGCCGTGAAGATTTGCGCTAACAAAGCAGATAGTGATCGCCAGCAGGCTACATAAGAGGATACCCTTAGCTTGCAGAGCCGCAGGTACGGCTGATCTGCGCGGGCGCGGATGCCGATCCGCGCGCCTGCTCTCAGCGACGGTTTGAATCGAGTACGCGCTCATTGTGGGTTCATGAAGCGTGCATCAGGCGCTTGGCCTTCCTGTAGGCCAGCGCAACAGACTCCGCTCTGCGGTATCCCGCCAGCCGCGACAGAACCGCGAGGTGACGGGGCGATTCCGGCACGTATCCGGGCTTCAGCCGTTCCAGCGCCGAGCAGGCCGTATCGAATGTGGGCCGGTCCTTTTCAAAACTGGCCCGGCCAACGTACCCATATACCTGCAAGAGAGCGTTGCGGCGCTCGGGCGTGACGCCTCCGTGCTCCATCCACCACTGTTCTACCTCGATGGCGTTTTTCAAACAGTCGCGCACGAAGGCCGTTGCGTCCCGCGACGACACCGAGTTGGATTTGTGCACCCGATACTGGGCAGCTATACCCGGCGTGTAGACAAACCGTGCGCCGGCCAGCGCGCAGTCGAGCACAAACCGGGCATCCTGAATGATGGGCAATCCGAGGTTCCAGTTCACCGTCTCCACAATCTCCCGGCGAAACAAGTAAGCCGCCGGCGGGCACCAGAAGTCGGTGAATAGGCCTAGCTCCGCCGGTCCCTGCATGTTACGGCGGATCACAGGGCCAGCCTCAAAGGCGCCATCGTGCACGGGGATCAGCTTCTGCCAGTCCCCATAGGCGATATCCGCGCCCGTTCTCCCAAGCGCGGCCATCTGCGCAGCCAGCTTGCCGGGGGCTAGCAGGTCGTCGGCATCAAGATACTGTATGAATGCCCCTGTTGCCATGCTGGTCCCGAGTCTGCGGGCGGCGCTGCAGCCGCGGTTGGGCGTGCGTACCATCCGAACCCAGCCGAACTCACGTTCGACGACCTCAAAGCTGCCGTCGTTGGAACCGTCGTCGATCACAATCACTTCGGGGCGCGCCACCTGTTGGCGGGTCACGCTGATTATCGCGTCGCGTATAAACTCGCGCGCGTTGAAGCAGGGAATGATCACAGAGATCATGGAAGCACCGGTGCTGTCCTCTTCAGTCGCCGGATGTGGCCAATGGCGGCTTCCCGAAAAGTATCCTCAGCGACCGTGAAGATCGCGCCGAGGCTGCTGCGAGACTCGCGGCCCACCTCAGACGGTTGAGATAAGGCGCGATTCCTCTGGTTTTTATCCCCTGCCGAACCAGTTCGTGCGTGGAGTCGGCAGGCCCATATGAACGCTGCCATGCGCTAGCAAGGGCGTGGTTTCGCCTCACGGCTGGGGCCTTCAGTGACTCAGCCCAATCGTGTTGTGTACGATGAACCTGGTGAATCGCCAGGACAATTGAGCTCGTATCCACGACTGGTACGCGGTAGTGCCGCGCGAACCAGAAGAACCAGTTGTCGTAAGACGTAGAACCTACCACGAAGGGCGGCATCTGCGCGAATAGACCTCGGGGAAAAACAAAATAGTCGGCCCCGAGAGTCATCGGAGCACCCTCACGTTCGGCGCGCGCTCGTAACTGCGTATCCCAGTCCGCCGCGCCAAAGTTCCAGACCACGCGGAGATCCAGGTCCATCCGGCATCCGATCATCAAGTATCGCCTCTTCCACGTGCGAACTTTGGCGAACGCGTCGATGAAATCCTGGAAGAGAACGATGTCTGTGTTGACGTAACCCAGAGCTTCGCATTTGGCAGCAGCCTCAGCCCGATCGAAGATGCTATTCACTAGCGGCATTCCAGACTCCGTCCGCTGCAGGTCCGGGATGTGACGCAGGCCAAGCTCCTCGCAGATCTCGGCTGTGCCTGCGTCGTCCCCTAACAGGATTATGT
>Ga0302326_10006717_pt1 | contig 25742 bp, 16 predicted proteins | sample Palsa_T0_3_FD_202264 | JGI IMG/M metagenome (GOLD analysis project Ga0302326, IMG submission 202264) | Peat permafrost microbial communities from Stordalen Mire near Abisko, Sweden - Palsa_T0_3 | ecosystem: Environmental > Terrestrial > Soil > Palsa > Peat permafrost | place: Sweden: Abisko... | reverse complement strand
TGAGTTTCTCGAGCATCTTGTTTCGGAAGCGAATTCCGCCTACTCGCCGGTTCCCGCCAGGACCACCGGGATCGTTTCCCAGAGGATTTTGCAATCCAGCCAGAGGCTCCAGTTGTCCACGTATTCGCGATCAAGCTGGATGTAGCTGGCGAAGGATGGATTCCTCCGCGCTCTTACCTGCCAGAGCCCGGTCACTCCCGGTGCCACCACCAGGCGCCGCAAATGCTCCAGGGCGTATTGGTTGTATTCCCCGGGCACTGGCGGGCGCGGTCCCACCAGGCTCATCTCTCCCTTGAATACGTTCCAGAGCTGTGGCAACTCGTCGATGCTGAATTTGCGAAGCCAGCGCCCCACGCGCGTGATCCGCGGATCGTCGCGAATTTTGAAGAGGATCGTGTCCCGTTGGTTGAGATGGCGCAGCGATTCCTTTAGATCGTCGGCATTTGCGACCATGGTGCGGAATTTGTGGCAGACGAACGTCCGTCCCTTTTTCCCGATGCGCAGGGACGCGTAGAAAAGCGGCCCCTTCGAATCCAGCTTGATGACCGCCATGATCGCCAGAAGAAACGGAGCCAGCAGAATGAGCAGGATCGTCGAGGCCAGCAAGTCCACGAACCTTTTTAGGATCAGCTGAATCGTGGGAATGGGACAATCATGCAGCGTCATCGTCGGAAATCCCCCGACGTACTCCACCGGCAGTCCCACGGTCAATCCGTCGCACAGATCGGGAACCACTCGAACTTGCAACTGCGCCGTGCGCGCGTGCCGCGCCACCTCCTCCACCAGGTGCCGGTCGTTGGGAACGCTGATGAAAACCTCATCGATGAAATGCGCTCGCGCCACGGAAACCAGTTTGTCCGCGGTTCCCAGGATGTCCGCTTCTTCCCGGTTACGTTTCGGATCCGGCGATCGGCCTGTCTGCCGCCGGTCCACATACCCCTTAAATACATAGCCAAGCTCGGGATTTTGCTCCAGATGTCTGCGCAAAAAAGCGCCGTTCGGGCCGCATCCGACGATTAAGACATTGCGCATTTCCGTCAATCCTTCGATCGCCTGCGAACGAAGCAGCTTCCGCCACGCCGCCAGCGCCACCCAACTCGCGGCAATCGTCAGCCCATAAAGCTCTTTGGAAGTAGTTTCGATATTCCACAGGTAAAGACAGAAGCCCGTGAGCACCGCTGCCGAAAGCACCGAAATTCCTAACAGCCGGATTTCATCGCGCCACCGGCGACTCCGCGGCGAAGTGTACAGCCCGCAAGTGTGCGCAAGCAGCACAACCAGTATCGAAAAAAGAAAAAGAAAACCTGCCGTCTGTCCGGGAAACAGATCCCCGGGAGTCGCGAAATGCCAGAACCGCAGGTAGAGCGCCGACGCCTTGTAGGTCAGGGCCGCGCTCATCCACACAAGACAAAGATCGGACAGAATCAGAAACGTATGCGTAATCTGATTGGATCTGCGATCGCCTGCGCGTCTGGACAGGCCCAGGCCGCCGTCTATCTGCGTTACATTCCCGCGATCCAGCAATTCGCTTAGTTTGGGGTTGCCCACTTTTTTCTCGGTGACTCGCCTGAAACGGGAAGAGCCTCTTGCAGATGGAACGCCGGGCTTTGTAAATAAGGAAAAGTATTTACAACCAAGCAATCTGCTGTTGCGGAGCCGATCCTAAGGAGAAGAGTTTCTCTGGGGAAGCTAATCAGCCGGTTCAATCTCGTCCGCGTCCACCTCTACCGCCGCGCCTTGTTGAATCAGATCCAGCGACAGAACCACGCGCAACCCGTTGCCTTTGCGAACCAGAATTCCCGTCAGATTCGTCAGGGCGCCCGCCTTGATCCTGACCCTTTGTCCGATGGTCAAGTAAGCGTGAGGCTCGAACTTGTGCAACTGGCTGCCGCTGCGCAAGGATTGAATTTCAAGGTTGGGCAGGGGCCATGGTTTGCCCCTGGAACCGACAAAGGACAGCACTCCCGGCACGTCCAATACTCGAAATCTTTCCTGGAATTCAATTTCCACGAAGAGGTATGTTGGAAAGAGCGGCGTCTCCACCTGGACTTTGCACCCGTTCTTCCAGCGGCGGGCTATCTGATAGGTGGGCAGAAAGCATTCAATGTCTCGATATTCCAGATGTTCGCGAATCTGTTTTTCGTGTCTCGGAAACGTCTTTACGGCATACCAGTACAGTTCAGAGGCCAGCCGGGGCCCGCGCGCCGCTTGGCTCTCTGCGCCATGGTGATAACACAGGGCTTCGCCATTCTCACTTAGGTGAGTGCATGTCCCTGAAAGTGCCACTGGCTCACTCCTTCAACTCCGTATATGGCACACGGGGTTCCAACCTGAAACACTCCACGATCTACAAGGCAAGCCCTTTGTTTCCAATTCATTGCGTCCTATTCTCCTTAGTCTTGAGATGCGCCGACTTTCCGAGGTTGTATCGCTGGCGGGAACATGTTCCATAATAGGACATCGCCCCCTCAATTACTTTGGAGGTATCACCTTATCGGTACTAATCTCGTTATGGCCTTACTTCCTTCAGGGCCTCTCGAGGCACCGTGGACGCTCAGAAGAACATCCTCTTGCGAATCGTCGTGGTCGACGACGACCCTCAGAATCTGGACGTAATCCGGACCGCCCTTGAAGGGGAACCCATAGAACTGATCGCCACTTCGGATTCCCGCGAGGGCCTGGAACTCATCCGCCTTAAACGTCCCAATATCGTTCTCGTCGAGTTGGTGATGCCCCAGTTGGGGGGCATGGAAATGCTGGAAAAGATCGTGGAGATGGATCCCGGCACCGATGTCATTCTCATGACCGCGCACTACACCCCGGAGTCCGCCGTCGAGGCCATCAAAAAGGGTGCCTATGATTACCTGACCAAGCCCATCTCCGTGGCGAAACTGCGCAGTCGAATCGAGCAACTCCTGTCCAACGCGCGGGTCCGTCAGCACAGCCTGCAGCTCGAAAGGGAATTGGTTCAGGCCTTTCAATTCGAGGGGATGATCGGGCGCAGCCCTCTCATGCTGGATCTGTTCCGCAAGATTCGCCAGATCGCCCCGCACTTTCGCACCGCGCTGCTGATCGGCGATACGGGGACCGGCAAGGAACTGGTCGCCAAAGCGTTGCATGATCTCAGTCCGGTCAGTGCCGCTCCTTTCGTGACCTGTAATTGCTCGGCTCTGGTGGAAACCTTGTTCGAGAGCGAGCTTTTCGGCTACGTGAAGGGCGCCTTTACGGGAGCGACCCAGGATCGCGTTGGGCTCTTCGAATACGCCAATGGCGGTACATTGATGTTGGATGAAATCGGCGACCTGCCCTTAGGCACGCAGGCGAAACTCCTGCGCGTCCTGCAAAACCAGGAAATTCAGCGCGTTGGGTCCCCCAAGGTCATTAAGGTTGATGTCCGGGTTATCGCCGCCACTCATTGCGACTTGGCCGCCATGGTCGCCAAAAAGGAGTTCCGCGAGGATCTCTACTATCGCCTTTCCATGATGCAGATCAAGCTTCCCGCTTTGGTCGAACGCAAGGAGGATCTCTCCCTCTTACAGCACCACTTTCTCCGCTCCTACGCCTCTCAATACAACAAGGAAATCCGCGGGCTCACTCGCCGGGCGCAAGCCGTGCTCAATCGCTACTCCTGGCCGGGCAACGTTCGCGAATTGCAAAACGTGATCGGGCACGCCTGCATGGTGTCCCAGAGCGACGTCATTGACGTGCGCGATTTTCCTGAACATTTCCGCTGTCACCGGGAGCTGCCCGCCCTGGGGGACGCCCGGAGAATTATTCCGCTGGATGAGATGGAGCAGCACTACGTTCGCGAGGTGGTCGAGCGAGTCGGCAATAAGGCGCAGGCCGCCGACCTGCTGGGTATCAGCCGCACCAAGCTCTATCGTTTGCTTGCCGGTCAACCCAGTCACGCAGCCGAGGAAGTTTCGACCACAAGTGCAAAGTAAAATCCATCTCCTCGGCGATTTCGAGGCGCTAGCCCTCGGGTAATAACCAACCAGGTAACAGTCCCGGACCGTTTAGATGTATTTTTTCTGGACACTATCTCGCCTGGAATACAGAGCAACAACAGCCTCCCATGCAAGGTTATACAACCAATTCCAGCTAAGTCCTGCAAACTGAATGGCCCACATAAAACTCTGCGCGGACAACCTCGTTGGAATCCAGCGTGCAACTCTCTTCTCGGGGTCGTACATCTTTTCGCGCGGTCAATTCTTCTGGCAAGCCGGCCGCGAATGCAAATTCGGCTTCCGTTGGTTGCAAGTCGTAGCAGCGTCTTCTTGGAGGAACGATCTATGTCAGGCGATATGACCACAATGCTTGTGGGCACCTACGACTACCGTCTGGTGGCTTTGTCGGTGGTGATCGCCATTTGCGCCTCCTATGCCGCCCTGGATTTGGCCGGCCGCATTGCAGCCTCGCGGGGACTGTCGCGCATGGTGTGGTTGGCTGGCGGCGCCAGCGCCATGGGCTTGGGCATCTGGTCAATGCATTACATCGGCATGCTGGCCTTCAGTCTGCCGGTTCCGGTCGCCTATGACTGGCCAACGGTTCTGGCCTCCCTTTTGGCCGCCATATTTGCTTCCGCCGTGGCGCTGTGGATCGTCAGCCGCAAAAAAATGGGCCTTTGGAGCACCATACCCGGAAGCATCATCATGGGCGCGGGCATCGCCGCGATGCACTACCTGGGCATGGAAGCCATGCGCTTGCCGGGCATGTGCCACTACAACGATGGAATCGTGGCCTTGTCGGTTGTCCTGGCGATTGTCATTTCCTTTGTGGCGCTATATCTGGTTTTTCAGTCGCGCATGGAGACCACGCGCATTTTTGCTCGTAAGGTCATCAGCGCCTTGGTGATGGGTGCGGCCATCCCGGTCATGCATTACACCGGCATGGCCGCCGCTTCCTTCAGCGCCTCCAATCTTCAACCCGATCTCTCGCATGCCGTGAGTATCTCCGCGCTGGGCACCGCTGGAATCACCATGGTGACCCTGACGATCCTGGCCATCGCCGTCCTAAGTTCGATCTTCGATCGCAAATACAGCGCGCAGGGCTTGGACTTGGAACTGGCCGAGAAGCGCTATCGCGCGCTGTTTGAGCGCAGCCTGGCGGGTGTCATCCGAACTACGGTCGACGGCCGTATCCTGGATTGCAACGACGCTTGCGCCCGATTCTTTGGTTACTCCTCGCGTGAAGAGCTGATGACCACCTCGATGAACGACCGTTATCTAACCCCCGCCGATCGCGACGCGTTTCTCGCAAAACTCGCTCAAGAAAAGACCCTGACGAACTTCGAGGCTTGTTTGCGGAAAAAGGACGGCAGCCCAGTCTGGTTATTGACCAGCACCAGCCTCTTGGAGGGAAAAGAGGGAGACCTCGCCATAACCGAGGGAACCCTCGTGGACATCACCGACCGTAAACAGGCCGAGCGGGAATTGCAGCAGGCCAAAGAGGGCGCCGAGACCGCCAGCCGCGCCAAAAGCGAGTTTCTCGCCAATATGAGCCATGAGATTCGCACGCCCATGAACGGCATCATCGGCATGACCGAGCTCGCCCTGGAAACCACCCTGACCAACGAGCAGCGCGAATACTTGAGCATGGTCAAAACCTCGGCGGATTCCCTCATGACCGTTATCAACGACATTTTGGACTTCTCCAAAATCGAGGCTGGGAAAATGGAACTGGATTGCCTGGAATTCGATTTGCGCCAGAGTCTGGAGGAAACTCTCCGGCCATTCGGAATTGTCGCCGGCGAAAAGAACGTCGAGCTGGTTTGCGATATCCGCTCCGACGTTCCCAGCGTCATCGTCAGCGACCCCACCCGGCTGCGGCAGGTGATCGTGAATCTGCTGGGAAACGCCGTTAAATTTACCGATCGCGGCGAAATCGTCCTGCAGGTCGAAATCCAGCAGTTGCAGGAGCGCCATGTCGAACTGCATTTCGCTGTCCGCGACACCGGCATTGGAATTCCGAAGGAAAAGCAGGAGTTGATCTTCGAGGCCTTCGCCCAGGCCGATGGTTCGTCCCGGCGAAAGTACGGCGGCACGGGCCTGGGCCTGACCATTTCCACCCGTCTGGTGGCCGCCATGGGAGGGCGGATATGGCTGGAAAGCGAGCCGGGTCAGGGCAGCACCTTCCATTTCACGGTGAAGGGCGAGCTGCCCGCCCGCAGGGAAAGCGAGCGCGATTCGGGGAAACCCGCGAGCCTTGTAGGCATCTCCGTTCTCATCGTGGACGACAATCCCACCAACCGCCGCATCCTGGAGCGCACCTTGCTCCATTGGGGAATGAAGCCGACCTCGGTAGGAAGTGGTTGGGCCGCCATAGCCGAATTGCGGCGCGCCCAATTGGTCAATCAACCCACGCCGCTGGTGTTGCTGGATGCCCAGATGCCGCAACTCGATGGATTCTCAACCGCCGCCAGGATCCAGCAGGATTCCGATCTCTCGAGCCCCAGAATTATCATGCTTACTTCCGGAGGCCAGCGCGGGGACGCAGACCGCTGCCGCCAAGTGGGAATTGCGGCTTATCTGTCCAAGCCCGTGCGCCAGGGAGAGTTGCGCGAAACCATCCTGCGCGTCCTCGGTTTGAGTCAGAATCAAGTCCACGCTTCCAAGCTCATTACCAGACATACTCTGCAAGAAGCGCGCAAGCGTCTGCGCGTCCTGCTGGCCGACGACAATCCCATCAACCGCGAATTGACCATACGCATTTTTTCCAAGCGCGGGCACTTTGTGCACGCCGTGGCCAACGGACGATTGGCCGTCGAGGCCTTCGCTAGCCAGAGTTTCGATCTATGTCTGATGGACGTTCAAATGCCGGAAATGGATGGTTTTGAGGCTACCGCCGCAATCCGCGAGAAAGAGGCCGCCGGCAAATCTCATATTCCCATCATCGCCATGACCGCTCATGCCATGAAAGGCGATCGCGAGCGTTGCCTGGAAGCGGGAATGGATGGCTACGTTGCCAAACCCATCCAGGCCGATGAACTCATTCAGGTTGCCGAGAGCTTCACCGGAAATGATCAGCCCGCCGCCACGGTGGAAACCTCCCTGGAACCGGCCATGGATTGGGACCTGGCGCTTTCTCGCCTGGACGGAGACGAGCCTCTTCTCCTGGATCTGGCGACCCTCTTCTGCGGCGAGAGCGAAAGAATGCTTTCGGTCGTCCGAACCTCCGTGGATGCCAGGAATGCCGATGCTTTGCAACGCGCCGCTCACACCATCAAGGGTTCCGTGGCCACCTTCGGCGCGCGAGGAGCCGTGGATGCCGCTTTGAAGTTGGAGAGAATTGGCCGGTCCGGCGAATTGGACGGAGTCGAAAGCGCTTGTGCAATCCTCGAGGCTGAAGTCAAAAGACTTTGCGAGGCGCTGGAGGACCTTGCGGTTCAAAACAAGTCCGTCCTGCAGTCTGATTCGCTAAAAACCGTCTCTGTAAAATCCCCCCGCTCGGACACAACCGGCCAGGCCTGATCGATGAATAGTCTCGCCAGCGCAAGTCCCATGAAAGTGCTCATCGCCGACGATGATCCCGTATCGCGCCGCCTCTTGCAGATCTCCCTGGACCATGCCGGCTATGAGGTGACCATCGCCGCCAATGGCGTCGAGGCTTTGCGCGCGCTCCAGGCAAAAGACTGCCCCCGGCTTGCAATTTTGGATTGGATGATGCCCGAAGTGGATGGCGTGGAGGTTTGCCGCGCCGTCCGAAAGCGCGTCGGCGAATCCTACGTCTACATTATTTTGCTGACCGCCAAGACGCATCCTGCCGAGATTATCGAGGGCCTGGAGGCAGGCGCAGACGATTACATCATCAAGCCCTTTGACATTCACGAACTCAAAGCGCGCCTCCGCGCCGGAAAGCGCATTCTCGAGCTTCAGGAGCAACTCGTTTCTGCCGGGGAACGATTGCGCGTTCTGGCCACGCATGACTCGCTCACGGGCCTGCTGAATCGCATGGCCATTCTGGAGACTCTGGAAAAAGAGCTGGCGCGATCTGCCCGCCAAAAAAGTCCCGTGGCGGTCATCATGGCCGACATTGACCATTTCAAAATTATCAACGACACCTACGGACACCTCGCCGGCGATGCCGTGCTTCGAGAAGTAGCGGCCAGGATGCAAAAGTCCATCCGCGTTTATGACGCCTTCGGGCGCTATGGCGGGGAGGAGTTTCTCATCGTCAGCCCTAACTGCAATCTGGAAGAAGCGGCCAGGCAGGCCGAGCGAATTCGCGCCTCCATCTCCGCCCAGCCCCTGTCCCTGGCGGACCAGTCCATTCCAACGACCATGAGTTTTGGAATCGCGGCGACCGCGGGAGATATCCTGGAGCCCAATGATCTATTGCGCCTCGCCGACGAGGCTCTCTACGCGGCCAAGAAAGCCGGCAGAGACAGGGTGGAGATGAACTGCCCCGTCCCGCGATAAGCGCCGCCGCCGCAAGTGCCAGGCAAAGCTGAGATCGATCCTCTACCCTGCAAACCGTTTCGCAAGTTGCCGGATCTCCGCGTTTTCGATCACTCGCCGTCGCAAATTCTCTCGCGTTGCCTGCAACATCGCTCGCCCCAGGTCTTCTCCCAGCACGTAGAGCGAGGGGAACGGCTTCAGCAAGCGCAGCAGCGGCCGTGACAGCGCGTAGATCTTTGGTATGGTCGCCGACGGCTGGGCGTCGATAAACGCCGGTTTCCAGCAATCCGCTCCCGCCAGTTCCATCAATTCGTTTTCCGTTTCTCCCTTAATTTTCGACCAGAACGTGGCGCTTTCCGCGCGCGTCCCCGCGCCGCTGATATAGTGAAACGCCGCTTCGCGACTCTCCTTTTTCAACAGGCTTGCCGCCGCCACCGGGTAATCGTGCGAAATCTTAATGAAATCCTCTTTGCTCACCTGGGTCACGGAAACGCCCAGGCAAAACAGGCATGCATCCACGCCCCGAAAGGCCCCGGCCGCCGCCGTGTAATCCGAATAATTGCTGTGCACGATCTCTCGCGGTTTCGCATTCGTCATCCCCAGGGGCTTGCGCACCATCGCGCGCACCTCTTCCACCACCGGAGTGTTCAGGCAGGCCCGCAGCGCCGCGCCGCCCGCCGTTCCGCTAGCGCCAAACAACAATATTTTCATGGGAGCCGCGCACCATCGATCATTCGACGACTGCTTCCGGATTCGCGAAGCAAGAAAGTGGCGCGCCCGGGGAGACTCGAACTCCCGACCCTCTGCTTAGAAGGCAGACGCTCTTTCCAGCTGAGCTACGGGCGCGCTGACGACATCGAGTCTAAATCATTTTCCGCGGGCGACGATACGATTTTAGAGGCGTTGACCTCCTAACGAAGCGCCAGACCGCCTGTCGCAGATCTTCCGTGTGCTTGCGTCGGCTGCGGCCAATCTATGTATAATACCGTCGCCTCAGGAGGGCATTTCATGTTGCGCATAAATGACGAAGCTCCCAATTTCACCGCTGAAACATCCCAGGGGACGATCAACTTCCACGAATGGATCGGCAACGGCTGGGCCATCCTGTTCTCGCACCCCAAGGACTTTACCCCGGTCTGCACCACGGAACTGGGTTATATGGCCGGGCTGCAGCCGGAATTCGAAAAGCGTAACTGCAAGATCATCGGCCTGAGTGTGGACCCGGTGAGCAGTCACGGCAAGTGGGCCCTGGACATCGAAGAGACGCAAGGCCACAAGGTGAAATACCCGATGATCGGGGACCCGGAACTCAAGGTGGCCAAGCTGTATGACATGCTGCCGGCGGACTCCGGCGATACCTCCGAAGGCCGCACCGCGGCCACCAATGCCACCGTGCGTACCGTGTTCGTGGTTGGTCCCGACAAGAAGATCAAGCTGATGCTCAGCTACCCGATGAGCACCGGCCGCAACTTCGATGAAGTGCTGCGAGTCCTCGATTCCATGCAACTCACCGCCAAGCACAAAGTGGCCACGCCGGTGAACTGGAAAAAGGGCGAAGATGTGATCATCCTCCCGGCGGTGTCCGAAGAAGAAGCCAAACAGAAGTATCCCGGCGGGTGGAAGGCGCCCCGGCCTTATCTGCGGATCGTTCCCCAGCCGGAATAGCTGCCTGCAAACCACGGTGGTGCAGAGTGATCCTCAAGCAATTCTATCTGCCGTGCCTGGCGCACGCTTCCTACCTTATTGGAGACGAGGCCACAGGCACAGCAGCCGTCGTTGACCCGCAACGCGACACCGACCAGTACATCGCCTTTGCCGCCGAACACGCGCTCAAGATCAAGCACGTATTCCTGACCCATCTCCATGCCGACTTTGTCGCGGGACATCTGGAGCTTCGCAATCGTGCGGGCGCAGCCATCTATCTCGGCGCCGCGGCCAAGGCGGGATACGCGTTTACTCCTCTTCGCGACGCCGACATTCTCGAATTTGGACGCGTACGCCTCCAGATCCTGGAAACGCCGGGGCATACTCCGGAGTCGATTTCCATCGTGGTGTACGATCTGGACGCCGGCGCGACGCAGCCGCACGCCGTGCTGACCGGAGACACTTTGTTCATCGGCGACGTGGGGAGGCCCGATCTGCGCGCGGCATTGGGCTGGTCCGCCGCCCAGTTGGGCGGCCTGCTGTTTGATTCCTTGCACAACAAGCTGCTGGCGTTGCCGGACCAATCCCTGGTCTATCCCGCTCACGGCGCGGGCTCTCCGTGCGGGAAGGCGCTCAGCAAGGAGACGGTGTCCACCCTGGGGGAACAGCGCCGTTCGAACTACGCGCTGCAGCCCATGAGTAAGGAAGCCTTCATCCAGGTGGTCACCGCCGATCAGCCGGAGGCTCCCTCGTATTTCAACTATGACGCCGTTCTGAACAGCCAGGAGCGGCCCACGCTGGATCAGGCGCTGGCGCGCGAGATGAACCCCTTGACGCTGGATGCACTGCTGGCCATGCAAGCCGACGGCGCGCAGATCCTCGATACGCGCGATCCCGGCGAATTTGCCTCCGCGCACCTGGCGGGCAGCATCAACATCGGCCTGGGTGGGCAATACGCCACCTGGGTGGGCACGGTGCTGGACCGTAAGCATCCCATCGTCATCATTGCCGACCCTGGCCGCGAGAACGAAGCCGCCGTTCGACTGGGGCGCATCGGATTCGACCACGTGGTCGGATATTTGCAGGATGGATTGCGCAGCCTGGAATCGCGGCCGGAGCTGACCCTCACCACCGAGCGGTTGAGCGCGCCATTCGCCGCCGAACTGCTTTCGGCGAGCCAACCGCCGCTGGCCATTGACGTGCGCACACCACACGAGCGCGAGCAGAAGCACATTGGCGGCAGCTTGAGCATGCCCCTCAATCATCTGCGGGAAACATTGGAAACCCTGCCGAAGGACCGTCCTCTGCTGGTCTATTGCGCGGGCGGCTATCGGTCCTCCATCGCCGCGAGCTTGTTGCAGCGCGCCGGATTTGGCCGCGTCGGGGAAATTGCCGGCGGCATTGCAGGCTGGGAAGCCGCGAACCTGCCGGTGCGCACCGCCCAGGCCTTATCATAGAAACGTCGTAGCATCATTCGGCACGCAAAAAGAGAGAACCGCTCCCGCCCATGAGCATGCCCATGGAATTGGAAGATGCATACGCGGATTTTCTGGTTCGCTATCCCGATTATTCCAGGACCGACGCGCTCGATGCGCTGCGCTGCACGGAATACCGCCGCCTCGACGAGCAGCGCCAGGTGTACCTTGACTACACCGGGGGCTCCCTCTACGCCGAATCTCAGGTGCGGGAGCATGCCGAGATCCTGCGTGCCGGAGTTTTTGGCAATCCGCATTCTTCCAACCCCACATCGGTGGCCATGACGGACTACATCGAGCGCACGCGGCGCCACGTGCTGACGTATTTCAATGCCTCCCCGGATGACTACATCGTGGTCTTCACCCACAACGCCACGGCTGCGCTGAAGCTGATTGGGGAGTCCTATCCGTTTAGCCCCGGCGGCCGGTTCCTGCTCACATTTGACAACCACAATTCGGTGAACGGCATTCGTGAATTCGCGCGCGCCGGGGGCGCCGCCATCGATTATGTGCCTCTGGCCGCGCCCGACCTGCGTGTGGACCAGGCGCAGTTGGAGGCGCTGCTGGATCGGGCCGATGCGTCTCAGCGCAACCTATTTGCCTTTCCGGCTCAATCGAACTTTTCGGGGGTCAAGCACCCGCTCGAACTTGTCGCGCAGGCCCAGAGCAAGGGCTGGGACGTTCTGCTGGATGCAGCTGCCTTCGTGCCCACCAACCGCCTCGATCTGAGTGCCGTGCGTCCGGATTTCGTTTGCCTCTCCTTCTACAAAATGTTTGGTCACCCCACGGGTGTCGGCGCATTACTGATCCGCCGTTCCGCCTTTGGCAAATTGAAGCGTCCATGGTTTGCGGGCGGGACCGTGAATTTCGCATCGGTGCGAGGCCAGACGCATGTGCTCGCGCCCAATGAAGCTTCCTTCGAGGATGGCACGCTGAACTATCTTTCCATTCCGGCTGTGGAGATCGGCCTGCGCCATCTGGAGTCCATCGGGATCGAGAAGATTGGCGAGCGCGTCCGCTGCCTGACCGGATGGCTGCTCGACGAGTTGCTGCGCCTGCGCCACACCAACGGCAACGCCATGGTTCGCATCTACGGACCGGCCACCACCCACGCGCGCGGCGGCACCATCACCATGAACTTGTACGATCCCGACGGCCGCTTGCTTGACTATCGCCGCGTCGAGGAGCTTGCCAATAAAGAAAATATTTCCCTGCGCACGGGCTGCTTCTGTAATCCCGGAACCGGCGAGATCGCCGAGGGATTGACCGAAGACGATATGCGGGCAGGGTTCGCGCAGGGACCGGGCATCACTCTGCAAGGCTTTTTGAAGCTTCTGCAGTTGCGCAGTCATAAGAGCGCGGGTTCCATCCGCGTCTCCTTCGGGTTGGCTTCGAATTTTCCCGATGCCTGGCGGTTCCGGCAGTTTGCCGCGACCTTTCGCGATCAAGCCAGCCTGGCGATTGGCGACGTCACCTTCGATATTGCCTCCTGCCGGTTCATTCGCGACGGAAGCTAGGGCTCCTTTCCCGGGGTGGTCCGGAGTTCGCACCTCTCGCTCCCCGCATCGCCATTTTGTTTCCCCGCGAATTCGCAGCCCGAATGCCGGGGTCCGCGAAATCATTACGGGTGCGGGCTGTACTTAGAGCCCGCCTAATTTTTTTGCGTTTTGCCGCGCCATAGTGCCAGAATTGTGCCACCATGTCGGCCAATAGGACCATGGATGCGAGATGCAACGCTCTGGTCCCGGCGGCGCTTGAGGATGCCGTCACCGCATCTGAGGAGGAACCCATGACAACCGCAAAAAAGCGCATCCTGCTCGTGATCGTCGCACTCGTCAGTTTTTGCATCGCCGCGCCCGCCCGCGCCCAGGAACTCGGCGTCGTCCACTTCCCGAATTCCGGGTCCAAAGCCGCGCAACCCAGCTTCATCGAGGGCATTAAGGAGCTCTACAGCTTCCAGTTTGATGAAGCCGCCTTGGCTTTTCAAAAGACCGAGCGCATCGACCCCAATTTTGCGTTGGCCTACTGGGGCGAAGCCATGAGCCACAACCATCCGCTGTGGGCCGAAGTGGATGTGGACAAAGCCAGGCAAGCGCTGGAAAAGCTCGCGCCCACGCGCGATGCGCGAATTGCCAAGGCCCGCACGCCCCAGGAGAAAGCCTACCTTTCCGCCGTGGATCAACTCTTCTACACCCCCGGCGACAAGTTGGCGCGCGACAACGCCTACTCCAAAGCCATGGCCGGGATGCATGACCGGTGGCCCGACGACAATGAAATAGCCACCCTCTACGCCTTGTCCCTGCTCGGCACCGTCCGTCCCGGTGACACCGGATTTCGCCGCCAGGCTTTGGCCGCCTCTCTCTGTTTGAAAGTCTTTCAGGAAAATCCCCAGCATCCCGGGGCCGCGCACTTCATCATTCATTCCTTCGATGACCCCGATCACGCCATCCTGGCCCTCCCTGCCGCCCGCGCCTATGCCAGGATCGCCCCGGCTGCGGCCCACGCGCTGCACATGCCGTCGCACATCTTCGTGCAGTTGGGCATGTGGCCGGAGGTGGCGGCCTCCAACACCGTGGCCTACCAGGCCGCCGAAGACGTGATCGCCCGCTTGCACACCCCCGAAGGCCGCGAGGATTTCCATACCTTGTCGTGGCTTGAATACGCCAATTTGATGATGGGTAAATTCGACGACGCCCAGAAAAATATCGAGCTTGGCAAGCAGGCCGTGGATCGCAACCCCGGCAACGCGGCGATCGAGCAAAGTTATCTCGGCATGCGCGCCCGTTATATTCTGGAGACCGGCAAGTGGGAAAAGATTCCGCTGCCCGCGGCTGCGCCTCCTCCCGCGGGAACGGAAACTGCTGGCGCCGCTCCCGCCCAGCCCAGCATGCCGAATATGCCCGGCATGCCCGCCGCCACCGACAATGCCTCGCGCTATAGCGCCAACGGCGCGTGGGTTTTCATTGCCGGATTCAGCGCCGCCAAGATGGGCGACCCCGCCACAGCCGACCAGGCCGCTATGCAGCTCCACGCCATGGCCGAGCGCACGGCATCCGCGGGCAATGCCTATGCCGCCAAGCCGCTCACCATCATGGAAAAGGAAGTCACCGCCGCCGCACAACTCGCTCGCGGACAAAAGGATGGCGCGATCCATTCCGCCGCGGAAGCCGCCGATGTCGAGGCGACCTTGTCCGCGCCTTCCGGCCCTCCCGATCCCATCAAACCGGCCGAAGAACTCTATGGCGAAGTGCTTCTCGAAGCCGGTCAGCCCGCGCAAGCCGCGGCCGCATTCGAGAAATCGCTGCAGCGCACGCCTAACCGCACCGCCTCGGTGCAAGGCCTTGCGCAGGCAACCAGGGACAGCAGTAACTTGAGCACCGCCCGGTAGCCTCGCATCCGCCATTCGAGCATTCGAGCTAAAGTAGTTCTGCGCGCCCGGCCCTCGCATCGCTGCAGATGCGCTCGTTACCGTGTCGTTATCAAGGATCGGAAGTTGCCGCCGCTAAACACGCTTTCCAATCGCTGAATCGCCGTTGCTCTGCCAGGGAAAAGGTAAAGTTAGGTATTGTCTGATTTGCCATCGCAAGCGGCGCCGCTAAACGAGGCTATCCGCAAATGGATCAGTTTCCCTCCCCATTTGGAACGGAATCGAGTCGTCCGGCGAAACTGCCCTCCGTTCATTTACGACCATCGAATTGACTTTTCCTTTGAAATCAAGACCTTAGCCCGAGTTAACCCCCCTTTGCAAAAATCGAAAACGTGAACCGCGTTTTGGCCCCGGCCTTGCAATGATCCGTTCCGCAGTTAAGTAATTTACGAAATCGAGAATTTCTAACTCGGCTGTCGCGCCAGGGTGCGAGTGTTTGTGAATGAGTCCAAATCTGTGTGCTTACTGAACAGAGAAATAATTCCGAAGCCTTCTGGCATTCACGCCTTGTGTGGTGAAAGCGAGTTTCTGTTGCCAGCCGCCTCCGTGAAGTTTCGATGGGTCCGCAAAGTAACGAAATTCAAACGAACAAAGAAAAGAGGAAATGCTTTATGCGTAAGGTAACCGTGCGAAATGTCTGGATACTGGCGGTTCTGATGGCAGGTCTTGTGTCCGGATGCAGCAGCCAAAACAGCACACCAACACCCCCCGCGGTCCCTGTTGTGCTTACAACAGTGCCCGCGAATGCCGGAACCGCCGTATCGGTATCTGCTCCAATTACCGCAACGTTCAATGAAGCGATGGATCCCACGACGATCACAACCACGACCTTTACGGTCACCGGCCCTGGCGTAACCCCGGTGGCCGGCGCGGTGGCATTCTCCGGCGTCACCGCAACCTTTACGCCCACCGCCAGTCTGGCCGCCTCTACTCTCTATACCGCGACGATCACCACGGGAGCGAAAAACGTCGCCGAAGCACCCCTGGCCGCCGCCGTCGTGTGGACCTTCACGACTGGCACCATTCCCAAGCTCTACACCTCAAATCCTCTGCCCGGCGCCACCGCCTTGGCGTTGAACCGCAAGATTGCCGCGACCTTTAGTGAACCCATGACCCCCGCAACCGTCACCGCCCCGGGTACCTTTACCGTAGCCGTGGCCGGAGCCGGCGGCGCGGCAGTGCCGGGAACGGTGACCTACGTGGCCGCTACCAATACCGCGATGTTCACTCCCACCGCGAACCTGGCCGCCAGCACGCAATATACGGCCACCATTAACATGGCGGCTCTCAGCTCGGCGGCAGGCAACTCCCTGGCGGCCAACTATGTGTTCAGTTTCACCACCGGCACGATTATTGACAGCACCCCGCCGCAGGTGACGCTGACACTGCCCGCGTCGGCGGCCACTGCGGTTCCCATCAATGACACAATAACCGCAACGTTCAGCAAGGCCTTGGATAGCTCGACCATCACCGCGCCAGGCACCTTTACCGTCGCCGTGGCCGGAGGCGGTGCCACGGTGCCCGGAACCGTAAACTACGCGGGGAACACCGCCACGTTTACGCCCACCGCGCCCCTTACCGCTACCACGCAATATACGGCCACCATTACCCCCGCCGCCACCAAGGACCTGGCCGGCAACGCCCTGGTCGCCGCTGCCGTGCCCACTACGTGGAGCTTCACCACCGGCGCGGTCGCCGATACCACGGCGCCTACGATCACTCTGGCCGTCCCCGCAACTGCTGGCACCAACGACACCCTCAACTTGGCGGTCAGCGCCACCTTCAGTAAGGCCATGAACCCGGCGACCATCCTCGCTCCAGGAACATTCTCCGTGGCGGTGGCCGGAGTGGGCGGCGCGGCCGTTCCCGGAAACGTCACCTACAATTCCACCAACAACATCGCCACCTTCACGCCAACAGCCAATCTCACGGCCACCACGCAATATACGGCCACGATTAGCACCGCGGCCAAAGACTTGGCCGGCAACGCCCTCGCAGCCGGAACTCCGCCGAATCCGTGGAGCTTCACTACTGGCGCTTCCCTCAGCCCTATCGGGCCCACTCTCGCAAGCTCTTTGACGTTTGGAGTCCTTGGTACCACCGGCGCAGTCAACACCGGGCTAACCACCGCGATTAGCGGGAACCTGGGGTCTAGCGGCGCTTCCACCGTGGTCACTGGATTCAACGATGCGGGCTCAGGTTGCACCTACACCGAAACAGGCGCCAACGTCGGAGTGGTTCACGGCCTCATCTACACCGGTACTCCGCCACCCACCGGTTGCCCGACTGAAGGCACGACTGCTACCCTGGCGATCGCCACGCAGGCCAACACCGACGCCACCGCCGCGTACGCCAACCTCGTTGCGCGTACTGCAGGTGTGGACCCCGGCACAGGCCAGCTCGGAGGACTCACCCTCCTTCCGGCAACCTATACCTCCACCGGCGGTAGCTTCACCATCACCGGTACCGATCTGACCCTGAACGCCGCGGGCGACGCCAATGCCGTCTGGATCTTCCAGATGAGCAGCTCACTCACCGTGGGCGCTACCGGGTTGCCTCGCAACGTTATCCTCGAAAATGGAGCCCAGGCCAAGAACGTCTTTTGGCAGGTGGGCACCACGGCCACGATCAACGCCGCAGGTGGCGGCACCTTTGTGGGGACCATCATCTCCACCGGTGCAATCACTATCTCCGGCTCCGGCAATACAACCGCAACCACGATCAACGGCAGAGTCCTGGCGCCGAGCTCAACCGTGACCATGGCCGACACCGTGATCAATGTGCCGAATCAACAATAATCGGCCAACTTAAACCAGTACCGAACGGCTTGTGCAGCGACGCGGGCTTCCCTCCCGCGTCGCTGCATTAAAGCGAGAAAGCAAGTTAAGCAAGCGGAATTCGGGAGGCGACATTGAAGACGACATTGAGGGCCACATTGAGGGCCACATTGAAACCGGTAGAGCGATGGATGTTCACAGCGGCGGTTGCTTTTCTTTTCGTAACCGCACTGCATGCCAACGACTCGGCAGCCCCCACGCCGGCTACAAAGAACGCCGCGCCCGCCGTTTCCACCCCCGCGCCCGCGTCCGCCAACGCCCAGCCCGATTCCACCGCGGCGTTGCCCGCGCCCTCCCCGGCGCCTGCGTCCGCAAGCGACCCCTCGCAGCCCGCGCCTTCCGCCCAGCCTGCCCCGGCCCCTCAAGGATCGGTCCCGTCGGATCGCCCATATCCCAAGGTCGAGCTGTTTCTGGGATATTCCTTCTGGCGCGCCATGCCTACCTCCACCGCCAACCGCATGAGCTACCTGCATGGCGGAGCCACCAACGTCGCCTACAACTTCAACAGATGGTTTGGTCTGGTCTTCGATTTCTCCGGCTTTGCCACCGACCGCGTCACCCTCATCAGCCCCGCGGGAAACACCATCGTGAAAGCCAGCGGCAGCGCCTACACCTATACTCTCGGCCCGCGATTTTCCTATCGCCGCTACGAAAGGGTCACGCCGTTCGTCCAGGCCTTATTCGGAGGCGTCTACGCCACTACCGTCACCGGCTCCGGGTGCGGCGGTTGCACGCTGCTGAAATCCGACAATGCCTTCGCCGGCATGGCCGGCATCGGCTTTGACGTTAAGCTTACGCGTCACTTCTCGCTGCGCCCCTTCGAGGGCGATTACCTGCTCACCGATTTCCGGGATCCCTACACGGCTGGCGGCTCCCACAACGCCTGGCAGCACAACGTCCGCTTTTCCGGCGGAATTGTGATCCGCTTCGGCGGCGAATCCGCCCCCGCGCCGGTCGCCAGCGTCCCGGTTGTGGCCACCTGCTCGGCCGATCCCGCGATGGTTTACGCCGGATCCGGCGATTTCGTCGCCGTGCGCGCGCAGGCCAGCGATTCGCTGAACAGCACCTTCACCTACTCCTGGTCGGCCAGCGAAGGCGCCGTGGATGGCAGCGGCGCCCAGGTCCGCTGGAGCTCCGCCGACCGCATGCCCGGCGCCTACACCGTCACCGTGCGCGTCTATAACGGCGGCAACGGCAGCGCGGAATGCTCCGCGAACATTCAAGTGGCCATGCGCCCCAATCGTCCCCCCACCATCAGTTGCACCGCCGACCACGGCACGGTGACCGTCGGCGACCCGGTGCAAATCACTGCCATCGCCAGCGATCCCGACGGTGACCCGTTAACCTTCTCCTGGTCCGCCAGCGGCGGCAGCACCGAGGGCTCCGGCTCCTCGGTAGCCTTCCGCACCGGCGGCCTGTCGCCCGGCACCTACACCGTCGACGGCCACGTCGACGACGGCCGCACCGGAACGGCCGATTGCACCGTCAACATCGCGGTGCAGGCCGCTCCGCCTTCCGCCGAGCAGGTGCAGCTCGAAACCCGCCTGGCCCTCCACAGCATCTATTTCGCCACCGCCCGGCCCACCGAGGCCGATCCCTCCGGCGGCCTGGTGGACAGCCAGCAGCAGGTTCTGCTGTCCCTGGCCACCGATTTCAATCGCTATCTCACCTTCATGCCCCAGGCCCACCTGATCCTGGAGGGCCATGCGGACCGTCGCGGCTCCGTCGAATATAACCAGGCCCTCACCCAGCGCCGCGTCGACCGCACCAAGAGTTTCCTCACCGATCACGGAGTTCCCGCGGCGAACATCGAGACCCGCGCCGTGGGCAAGCAGGACAATCTGGATGCCGCCCAGGTCAAGCAACTGGTGGACCAGGATCCCGACTTGGGCGATGGCGACCGCCGCAGAATCGACGCCAATTTGCGTGTGATTGTTCTCGCCAATAACCGCCGCGTGGACGTTAGCCTCAGCACCACCGGGCAACAGTCCGTGCGTCAATACCCGTTTAACGCCAAGGACTCCCTCACTCTGTTGAGCACCAGCGGCGGCAAACGCACCAGCCCGGCTGCCCCGCCGGCTAAATCCAAATAGGGAAGTGCAGCCCTAACGCACAAGCCCCATCGGGAGTTCGACGGCGCGTTCGATGGGGTAAGACTTGCCAAAGGAATGCACGAAGCGGCTCTCAGACGCCCAGACGCCCAGATGCAAAGATGCCCAGATGCAAAGATGCCCGAGTGGCCACTGGCCGCTCGGGCATCTTTGGTTTGCTCTCCGCGTTGTCTCGCCAGGCGGCGTTCGGCAGGAGCCTCTTTTTAGAGGGGAACTCCCTGGGCATCGCGCCGCTGCGGCGCTGAAGGCGTTTGCGGCTGCACGTTGACCTGGGTCTCCACGCCCCTGCGCATCACCGTGAGGGCAATGCTCTGCGCGCTTTGTTTTTGCTGCAAGAGGCCTTGCAGCTCGGTGGTATCCGGCACGGGCATGCCTTCCACTTTGGTAATCACATCGCCAGCCTTGAGCCCGGCCTTGTCGCCCGGCGAGCCCGCAGGAACGTTAGTGACCAGGACCCCCTGTGCATTCGGCACGCCGAAATAGTCGCCCAACTGCGCGGTCAGATCCTGCACGGTAATCCCAAGAATGCCGGGATTGCCAGCGCCACGAAACCCAAAGTTGCCATTCGCCCCGGGCGCGCCTCCGCCGCCTCCGAATCCTCCCCCGCCTCCGAATCCGCCTCCGAACCTCTGCCGGTTGCCCCCGCGGCCCGCTAAGTCGGCAGGCGCAGGCGCGCTCCCGACCTCGACCGAAAGAGTCTGGGACCGGCCCGCGCGCCAGATCGACAACTGCACGGTCCGTCCGGGCGGCGTTTCGCGCACCAAACGCTGAAATTGCGCCATTCCTACGACGCGCTCGCCGTCAAATTCAGTTACCGCGTCACCCTTCTGAAGGCCGCCCTTTGCCGCCGGGCTGCCGTCTTGGACTTCACTAACCACAACGCCGCGATCGGCGCGAAGCTTAAGCTGCTTGACCTCATCCGGTGTGACCTCGTCGACCGCAACGCCCAGCCAGCCCGGCGCGGCTGGTGGTGCACCGGCCTGAGCCTGCGGACCGCCCGGTGCCGGCGGCGGTCCCTGCGCCCGCCCCGCTGCCCGCAATGATCCGGGCATTGCTGCCAGGGCCAAACCTGCAAGCAAACCGGCTACTACGCCTGCCTTGATTCCTTTTCCCGCTGTTTTGCCACGCATGGGTGAACTCCTCAATGAAGATCGACGGGCATCGGCTCAAGAGTCAGGTGTCGGACCTGCCGGGCTTAGAAAACCCGGCTTCCGCCGGGCAGTTCCCCTGGTCCGAAAAAGGCGCCGCCGCCGAGGTTGAGAACCTTTCCCGAGGACTGATAGGTAAGAGTTTTAATAAAGCCCCACGTCTTGGAGCCATTCTTGGCCGGCGAGCAAGTGAGGGTCACGACCTCGCCAACTTTCCAGTCGGCGGGGCTCATGCCGGCGCGCGCATAGCGGTTCGGTGGTCCGCCTTCGCAGCCAACGTCCTCCGTCTTGCCGGTCTGGGGATCCTTGACCGAAATCCAGGTGGCGGTGTGGGGGTTGATCCAGTCCACTCGTTCAAGGACCCCGGTCTGGGACCATTGCGTACTCATGTCGAATTCAGCCGCGATGGAGTGATGGGCCCAAGCAGGGGCCGCTGCCAGAAGCAGGCCGCAAGCCGCGGCCAGAGCCAATAGGTTGCGCGTCATCGCCGAAGCCCCCTCTTCCCGCAAATTTGGGATATGTATACAGCTATAACAGAAAGACGCTCCAAGAGGCCCTGACGTTGCCTCAAATCAATGCTTTTTATCGTCCTCGTGCTTTTCGTTGCCTTGCGGTTTGTTATTGGAGTGTGATGGTGGTTTGCCGCTTGCCTTGTGCTCGCTCGCCTTGGGCGTGCTTGCGTGCGTCCCGCCGGAAGGCGCGCCGTTGCCGCGCCCTCCCTCCGCCTCGCTGTTGGCGCGCTCCGAATTTCCTCCCGCCGCGCCGCCATTCTCATGTGTGCCGCCCGCAGTAGGCGGACGGTAAGAATCCGCGCCGCCGCTGGCCGGACGCCCTGAACTTCCTTCTGGTTTGTCGGCCGCCACGCCGCCGCGCGCCGAGTTTCCCCCCGCCGCGCCGCCATTCTCATGGTTGCCCCCGGCAGTAGGCGGACGGAAAGAACCCGCTCCGCCGCTGGCCGGACGCCCTGAACTTCCTTCCGGTTTGTCGGCCCCCGCGCCGCCGCGCGCGGAGTTTTCCCCCGCCGCGCCGCCATTCTCATGGTTGCCGCCCGCAGCCGGCGGACGATAAGAAGCCGCGCCGCCGTTGCCGGCCCCGCCCGCGCCTCTGGCTCGCACCACTCCCGCGCCAGAAAAAGCTCCCGGCCGTGGCGTTGCCGCCACCGCGGGCTGCCCATGATTTACAGACGCCAGTTGCGCGCGATTGCCTCCAGCGGCCTGTTCCTGCCGGGTCTGGTTGCCCGTGGCCTGGAAATGCTGCTCGTGTTCCGCGCTTTGCTCTTCCGCGGTCGGCCGCGCGTTAATCCCGCCTGCGCCGCCGTTGAAGCTCACCCGGTTCACCGTCGTGTTATGGATCACCGTGCGGTCCACGTAGGTGTTGTGAATCACCGTGACGTTCACGTTGTTCACCGCGGTGTTGTACCTGAACCCGCCATTTTCCCATCGTCCGCCCGCGTAGCCCGCGCCTCCGTAGCCGAAGCCGTAATCAATCCCTCCGTAGAAGCCCACGTGAGAACCCCAATATCCCGCGTGCCAGAGGTAGGCGCCATCGCCCCATCCCCAGTATCCCGGCGTCCACAGCAGGCCGATTTGCGGCGGCTCCACCCAGGTGCCCGGCACCCAGAAGTATCCGTCCGGCCCATAGGCCCAGTATCCCGGCGTCCACAGGTAGCCGTCGCCGGGGCACACCGGCTGCACGTACACCGGCAGCGCCGGCGGCCCGATGTGTACCGATAACCCAATGCTGATTTGCGCCGGCGATGGCGCGGGCATGGCCGCCAGCATCGCCAACGCCAGCAACGAAAGAAAAGCATAACGAACAATACGCATATTGAATTCCCTCCGACGAAAAATCTCTCTTAACACTAGCGCAATTCTCCACACCGTCCAACGATCACGACCCGCGAGGATTCATCTCCGTAACCCCCGTGCCCTCTTTAGACTTGGATGCCACTATTCAAGAACCGGATGCCGCCCAAACTGGTTTCAATTGGCCGCTATTCGGGTTTTCAAACCAGAAATCCCATGCCGAATCTACCCCAACGCCACGCAGTCGCACACGCACCCTAAACTTCCCTGTGGGACGCGCCCACCTGCGCCACTCCGTTCGAAATTCCGCTGCATCGTCATTCGAATCAACTCCCATTGAATTCGAATCGCCCGGCGAGTCGAATACCACTAAGTAACTATTATGTTGACGTATTTGCTATCTTGTGGTAACGTGTCGTGTGTTCACCGCAAAACCAGACCGCCTCCTGCCTTCCGCTTGGTTACATCAATCCGCCAACTCCCGCCCCGCCGCGACTCTCCCACGCTCTTGTCACTCTCTTTCCAAAGAGCGCTCCTGTGTTTTCATGAACTTGCGGCCTCTTGTGTCACAATCAAATGGTGTAAACTACCTATTTTCATCACCTTGTGGTCTCTTGAGTAAAAACACCGGGGGTGGGGGGTACCTTCCGGTTACTTATAATTCGAGACGGTCGGCCCACGAAAGAAGTCTCGCAGCGGATCGGACGAGTGTGAAAGAAAACCTGGGCGCCCGCGCGCGAAAGCAATTACTTGCCGGCGTCGCTTCCCGTCAGCGGCAGCAGACTCGGCGTCAGCAAATCCGGCATGGCCTCGTTTCGTTCCAAGTGCGGAAACAGTTGCCCTCCGTGGTAGGCAATCTCGAATGCGCGGTGAGCCCCCGCGTTTTCCACGGTAACGTCGATCGGCTTGTCGTTGTTCTGCGCCTCCTGGATGGCGTCGGCGAGCACACTAGGAGAATACGTACGGCCATTCACGGAAACCAGCCGCATGCCTGGAGCCAGGCCGGCCTCGGCCGCGGGCATGCCCGGAATTACGTCGGCCAGCCGCCCGTCCTTGTCGCTCTCCGCGGAAACCTTGATGCCCAGCGAGTAGCTCAGGTCCAGCATGCTGTCCACGCTTTCCCCCACGCGGATGGTTTGGTTCGGCGTGTCGTTGTACACCAGCCGCCAGCCGCCGTTCTCGATTCCGCCCATGGGAGGGTGCAAGGTGATCTCGTCGATTCGCGCGTGGAAAAACCCCGCCCAGTCGTACGGCAACGTCTCGTTCATCGCCGCGACGATATCGTCCAGCGTATAGGGCACCACTTTGGGCGGAGTGCTCGGAGGTCCGTAAAATCGCCGGCAGAAATCGTCCAGGGATTTTTTCCCGCGCGTCTCGTGGCGAATCAGCATGTCGGCTTCCAGCCAGATCAGCCATCCCTCGTCATAAAAATCCACGCTGCGGCGCCAGGATTCCCAGTTGCGGTTGGGCACGGCGTACAGGAATTGCGCGGAGACGGCGGTATCTTCCAGGGAACGCCAGGTGCGCCCCGGCGTATGGTCCAGCGACGCCGCGGTCATGGCCAGTTCCTCGCGGTAATCCTCCGCGGTGCGCAGGCCCGCGCGCGCGGAAATCATCTCGCCGATATATTCGGTCAGCCCTTCGTACACCCACAGCAGGTCGTCCTTCATGGGTTGCTCGAAATCCGGCGTCGCCAATCCCGCCGGGCGGCGGTATTTTCCGTTCCAGGAATGCGTGAACTCGTGCGACAGCAGGGAATTGAAGTCCTGCGTCTCATCCGCGTTCAGGAACATGCGTTCCGGCGCGCGGTCGTCGCTCGATTGATGATGCTCCAGGCCGTTGGGATCGAAAGCGTCCGACAGCGAGAGCAGAAAATCGTAATGATCGTAGTGCCGCGCGCCGAACAGAGCGCCCTCCTCGCGCACCAGTTTGCTGTAGGCGGCGATCTGCTCGGCGCTGATCCCCAGCGCCGCGGAGCTGTCCGCGGCGATGTTCAAGTGGTGCGGCGGCTGGATTTCCGGCGCCAGCGCGATGGAACGAAAATATTCCCCCGTCAGCACCGGCGAATCCACCAGCGTGCTCAAGGACACGGGTTGAAAATCGATCTGGTTTTCCTGCTGCCGGTCCACCGGCAGGGCCGAGGCGAACTTCCATCCCCCGGGAAGCCGCAAGCTGGCCTGGTAGGTCAGGGAATCGGTGGGCGTTCCCGCCGGATACAGAACCATCAGGTTCCATTCGAGCACGGCCATGGCCGGTGTGGCCGTGGGCCCGGCGGAAAATCCCTCCCCTTCCACGGGAGAAAGATAGTCGTAGGTGGCTTCGATGGAATCCGCTCCGGGTGGCACGTCGAAGTGGAATGCGTACACATCCACGTCGTCGCGGCCCCACGCCACCGGCTTTCCGCCCGCGGAAATCTTCAGTCCCACCAGATCGGCGATGGGTCCGTCCGGCGCGTGCTCTCCCGGAATCCATTTTGGATACAGAAGCGTCATCGGGCCGGGCGACGCGGGCAGCGTCAGCCGCGCGTGAAAAATGCGCCGCGCCGATTCGCTCAGGTCCACGGTGAGATGAACGGTGCCAGATACGCGGGCCCCCGATGCGGGGGTGGTGACCGATGGCGCGGTTTGCGAACGCGCAGGTGTGACCATGAAAAATCCGGCCAGCGTCAAAGTCACGAAATTCAAAAGGGCCGCGAAGTTCAAAACCGCCGCGAAATTCAGAACCCCGCGCTGGACAATCTCACCCTTGCAAACGAAGCGCGCATTCTCGCGCCTGGGACCGCCCATGACTTCCTCCGCTCTCTGCCGCCGTGCCGGAAATTCCCGCGCGTAATTCTACGCCGCGAAGCTGCTAGATTATTACACGGTTGGCCTTCCTCGCATGGGTTTGGCGGGAATCC
>Ga0302326_10006716_pt1 | contig 25743 bp, 21 predicted proteins | sample Palsa_T0_3_FD_202264 | JGI IMG/M metagenome (GOLD analysis project Ga0302326, IMG submission 202264) | Peat permafrost microbial communities from Stordalen Mire near Abisko, Sweden - Palsa_T0_3 | ecosystem: Environmental > Terrestrial > Soil > Palsa > Peat permafrost | place: Sweden: Abisko... | reverse complement strand
GAGTCAACCAGCACCGCGACCGCTTCACCATCCGCGACCGCGTCATCGACTCCGAGTGCTTCGGCGACCCCAACGTCCACGTCGTCGCCGCAACCGGTGTCGCTGATTCAATCGCTCGCGCAGAGCGGCCGTTTTGCCGATCTGAAATGGCCGACCTTCAGCGACGTCGCGCCCGCTGTCTCGCAATTCTATTCGGCTGGCAAGTGGACGCCCGTATGGACGAGCGGCGGACAACCGACGCCGCAAGCGGCCGAGATGATCGATCTATTTCGCGGGGCCGAGTTCAAAGGCCTTCGGCGCGAAGATTACGACGCCTCGCGGTGGGCAGGCGCGATCGCAAAGTTGAAACCGGCGACGGCGACGCCGCTCGATGACGACGTCGCGCGGTTCGACCTGGCGATGACGGTCTGCGCGATGCGCTACTTCAGCGCGCTGCATAACGGCCGGATAAATCCGAATCACTTCAAATTCGCGTTGACGAGCGGCCCGGCGCCGCTCGATCTGGCGGGTTTCATCCGTGGCAAGATCATCAACAGCGCCGATCTTCCCAGCGCGGCCGCTTCAGTTGAGCCTCATTTCGCCGGCTATCTGCGAGCCGAAGATGCGTTGCCGCAATACCTGAAGCTTGCGCAGGCCGGCGACGGCGCGCCTGTTCCGATGCCCGCCGTGTCGGTCCGTCCCAGCGACAATTACGCGGGCCTGCCGCAGCTCGATGCGCGGCTGCGCCTTCTCGGCGATCTGCCGGCCAACGCGCCGCCGCCGGCCGGCGCGGTCTATCAGGGCGCGCTCGTAACGGCGGTCAAGCATTTTCAGGATCGTCACGGGCTTGCGACCGACGGCGTGCTCGGCAAAGGTACGGTTGCCGCGATCAACGTTCCGCTCCATCAGCGCGTCGTCGAGCTCGACCTGACGCTCGAGCGCTATCGATGGATTCCGCCGACGTTTCCGCAGCCGCCGATCGTGGTGAACATTCCGGAGTTCCGCTTGCGCACATTGCGCCGCCAGCCGGGCGGATTCATCTCGATGGCGGTGGTGGTCGGACGCGCCATGCGCACCCAGACGCCGGTGTTCGCCGACTATATGAAGTACCTGGTCTTCCGCCCGTACTGGCTGGTGCCCATGTCGATCCAGTTCAACGAACTGGTGCCCAAGACACGGCGCGACCCGGGCTATCTCGCGGCGCATGGTTACCAGGTTGTCGACGGCTCGGGAAATGTCATAACCGACGGCGTCGTCTCCGATGACGTCCTGTCGGGGCTGCGATCGGGCGCCTACCAAATCCGTCAGAAGCCGGGACCGAAGAATGCGCTCGGACTGGTCAAGTTCATCTTTCCCAATCGCTACAACGTTTATCTCCACAGCACGCCGTCGCCCGAACTGTTCTCGCGGGCGCGGCGCGACTTCAGCCACGGATGTATCCGGGTTGCCGAGCCGGCCAAGCTGGCCGCGTGGGTTTTGCGCGACGATCCCAACTGGACGCCGGCTAAAATTGACGCCGCGATGAACGGCAGTCAGACGATCCAAGTCAACCTGAAAAATCCCATTCCCGTGCTGATTTTGTACAGCACCGCGGTGGTCACGCCCGAGGGCAGCGTACATTTCTACGACGACATTTACGGTTACGATAAGCCCCTGCTCGCGGCGATCGACTCGGGTCCTCCGTATCCCAGTTAGCTTGCCGATACGGCCGATCAGGCGGGTGCGCGCCCTTCGGGCCATCCGGGAACGCCGTCGTCGAGTGGCACCTTGGCGGTTTTCAGGAGGCTCGCGATCGTCCGCCAGAAGCCGGCGACCATCAGCAGCTCGACCACGTCCGAATCGGTAAAAGATCGTTTCAGAATTTCCAGCGTCGCCGGCGACACCTCCTATCGTTCGAGCAGCTCGTCGACCATCCGCATCACGGCGCGTTCGCTCTCGCTGAAGGCGGCGCACGAATCGGGATCGCGCACGCCGAGAATCTTTTCCTCACTGAGACCGGCCTGGCTGGCCACCCGCACGTGCTGGCAGAATTCATATTCCGATCGCGTGCGCCATCCGGTGCGCAGGATTACCAGCTCGCGAACGATCGGACTGAGCGTGCCGTGGATCAGCAGCGCGTCGAGCATCCTGTAGGCCGCGCCCGCGGCGTGCGGATTGTGCAGCATCGCCCGGAACGCGTTGACCCGCGAGAAGAAGTCATCGATCCCATTCGCCTTGCCCCGCGCGGCGGCTTCGTCGTTCGGCACCAGACTGATCATTTTGAGTAACCTCCTCAAGGATCTTCTCGCCGGGATATTCCCCAAATCGACGCTGTAGCCGAGCGCGCGGCCAAATGGCAAATCGCCGTCGTTGCAATTGCAGCGGCCCCGGTGCCATAGCTGCGATTATATCGTGCGACGCATTGAGGGTTTCGGGAGCGTCGCGCGCATCGTGGGAGGCATATCGCTAATGAAACTTGCCGGAAAGACCGCACTAGTGACGGGAGCGAGCTCCGGGATCGGCCGCGCTATCGCACTGCGCTTTGCGCGCGAGGGCGCCGATATTGCGATCAACGGCCGCGACGAAAAAAAGATCGCCGCCGTCGTGCGCGAAGTCGAAGCGATCGGACGCCGTGCCGTGGGCGTCCCCGCCAACGTCGCCAGCCACGCCGAGGCGCGCGCTATGGTCGATAAGGCGGCCGCGGCACTCGGCCGAATCGACATCCTGGTGCTGAGCGCCGGTGTCTTTCATTTCACGCCGTTTCTGGAAATTACCGAGACCGAATGGGACGAGGTGCTGACCATCGATCTGAAGGGCATGTTCAACTGCGCGCAAGCGGCGCTTCCCGCGATGGTCCAGCGCAAACGGGGACGAATTATTCTGATCACGGCCGTTTCCGGCACGATCGGCGTGCCCGGCATGGGTCATATATGCGCCGCCAAGGCGGGCGCGCAGGGGATGGCGCGATGTCTCGCGCTCGAGTTCGCGCCGGCAGGCGTGACCGTCAACGTGATCGGACCCGGGCCGATCGACACGCCGATGCTCGCGGAGTTCACTGAAGAGATGCACGCTCGCATTCCCGGTGCGCGCGGTCCGGCGGTCGGACGAATCGGCAAGCCCGACGAAATCGCGGAAGCGGCGCTCTACTTCGCGTCGTCCGATTCGGGCTTCACGACCGGCCAGGTGATGAACGTGGCCGGCGGCCTCGGCATCTGACCATCAACCACCGGGCGGCCTCGCGCGGCCTATGCCCCGGGCGTGATCACCGCCTTCACGGTTTCCAGGCGCGCGACCGCTTCCAGAGCGCTCTGGCTCGCGTCCAGGCTGAAACGATGGGTGATCACGTCGGCCATCGCGTACTCGCGATGGTACTTGCGGGCCACTTGCAGCGCCGCGTGAAGGTGACCCGGCTGAGACAGCGCGCTGCCGAAAATCCGCAGATTATTGTTATTGATGAATCGCGGTTCGACCGGCACCGTGCCGGGCGCCGACCATAATCCGATAGTCAGATAGCGGCCGCCTTTCGCGACCATCTGCAAGCCTTCCGGAAAGGCGGGAATCGCACCGGCCGCCTCCAGTACGACGTCGGCTCGACGCCCATCGGTAATATCGAGCACGCGGGCTATCCGATCGTCGGCCGATTTGACTTCGTCCATATCGATCGTATGCGTCGCGCCCAACCGCTTCGCCATCGCAAGCCGCTTGGCCGGCGCACCCGTCACGATCACGCGGCGCGCGCCGCCGAGCGACGCCACCATTACGCCCGCCAGCCCGACCGGACCGCATCCCTGGATGACCACGTCGCTGCCCACCGCGATTCCGCCGATTCGGTCGACACCCTGCAGAATCGTCGGCATCGCGCAGCCGAAAGCGATCACCGCCGCCGAGGGCGTGTCGTCGGGGACGCGGAAGAACGCCATGCCTTCGGGTATCAGCGAGTATTCGCTGTAAGACGCCGCGGTGGGTTCGGCGGCATTGCGCATGATGGGCGCGAAGCCGCTTTCACACATCGAAAAGTCCCGGAGGATCGTACAGGCGTAGCATCGATGGCACGCGCGCATCGGTTGCCAGTAGATACGATCGCCGCGGGCGATCGGCACGCCAGCGTAATCGGCGGCCGCGCCGGGTCCGACCTCTTCGACCACCGCGATTCCCTCATGGCCGAGCACGACCGGTCCGGGCATCGCGACCTCGCCGCGCCAGAAATGCACGTCGGTGCCGCATACGCCGCTCATCTCGACCCGCGCCAGCACCTCGCCCGCGCCGGGTGACGGCACCGGCCTGTCCCATATTTCGATAGGCCGGTTGGGTCCGACCAGAACCGCGCGCTTGCATGATCGGTTAGCCATCGTGATCCCCCCTTCGAGCCGCGACTACGCGGTGTGTTTGCGGACAAACTCGCCGATGCTTTTGATCGCCTTGTCGCCCTCGGGAAGAATCGGCGCGAACCAATGCCATACGTGCGGCATATCGGGCCATATTTCGAGCGTCGTCTCGACGTTCCCCTCGCCGGCGCGAGTCGCGATACGCGTGGCGTCGTCCAGCAGCGTCTCCGCCGATCCGACCTGGATCAGCAGGGGCGGCAGACCGGTGAGATCGGCGTAGATCGGTGCGGCGAGTGGATGGTGCTTGTTGCCCTTTTCACCGACGTACATATTGCCGAGCAGCACGATAAATTCGCGCGCGACGGCCGGATCGATCGCCGCCTTGGTCTCCATCGATTTCCCGAGCGCCTCGAGATCCGCCCACGGCGAGATGCATACGCCGGCAGCCGGCAGCGGGACCTTCGCATCGCGCAGGGCGACCAGCAGCGCGACCGTCAGGCCGCCGCCGGCCGAGTCGCCGCCGATCGCGATTTTCGACGGCTTGATACCGCCGGCCAGGATGAACTTGTAAGCCGCGACGGCGTCGTCAACTGCCGCGGGAAACGGATGCTCCGGTGCGAGCCGGTAGTCGATGAGCAGTGTGCGCGCACCAGTTGCCGCGGAGACTCGCGCGGCGACCTCGCGATGAGTATCGAGACCGCCGGCCACATAGCCGCCGCCGTGCAGGTAGAGAAACGCGTGATCGGGTCTGGCGTCAGGCGCGCTGATCCATTCGGACGGAACGCCGCCCGCGCTGACCAGCTCGACTTTGACTTTTCCTTTGCTCGGAAACGCGGCGAACGCCTTCGAGAGCGCCGCGCGCACGTCGCCGGGCCCCTGCGCCTTGGCCATATCGGCGCCGAGCGCCTTGTACTGCGCGATTGTTGCTTGAAGCTGCGGACTGTCCATCGATTTATGCCTCCATGTGGGTTGGGTTGACGCGATTCTAAGTCGTCCACGCCTCCTTATGCGGCGGCGGAGTCTGCCGTGTCGCGGAAAGCGGGAATCACTTCCTTGCCAAACATTTCCATCGATTTGATCCGATCCTCGCGATTGAGCGAGCCGCGCCAGAAATCGACCAGTATCCGATTCGTGCCGAGCGCGTCGCCTTGCCGCCGGATGCCCTCGATCACGCTCTCCGGCGAGCCGCAGATTATGATGCCCTCGTCGTTCAACCGATCGTAATCGTCGCCGGCGTACTTCGACACGTCGCCCTCGCCGTACCAGTACTCGTAGCCGGTGCGATCGGGAAGGATACCGCCGGGCGCGGCGATTTTGACGAAGTGTTCCCAGAACTCGCGGATATGCGGCGCGCATTTTTCGCGAGCGATATCGTCGGTCTCGGCGACGAAGCAGTAGCGCAGCGGCGCGATACCGCCGTTGCGCGTCGTCACGCCGGCGGCGTCGGCCGCGCGGCGATAGCGATCGGCCTGGCGACGCCCCTGCTCGAGCGACTCCGCCACCTGCATCGCGACGTAGTCATGCTGCGCGCACCATGCGACCGAATCGGGGCTCTGCGCCGCCACCCACACATCGGGATGCGGCCGCTGGACGACGTTAGGCGCGAGTTCGGCGGCCGAATAATCGTGGAAGCGGCCGTGATGTTCGAGCTTGCCGGTCCGCCACGCGTTGATCACGGCGTCGTGAGTCTCGATGAAGCGATCGCGCGAAGTCGCGGGCTCGACTCCGAACGGCGCGAATTCGTGGCCGACGATTCCGCGGCCGATTCCCCATATAAGACGCCCACCGCTCAACTGATCGAGCATCGCGCCCTCTTCGGCGACCCGCACCGGATGATGCATCGGCAGCACGTTGACGGCAACGCCCAGGCGAATCCGCTCGGTGGTGCGAGCGGCAGCGGCGACCATCAGGTTGGGCGCCGGCGACATACAGAAATCGGCGTTGAAATGATGCTCGGCGAACATGAACGAATCGAAGCCGAGATGCTCGGCGATACGGACGTCGGCGAGCGCGTCGTCATAAACCTGGCGGTCTGACAGCCGTCCGCGGCCCATCGTGATCATGAAGACGGAAAATTTCATCGGCACGGCCCTCGCTACCGGTCTGCCCGATAATCGATCGAAGCCTGGCGAAGCACAATGGCCGCGACGTTTGACGGCGCCGCGATTAAGTGTATTTTCGCACGGCGGCGGTGCGCGATGGCAAAAACCTACGATGCGATTTTTATCGGCAGTGGCATCTCGAGCCTGGTCGGCGCGGCGCTGCTCGGCAAGTGCGGCCTGCGGGTCGGCGTCTTCGAGCGCAACCCATGGATCGGCGGCAATATCCGCAGCGCCGAGATAACCGAGCCCGGGTTTATCCACGATGTGTTTTCCGCGTGGCATCCGCTGTTCGTCGGCGGCGAGGCGTGGGGGCTCCTGAAGGATGACCTGATCACGCGCGGCGTCGATTACGCCAACTGCGAATACGGCGCGGCGGGCCTGATGCCCGACGGCACCAGCGCGTTTATCTCGACCTCGCATCAGAAGAATCACGAGCACTTCGAGGAGCTGGCGCGCGGCGACGGCGTTTCGTGGGATCGATCGTTCAACTCCTTCATGGCCAAGAGCGATCTCGCGTTCGGCCTGATGGGCACCGAGTTGTGGTCGCTCGCGGGGGCGCAGATGGTCGCGCGGGCAGCCTGGCGGCTGAAGGTGCGCGGGTCGCTCGAATTCGGCAGCGAGCTGATGTCGACCTGCCGCAAATGGCTGACCTCGACGTTCAAGTCGCCGGCTATCCACGGGCTGCTCGCGCCGTGGGTGCTGCACACCGGGCTTGGACCCGACAACGCAACCTCGGGCTTCATGACGCAGCTAATCGCGGCGGCGCTCGAGCTTATCGGGATGCCGATTCCTCGCGGCGGCGCGGCCCGGCTGGTCGACGGATTTATCAAGTTGATCAACGATCAGGGCGGCGAGTTCCATCGCGAGGCGCCGGTGGACAGCGTGATCGTGCGCAACGGAAAGGCAGTGGGGATTCGAACCGCGGCGGGCGAGTTCGAGGCGCGGCGGGCCGTCGTATGCTGCGTCACGCCGCATCAGCTCTATCTGAAGTTGCTCGATCGCGCGATCGTGCCCGACTGGGTCGTCGATACGACCAACCGCTTCCGTTACGGCCGCGCCGATATGCAGATTCATCTGGCACTGTCCGAGCCGCCGAAATGGCCAGGCGGCGACGATCGTTTTCTGCGCACCGCGATGGTTCACGTGGCCGACGGTATCAACGGGGTGTCGCGTGCAGTGAACGAAGCTGAGCGCGGCCTGTTGCCCGCCGATCCGACGGTCGTTGTCGGCCAGCCGATGGCAGTCGATCCGTCGCGCGCGCCGGCTGGCCGCTGGATTCTATGGCTGCAACTTCAGGAGATGCCCAACCGGCCGACTGGCGACGCGGCCGGCGAGATAGCGACGGGCGACGGTACCTGGACGCCGGAGCTGCGCGAACGGATGGCGGATCGAATCGTGGACAAGCTCGCGCGGCAGATTCCCAACCTGGAAGGATCGATCATGCGCCGGGTGGTGCTATCCCCAGCCGATCTCGAAGCCGCCAATCCCAACCTCGTCGGTGGCGACCCGTACGCCGGCGCCTGTACACCTGATCAGTTTTTTTTATGGAGACCGCTGCCCGGACTGCCGCGCCATCGCACGATGATTCCGGGGCTCTACCATATCGGCGCGTCGACTCATCCGGGCCCGGGACTGCACGGCGCGTCAGGCGTGCTGGTGGCGAAGGATCTGATGGGTCTGAAGCGGCTTAAGCGGGCGTACGGTCAGTAGTCTACCGATACTCTTAGCGATGGCCGTGATGGCCGCCGCCATACTGATGCCCGTAGTAGGGCTGGTTGTTGTATGAAGGGCCGCTGAGCGCGTTGTAGAGCAACAGTCCGCCGATAATAGGCCCGATAATCATCAAGCCGGTGCCGAGGCCGTTCATCGGAACGCCGCCCTGGTTGTACGGATCGGCCATCGGATTTCCCGACTGCTGATAGGCCTGCATACTGCCGACGTTGGGCGGCAGCGGCGCGTTCGACGATGATCCGGATCCGGTGCTCGTCGATCCATTGCCGCCCGATCCGTTGCTCCCCGATCCATTACCCGACGAATCCGGATTGCCCTCGTTTTGATAGTCGTCAATCTGACTGTTGGCCGATCCGGGCTTGTTGGAGGCGAGAATGGTTGGGTCGATCCTGATGCGATTGGTTATCGCGACCGAAGGGTCGTTAAGATAGTTCCTTGCACGGATTTCGGCGTCAGTCTTGCCCTTCTCTGTCGCGACGAAGCCGTACAGAACCACCGTCTTGCCCCCATCGGGCATATTGGTGACCTGCGCGCCGACGGCCGGCAGGCGATGCTGATGGAGGTCGTTGGTGAGCCCCGCGCTGGTCGGATCGGGCGTATCGTCCGCGAAGACGATCGCCATGTCGGGCCAGACAGGCAGCAGGGCCATCAGCAGCGCTAGTAGAGCAATCGGAATGAGCCTGAGCTTTCGCATAAACCCAGTTCGATCCCATCACAATTGCGGCCGCCGTGATAGCGCCGGCACGCCAGTCGCCGACGGCTACGAGTAGTCGTTGAGCACGGTCATACCGACGTTCTGAAACTTCTCCATCTCGCCGAAGACCTTGTTGATACCGCTCAGGCTGCACGTCGAGGTGACCATCTTGCCCGGATCGAGGCGGCCCGCCGCGATCATCTCGAGCATCGCCGGGTAGCGCGTCGCCGGCATCCCGAAAGACCCGAACATCGCGAGCTCCATCCCGACGATCATGTCGATCGGCATCGCGATCTCGCCCTGCTCGACCGAAGTCGTCAGGCCGATCTGCAGATGACGCCCCTGCTTGCGCAGGCACATGATCGCGTTGCGGCATGTAGCGGCGACACCGAGCGCATCGACGGCCACGTGGGCACCGCCGCCGGTAATCTGACGGATGGACGAGATCGGCTCGTCGCGCTTGGCGTTGATCACATGGGCCGCACCGGCCGTCTTCGCTAGATCGAGCTTGGCATCGTCGAGATCGATACCGATCACCTGCGCGCCGATCGCCGACGCGATATGAATCGCCGACAGTCCGACGCCGCCGCATCCATGCACCGCCACCCATTCGCCGGGCCGGACATTGGCCCGATCGACGATACCGTGGAAGGCCGTCATGAAGCGGCATCCGATCGAGGCGCCTTCAACCAGGCCGACCTCTTCGGGCAGCGTCACGACGTTGAGATCAGCCGCCGGCACTTCGACATAGCGGCCGAAGCCGCCGTAGTAACTGAGCCCGGGAATTTTCGGCATCATGCACATATGGGAATTGCCCGAACGGCAGAACTCGCAGTTGCCCTCGCCCTGGCAGAACGGCGTGACGACGCGGTCGCCCTTTTTGAAATTCTTGACGTCCTTGCCGACCTCTTCGATCACGCCGCAGAATTCGTGGCCGAGCACGGCGGGCGGATTCACGGCGAGGCCGACCCACGACCAGTCGCCCATCCACAGATGCCAGTCGGAACGGCATACGCCGTTGGCTTCGACGCGCATCACGATGGCGTCGGGTCCGCAGGTCGGATCGGGCATCTCGCGGACGACGAGGGGCTTCTGATGCTCTTCCATGACGGCGGCTTTCATCGGTTCTCGTCCTCCAGTGAAAAATAACTTGGCGAATTTGCATCGCCTTGGATGCTCAATAGCCCAATCATCGGGGGATCGCCACGGCGTGATCGGTTGTGTTTGGCGGTGCGACCGCTAGATTGCTCGGCGTGCGCATCCGGCTGCAATCCCCCAATCACGATCGCCCGATGCCGATCGCCCCGGTGATGATCCCCAAATGACGATCGCCGACATCGTCGTATGGATTCACGTGTCCGCGGGTATCGCGTGGATCGGCGCCGCGCTCGCCTTCGTGCTGGCGGCGATCGCGATGGAACGCGGCAGCGCCGAGCGCCGCGAATTCTTCGTCAGGGCCGCGAAGCCGATCGGCATGATCGGGCTCGCCGGCGCGATCACGATCGTCATCACCGGCATCTCGAATCTGTGGTTCGCCGGACGCGCGCGCAATTTCAATTTCGGATCGCAATTCGTCGCAGTGCTGAGTGTCAAGATAGTTCTCTACCTTGCGATGTGTCTCGCGCTCATCGGCATCATCCGCGCGCGAATCAGGATGAACGCGGCATTGCGAATCGACGACACCGCGGCGTTCGATCACGAGTCGGCGCGGATCTCATCATTATGGGCGGCGACGGCTATCATGGGTGCTGTCGCGCTGGGCGCGGGCCTGTGGCTCGCCGGCTCGTAAGCGCGCGGGAAATTCGATCGCGACGGGAACTGCATTGGAAAAGCCGCCGGAAATAACAATCGGTCCGATTCGGGTCGCGATGCTCACCGACGGCTACTGGCGCAACGACGGCGGATGCATGTTCGGCGTCGTCCCGCGCGAACTATGGAAGAAGAACCATCCGCCCGACGATCAGAACCGTATCCGGCTGAATCTGATCTGTCCGCTGATTATCAGCGGGTCCGAAGCGATCCTGGTCGATACTGGAATCGGCAACCGCCTGTCCGACGTCCAGCGCAAAATCTTCGATTATGGCGACGGTTGGCTGCTCGACGGCCTGCGCGCGCTCGGGATGGAGCCCGGCGACATCACCGCCATCGTACTGACCCACCTGCATTTCGACCATTGCGGTGGAATTGTGCGGGTACGCGACTCAGGCGTGATGGAACCCGCCTTTCCGCGGGCGAAACTGATCATCCAGAAGGGCGAACTGGACACCGCGCGCGCCGCATCCAACGAGCGGGTACGGGCGGCCTACAAGCACGTTGAAGAATGTCTCGCGCCGAACGTCAAATCGATTGAGGCGATAAAAGGCGACGCTGCCATATGCACTGGCGTGCGCGTCGAGGTGACCGGCGGCCATACCTGGGACCATCAAGTAGTGATCGCGGGCGACGGCGCCGACACGTTCGTCCAGCTTGCCGATATCGTGCCGACGCGATCGCATATGGGCGGCCCGTGGAATCAGGCCTACGATCTCGATCCGATCCTCACGATGGAGCGCAAGGCGGGCTACCTGGAGCGGGCGCTGCGCGAGGGCTGGTGGATTTCGTTCGCCCACGACGATCGCGTGCTGGCAGCCAAGGTCGCACGCGACAATGGACGCTATGTGCTGGTCGAAGCTATAAGCCAGCCGTGAATAACTCTATAAACAGCCGTGGATAACCTAGTATCAACAGGGGTGAATAATCGTAATTTTTCTGCGTGCGATTAAATCGCGCAACGCCGCCGAATCGTATAGTATCCAGCAGGCGAACAGATGAGATGGATGTTGCATTCGGCAACCTTGCCGGGTACAGTAGATTAAGGCATGGTGTCATTTAGTTCAGCCTCCAGTCCGTCAGTTTTCTCCCTGAAAACCCCAAGCAGAATTTTCCGCCTGGCCACCAACCCCAACCGGCCAAGGAGTCAGGATGATGGAAGGGAATGATTTCGCGCGCGTCATAAAAGAAGATCGGGCTGCCCGCGTCTCCAAACAGTGGCAAGGAACGCTGCTGGAGTACCTGGAGATCGTCAAGACCGACCCGATGATGACCAAGCTCGCCCACGCCCGTATTTACGACCTCATAATTTCAGTCGGCACCCGCGGTATCCAAGACAGCGACGACCCCCGCACCAAGCGTCTATACAAGGACGAGCCGGTAAAAGTTTTCAATTTCTTCGCCGATGAGTTTTTCGGTATCGAACGGACGATTTCGCAAATCGTGCGCTATTTCCATTCGGCCTCGCTCAAGGGTGAGGAAAGCCGGCAGGTCCTGTACCTCATGGGTCCGGTCGGATCGGGCAAGACTTCACTGGTCGAACGGCTCCATCGCGGGCTGGAGCAGGCTAATCCGGTTTACGTTATCCAGGGCTGCCCGATGCATGAAGAGCCGCTGCATCTGATCCCGCGCCATCTGCGCCGCGAGTTCGAAAAGATGCTCGGCGTGCATATCGAGGGCGATCTCTGCCCGGTATGCCGCTATCGGTTGAAGGTTGAGTTCAATCAGCGTTACGAAGAATTTCCGATCGAGACGCGCAGTTTTTCCAAGCGCAACCGCGTCGGAATCGGCGTGGTGCCGCCAGTCGATCCGAACAACCAGGACACTTCAGTATTGATCGGTTCCGAAGATATTTCGAAGCTCGATCAATATTCGGAAGGCGATCCGCGGGTGCTCGAATTGAACGGCGCGCTCAACGTCGGCAATCGCGGAGTGGTCGAATTTATCGAAGTTTTCAAGAACGAGACCGAGTACCTGCACGCGATGATCACGGCGACGCAGGAAAAGGTCATTCCGGCGCCCGGCCGCCACGGCATGGTCTACGTCGATACCTGCATCGTGGCGCATTCGAACGAGGCCGAGTGGCAGAAGTTCAAGGCGGATCACACCAACGAGGCGATTCTCGATCGTATCGTGGTGGTCAAGGTGCCTTACAATCTGCGGCTGTCGGAAGAGGTCAAGATTTACCAGAAGATCATCCGCAACTCTGATTTCCGCGCGCATGTCGCGCCGCATACGCTCGAGCTCGCCTCGATGTTCGCGATTCTGTCGCGGCTCGAGCCGACCTCGAAGTGCGACCTGGTCACCAAGCTGCGCCTGTACAACGGCGAAGAGGTGGTCGAAAAGGGCCGCACCAAGAAGGTCGACGTGCAGGAGTTGAAGGAAGACACCAAGCGCGAAGGCATGTCGGGCATCTCGACCCGGTTCATCATGAAGGCGCTCGATAATGCGCTCTCCGACAACGCGACCGGCGCCTGTATCAATCCGATCAACGTGCGCGAGGCGCTGATCGCGATGACCAAGGAAGCCGACCTGGCCGACGATCTGCGCAAGCAGTACCTCGAGTTCCTGCAAGACACGCTGCACAAGGAATATCTCGACCTGCTGGAAAAAGAGATCACGCGCGCGTTCGTTTACTCCTATCAGGAGCAGGCCGAAGCGCTCTTCCAGAACTATCTCGATCACGCCGAAGCCTACGTCAACAAGACCCGGGTGCGCGATCGCAACACCAAGGAAGAGCTGCCGCCCGATGAGGGCTTCCTCAAATCGATCGAGGAGCAGATTGCGATTATCGGATCGGCTGCCGACGGTTTCCGCCAGGAAGTGATCGCCTACCTGTGGTCGTCCTCGCGGCGCGGCGAAAAGGTCAGCTACCGCAGCTACGAACCGCTCAAGGAAGCGATCGAGAAAAAGCTGATGAGCTCGGTGCGCGACATCTCGCGGATCATCACCAAGGCGCGTACGCGCGACGAGGATCAGGGCGAGAAGTACGGCTCGATGGTGAAGAACCTGCTTGAGAACGGCTATTGCGAATCGTGCGTCGACGTCGTACTCAAGTACGCCGCCAACAACCTGTGGAAGGACTAACAGGTGCCCTGGAATCGCGTCGCGCAACGCTTGTCATCCTGAGCGACGTTCGAACGACGAATCCAGGGTGGCAAGACCTCAGCGCTGACTGGTACGCGTGAGCACCTATGGTCGACAGCATCTTCCGTGAATATCGCCCCTCCGACGCCGAGCGTTCCGACCGTTCGGCGGGCGATCGTCTGCGCCATCGGCAGAAAGTCCGCGAATCGATCCGCGAGAATATCGCCGACATCATCGCCGAAGAATCGATCATCGGCAAAGACAAGGATCGCGTAATCAAGGTCCCGCTGCGCGGGGTCAAGGAATATCGCTTCGTCTATGGCGACAACGCCGCCGGAGTAAGCCAGGGCGACGGTGATGCGCGCCCCGGCCAGGTGGTCGGCAAGACCGGCCGCGAGGGTCCGGGCAAGGGCGACGATGTTGCCGGCGATCGTCCCGGCGTCGATTATTACGAGACCGACGTTACGCTCGAGGAGCTGGTCGAGATCATGTTCGAGGATCTCGAGCTGCCCAACCTCGAACGCAAGGCGTTGCGCGAAATCGAGTCCGACCGGCTCGCCAAGCGCAAAGGCTACCGCCACGTCGGCATCCGCGTGCGACTCGACAAGCGGCGGACGGCGCGCCAGCGCGTGATGCGCAAGCTCGCCAGTATCCGCAGCGAGCACAGCCGCGCGGCCCAGGCTGAACGCGTGATTGCCGCCGAAGAGGCCGGCGAGGTCGCCGAGGAGGCCAGCGAGCGCCGCTTCCCCTTCCATCACGACGACCTGCGCTACCGCCATATCGAAGTCGATACGCGCGAGGAGTCCAATGCCGTCGTCCTGTGCATCATGGACACGTCGGGCTCGATGGACACGATGAAGAAGTACCTGGCGCGCAGTTTTTTCTTCCTGCTCTACCAGTTCATTTCGACCCGCTACCGCAGCGTCGAAATTGTCTTCATTGCGCATCACACCGAAGCGCGCGAAGTCTCCGAGGAAGAATTTTTTCACAAGGGCGAATCGGGTGGCACTTTCATTTCGTCGGGCTACCACAAGGCGCTCGAAATAATCGCCGCTCGTTACCATCCGTCACTGTGGAACGTCTACGCGTTTCACTGCTCGGACGGCGACAACTTCGACTCCGATAATCCCGCGGCGCTGCGCGCGGCGCAGGAGTTGTCGGAAGTCTGCAACCTGTTCGGCTACGGCGAGATCAAACCGCTCGGGTCGCGCTACTACGAATCATCGATGCTCAACGTTTTCCGCCGGCTCGAAGCGCCCAACTTCCACACCGTCCTGATCGAGCGCAAGGAAGATATCTGGCCGTCGTTCAAGGCCTTCCTCGCCAAGGACCGTATCAAGGAATAGGCGTCCGGCCGCGCGCTGGATAATCGTCGCTGAAAATTATGTCGAGCTACGAACTCAGTGATCTGATCGAATGGGATACCCGGATTCGCGCCAAAGTCGAGGAGTTCGGACTGGACTGCTTTGCGCAGGAGTTCGAAATCTGCGACCACACCGGCATGCTCGGCTACATGGCCTACAACGGCATGCCGTCGCATTATCCGCACTGGTCGTACGGCAAAAGCTACGAAAAGCTCAAGACGCTTTACGATCACGGCATGTCCGGGCTGCCCTACGAGATGGTGATCAATTCGAGTCCTTCGATCGCCTACCTGATGCGCGACAACACGCTGCTGCTGCAGATTCTTACGATGGCCCACGTTTACGGCCATAACGATTTCTTCAAGAACAATTTCACCTATCGCTCGACGCGCGCCGAGCTCACGCTCGAAACCTTCAAGGCCCATGCACTCCGCGTGCGGCACTATACCGAGGATCCGTCGATCGGCGCTGACCAGGTCGAACGCGTCCTCGACGCGGCGCACGGCCTGTCGTGGCAGTGCCGCCGCAACCTGGCGATCCGCAAGCTGACCCGCGACGAGCAGCTCGAGCGCGCGCTCGAACAGGCGCAGCCGCGCTTCGATCCCTACAAGAAAATCCATCGCCCCGTGGAATTTCACGAGGCCGACGTGCACAAGCTGCCGATCGAGCCGGACGAGGATCTGCTGCTCTTCATCCGCGACTACAACCCGTTTCTGTCGCCGTGGGAAAAAGACCTGCTGACCATCGTGGACGAGGAAGCCAAGTACTTCATCCCCATGATGGAAACCAAGATCATGAACGAGGGATGGGCGAGCTACTGGCACAAACGAATCGTGGAGTCGCTGGCGCTCGAGCAGGGACTGCATCTCGAATTTATCGTGCGCCACAACCAGGTCGTCCGTCCGATTCCCGGCCAGCTCAATCCGTACCATCTCGGACTGCGAATCTGGGAGGATATCTTCCGGCGTCACAACGATCCGACGCCCGAGGAGATCAAGCGTGACGGCGCGCCGACCAAGACCGGCGACCAGAAAATATTCGAGGTGCGCGAAGTCGAGCGCGATACTTCCTTCATCCGGCGCTACCTCACCGATGACCTGATGCGCGAGATGGACCTGTTCCAGTATCAGGCCCGCGGCGGCGATCTGGTGGTCGACAAGGTTGCCGACGAGGAAGGCTGGCGCGAGATCAAGGAGACGCTGATCAAGGGCGTCGGCACCGCGTCGATTCCCGTGATCAAGGTTGAGGACGCCGACTTCGGCCACAATCACACGCTCTATCTGAAGCATTATCACGACGGCCGCGATCTCCATCTCGAATACGCGGAAAAGACCCTCGGCTACCTGCAGCGGCTGTGGGGCCGCGAATGCGTTATCGAGACTGTCCTGCAGGGCAAGCGCTCGCAGCTCTGCTACAACGAACGCGGCTTTTCGATCCGCGCGCTGAAGTAGAGTCCCTATCCGCGCGCCGGCGGTCTCCGCCGCAATCGACATGAGTTCCGACCCCCGCTTCGAGGAAGGATTGCGCCTGATCCTTGAAGCGATCGAAGCCTCGCGCCGCGACAACGATCCACCGCTCAGCGCGCAGCAAATGGCGCACGAGTTGCGCGGATTCGCCGCGCTACGCGGGTATCCGCCGCGCGATCCCTTTCTCGGTGCGGGACGCGGTCGCGGCGCGCGCGTCATGCTGGCCGATGGACGCTGGATTCTCGACTTCGCCACGCCGGGCAACCTGTTCGGCCACGGAAATCTCGACCTCACAGAAACCGCCATCCGCGCAGCGGCATCCGACCTGGTCAACCAGGGCGGCGGCGCGATCAACCGCGAGCCATACTTATTGATGAAGGCGATCGCCGACCATGCGCCGGCCGGGATGACGCGATGTGCTCTGGCGCCGTCGTCTGGCGAGGCGGCCGCGATGGTATTTGAGCTCGCGTCGCACCGGCGAAAATGCTCGGGCCTGATCGCATTCGACAACCGCCACGAACGAATCCTGCCGGCTACGCTCTATCGATTGCCCGGCTGGAATCCCGCCGATACCGAGTCGGCCACCGCCACGCTCAAAGCGCTTCGCAAAGTGATCGCATCCTCCGCCGGCGAAATCGCGGCGATGGTCGCCGAGCCAATCGACCTCGAGACTTATGGCTTCCATGACATGCCGCACGAGTTCCTCACCCCACTGTTCGACGAATGCCGCGCGGCCGGAATCATGGTCTGGATCGACGAAAGCCGGACGTTCGCGCGCACGCCGCAGCTATTTGCGACCGATCATGCTGGACTCGCCAACCACGCCGATCTGATCACGATCGGCGGTGCTATCGAACCGGCCGCGATACTCTGGCGTCCTTATGGGAAGAACGACCCCGTGCCATCGAACGATGGGACGATCGGTGCGACCGTCGCGATAGCGGTAAGCCTGCAAATAATCGAAAAACTCACCGCCGAGGGTTATCTGGGTATCAGCGGCCGTATCAGTCGGCTGGAAGAAATGGCCCGCGGCCATCTCGCACGGCTAGCGACGGAATCGGCCGCGAAAATAAGTGATATCGATGGATGCGGCGCCCTACTCTCCTTTCGCATCAGAGGCGTTGACGGCTCGCTCGCGGAGACTCGCGACTTCGTGACCCGATGCTTCCGTGCGGGACTTTTGCTCGATTCGACTCGGCGCGACCCCGCCCGCGTCATCGTGCGCCTACCGTCCGGCGACCTCACCGATCCCGAGCTTGCCGACGCTTGTCGTATAATCGGCGATGGTCTCCCATGACCTGAAACAGCGCCGGAACCTATGCGAAACGGCGTAATTCGCCTCTGTGGAACCGCATATTCCGCCTATGCGATGCCGCATCGGGCGAGGGATGCAGGCGCCCCATTAGATGGCGGTCTGCCCTTGTTAGAGCCAGATGTCGCAAGTTGATTTAGGGGCCGTCGTCGGATAATTTCGGGATCGAAAGGACGTTGTGGTCGGTGGTAAGGAGGCGTGGGAGATGGAGTTGCCGAAGTGCCAGAAGTGTAACAATGGCACATTGATTCCCCTGTCAGATTACGGACAAGAAGGCTCTTCGGTGATTTTCAAAGCCTGGGTCTGCACGAATCCTGACTGCGGATTCAGCCTGCGTGTGGACAAGGGCGAAGTGACTTTCGGCAAGAAGATCGAGAGCAAGCATTAAGTCCGGATCTTAGAATCAATCTCGAAGAGGCGTTCTTCAAAAAGGGGGCGCCTCTTTTTTTTGGCTTACGGAGAAAGTCGGCGCACGCCTCAAACTCCGAGGATTTTCAGGTCGGGTTTTCCTGACGGATACGCGGCTTGAGAAAGTCGATCGGCCGCGGCATCTTGCGCGTGACCGCCATCGATGCGGCCGCCCTCCCATAGAAAAGAATCTCGCGCCACTTTCTCGCCCACACCGAAATGAAGCGCCGGCTCGCCATCTTGCGCAGCGGAAAGTAGTCCGACTCGTACATGTCCATGACGGTGTTGAAACGGTTGAAATATTTGAGCGCGGACTTGGTTTTCAAATGATAATGCACCCGCTTGCCAGCGGCGAAAACTGAGAACATCCGCTTGCGGCAGCAGTCCCGCAGCACGCGGGCATTCACGCTTAACACGAAGTCGCAGGCGGTATCGGCGTCAGCCGACATGATCGTGCGCGCGGCAAAATCGAGCAGCCAATATTCCGTGCGCGCGCCGAACACGTGAAAGAGCACCCGCGCGGGCATCAGGGTTTTGAAACCCGGCGGCATCGCGGCGAACAGGCCGGTGAAGTAGCGGTTGAAACTCTTCCAATCGGGCTCGGTGCGGTCTTCCTTCTCGTAGAATTCGTTGAGCGCCTTGGCGTTGATCTGTTCCAGCTCCGCGATGTGCTCGTTGCGATTCGTCAGGTAATCCGTCGCGGCGATCGAGAACCCCGTGTCGCTCGACCAACTGTCGCCCGACAGCATCACGGCACATTCCGAGCGGCCGCTGCGATTGCGATCGAAATAATTCTTGACGTCGAGGGGCGACACGGCGGTCGGATTGAACTGCCGGGTCTCGCGATGGAGAAAGCAGTGGTTGCTGGCGAAAGGAATCGCATAGCGCGCGTTGACGCATTCGGCGAAGGCGAGAAATTCCTGCAGATAATCGAGGTTGCTGCGCTGAGTCAGATCGTCAGGAAATTCGGACGACACGCAGTAGGGGTACGGCGACGCGCTGCTGTGGCTCTTGAAGACGAAATCGATTTGCGGATGGCGCGCCGTGATTTGGCGCAGCGGCAGGCCCATCACCTTACAGTCGTTGGCGTTGAGCAGCACGCCTTCGCCGGTGTCGATCACCAGCGCGCTGTCGAGCATCAGGCCGAACTGGTAGCTGGTCACGACCGTCGAGCCGGCCAGGCGCATGCTCTTGCCATGCGGCAGCTCCCGGACGTCGTCGAATCCGATGCCGTTCATGTCGTCGACCATGCGGGTGAAATGAGTGCGCGGGACGAGAATCGGGGTCGCAGGGTCGAAGCGCTTGAGCGAAATGCCGTGAAAATGATCCCAATGCAGATGCGTCAGATAAATGAAGTCCGGCTTGACCTTGTCGATCAGTTCGCGCTGCGGCGGCGGATAATTCCACCACGATCGCCAGTAGCAGCTCCCGACCAGCCAGGGGTCGATAAGCAGTGAGCAGTCGCGGGTCTCGACGAGAAGACCGGCGTGGCTGAGGGTCGTGAACTTCATCGCTTCGCTTGCTTATGAGCCTTCCTTTTCACGGTATTTATCGTACCATCAATCGTACCATCAGAGGCCGCATGGCAATATCCTGTCCGGACGGTTCCCTGACCTGTGTCGATATTGGCGCGGACGCGGCGACGCGGTCCATTCTCGACCGATGGGCCGGTCTCGACGCAAAAGCGACTTCATACTAATACTGGGCGGAGCATGGCGAATTTAACCAAGAATGGACGACTCGATGAAGAGCGGCGGGCGGGCAGCTACCTGTTCAACGACAACCGGCTCAAGCTGGGGCTGTTCGGAATCAATTGCAGCGGCAGCGCGGCTATCACAACCGCTCCCGAAGCTCTGAAGGTCAACTGGCCTAACGAGATCAGGATTGCGAGCGAAGCCGACCGGATCGGCCTCGAGGCGCTGATTCCGATCGCCCGCTGGAAGGGCTTTGGCGGCCCGAGCAATTTCAACGGCACCAACTTTGAGACCTACACGTGGGCGGCCGGGCTCGGCGCGGTGACCCGCCGGGTCTCCGTTTTCGCGACGTCTCATGTGCCGACGGTGCATCCGATCGTCGCCGCCAAGCAGGGCGTGACGATCGATCACATCAGCGACGGCCGCTTCGGACTGAACGTCGTATGCGGCTGGTTCCAGCCGGAGTTCGACATGTTCGGCACCACGATGCAGCCGCTGGAGGATCGCTACACCTACGCGGCCGAATGGCTCGACGTCCTGTTGAAGCTGTGGACTGAGCCCGGCGAATTCAATCACGAGGGCCGCTACTTCAACATCAAGGGCGGCTTTTCCGAGCCCAAACCGCTTCAGCAGCCCTACCCGCCGATCATGAACGCGGGCGGATCGCCGGTGGCGCAGCAATTCTCGGCCAAGTACTCCGATGTCGCGTTCCTGCTTCTGCGTGATCACGGATTCGAGGGGATCAAGCGGCAGGTTGACGATTATCGCAAGCTCGCCTGGGAAAAGTTCAAGCGCGATATCCAGCTCTGGAGCTACGGCTACGTCGTGCTCCGCCCGACCGAGCAGGAGGCCAAGGACTACCTTCATTATTATGTCGTCGAGAAAGGCGACGATGCGGCCGTCGACAATCTGATCGCCGTGCAGAGCCAGCAGGCGAACACGCTGCGCAACGTCGAGCTTTACGAGCAGTTCAAATATCACTTCAAGGCCGGATGGGGCGGAGTGCCGATGGTCGGCACCGCCGACCAGGTGGTCGATCAGCTCCGCCTGGTCGAACGCGCCGGGATCAACGGGATGCTGCTGACTTTCGTGGACTACGACGAAGGGATGAGGCAGATGGGCGAGCAGATCATTCCGCGGCTCGAGCAAGCCGGCTTGCGCATGCCCGTAACGGCGCCTTAATCGCACAACATCAGAACGGGGAGACCAACATGAGTAATGCGGCAAGACAGACCGAATCGAGCGATCGCGTCGCCAGCGCACTGCCGGTGCATCGCGATCTTTTCTACGGCGGCCAATGGCATCGTCCGCTATCGGGGCGTTATGAGACCGACTTCAGCCCGTTTGACGGACGCGACCTTGGCAAGGTGGCGGTCGCCGATGTAGCCGACGTCGATCTGGCGGTGAAGGCGGCGGCCGAAGGCTATAAGAAATGGCGGTCGGTGCCGATTCCCGAGCGTGGGCTGCTGCTGCGTAAGATTGCCGAAATTCTGCGCGAGCACGCCGAGGAGCTCGCCATTATCGATGCGATCGATTGCGGCAATCCGGTGCGCGAGATGACCAACGACGCCAAGGTCGGTGCCGCGATGTTCGACTACTTTGCCGGAATCGCCTACGAGCTCAAAGGCGAGACGATTCCGCTGGGCGACGGCGTGATCGACTACACCCTGCGCGAGCCGCTCGGCGTGGTGGCGCGCCTTTCGCCGTATAACCATCCGCTGATGTTTTCGGCCGCGCGCGCGGCCGCCCCTCTCGCGGCCGGCAATTCGATCATCCTCAAGCCGCCACATCAGGCCCCGCTCTCGGCTCTGCGGATGCTCGAGCTGATCGGCCTCGTGCTGCCTCCGGGGGTCATCAACATGCTGCCCGGCTTCGTCGAATGCGGCCAGTCGCTCGCGAGCCATCCAGGTATCGCGAAGGTCGCCTTCACCGGCAGTGTGCCGACCGGGCGCGCGATCATGCACGCGGCGGCCGACACGATTAAACCCACTGTGATGGAACTGGGCGGCAAGAATGCGCTGATCGTTTACCCGGACGCCGACCTCGAAAAGGCCGCCGACGCTGCCGTGCGCGGCATGAACTTCATCTGGTGCGGCCAGTCGTGCGGATCGACCAGCCGGCTGTTCCTGCATGAGAAGATTTACGATCAGGTGCTGGCCGACGTCGTCGGGCGATGCGGCAAAATCGAACCGGGCGATCCGACCGACTTCGCCACCAACATGGGCTGCCTTGTCAGCGAGCAGCAGTGGAAGAAGGTGATGGGCTACGTCGAGAAGGGCAAGTCCGAGGGCGCGCGCCTGATGACAGGCGGACGGCGGCCGCCGGGCAAGGTCTTCGAAAAGGGATTCTTCATCGAGCCGACGGTCTTTGCCGACGTGACGCCGGAAATGGCGATTGCGCGTGAAGAAATCTTCGGGCCCGTGGTGTCGGTCTTCAAATGGTCCGACGAAGAAAAAATGCTGGATCAGGTCAACGCCGTCGAGTACGGCTTGACGGCGTCAATCTGGACGCGCGATCTGGCGACAGCCCATCTGACCGCCGGGCGAGTTCAAGCGGGCTTCGTATGGGTCAACCAGGTCAGCATGCACTTTATCGGCGCGCCATTCGGCGGCTACAAGCAGTCTGGGATCGGCCGCGAGGAGTGTATCGATGAACTGCTCGCGTATACCCAGATCAAGAACGTGCACGTCAAGTTGAACTAAGCGTCGCGGCCGGGCGATCGGTAGATCGCCGATCGCCCGGCCGTCTGTTCATCAAGATCCCTCAGACATTATCTTGACGTTCTAAACGTCAGACACTGCTGGACAATTTGATTGTCAGACGTTGATTGACCCGCCATCGACCGGAATCGGCGCGGCGGTCACGTACGACGCGCGATCCGAACTGAGCCACACAACCGCTTCGGCGATTTCCGACGGCTTGCCCATCCTGCCGAGCGGTACCTGGTCCGTGATTTTCGCAGCCACGTCGGGCAATGCGTCGATCAGTTCCTGAACCGCCGGCGTCTGCGTGATCGCGGGGCATACGCAGTTGATCCGGATTCCCTTGCGCGCGTATTCCACCGCGGCGCTCTTGGTGAGCTGGACGACGCCGCCCTTCGATGCCGCATACACAGCCATGCCGGGAAAGGCGATCATGCCGGCGTTCGAGGCGGTGTTAACGATACTGCCGCCGCCCTGCTTCAGCATCTGCGGGATTTCATACTTCATGGAAAGCCATACGCCCTTGAGGTTGACCTGCATAGTGCGGTCGAAATTCTCTTCTGATTCGTCGCAGAAATCGCATATCGGCAGCGCGAAGCCCGCGTTGTTGAACGCGCAGTCGATCCGCCCGTAGGTGGCAACCGCCTGATCGATCAACGCCTTAACGTCGGCATTTTTCGACACGTCGGCGCGGACGAAAATCGCCTGCCCGCCAGCCTTCTTGATCATATTGACGGTCTCTTCGCCGCCGGGCGCCGAGACGTCCGCCACCACGACCTTCGCCCCTTCATGGGCAAACGTTATAGCGCTGGCCCGCCCTATGCCGGAGCCTGCCCCAGTGACGAGCGCCACCTTTCCTTCGACTAATCCCGCCATAGCGCAACGACCTCCTCTTGAAAAATGCTCACGGACGGATGACCGATCGCAGCGGCGAAATCAAGGTCCGGCGAATTGAAGTTACGGCAGGTCCTTGGGCAATCGGCTCGCCGAACGGCTCAGCGCGGATATACCGCGCCGAGCCGTCAGACTTTTTGATCGCCGCAATCGCTAACGATGCAGTCGTTATTTCGTGAAACGGATCACTTGAAACGGATCACTTGAAACGGATCAACGGGCCGGTCGGCTTGTCGGTGGTGAAGTTCGGCCACTTCTCTTCCGAAGCCACCACTTTATTGCGCAGCACGCCGATTCGCTCAATCTCAAGTTCGACCACGTCGCCCGGCTCGAGCTTCTTGAAACCTGCGAAGGTGCCGGTCGAAATTATGTCGCCCGCTTCCATCAGCGTGTAGTCGGAGCAGTAGGCGAGAATTTCATAGGGGTCGAAGATCATTTCCTTGCTATTGCCCGAGCGGCGGACCTTGCCGTTGACCGTGACCGACATGTTGAGGTTGCGCGGATCGGGAATTTCCTTGCGCGTGACGACCCACGGGCCCATCGGAGCAAACGTCGCGAAGTTCTTCGCGTAGGCGTAGGGCTGTCCCATCTTGAGGCGCTCGCGCTGGCGATCGCGCGCGGAGACGTCGTTGTGAATCGTGTAGCCGAAAATATAGTCGTTCGCCTGCGACGGCAGGATATGGCGGCAATCGCGGCCAACCACCACCGCCAGCTCATGCTCCTCATCGACGTGCTGCGGAAACGGCGGCAGCACAATTTCGGCTTCATGCGGAATCAGGTTGCATGAGTACTTGGTGAAGATAATCGGCTCGTCATAGAAACTCAGGTTGGATTCCTCGATATGCGCACGGTAATTGAGCGCGAGCGCGAGGATTTTCGGCGGCCGCGGGATCGGCGGGAGCCATCGAGGATCGGCGACAATATAATCGGCTATCTTCTTTTCCGACTTCAGCTTTCCGATACTCTCGTCGCCGATTTTGTCGATGTCGGCGCCCGACTGGATTATCGCGAGCAGCGAGCCGGCCGCGTGAAAGTCAGGATGGGTCGCGTGCAGCGCGCGGGTTAGATCGATTACGCCGTCGGCAGTCGCGACTCCGACGCGCGAGCTGTTGTCATCGGCAAAAGTAAGCAGCTTCATCTAAGAACCTCCGGGGTGTCGCCAAAATCGTTGTATCTGCCGAAACGGTACCATCGCGCGGCATCGCGGGCCAGTTCACGCCCAACTCACGCCCAAAGATTCGCGTTCAGGCGTCGAGTTCCGGGTAGTATCGGAACATTCCGTCCTGATTGAACGGAATCCGCCGTTCGGACGCGAGGTAGGCTTTGATTCGCGGACGCTCGGCGACGCGATCGTGCAGCGCTAGAACTCGACGGTACCGCCGAGCGACCCCCGCCATCACGCGCGGAAAGGCGAAGTTCAGACCGTCGACGACCTGAAACAGCGAGAGGTCGGCATAGGTAGGCCTGGCACCGGTCAGGTAACGATCGCCGCGGCCGGCCAGCCCGAGCACGCGCTCGAAGTAGCCGAGAAATTTCGGCACGCGGTTCGTGCGAAAGTCCTCGCAGCGGCGCAACGCCTCGGCTTTCTGATCCTCGTAATAGAGGCCGGACGCGATCGGATGATGGGTATCGTGAACCTCATCGGCAAAATCGGCGATCGTGAGCTGGAGCTGATTCGTCCATAGGCGGCCCGCCTCGTTGGCCGGTGCGAGACCGTGCTTCGCGCCGAGAAACAGCAGGATGTTCGGCGTCTGACTGATGATAAGCCGGCCTGCCTTGAGAATCGGCGGTGCGAACGGCGGCGTGGCGATATCCTTCGCCGTCAGCATGCGCAGGAGAATCGCGACGCCCTTGGCGCCGGACGCTCGCGCTACATCGACGTAATCGGCGCCAGCCTCTGCGAGGGCTAGCCGAATGAATTCGCCGCGTCCCTGGATCGTCGGCCAATAGTAGAGTTCGTATTTCACCCTTCAACCTCCCAAATCTGTCCAACAACCGATAGGCGCGCGATCGGCGCGCTGGCGAACGATTCAGTCTGATGCGAACCATCCGCCGCGTCAAATTCCTGGGTGGAAGGCGAATCAGGGAGTTTGGGCGCGTTCACACGCCGCTGTAGATACGGTCGGCAGGCTTGGCAAGGCATTACGCCCCCTTCGCGTCTCGACGAATCAGGCTTTCATCTTTGGTACACAGTCCA
>Ga0302326_10006715_pt1 | contig 25746 bp, 20 predicted proteins | sample Palsa_T0_3_FD_202264 | JGI IMG/M metagenome (GOLD analysis project Ga0302326, IMG submission 202264) | Peat permafrost microbial communities from Stordalen Mire near Abisko, Sweden - Palsa_T0_3 | ecosystem: Environmental > Terrestrial > Soil > Palsa > Peat permafrost | place: Sweden: Abisko... | reverse complement strand
CGGCCGTCGGGAGTGGTTTCGTAGCTCTTCGAGCTGAGGCAGCATCCGTGGACCATGACGACAGGAACGTGCGAATCGGCGCCCTCGGGAATCTGATACTGCACATACATCTGGTCGACCGTGATACTCCCGGTGTTGATGCCGGTGCCTAGAAATCCGTTCGTCGATCCGGTGAGTGCATCCGTGAAGATGGTGCGCCCGCCGACGAAGAAGCTGCCTTGCTCTTTGAGGACGAGCGAGTCGGCCATGGCCGCGCCCGCGGCGGCCAGGAACAAGCCCGAAATTGCCCAGAGAACAAAATATTGACGTGTGTGATTCATGGGGTCTCCAGTAGGACGGCCTTCAGCCTGTCGCTTTTGGCCCAAATCTAGAAAACGAAAACCGACAGGCTGAAGCCCGTCCTACTCAACCGTCGTAACCGCTCCTAGCGACGCGGAACTCACCAGCGCCGCGTACTTGGCGAAAACGCCGGTCTTGTAACGCGGCGCGGGCGCCCTCCATTTTTCGAGGCGCTCCTTGATTTCTGCGTCGGTTAATTCAACGCGCAAGCTTTTGGTGGCGAGATCGAAAACGATCTCGTCGCCCTCGGCGACAATCGCGATGGGGCCGCCGCGCGCGGCTTCGGGAGCGGCGTGGCCGGCCATCAAGCCGCGCGTCGCGCCGCTGAAGCGGCCGTCGGTCAGCAGCGCCACGTCTCCGCCCAGGCCCAGGCCAACGAGGGCCGCGGTGAGGCCGAGCATCTCGCGCATCCCCGGCCCGCCGCGCGGCCCTTCGTAGCGCACGACGATGACGTCGCCCTTCTTGATTTTCCCGTTCACGGCGGCGTCCATCGCGTCCTCTTCGCGGTCGAAAACGCGCGCCGGCCCGCGATGGGAAGGCTTTTCGTGACCGGAGGTTTTCACCACGCATCCTTCGGGGACCAGGTTGCCGCGCAAAATCATCAGGCCGCCTGTAGTTTTAATGGGGTCGGAAAGTGGGCGCACCACATCCTGGCCAGGGCGTTCCTTGGCCGAGAGAGCTTCTTCGTCCAGCGTTTTCAGGCTGGCGGTGATTTGGCCGCGATGGAGCAAGCCCGCGTCCAGCAGACGCTTCGCCACCAGCTTGGTTCCACCGGCATTGTACAAATCCACCGCCGTGTATTTTCCCCAGGGCTTCATGTCAGCCAGGAGAGGGGTTTTCGCGCTGATGTCGCCGAAATCGTCGAGATGCAGTTCGATGTCCGCTTCCTTGGCCATGGCCAACAAATGGAGCACGGCGTTGGTCGAGCCGCCGGTCGCGACCACGGCGAAGATCGCATTTTCAAATGCCTGCCGCGTGAGGATTTTGCGCGGGGTCACGCCCGCACGAAGCAGATCCATCACCAGCGTGCCGGAGCGATAGGCGGCTTCGTCTTTGCGCGGATCGGTGGCGGGAACATTTCCGAGTCCGATAGGTGTCAGGCCAATAAATTCCAGGGCCATGGCCATGGTGTTGGCGGTGAACTGACCGCCGCAGGCGCCCGCACCGGGGCAGGCCACGCGTTCAATCTCTTTGAGTTCGGCGTCGGACATTTTTCCGGCGGAGTGCGCGCCGACGGCTTCGAAGACATCCTGGATCGTGACGTCGTGTCCTTGAAAGCGTCCCGGTTGAATTGAGCCGCCGTAGAGAACGAGGCCCGGCAGATTCAGGCGCGTCAGGCCCATGGCCGTGGCGGGGATGGTCTTGTCGCATCCGGCGAGCGCGACCATGGCGTCAAACATGTAGCCGTGTCCGACGAGTTCGATCGAATCGGCGATCACTTCGCGGCTCACGAGCGAAGCTTTCATTCCCTCGGTGCCCATCGTTTCGCCGTCGCTGATGGCGATGGTGTTGAATTCGAGCGGCGTGCCGCCGGCGGCACGGACTCCTTCTTTGACCTTTTCGGCGAGTTTGCGCAAGTGCGAATTGCAGGGCATCGCTTCGATCCAGGTGTTGGCGACACCGACGAGCGGCTTGGCAAGATCTTCGTCCGTCAGGCCGATGGCGTAAAAGTAGGAGCGCGCGGCCGCTCTCGACGGCCCGTCGATCAAAATGCGGCTGTGTTCCCTGAAACGCGAATCCATGATGCCTCCGGAGGAATGGGACCAGTAGAACGGGCTTCAGCCTGTTGGGTTTTGACCTTGGAATGCCCAAAACCCAACAGGGCGAAGACCCTGTGTTGCAACGGCCGCATCGAACCGCCAGCGGCTAAAGCCTTACCCATTTCAGGCACGCTACGGCACGGTTGAAACCGTGCCCAACAAAGATTTCCTTGTTGCCACTCAGGCTGTGAAGCCTGTTCCACATGGCAGCAAATCGGACTAGGCGCCTTCGGCGATGACGCGATTCTTTTTCATCCAGGGCATCATCGAACGCAATTGCGCGCCGACAGTTTCGATGGGATGCTTTTGCCCCGCCTCCCGGAGCTGCTTGAAATTTTTCAGGCCGGTGGCGGCTTCGTTCATCCATTCCTTGGCGAATTTGCCGGATTGAATGTCGGCCAGGATGCCCTTCATGCGTTCCTTCGTGGCCTTGTCGATGATGATGGGGCCGCGCGTCAGGTCGCCGTATTCGGCGGTGTTGGAAATCGAATAGCGCATTTCGGAAATGCCGCCTTCGTAGACCAGGTCCACGATCAGCTTCATCTCATGGCAACACTCGAAGTAGGCCATCTCGGGCGCGTAGCCCGCTTCGACCAGCGTTTCGTATCCCGCCTGAATCAGCGCGGTGAGCCCGCCGCAGAGCACGGACTGTTCGCCGAAGAGGTCGGTTTCGGTCTCCTCGCGAAAATTCGTTTCGATTACTCCAGCACGCGCGCCGCCAATGCCGCTGGCGTAGGCCAGGCCGATTTTTTTCGTGTCGCCGGCCGGATCCTGATGAATGGCCAGCAAGCAGGGAACTCCCGCGCCCTGCGAATACTGGTGGCGCACGAGGTGTCCCGGCCCCTTCGGCGCGACCATGAAGACGTTGACGTCTTTGGGCGGCTTGATGAATCCGAAATGGATCGAGAAGCCGTGCGCCAGCGCGAGATATTTTCCGGCACGCATAGATTGCGCGATGTCGGCATCGTAAATTCCCGGCGTCAATTCATCGGGCGTAAGGATCATGATAATGTCGGCTTCCTCCGCGGCCTGGCGCACCGGCAATACGCGCAGGCCGGCCTTTTGCGCCTTGGCGACCGAGGCGCTGGTGCTTTTCAGGCCGACGATCACGTCGCAGCCAGAGTCGGCCAGGTTCATGGCGTGGGCGTGGCCTTGCGATCCAAAGCCGATGATGGCGATTTTCTTGTTTTGGATGTATTTCAAATCCGCGTCTTTATCGTAGTAAACCTTCACAGTTCCTCCTGTTGCGTTCCTGGGTTTTTCAATTCAAGCCGCTGCAACTTTTACTTGCCGCTGAATGTTCAAAGGAAGCCAGCTTTGAAGCGCCCGCCTTCAGGGGGCGCTTCGGACCAACCTCTATCCTCGTCCGCCGCGGCGGACGTGCGTTACACAGCCCGGGCCAAGGATTACTCCATGGGCTTTTCACCCTGAGTTTGATTGCTATTGGTAGGACTAAAACCGACAGGCTGAAGCCCGTCCTACTCAAGGCCATCCGCGCCGAATAGTTTAAACCTTTGCCTGCGGGTAGCACCCGAGAATTTTTACCGAGTCGGCAAATTCTTTTAGCTCTTCGAGCGCCGCCCGCGTCTCCGGATCCTGGAGCGAAGTCTGCATATCGAGATAAAAGCAATAGCTCCACGGCGTGCCGGGAATGGGGCGGCTTTCAATCTTCTGCAAATTCAGGTTGCGGCGGGCGAATGCGTTCAGCGCGGAACAAAGCGACCCCGGCTTGTGAGCGAGGTGCAGGACAAGGGACAGCTTGTCGGCATTTTCCGCGACCTCGGCCGAAGAGCCGAGCAGAAGAAAGCGCGTGTAATTTTCAACATGATCCTCAAGGTGCTCGCGCAGAATCACGCCGCCGTAGACGCTCGCCGCTCGCTTGCTGGCGATCCCCGCCTTCGCCGGATCGCCCGCCCCCATCACTTCGCGAACGCTTCCTGCCGTGTCTTCGGTCGCGACGCGCTTGATCGCAGGGTGGCTCGCGAAAAATCCCTCGCACTGAGCCAGCGCGACGGGATGAGAAGAAACTTGCGTGATCCGCTCAAACGTCGCGCCCGGAACACCGATCAAATTGTGCACGATCGGAATGACGACTTCACCCTGGATGTGCAATCCGCTCGAAATCAGCAAATCGTAAGAACGATGCACGGACCCTGCAAGGCTGTTTTCGATTGGGGCAAGGACATAATCCGCGACGCCATCCTTTATGCTCGAGTAGAGCGCCTCAAACGTAGGCCTCGGGACGAGTCGGATATCTTCTCCCAGCAGCTTGACGGCAGCTTCCTCACTGAATGCGCCGCGCTCGCCCTGAAACGCGATTCGGCAAGACGGAGCGGCCTTCATGACCGTCGTCCCCAGATTAGAATATGCAGGGTAAAGCGTTCCGACATAAGTACCCAAATTATCAGGGCGCGAAGCCGTCCGTCAAACTTTGCATAAATTGGGTACTGACATGATTTCAAGCCGCATTGCACAGCCGAAATTGAAATTGCCGTTTTGGAGGTCCGACCTTTAGGTCGGACGAACGAAGGGCAAGAATGGGGCCTTTAGGCCCTGGAGCTTCAGGGGCTAAAGCCCGCGAGCACGCTGGCCCTAATGTCGGGGCTGAAGCCCCGACCACTTAAGGGCTAGCACTACCGCGACAATCGATCGCCCGCGTCAGGCTCGCGGAATTCGCTTGCCGCCAAGCACAGTGGCGCTCGGGAAGAGCCTCTGGTGGCCGGTGATTTTGTTCTTGAAGTTATCGAGGAACTCAAAATTTCCCTTTCGCAATTCGAGCACCGCAACATCGGCGGGCGCGCCTACGTTGAGCGTGCCGCGGTCGTTGAAAAACGGGAAGATGCGCGAAGCATTGACGGTGGCTCGAGCGATGGCCTCATCGTCCGTCATGCCGTAACCGAACAGCTTCGACATGCAATTGGGAAGGTCGATGACCCCGGTCTCGTGGGCGTTCGCGTTCCAATCGGTGGAAAACGTGTCGGGCCAGAAGCCGGTCTTCATGATCGCGCTGATAGTGTCCCACCGCATGTGGCCGGTCTGCCCGTTGCCGACGTCGAACCAGACGCCACGGCGCCGCGCCGCCAGCACTTCCGGCAAGATGTGGCCGCTATCGTCGATAATGCTGTTGGGCGGCGGCGCAAACATGTGCGTGACGATGTCGCCGCGCTTCAACATGTCGATGAGCCTGGGAAGCGGCGAAATGGTTTGCCCCATGTGGATCATCGCGGGCAGGGCGAAAGAGCTGGCCACTTCCTGCGTGCGCCGAAGGACCTCGTAATCGTTTTGTCCTGCGACATCCCGCGAAAGCCGCGCCTTGACGCCGGCGATATAGTCCCGGTTCTTCGAGATCGCCTCGCGCGCCGCATCGACATCCGCATTCTTCAAGTCCATCGTGTCGCCTTCGGGCAGGATGCCGGCGCGCCCGATGTTGATCAGCACGCGGCCCAGTTGCGGCGACGATCGCGCGACAGCGATCGTCTCACTGATGCGATCGGCCCCCTGAGATCCGGCATCGATCCAACCGGTCACGCCGTCCTGCAGCATAACGCCGGGCGACGTGGCGGCGCGCCCGGCATGGGTGTGGATATCGATCAGGCCGGGGACGACGAGCTTTCCATGCGCATCGAGAGTGTCGGAAGCATCGCCCGCGATCCTCGCTTCAACTGCGACGATGCGACCTCCCGAGATCGCCACGTCGCGGATCGCATCGAGCCGGACAGACGGGTCGATGACGCGCCCACCCTTGATGATTAGGTCGTAGCTCGCCGCGAAAGCTTGCGGCAAGCGGGAGAACATCGCCGCACCCGCGCTCGCGGCGGCGATTGAAAGAAAACGGCGCCGGTTCAACATGACAGCCTCCATCGTTCGTCTTGGAGGCCAGATATTGAGCGCGTCTCGGCTTTCTGTCAACAAGCGATCGCCCGGAGGCGCTCCTATGCCCGTGTGTCGGCTGGAAATGAAGGCCGTTCTATGCGCAAGTTGTTCAGGACAGTGGAATGTCAGGTGCCCATGCTGTACACTTTGTTGAAATGGCCAATTTGGCACAATTTGACTTAGGGACCATGGGCCGCGAGGCTCTAGTCAGAGGCCTGTTGGAAGACCTGATAGAGGCACATATTGGGGGACGGCCACAGTTTCCCTTGGGATTGGCGGTATGGTTCGGCAAGTCGCCAAGTGCAGATGATCAGAATCTGCTGGAACTGGTGGCAGGCCCTCCGATTGAGCAGATCGTCCGAGATCGCGTCCCGTTACTTTGGAAAACAGGAATTTCAACTCCCCCATATGTCAGCGTCCATACAATGTCAATTGACCATTTCTTGAGACTAGCGACAGACAACCCGGAGCAGGCAGCCCCGTATAGGGCAAATTGCGAAGTTCTATATTTTGACAAGAAGTTGGTCCTTCCACTGCTTTTGGAAATGTTTCAGATGATTACTGAGCCAGCTGGGCTCATAAAAGGTTGGTACGTGCCCACCCAGGAGTATTCCAACTCAAATGGCAACCTGAGGACATTGCTGTCCCGGCATAGCCAAGCGAGGCCTGAAGTCGGGATGGTGAAAACCTGGGAGTCGGAAAACTTCGAGTACTGTCATGGAGTTTTGCACGTCGAAATATCCCAGAGATGGCTGCCGCTATCGCCAGATGGTGTGAAGGTTTATACCTATTACAACGATCGGCTGGGAGGACCCGGAGGATACTTTCTTTTTGAGGGAGGATCGCTTTACGAAATATTGAAATTTGAGGTCCAGACGGAGCCGGGGTATGCTCACAGGTTCTTGAGAAGAACTCCCGATGACAGATATCCTGAGGTCTACCTACGAACAGTGCGCCCGCCTACAGAGTCCGCGGCTAGAGTTTCTTCCTGAAAGCTTCAACCGTCAAAGAGAAATAATTCTGCGGGACCTGGGAGAACTTGTTTCCGCGGCTTCCCATGACCAACAGAAGACGGTCGTTATTCTCGCTGGGTGTATTTTTGAATCGATACTCTATTGCTTCATATAAGCTCAAAGCGGCTATATCGCGGCTCGCCATGGAATCGCTTTTACCTTTCGTCCCGAACAGAGCCTCAAGAACTACGTGAATGTGTTCAATCGCTTCTTCTCCGTATTGTTCGCGATCCCTGACGTTGTTGTTGAATACCGCGATATCGTTCATATAAACCAGGAGCTAAGACACTCCTCCGACGTCTGTCAAACCGCCGCCCCTGAAATGCTCAAATTGCTTGACACACTATTGGAGCGTTTATCCGTGTATTCGCAGAAATGGTTATTGCCTTGAATGCGGCTAGAACCGAGGGATATACCTACCGTTTATACTGTCGTTACGCTCGCGACAGGGGATAAATGAAAAAACAGTTGAACCACGTGAGCAAGCCATCAAAGCTTATTCAAGCCATCGAGCCCGGCAACCTTGTACGCTTCGGCGAAGGTCGGATAATTGAAAACCGTGTCGCGAAAATAATCCATGGTGCCGCCGAAGCTGAGGACGGCCTGGCCGATGTGCACGATTTCCGCGGCGCTTTCCCCGATCACGTGTACGCCGAGGACCTTCCGCGTGTCCGGATGAAAGAGAATTTTCAGCATGCCAGTGTGATCGCCGACGATTTGCGCCTTGGCCAGCTCTTCGTATTTGGAAATGCCGACTTCAAAGGGAATGTGCGCTTCGGTCAAGGCGGCTTCGGTTTTGCCGACCATGGAAATTTCGGGGATGGTATAAATGCCGTAGGGCAGAAGCGCGGTACTCATTTCGGCGGGGGCGCCGAAAATGTGGCAACTGGCGATGCGGCCTTGTTCCATGGATGTGGAAGCGAGTGAAGGAAATCCGATGACGTCTCCGGCTGCGTAGATATTGGGGACGGAGGTTTGGAAAGACTTGTTCACCTCGAGTTTGCCGCGCGACACGGCGGTGAGCCCGGCCGCCTCGAGATTCAGCAGATCGGTATTGGCTTGGCGGCCCACGGCGTACATCAGGCAAGTGGCGTGAATGTGCTTTCCGCTTTCCAGGCTGGCGGCTACGCGGCCGCGCTCGTCCATCTGAATCGATATGACTTTTTCGCCCAAGCGGAAGATGGCGCCCTGGCGGCGCATGTGGTAGCGCAGCGCCTCCACAATTTCGGAATCGACAAAATCCAGGAGCGTCGGTCGTTGCTCGATCAATGTGACTTCGACGCCCATGGCCACCAACATCGAAGCGTATTCGAGGCCGATCACGCCGCTGCCCACAATGATCAATTCGCGCGGGATTTCGTCCATTTGAAAAAATTGGTCGCTGGCGATAATTTTCTTTCCGTCAAAAGGAATGTCGTCGGGGTGGGCGGGCCGGGTGCCGCAGGCGATCAGAACGTGATTGGCGTGAAGCATGTGCGCTTCCGCAGGGCCCTCCACTTCGATGGTATTCGGGTCCAGGAATTGGGCCACGCCGCAGAGCAAGTCGATTCCGTTGCGCCGCAACTGATCGCGCACCACTCCGGTTTCCCGCTCCACCACTTGCGAAACGCGCGCGGCCAAATCGCGAATCGAGATGCGGTCCTTGACAACGTAGTCGCTTCCGTAAAATGAGCGATGGCGGAATCTAGTGAGGTGCAGAATGGCTTCGCGCAGCGTTTTGCTGGGGACGGTGCCGCCGTGGATGCACACCCCGCCGACCATCTCGTTGCGGTCCACCATGGCCACGCGCTTACCGAGCTTGGCCGCGGCGATGGCGCCTTTTTGACCCGCGGGCCCGCTTCCGATTACGACGAGGTCGTACTGAATCGGATGCATCAATGATCTTCGAACTGGCTCGTTCAGCGTATCTGATTGCAAAGGTCAGCGCCCCCTCGACGGCAATCCCAGGAAATCCGTTCGCACACAGTGTATGGGAGCGCGGGGGTGGAAACAATCCTGGCATCGGCCGGTTTCGCCTTCATCGGGCCTCCATTCTACAACCAATTTTTGTGTAAACGGTTTGCGCGCAATGAGTTTGGTTTCGCTATGACGATTTGCGTGTATCCCTTCCATAGAGAAATTGAATCGCCCACACCTGCAACGTGCGCAATATCGATCCGTAAGAATTAAGGCCAGGTTGCACTTCCAATAATCTTTATCGGCCAACGGGACCCTTCCCTTGACGGGTTTCTCCGTAAACAGACTGCGAAAAAAGTATTTATTTTTGTCATTCCGAGCGAAGCGAGGAATCTCTCTTTCTTTTCGGCCCAACCCGCTGAGAGATTCCTCGCTTCGCTCGGAATGAAAAAATCGTGGGGGGACTTTCTCCGCAAAGTGTAAAACCAGATTTGGAGAGTAAGCGGCCTGAAACCGTGGGACAATACCGCGCAAGGGAAGAGGGAGCCCCAGCGAATGAATCGTTGGCACGTGTTGTCTGTTCTAGCCCTGTCATGCGCTCTAGCCGCCGGGTGCGGCAAGACGGTGAGCGATCAAGACGCCATCCGCGCGAGCATCGAGAAGCATTTGAATAGCCGCGCGGACCTGAATCTTTCCGCAATGGATCGCGAGGTAAAACAAGTCTCGGTCAACGGCGATCGTGCCAGCGCACAGGTGGAATTCCGCCTCAAGGGAGGCGACGCGAAAATGGATATCGACTACGCGCTGCAACGCCAGGGCAAGGATTGGACCGTCCTAAGCAGCCAGCCAACGGGCATGGGCGACCCCCATTCCGGCATGGTGCATGGTTCTGGCGGAGCCCCGGAATCCGAAGGCGGCCAGCTTCCACAGGGGCACCCACCGGTGAATTAGCCGCGGAGTTGGGCGTAAGATGCGCGCACCAAGAGGGAAGAGAGAATTCTGATGCGCCGAGGAATTAGGACGGCACGCACCATGAAAATTCCCCTCTTCCTTGCGATTGCAATTCTTCTGACCGGTTCCGGTCTATGCGTCACGCTGCTGGCTTTTCAGGGCCGCGTGTTTGAGGAAGACGAAGACGCCCCGCCGCTGGCCGCCAACGCGCACCAGAACGCTGAATGGGCGTTCGCCCGCTTCCATTTCCCATCGAACAGTGACGAAGGCGGCTTCCGGCGGTTCCATCTCTGGGCGGCGGATTATCCGAAAGCGGACCGGCAATTCACCATGGGTGTGCAACGGCTGACGCGCTTGCATGCGCGAGGCGTGGAACAGATTGTGGACGCGGACTCCGACGACCTCTTCAATTGGCCGTGGATTTACATGGAACACGGCAATGGTTGGAACCTCACACCGGACGAGGCTGCGAGGCTCCGCCAATACCTGCTAAGGGGCGGCTTTCTGCTTTCGGATGACACGCACGGAGACCATGAATGGGAGGCGCTCGTCCGTGGGTTGGAAATGATTCTTCCCGGCCGCCAGGTCGAGGATTTGAAGAGCGGCGATGAAATCTTTCATGTCATGTACGATTTGGATGACAGAGTCCAAATCCACGGAACAAGATTTTTATGGGGAGGCTGGCCTTACTCGGCCGACATGGTCGCGCCGAAATGGAGAGCGATCCGTGACGACAAGGGCCGAATTATGGTCGCGATCTGTCACAATTCGGATGTGGGCGACGCTTGGGAATGGGCCGACAGCCCTCATTATCCCGAGCGGGAGACGTCGCTGGCCTATCGAATCGGGATCAATTACATTCTCTTTGACATGACGCATTAATTCCAAGCCCGCGAAATTGCTGCCTGGATTTGGTCACAATGTGCCCTTGAAAACTCCGGGTTAGGCGATAGGAATTGTGGTTGACGCCACACAACGAAGCACGTATGTTCTGCGCCAAGCTGTGATCGAGCTGCCCGACGGCATTTAAAAGGGAGAATGAACTGTGAAACAGAATGGTAATGGCACTTGTCTCCGCCTATTCTTGCTGCTTTTGCTGGCCGCTGCTCCGCCCCTATTTGTCATGGCGCAGAGCTACCCGCCGGACGGGCCGGCAATCCCAACCGTGGCTTTGACCGGCGCGCCGGCCTCCCTGGAACCTGCTCCAAACGCTCCCGATCAGCAATCGCAATGGAACACGGAGCTTGCCGGCTTCAACGATCTTCAAGGCCGCTCGGCGTACCAGCCAATCATCATCAACGAGGGAGGGCGCGAAATCGCTTATGTCGGACACCACACCGGCAGCGCCATGAATCCGCTTACGGGCGTCGTTGAGCCAAACGGGACTTCCATCGTGGACGTGACCGATCCCGCCAAGCCCAAGTACCTGGCGCATATTCCCGGCTCATCCGAAGCGGGCGAAGAAGCGGGCGGCTCGCAGATGGTGCGCGTGTGCAGCGGCAGCGTCTTGCCGCACGGAGTGCGCGGCAAATGGTATTTGCTGCGTCCTCTCGGATCCAAGGCGCAGGAGATTTACGACGTCACCGATCCGGCGCATCCTTCCCGGGTGACGCAAATCGTGGGCGACCTCGATCACACGCACAAAAGCTGGTGGGAATGCGATACGGGGATTGCGTATCTGGTGGCCAACGCGCCGGCCGAAGGCTGGAAGGGCCAGCACATGAAGATTTACGACCTGAGCGATCCAGCCAAACCCGTCTACATTCGAGATTTCGGATTGCTTGGCCAGCAACCGAACGCGACCTCGCATGAAGGCGTGATGGAAGGCATCGCCATTCACGGCATGATTTCCGCGGGGACCGCCAAGAACCGCGTCTATGCCGCTTACGGTACGGGAGCGAACGGCGTCATTCAGATTCTGGATCGAAAAAAACTGCTAACCGCTTTTGAAAATCCCACTAAACCGACGACGGAAGAAATGCTCGCTCCGCAGCTGGGTTTCCTTACCATGTCGCCTGACCAGGGCGCGCACACCACGTTTCCGATTTTTGCCGAGCCGATCCCGGAATTCCAGGGGCACGCCGGACTCAAGAAACGCGATCTGCTGATCGTCCCATCGGAAGCGGCGCGCGGCGATCACTGCTCGCCGGGCCCCGGCGGAGAGCGCGCCGGGCCGCACCTGGCATTTCTCGTGGACATCAGCAATGAAGCCACGCCGTGGCCTATTTCCACGTTTCGCGTGCCTGAAACTCCGGGGGATTATTGCGGGCGGGGCGGGCGGTTCGGAACGCACTCCGTGGCCGAATCGTTTTATCCGCCGTATTACGGGAAGATTGCGATTTTTTCCTGGTTTAACGCGGGCACACGCGTTTTCGATATTCGCGATCCCTTTGCCGTACAAGAAGTCGCCTACTTCATTCCCGCGCCAAACAAGTACACGATGGCCTTCTGTCCGGAGGACGGCGTCAGCCATCCGGCCGGTGATCCCAAAATCACCGCTGCTTGCCAAAAAGTAATTGAGACAAATAACGTCGAGGTGGACGATCGCGGCCTGATCTATAGCGCCGACCGGGCGGGCACCGGATTGCATATCATCCGGCTGACAGGGCACGCGAAAGAGATCGTAGCGGGAAAATAATATCGTCTGATGATCGAGTAGCACAGGCACTCTTGCCTGTGCGGTTTTTGCGACTGTCAACCCCGCACGAATATATGAGAGTGGTGAAAACCGCACAGGCAGGAGTGCCTGTGCTACTTATCCGGCTTGTAGGTGTACTTGTTATTTTCGCAGACGTATTCCGCAATTTCCCAGCCCGGTTTCAGTTTGTAGAGTTGCGTGGCAGTCCACGGCTTGGTGTAGGTCTTGGGATCATCGATTGTGAAGTCGTCCTCGAGCGTGTCATGGTTCACGCGGTGAATGCGCTCGACGACGTGCAAGTCCGCGCTATGCGGCAGGCCGACGTGGTCGATCCATGTGATATCGTTGAAGCCAGTTGTATCTATAACTAATGTGTTGCCCTCCCATTTTCCCACCGAGTCGCCATTGTAGGTGGCATCCAAATCCTGGGGGTGCTGCCGGTCCAAGTGGATTTGGCGCAATTCGTTCCCGGCCTCGCCGTAGATGAGCACCTTTCCCGGAACTTGAAAAACCTCGAAGGGCAGGGGGATGAACATCATCCGAGGAACGCCATGAGGCAAGCACGCCAGATTCGGGTCGTTTACATTGACGTCGGCCTTTTTATATCTGGCCTGGCCCTCGGGAGTTAAAGGCGCCTTCACATCGGGAAGAAGATTGGGCTGAAAATGGTCCACGATCCAAACACCCGTGAGGTCGCGCGCGCTATCCTGGCCCGTTGAGTTTGCCCCGGAGGATTGGCCTGCAGGCCGCGCGAACACGGCGGGCAATAGGACTACGGCGGCCGCGCCGGCAAGAATAGAATTCATCAGACGATTGCGCACAATAAAAGCTCCTTGTCTACTTCGGTTTTTCGCCTGCCACCTGGCCCGGCCATGAGCGGCACGGGTGCTTGAAGAATTGCAGTGGGACCGCTGGCTCAAACGAATCGTTTCGGCGTCGCGCTCGAACCGTTTTCCGGCGAAGGCAATCGTTACCCTATGCGCGCGGAAAGCTCCTGACCGTTCGGAAACACGATGTGATCGATGTGGATCATGAATCTGCCGTCCTTGGCGCGATTGCCGTAGACAGTAATTTGATCGCCCGGCTTGACCGTATCCTTCTTCCAGTTGGCCCGGGCTAGCATGCCCAAGCTGCCCAGCTCGGCCATCCATTCTTCCGTGGCGCCCTTGTCGTCCTTCACTTCCAGGTAGATGTAGGCGTGGGGATTGGTCCACTCGTATTTTGTGACCGTGCCCTTGATATTGGATACGTTACCCATATCGAACTCCGCTACCGAGTGGTGGGCGAAAACAGGGCGCGACACCGGGATGAGGCCCGCCGCGAGCACAAAAATAAACAGGAAGCGCTTGATATTCACTGCATTCCCTCCGGAGAGCATGGACTTTTCAAATTCAATGCCGTATATAGCAAAGTTAAGCCCGACTCTTGTTTCTGTCAACTTCATTTCTTAAACGAAACCTTAAACTCGAATCTGCCGATTGGCGGGGTTTGGTTCCTGTAGCGCCCGCCTTCAGGTGGGCATGTGCGCGCCCGCAAAATGCCCGCCTGAAGGCGGGCGCTACAAAACCAGGCACGGTCGAGACTTGTTTTGCATCCGGTATAAAGCCATAATAGAGGCGGTCAATATGCTAAAAGGGAATGCAGGAAGACTCGCGTTGCTGGCCGTTGGCGTGCTCGCCGCGCTCTGCGTTGCGCACGTACTCGTGCCGCGAACCTCTGCCGCTGCGCCTGCGGCGCGCGCCAGCGATGCCAATCAACCGGTGATTCGCTTCGTGAAAAATCCGGAGACAGCGCCGCCCATGCAGGCCAAGGATCTGCTCGGGAAACCGGTGAACAAGGACAACTGGGGCGGCAAAGTGGTGCTAGTTAATTTCTGGGCCACTTGGTGCCCGCCCTGCCGCGAGGAAATTCCCGAGCTGCTGCAGCTTCAAAAAGAATTCAAGGACCGGCTGGAGATCGTGGGCGTTTCGGAAGACGACGACCCGGCGGAAAGCGTTCTAAAATTCTCGCGGGAAAAGGGAATGACGTATCCCATTGTGATGTACACGCAGGAATTGATCGATGCCTATGGCGGAGTTCCCGCGCTGCCTACGTCATTCGTGATCGATACGCAGGGCCGGGTGGTGCAGAAGCATAGCGGCTTGGAGCCCATCGAGTTGTACGAGCAGGAAATCCGCGCGCTGCTGGGAATGCCCACGGAAGCGCGCGTCGAGACCTTTGTGGATAACGGCCAGGTCTTCCTGAAAAATGCCGCCAACGCCACGGAATTGCCCGGCGTGAGTTTCAAGGGCTTGACCGCCGAGCAGAAAAAGGCCGCCCTTCGCCGGATGAACTCGGAAAGCTGCACCTGCGGCTGCAAGCTGACGCTTTCGCAGTGCCGCGTGAACGACAGCGGATGCCCGGTGAGCGCCAAAGTTACGGCCGAAATCGTGAAAGCAGCCGCCGGCGGCGCGAAACCGCCGCGAGCCGCTCCGGCCAAAGGGGCGAGTTCGATTTCGCAATGAGGTAAGTGGGGCAGGCTTCAGCCTGTCGGTTTTGAATTCTTCGCAGTTCGCAGGTCAATCAAACCCCGACAGGCTGAAGCCCGTCCTACAAGGAGCTGCCGAACATGACTCCAAGCGGAGCAAGTTGCAATTCGTCGAGCGATGTAGTGGCCCTTCCCAATCCCGCGGTGGACAATCCTCTGGCCGCGACAAAAGGCCGCGAAACAGTCGTCATTGCAGGCGGCTGTTTCTGGGGAATTCAGGCCGTGTTTGAACGCCTGAAGGGCGTCCTGCGCGCCACGTCCGGCTATTCGGGCGGCGCGGCGAACACGGCGACGTATGAGAAGGTTTGCTCGGGCCGCACGGGGCACGCGGAATCCGTCGAAATTATTTTCGATCCCTCACAGATTACGTTCGGCCAAATCTTGAAAGTGTTCTTCTCCGTCGCGCACGATCCCACGCAGCTCAACCGGCAAGGGCCGGACAGCGGGACGCAATATCGTTCGGCGATATTTTATACCTCGGAAGAGCAGAAGCGGATCATCGATGCGTATGTGAAGCAATTGGACTCGGCCAAGGTGTTCCGCCAGCCCATCGTCACGCAGATCGTTCCGCTCGAAGCCTTTTATCCTGCCGAGGATTATCACCAGGGATACATGGACCTGCATCCCGAGAATATGTACATTGTCATCAACGATTACCCGAAAGTGGAAAATCTTCGCAAAACATACCCGTCGCTTTTTGTCGAGAAGAGCCAGGAGAAGGCCAGGAACGCCTAATACGCTAATCCGCAATGTCAAAACCCGCACCCTTGCTTAACTCGCAAGGGTGCGGCACCCGCCGGAAGTAAATCTTGCAGCCGCGAAAAGAAAATGCCCGGAGGCTGGCTTGCGGCCTCCGGGCATGAGCAGGAAAGCGGAAAACTAGTTGGCGAGTGGATCGGGGCGCATCTGGAATTTCACGGCTTTGCTGGTGGTGCCTTTGCCGCCTTCGATGTGCCACGGGGTGCGCGTGGCGTAGGTGGACCAGAGACCCTTGCCTTTCCAGCCGGCCTTGGGATCGTCGATGCGTCCGTCCAAACTCTTGGCGAAGAAGCCCATCGGGTAGGGAACGCGCAAGACGGCCCATTTCCCGGTTTGCGGATCGAGGACTTCGAGCGCGTCCATGTCGTTCCCGGTGGCGATGGGAATATTCTTACCCATTCCGAACGTATCGAATTGGTCTACCCAGTTGTAATAGTTGGTGTCGGCGCTGCCGTATTCTGTAACGCCCCCAAAGCTCGGGCCGGGCGTGCGATACAGCGTCCAGCCTTCGGGGCAGTGTTGCCCTGTGGCGGTGGGGCCGTTGAGCGGGCCCTTGCACTTGCGGCGATCGAAGCTGGCGAGGTGCCCGCTGGCGAGGACGGTCCAAACGACGCCGTCGCGAGTGATGTCCATTCCGCGCGGAGAGAAACCTTGCACGGGCGCTTTGGGGTTGTTCCACGGCACTTCATAGATTTCCGCGAGCGCGGTGCGAGCCGGGTCAGAGCCGGGATTCAAGCGCACGATGGCGCCGGGGAAGCCCAGCACCGTGCCCCAGATCGAGCCGTCAACAGGGCTCGGGCTCACGCCATAAAAACCAACCTTGATGCGCATGTCCTTGGTGGGATCCATCGGCTGGCCCGGCTCGGTGTATTCATCTCGCTTGCCGTTGCCGTTGGTGTCCAGAATGAACGGCGTCCAGCCTTGCGATTTTTCCGAGTCGTGCGTTTCATCGAACATCTTGGTGTTCATCCAGCCGACATTGTCTCCGCCGGGATTGCTGAACCAGAGGGTGCTGTTGGCGTCCTCGGCAAACATCAAGTGCTGCGAGCTGCTGCACATGTCGACGAGCGTCCACTGTCCAGTCCTGGGATCGTAGTAGTTCGTCTGCCGCGAGCTTTCCCGAATCGGGAGCGACATCGCGGATTCCAGACTCGAGCCTTTCTTGCAATAGTCCGGATTGTCGCGGCCGCGCGTGGCTGCCGCCGTCCAGATGCGGCCCTTGGAATCCATCATTAGGCTGTGCGCCGTGGCGTGTGAGATGGCCACCGGCTCGTTGCCCCAGTACGGCGAGGGCTCGAGCACTTCTTCCGGCTCGGCCATGGGCGTGCCCGGCTTGTAGGGAATGGCAATCTGCTTGAACGAGTTCTTGCTCGGATCGAGAACCGTAATGAAGTCCGAAGCGTCTTCGTGCACCCCGTAGACGAGGCCGTTGGGGTTGGAATTCACGTTCCTGCGGTCGACGGAAATTTCATCGTGGAAATATTCTTTCGGCGTGGCCCAGTCCCACTGAGTGATCACCACGTTGCGCTCGACGCCTTGCGGGCGGGGCGGAACCGGAGGCAAGGCGCCGGCCTTGATGCGATCGCTCCAATCGGCATATTCCGAGAGCAAGCGCTTGCGCCCGACGCGGGTGGCGGCCGAACTCATCATGCTGCCAACCTGCGCCGATTGGATGCGGCGGTCCCAAGCGGCGTAGGAAGTGTCAAACGCGCCGAGCGAAGGCTCGATTTCGCGCGTGGCCTTGTCGCCGATCTGATGGCAGGATTCGCAGCCGTCGGTCTTCACGGTTTCAATCCATGCGCCCTGATCCTTGATGCGATCGGAAATGCCGTTTCCTTTTTCGCCCGTCCCGGGGAAATCGCTCTTCGGCGGAATGTGCAGCAGGGAATACCAGTAGGCGGCGGGATAGTACTGCGCCGCCGCGTGATCGTCTGGCGCGAGCACGGCGGTCAAATTCAGCATCTTCCCGGGCGCCGTTTTTACTTTCGGAGAATCGACCAGCCCGTAGCCGCGCACCCACACGTCGTAATTCGCTTTCGGAAGTTCAGGAATGACGTAACGCCCCTGATCGTCGGTCACGACGATCTTGCGATAACCAGTGGGCAGATCTTTCGTCTCCGCGATCACCCACACGCCCGCTTCCGGTCCCTTCGAGCTGGTGACCACGCCTCCGATGTCGTCAGAGACGATTTTAATTTCCGCGGCGGGTTTTCCCGCGGTGCGGCCGGTGCGCGCCATTCCCAGGAGGGCGGCGATCCCGATTGCCAGAATTCCGAGTAGCGAATTTTTCTTATTCATAGCGGCTGATCTCCTTCGGCGGCTGGGCCAAGGCCATGGCGTGCACCAATCCTTGATTGGGACGCGGAATCACAGCATGAATTGAGGGCCGATTGAAATCGTATGCCGGACCGAAACCATTGTCAATCGCTGCTTTGCAAGGGGTTTGGAAGCTGCCGGACTCGAAAAGTCCGTCACGAAAGAGAAGAAAATTCAGTGGTGCCGGGGGGGAGAGTTGAACTCCCTACGCCGGCCTTTTCAGGGCCGCGCTCTACCGGTGAGCTACCCCGGCACCGAAGTAGCCAAAAGATTGTACGGGTTCTAGAGGTTGGGCACAAGACTGGAAGTTGGAGGTTTGAGGGTGAATCGAGATTCGATTTTTCCTTCCAACTTCTAACATCCAGCTTCTAGCCTCCAGCACTACTTTCCAGAAAACAATGCGAACGTCCAGATCGAACCGCCCGCCGGTACTTTGGCCGCGCCGTAGCGAGTCGCCAGCGCGCCTCCGAGTCCCGAAGCGATGGTCACGTACTGGCGCCCGTTGTGCGTGTAGGTGATTGCCGTCGAATTAACACTCGATCCAGTCTTAAACTGCCAAAGTGTCTTGCCGGTTGCCTCGTCGAGCGCAAGGAACTCGCCCGACATTTTGCCGGTGAAAATAAGCCCGCCGCCCGTGGCCAGCATGCCGGCGGAACTCGGAAGCTCGGTTAGCGGAACCTCCCATTTCTTTTCGCCCGTCAGCGGATTGATCGCCAGGAAGTGACCGAGAACGTCATCCGGCTTCATGTCCGGTGTACGCGCTGCTATGCCGGTCGTCGCCTCGCCCAACTCTTCTGGTTCCGCGGCGGGGTCGATTTTTTGGATCCGTGGGATGTTCCACGTGTCCGCGTAGATCAGCCCGTTCGCCGGATCGAACGCAATGGGAACGGCGTTCGTGCCACGCGACGGCCAGATTTCGACTTCCTCTCCTGCGGTAAAGCGCTTCTGCACGTCGGTCAACACCGGCCTGCCGGTGTCCAGATCGATGGCGCTGGCCCAGTTGACCTTGACGTAGGGATGCGCGGCGATCAGTTTGCAGTTGGTGCGGTCGAGCACGTACATGAATCCGTTCTTGTTGGCCTGAATCATGACCTTCCGGCGCTGGCCAGCGATCGTGATGTCAGCGAGTACGGGCTCGTCAGTGCCGTCCACGTCATAGATATCGTTGGGCGTGAATTGGTAGTAGCAGGCAATCTCGCCTGTCTTCGGGCGCATCGCCAGCATGCTGGAGGTATACAGGCTGTCAAGTCCCTCGCGTTTCGTGGGATCGTACGGCTCGGCATTGCCGACGCCCCAATAGACCAAATCCAGCTCGGGATCATAGGAACCGGATCGCCATGTTGGCCCGCCACCGTACTTCCACGCATCGCTGTTCTTGGGCCACGTTTCGGAACCGGGCTCTCCCGGCGCGGGAATGGTGTATCTGCGCCACAATTTTTTTCCAGTCTCCGGATCCCAGCCATCCAGGAATCCGCGCGTCGTGGATTCTCCGCCGGACTCACCCGAAATCAGCACGCCATTGGCGACGATCGGTCCGCCGGTCGCGTAGTAGCCCTCTTTGGAGTCGGCAAATTTCTGGTTCCAAATTTCCTCGCCGGTTTTCATGTCGAGTGCGAGAATGTGGTTGTCAATCGTCACGCGAAAGAGTTTGCCGTTGTAAATCGTCGCCGCACCTCGATTGAACGCGGCGTGCTTATTACCGGGTTCAATCGTCACCGGGGTGCGCCAGATCTGCCGGCCCGTTTCCACGTCAATTGCAAAGCTCCAATGGCCGTTGACGACGTACATGACACCGTTGTAGACCGTTGGTGCCGCAAGCTCTCCCAGTTCATTCATGAGGCTGGCGTTCCAGATGGGCACCAGGCGGTTGACATTCGATTTATTGATCTGGTGAAGCGGGCTGTAGCTCTTCCGACTGTATCCCATGCTCTGCGTCAGGACGTTGTCGGTGTTCTTGCCGTCGTTGTTCAATTCTTCCGTCGTTTGGCTCAACCCCGGCGCGGCCCACAGGGCCACGAGCGCCGCACACGCCAGAATCTTTTTCATAACCGACCTCCAGTCAGGATTGAAACCGCCGCGCAGTGCGGCAACGTCAGCGCACGAGCATCGGATGGCGGGAACTGTATGCCTAGGAGGGACGAGGGTCAAGAGCCTCTGTGGCAACAGGCGCGTCTAACCGCCAGCGGCTAAAGAGGCTGCGGAAAAAGTAGCACAGGCACTCTGCCTGTGCGCTTTTTGCGATAGATTGATTTGTGGAGGCGCTAAATGTTTAGAAGTGCGCACAGCAGAGTGCCTGTGCTACTAAAATCCTTCCGAAGTCGACTTTTTCCGCAGCCTGTAAAGCCTCACACATTTCAGGCGCGTTACGGCACGGTTGAAACCGTGCCCTACGAAGATTTTCAAGCTGCGACACAGGCTGTTAAGGGGCTCCCTCAGATTGCCAGACACTCGGATCATCAGCGCTCCTAAGCGAACTGGCTTCCTCCGGAGTTATCGCAGGGACTGATCGATCTCACGCATCCAATCCTTCGCTTTTAAAACTTCGCGGGGTTTGGTGCCGTCGGGCGGGCCGACGATGCCGTCTTTTTCCATGATGTCGATCAGGCGGGCGGCGCGGCCGTAGCCGATGCGCAGGCGGCGCTGCAACGTGGAAGTTGAGGCGCGGCCGGCTTCGCAGACGATGCGCACGGCTTCCTGGTAGAGATCGTCGTTGACGCCCTCGCCGTCGAGATCGCCGTCGGGGGTTTCGGCTGTATCTTCTTTCGGGGCTTCGAGCAAGCGCTCGTTGTAGACGGCCTTGGCTTGCGAGCGCCAGTGATCGCACACGGCGGAAATTTCGTCTTCGGTGACGAAGGGGCCGTGCATGCGGTTGAGGCGCGCGGAGCCGGCGGGCAAGTAGAGCATGTCGCCGCGGCCGAGGAGCGATTCGGCCCCGTTGGCGTCGAGGATGGTACGCGAGTCCACTTTGCTGGCCACGCGGAAAGAAATGCGCGCGGGAAAGTTGGCCTTGATCAAGCCGGTGATGACGTCGACTGACGGGCGCTGCGTGGCGAGGATGAGGTGGATGCCCACGGCGCGGGCCATTTGCGCCAGGCGCGTGATGGATTCTTCGACGTTGCTGGTGTCCACCATCATCAAATCAGCAAGTTCATCAATGATAATCACAATGTAGGGCAGCGGCTTGTGTTCGGCGGCTGCGTCATCGAAGAGCGAGAGCGACTGGCCCTTTTGGAACGTGCGATTGTACTGATCGATGTTGCGGACGCCGCGCGCGGCCAGCAGTTTTAAGCGCGATTCCATCTCGCGCGTGGCGTTGCGCAAAACATTGGACGCGACTTTCGGGTCGGTGACCACCGGCGCCAGCAGGTGCGGGATGTCTTCGTAAAGACCGAGCTCCAGCCGCTTCGGGTCGATCATCACCATTTTCAGTTCATCGGGAGTGCCCTTGAAGAGCATCGAGAGAATCAAGGAGTTGAGGAAAACGCTCTTGCCCGTTCCCGTCGAACCGGCGATCAGCAGGTGGGGCATTTGGCAGAGGTCGGAAACACGGTTGCGGCCGATCAAGTCCTTGCCGAGAGCGAGCGTCAGCTTCGAGGGCGAGTTGACGAATTCGGCGGATTCGATTTGCTCGCGGAGCGCAATCGTCTGCCGGTTCGCGTTGGGGACTTCGATGCCGACCGTGGATTTTCCTGGGATGCGCTCGATGAGAATCGATTCGGCCTTGAGCGCGAGGCACAGATCATCCGCCAGGCCGGTGATGCGGCTGTATTTAATTCCGGCTTCGGGCTTGAGTTCGTAAGTGGTCACCACGGGGCCGGGGTTGATCTGCGTTATGCGGCCGTTAACGTCAAACTCCTGGCACTTTTGCTCGATGGCGTGCGCGCATTCCTTGAGCTCATCCTCTTCGATTCGTTCGTGCCGCGGCGCCGGGCGAAGCAGATCGGGGGAGGGAAGGCGGAAACTGGCCGCGCCTTTGGCAATCTTTGGCGACGAAGGCGGCTTGGGCTGTTTCCTTTTCTCCTCCACATTCTGAAAAATAATGGAGCGCGGACGATCGTCCTCTTCCGGCTCCTCCACTTCGCGCTCGTCTTCCTCGGCGACGGCGCTGCCATCCACTTCGGCCACGGTTTGCGCGGGGATCGGCGGGCGCCCTTGCGATTTGATTTCGGCGAGGCGCTTCTGCATGCGCCGCTCTTCGCGCTCCTCACGCCAGACGGCGTAGCGTTCCCGGAGCGGGCCGATCACGTTCAGTTTGCTGAGGGGGCCGCGTAGCGTGTGGTGCGTTTCGATGAAGGAAAATTTCGTCGTGAGAAAAAGCGCCACAAAAAATATGGCCAGGGCGACGAGATTCGCGCCCACCGTGTTGAACGCGTCAAGCAATCCCGTCGAGACCAGATGGCCGAGCAAGCCTCCGGGAGGAATCGCGCCGCGCACTTCCGGAATGTGCCAGAGCGCCAGCAGCGCGGGAAGCATCAGCGCGAGCAGCGCGGATCCAGCGATCTTCACGGCCGGCGATTCCAATAGTTCGCTGCGGAACCACCGCGATCCGACAATGAAAATTCCCACAGGCAGCAGAAACGCCGCGTAGCCGAAACCTTGAAACAGCAAATCGGCGCCATACGCGCCGACCGGGCCAATCCAATTGCGCGCGGCGTGCAGGTCGGACGATTCCGTGGACACATTGAATGACGGATCGTGCGGGCTGTAGGAAATCAGCGCCAGCGCCACCAGGATGGCGATCGTGATGCCGAGAAAGCCGATCAATTCGTTGAGACGATGATTCTCAGTTGGAGTCAGAACGCGCAAGAAAATCTCCTCGAAATAGGGGGAAGGTGCTCGTTGAACGAAGGGGGCGCGGGCGCTGGCGCGTGGGTCCCATCTGGAAGTGCACGAGCAACGCAACGACTATACCAAACACGGACCGTCAGGCAAGAGGATATGAACTAAGAGTAGCGGTTCGGTTACCGAGAAGCGGATGTAGCGAGAGTCGGGGACCTATAGTGAAGGTGTGGCGCCGCGACGATTGCCCTCGAGCAATTGCTTATGCGATTCAACTGTGGTCAGCATGCCGGCACGTTTGGGTTCAGCGCTCGCGGAGCGTTCGCGCCGGAAGCGCGCAGCTACTTGCCGTTTTGTTTGGTCACAGGATCGGCGACAAGCCTGTTGTATTCCTGAAAATCAGTGGGAGCATAGATCATCTCGCGAACATCGAAATCGGGCGGCCGCAAATCGAAAGGCAATTTGTACATAGCCATCCAAGGCTTCGTATACATCTTGGAGTCGTTAATCTGCACGGACAGCTCCAAGTGGCTCTGATCCACACGATGAAACCATTCCTTGACGACCATGTCCGCGCTGTGTGGGCGGCCCGGGTGATCGACCCAGGTTCTTTCATCGACTCCGCGAGTCTCGACGAGAAGCGTCGTATCATTCACCCACTTGCCGATCGAATACCCAAACCACCTCGGCTCCGGATTTTTGGGGAAGTCTCGTCCATCGGTCCAGATCACCCGCCAAACTCTGCCGTTGGTATACAGCACAAACACCTTTTCCGGAAACTGAACAATCTGAGTCACCCGGAGCTCATAGAGGTCTTCGCGAGGCATTCCTTGAGGATCGCCCAGATCGATGGGGTCGTTGGTCTCCCCCGGCAAAGTGCTTCGGAATCCAGCGGTGGGGTGGTGCTGGTTTAACATCTCCAGACCAAGTGGAGTGAAGGGCGGCTGATGCGCCGGAATGCCGTCGTCCGGCTTGACGCCCGCCGCAATTCCATTGGTGGGACCCGGATCCCAAGTTCCATCGAGATCGTGGCGGGGAGCTGGAGCGCGTTTTTCCTGCTGCTTGATCTCGGTCGGATAGGGCCGATGCCACCCATCGTAGGAGATGGGTGGATGCTCGGACCCAGGCGACAAAGGAACGATTACATCGGGCACGGGCGGCTCGGCTTGCGAGTGCAAAAGAGGTGCAACCAGCAACGCGACCATGACGGCCTTGCCGGCAGCGCGACTTATTCTCATAGCGGAATGTCCCCCTTTATGCGATGCGCCCGCGCGCTCCCATACTAATTGGGTTTCGCGTCCGGTCTTGGCTCATTTTTGACGAAGTTCCTCGCATCTAGTCTTTGGCCGTTGGCGAGGATGACGTCCGCGATCAACCCGATGGGCGCGCCGTTCTTGGCCGGCGTAAGCCGCAGAGTGATATGGTCGCCGGGCTTGAAGGATTCGCCGGTCCAGCCCATATTGGTCATGCTCAGCGGGTTCTGCGTCTCCCCGATCCAATGGACAACCTGGCCGCTGTCATCGGTCGCATCCACGAAGAGCACGCAATGGGGATTGCTCCAAATCCATCGCGTGACGGTTCCCTTTACCGTAGTGAGCTTCGTCGTATCGTAGGCCGCCTGGCCATGATGTGCCAACGCCGGCAGGCAAGCGATTGCTACCGCCGCACCCAAAACAAAGATCACCAGTAATTTCCGCATCACGGATTCACCTTTCTTCGCAGGAAGCCCGCAGCTACTTGCTGTGTTCTTTGCTGACAGGATCGGCGACAAGCCTATTGTATTCCCCAAAATCAGAGGGGGCATAAATCATCTCGCGAATATCGAAATCGGGCGGCCGCAAATCGAAAGGCAATTTGTACATAGCCATCCAAGGCTTCGTATACATCTTGGGGTCGTCAATCTGTACGGACAGCTCCAGGTGGCTCTGATCCACGCGATGAAACCACTCCTTTACGGCCAGGTCCGCGCCGTGCGGGCGGCCCGCCCGGTCGACCCAGGTTCGCTCATCGACTCCACGAGTTTCGACCAGTAGCGTCGTGTCATTCACCCATTTGCCGATCGAATACCCAAACCACCTCGGCTCGGGGTCCTTGGGGAAATCGCGTCCATCGGTCCAGATCACCCTCCAGACCCTGCCGTTGGTATACAGCACGAGCACCTTTTCCGGATACTGGACGATCTGGGTGACTCGGAGCTCATAGAGGTCTTCGCGCGGCATTCCCTGAGGATCACCCTTATCGATGGGGTCATTGGTGTCGCCCGGCAAGACGGTTCGGAACCCGCCGGAGGGATGGTTCTGGTTTAACATCTCCAGACCGAGAGGAGTGTAAGGCGGCTGGTGCGCCGGAATGCCGTCGTCCGGCTTGATGCTCGCCACAATTCCACTGGTGGGACCCGGATCCCAAGTTCCGCCGAGATCATGGCGGGGAGCTGGACCGGGTTTTCCCTCCGGCTTCATCTCGGTCGGATAGGGCCGATGCCAACCATCATAAGAGACGGGAGGATGCTCGGACCCGGCCGACGGCTTCAGGTTCTCTTCGGGCGCGGGAGGCTCGGCTTGCGAGTGCAAAAGAGGTGCAGCCAGGAGTGCGATGATGACGGCCTTGCCGGCAGCGCGGCTCATTCTCATAGTTTGGATGTCTCCCTTGGTGCGGTGCGGCCGTGCGCACCCTTACTATTTCGGTGTCGCGTCCGGTTTTGGCTCATCTCTGACGAAATTCCTCGCGTCTAGCTTGTGGCCGTTCGCGAGCACGACGTCCGCGATCAGCCCGATGGGCGTGCCGTTCTTGGCCGGCGTAAGCCGCAGAGTGATATGGTCGCCGGGCTTGAAGGATTCGCCGGTCCAGCCCATATTGGTCATGCTCAGCGGGTTCTGCGTCTCCCCGATCCAATGG